>ATLU01000043.1_pt1 | contig 60283 bp, 58 predicted proteins | sample 178751 | NCBI WGS metagenome assembly ATLU01 (sample SAMN02211837, study PRJNA209200) | bioreactor metagenome | isolation source: day 23 sample from continuous culture bioreactor inoculated with sediment... | place: Germany: Wadden Sea | collected 2011
GCCCGCGCGGAGACATTGCAAGCGGCCCGCGACGCAGCCTACGAGATGATCGACGGCATCGACTGGCCCGAAGGTTTCAACCGCTCCGACATCGGCTGGCGCGCGCTCTAGCGGTCCGCGCTGGCGCGCGGGCAGGTCTTGCGCGCCCCGCCTTCGGCGCGGCACGCGGGTTGAGGGGCCAGCCCCTCAAACACCCCGAGGTATTTGGAAACCAGAGAAGAGATCAGTCGCAGTTGAGGAAGGGTGCAAAGCTCTCCGGGCCTTCGTAGAGGGCGACAGGGGTCGAGACCAGCCGCGACCCGACCCAGCCGGTTTCCATGACCTCGGTCCAGTCTGCGTTCGCGGTCAGAATGACCGGCGTCTCCCCGGGGCAATCGCGCACCCCGCCTTCGATCTCCGGTGTGCCGATGATGTGGTTCGACAGGCCCTCGGCGCTTGGGCCCCGGGTGAAGGTAAGAGCGTCGCCCGAGAGGACAGGCGTCACGATGCGCAGGGTCTTGGCCAGGTGCGGCCGGTCCACGTAGGCGATATCGTCACGCCCATCGCCGTTGAAATCGGCGATGCCCGCGATGGCGAGCCAGCGGTGGCGCTGGCCGATGGCCGCCGACTGTCCCAAGGGCCGCGCCCATTCCCCGTCGAAATCCACGATCTGGATCATCGCGCCGACGCGGTCGCCCGACAGCACCGCGACCACCTCGGGCGAGCCATCACCGTCGAAGTCGTGCAGGCGCGGTTCGGTATCCTCGTAGACCGCGCCTTTGAACGTGATCGTGTTGTGCGACCCGTCGTCGTAGTCGATCCGCAGCCCCGCGTATTCCCCGTCCTTCACTGCGCCATGGCCATAGGCCTCCGTCGGTTCCACGTAGGACGCGCCCGAGATGTCCTTGGCGAACACGGACCCCGCTACGAGAGCCGCGACCATGGCAAGACGTGTGAACATGAGACCTCCCGTGTTGCGACCATGCTGCACCGGGTCGCCCCGATGTGCCAGCGCCGCGCGGTCACAAAAAAGCGCGCTCCGACGAAACGGGGCGCGCCTTGAAAATTCCTGCGGCAGCTTTGGATCAGATCTGCTTTTCCGGCATCTGCACGACGAGACCGTCCAGGGCATCCGTCACCTGCAACTGGCAGGTCAGGCGTGAGCGGTTCGGGTCCGGCTCAAACGCGAAGTCGAGCATATCCTCTTCCATCGCTTCGCGCGGCGGCAGTTTGTCGACCCACTCCTCAGCGACATAAACGTGGCAGGTCGAACAGGCACAGGCCCCGCCGCAATCGGCTTCGATGCCGGGGATATCATTGTCGCGCGCGCCTTCCATCACGGTCATGCCGTTGGCCACGTCGACATCGTGCTTGGTGCCGTTGTGCTCGATATAGGTGATCTTCGCCATGTCGGTCTCCAGATTCCGGGTCGCGGGTGTTCTAGCCAAGGGGCGCCAAAGGGTCCAGCCCGCAAACGCACTGGATTTCATTCTGTGCATCCCAAGCGGCAATGCTTGCCGAATCCGATAAATGTTCTATTTTTGTTCTCATGCAAGAGTCCATGCGCGAAAACATACTCTCACCCACGCCCGGCCCCCGTCCCTGGCCTCGCCCGCCCGTCGCGATCCTGCACCGCGATCTGGACCGCCCGCCGGAGAAAGCGCGCATTACCGTGGCCGGGCTGGTGCTCGTGCGCCAGCGCCCCGGCACGGCGCACGGCGTGGTCTTCATCACGCTGGAGGACGAAACCGGGATCGCCAACGTCATCGTCTGGCGCAATGTCTATGAGCGGTTCCGTCGCGCCGTGGTCGCAGGCCGCGCCCTGCGCGTCACCGGGCAGATCCAGCGTGAAAGCGGCGTGGCGCATATCATCGCCGAAAAGGTCGAGGATATCTCCTGGATGCTCGACACGCTCGCGCAGCCCCCCGCCCGCGACACAGCCGCAGGCGAAGAGGACTAGCCCGGGTGCAGGTTTCGCGCTAAATTGCCGGAAAATCGTCCATCATAAGGACAACGAGCAGTATGAACCGCGCCACAAATGTCTTCACCGGGGCCGCTTTGGCCCTGTCGGTCGCCCTGTCCGGTTGCGCCAAGCCCCAGAAGGTCGGCAGCACCGAGGTGACCCGCGCCGATTTCGGCGACGAAGCGATCATCACCGATTTCACCCTTGGTCCTCCCGGGGCGAAACCCGGTGTCTGCTATGGCAAGGACGTGACACCCGCCACCGTCGAACAGGTCACCGAGCACAAACTGATCGAACCGGCCAAGTTCGGCCCCGAAGGCACGATCATCGCGCCCGCGAAATACGAAACCGTATCCGAGGCCCGTATCGTCGAAGACCGTGCCCCGATCTACTTCGAAACCCCCTGCCCGCCGCGCTGGACCCCCGACTTCATCGAAAGCATCCAACGGGCGCTCACCGCACGCGGTCTCTATGCCGGTTACCCGCATGGTACGCTGGACAAGGAGACCCGCGAAGCGATCCGCGCGTTTCAGATGCAGGATGGGTTGAATTCCACGATTCTCTCGACCGAAAGCGCACGCGACCTTGGACTGGTCGAAATCGACCTGTCCTGACCCCCGCTCAGAAACTCGTCAGCTTGGACAGGCTTTTCATGTAGGGCTCCAGCTTCTCGGCGATATAGACCGTCGCCGGGTCCGGCCGCAGCGCCCATGCGCCCATGCGGTCCACGACAGATCCCTCTTCCAGCTTCGCATGTTGCTGGACGTATCGGATCGGTCCCATATGGGCGAGCAGGATCGCCTTGAACAGGATGAACACCAGAAGCACAAGGAACAGGCCCCGCCAGGGAAACCCCCGCCGTGGCCGCACAGTGCGAACCGGAACAAGCTGTCCGTCCCGCTCTTCGAGTTTCACGTAGCCGGTGGACAGGGCACGATGCCCGGTTTCTATGCGGCTCAGCCGCTGATGGAAGTCTGCAAGTTTTTCATTTGCCATGACGGCATCCCAAAACAAGAAATCATAAATTAGAATACCTCGGGCCTGCTGCAGAAATCAGGCCAAAAAAAGGCAAAACCTTGACGTTGTTTCACAAACGCCAGGGTCTGGAGCCTTCTTTGCCCAGGTTTAGCCTTCCCGCCGGAGCGTCAGCGTGGTCCAGTCGCCGAATTCTTCACGACGCGTTACATTGAAGCCCTGCGCCTCGTAGGCCGAAACGACCTCGTCAGCCTGTGGATTCAGGATGCCCGACAGGATCGCATGCCCCTTCGCCGCGATCGCTTCGCCCATATCGGGGGCCAGCGAAACGAGCGGCCCCTTGAGGATGTTCGCGAACACCAGGTCGAACGGCATGGCCGCCTCCAGATCGGGGTGATCGAAGCCCGCGGCCTCCACCACGTGAACCCGGTCCTCCACGCCATTGGCCGCAACATTCGCCTTGGCTACGTCCACGGCCACTTCGTCGATGTCGGAGGCAACCACCGGGTTGGGCCAGATCTTCGCCGCCGCCATGGCCAGCACGGCGGTGCCGCAGCCGATATCGGCCACGTTGCGCGCGACCACGCCGCGGTTCGCCAGGTGATCCAGCGCCGTGAGACACCCCAGCGTCGTCCCGTGGTGCCCGGTGCCAAACGCCATCGCGGCTTCGATTTTCAGCCCGACCTTGCCCTTGGGCAGTTTATCGGCGTCATGCGCGCCGTAGACGAAAAACCGACCGGCCTCGACCGGCGCCAATTCACGCTTCACATGGGCGACCCAATCGGTCTCGGGCAATTCGGAGACGACGAAATCCTTGGCGCCATGCATCGCGGCGAGCAAAGCCAGCCCGGCCTGGTCGGGCGCTTCGGTGAAATAGCCGCCGACCTCCCACAGCCCGCTGTCGTCTTCCATCTCGAACACGCCCACGCCGGTCGGTTCCGGGGTGAGCGTTTCCATCGCTTCGCCCAGCGCTTCGGCGCTTTTTTGGCGTTTCAGAGTGGTCAGCGCGGTCCAGGTTGTCATGTCGTCTCTCCTATCTGACACCGCCCTAGGTCCTGGGCCCATCGGGGTCAAGCGGGCACGGCAGCCCCGGCCACGTAGGTCGTCGTGACCGCCCGGTCGTCGCCCATCATGATCGTCGGGAAAACCGCCTCCCAGATGTCGTCGGCCCGCGCGTGCCGCTGCGCGATGCCCGGCGTCGAGGCCAGGTCGAGCACGACGAGGTCGGCCTCAAAGCCGCGCGCCAGCCGCCCGATGGTGTCGCCCATCCCGATGCTATCCGCCGACCCGCAGGTGGCGAGCCACAGAAGTTGGGCCGGATGCAGCGCCGAGCCATGCAGCTGCCCCACGTCATAGGCCGCCGCCATGGTCCGCAGCATGGAAAACGACGACCCGCCGCCGGTGTCCGTGGCCAGACCGACCCGCTGACCCTCGGCTTTGAGCGACGCCATCTCGAACAGCCCGGACCCGATGAAGGTATTGGATGTCGGACAGTGGATCAGCCGCGCGCCCGCCTCTTTCAATCGCGCCCGCTCCCGCGCCGACAGATGGATCGCATGACCCATCAGCGCGCCCTCGCCAAGCAACCCGAAGCGATCATAAATGTCAGTGTAATCCTTGGCCTCGGGGTAAAGCCCCATGACCCAGTCGATCTCCTCGGTCTGCTCCGACAGATGCGTCTGCATCAGGCACTCCGGGTGCTCCGCCCACAAGGTGCCCAGCGCCTCCAACTGCTCCGGCGTCGAAGTCGGTGCGAACCTTGGCGTGATGACATAGCCCAGCCGGTCCACCCCGTGCCACGTCTCCAACAGCCGCTTCGAGTCGTCATAGGCCGACTGAACCGTGTCGCGCAGATCCTCCGGCGCGTTACGATCCATGCAGGTCTTGCCCCCGAACGCCCGCAGCCCGCGTTTCCGCGCCTCGGTGAAATAGGCCTCCACGCTCTCGGGATGAATGGTGCAGTAGCTCACGCTGGTCGTGGTCCCATGGCTCAACGCCAGATCGAAATACCGCGCCGCGATCTCCTCTGCATAGCCACGATCTCCGAACCGCGCCTCCTCGGGAAACGTGTAGCTGCCCAGCCAGTCGATCAGCCGCTTGCCCCAACTGGCGATGATCGCGGTCTGCGGATAATGCACATGCGCGTCGATGAATCCCGGCAGGATCAAAGCCTCGCCATGATCCACCACCTCCGCCTCCCGAAACGTCGCGCGCAACGCATCCGCCGCGCCGACCTCTTTGATCACGCCGTCCTCCACCGCCACCGCCCCGCGGCGCTCCCACAGCGCCGCCTCCCCGGGTGGCACCATGAAGGGGTCATTGATGAAAGACAGGGTCTGACCGAGCAACAATTTCATGAGGTTCTTTCCGTTCGCTAACCCGCCAACGTTAGGTCCGCCCCCGGCGAAGGTCCATGGCTTTCCCCCGACTTTCCCCTCTGTATCTCCGGGCTTCCTTCGCCTAAGTTGCCCGCGACAACGGGGCGCGAAAAAACAAGGTGCAGCATGGCGGAAGACCTGATCACCGAAGAGATCATTGACGACGGCGATTACGTGCTGGACCGCGATACCGTGGGCCCGGTGCTCATGGCCGTGCGCGAAGGCGACGCCGACGCGCTCGTGGCCGCCTTTGAGCCGCTCCACCCGGCCGACATCGCCGACCTTTTGGAACAAGTGGACGACGAAACCCGCGTCCGCCTCGTCCAGCTCTATGGTCAGGATTTCGACGGCGAGATCCTGTCGGAACTCAACGATGCCGTTCGTGAAGACGTCATCGGTGCCCTGCACCCCGAAGTGCTCGCCGAAGCCGTCCGCGACCTGGAAAGCGACGATGTCGTCGACCTGATCGAAGACCTCGAAGACGACCAGCAGAAGCTGATCCTGAATGCGCTGGCCGTGTCCGACCGGGTCGCGGTCGAACAATCGCTGTCCTACCCGGACGAGTCCGCTGGCCGCCTGATGCAGCGCGAAATGGTCGCGGCACCGGAGCATTGGGACGTGGGCCATGTGATCGACCACATGCGCGCGCATGACGACCTGCCGGATCAGTTCTACCACGTCATCCTCGTCGATCCCCGGATGCGCCCGACCGGCTACGTGACGCTGGGCAAGATCATGGCGGCCGCCCGCACGACACCGATGCGCGATCTGACCGAGGACAGCTTCCGCACCATCCCCGTCACACAGGACGAAGGCGACGTGGCCTATGCCTTCAACCAGTATCACCTGATTTCCGCGCCGGTCGTGGACGAGGACGAACGCCTCGTCGGCGTCATCACCATCGACGACGCCATGGCGATTCTCGACGAAGAGCACGAAGAAGACATTCTGCGCTTGGCCGGTGTGGGTGAAGGCTCGCTCTCGGACCGCGTCATCGAAACCGTGCGCGCGCGGCTTCCGTGGCTTGCCGTGAACCTCGTCACCGCGATCCTCGCCTCGCTCGTGATCGACCAGTTCGAAACCGTTATCGCGGGTTTCGTGGCCCTTGCCGTGCTGATGCCCATCGTCGCCTCCATGGGCGGCAACGCAGGCACGCAGAGCCTCACCGTCGCCGTGCGCGCCATTGCCACCAAGGACCTCACCTCCTCGAACGTCTGGCGCGTGATCCGGCGCGAGGTCGCGGTGGGTTTCGTCAACGGCGCGATCTTTGCCGTCGCCATGGGCCTGATCGGCGCGCTCTGGTTCTCCACCCCGATGCTGGGCGTCGTCCTCGCCGCCGCCATGATCATCAACCTCGTGATCGCGGGCCTCGCGGGCGTTCTCGTCCCGGTTGTCCTCGACAAGCTCAAGATCGACCCGGCGCTCGCCTCCGGCGCCTTCGTCACCACCGTGACGGATGTCGTCGGCTTTTTCGCCTTCCTCGGACTCGCAACGGTAATCCTCCTATGATTGAAAAAACAGACGCCCGCCAAGCCGCCTTTGCCCGGCGCAAGGACGCGCACGCCACCGGTCTCGACCAAGACGCCCAACGCCGCCTGCTCGATTGGCTGCGCCCCTACCAGGGCAAGACGCTCGCCGGCTACATGCCGATGCGCACCGAGATTGACCCGCTCCCCGTGATGGAGGCCATGGCCGAGCTGGGCACGGTCTGCGTTCCGGTGATCGAAGCCAAGGCCACGCCGCTCAAGTTCGCGCGTTGGACGCCGGGCTGCGAGCTGGTCGACGGCACCTTCGGCGCACGCATCCCCGCCGACCCGGAGTGGATCACGCCCGAAGTGGTCATCGTGCCGCTCGTCGCATTCGACGCCGCGGGCAACCGGCTGGGCTACGGCGGCGGCTTCTACGACCGCACTCTGGAAATGCTGCGCCGCACCAACCACACCCGTGCCGTGGGTTACGCTTATGACGCGCAGGAAGCCGAAAGCCTGCCGCTCGAAGCCACCGACCAACCGCTCGACGCGGTGGTGACGGAAACTCGGACACTGATCTTCCCGGATTGACCCTGAGTGGCAGAACCAGCGCGCGTCTTGGTTAACATCGCCCGAGACGATGGTCGCGCATATGCGAGTCATACGAATGTCATACGCCCTGTGCACACTCTGTGCACAGCCGTGAAACCACGCGCGCAAGTCCTGACCGAACCGTTCGATCCGGTCACGGCAAATGAACTTACCGCTCTTGTCACCGACCGCGCGCCCGCGTAACCAAGGCCCCCATGAAAATACTGTTTTTGGGCGACGTCATGGGACGCGCCGGTCGCCGTGCCATCACCGAAAACCTGCCCCGGCTGAAGCAAGAGTGGGGCCTCGATTTCACTGTCGTGAATGGGGAAAACGCCTCCAACGGCGCTGGCCTCACCGAAGCCCACGCGAAGATCCTCTTCGATGCAGGCGCGGATGTGGTGACGCTGGGCGATCATGCCTTCGACCAGAAAGAGATGCTCTCCTACTGCCAGTCGGAAACCCGGATCATCCGTCCTTTGAACTTCGCAAAAGACGCACCTGGGCGCGGAGCGCGCGTATTCGAAGACCACCGCGGGCGGCGCATCCTGGTCGCGCAGGTTCTCGGCAACGTCTTCATGAAGCGCGCTTTCGAAGACCCGTTTGGCCAAATAGAACAGGCACTTAAACCCTTCCCCTTGGGGGGACCGATCCAGGCCGCTCTCGTCGACGTCCACTGCGAAGCCACGTCCGAGAAGATGGCGATGGGCCATTTCCTCGACGGTCGCGCCTCGCTCGTCGTCGGCACGCATACCCATGTGCCCACCGGGGACGCGATGATCCTGCCCGGCGGGACCGCCTACCTGACGGATGCGGGCATGTGCGGCGATTACCATTCGGTCATCGGCATGGAAAAATCCGAGCCTTTGCGCCGCTTCGTCACCGGAATGGTCAAGGGCCGCTTCCAGCCCGCCAACACCGAGGCGACCCTTTCCGGCGTCTATATCGAGACCGATGACCGCAGCGGAAAAGCGACGAAAATCGCGATGATGCGGCAGGGTGGCCATTTGCAAAGCGCTGCCCCATAACGTTTTTGCGCCTTGCCCGCCCACACGGCACCGGGCAATGATACGGAAAACAGCTGTCAGGTTCCCATGCAGTTCTTCGACTTTTCCCAATCCACCGAAGCTGTGATCGCGCTCTGCGTCGTCGGGGTCATGTTCCTGTTTTTCTTACGAGAAATCTTCCCGACGGAAGTGGTCGCCATCGGCGGCGTGGCCGTGATGCTGATCACCGGCATCCTGCCCTATTCCGCCGCGCTTGACGTGCTGTCCAACCCGGCGCCCTGGACCATTGCCTGCATGTTCATCGTCATGGGCGCCCTGGTGCGCACCGGGGCGCTCGATTGGTTTACCCAAATCGCGGACTCGCAGGTTTCGGCGCGGCCCATGGTGGCGCTCGGGCTGCTGATGATTTTCGTCATTCTCGCCTCCGCCTTCGTGTCCAACACGCCCGTGGTGGTGGTGATGATCCCGGTCTTCACGCAGCTTGCCCGGCGGCTCGACATCTCCGCCTCCAAACTCCTGATCCCCTTGTCTTACGCGGCGATCATGGGCGGAACGCTGACGCTGATCGGTACATCGACGAACCTTTTGGTCGACGGTGTCGCCCGCACCAACGGCCTGGACCCGTTCTCCATTTTCGAGGTAACACCGCTCGGGTTCGTGGTCGTCGCCTGGGGCATGGCCTATCTCTACTTCATCGCGCCCCGGCTCCTGCCCGACCGCTCGTCGATGGCCTCGCTTCTCACCGACCGCTCCCGCAAAAAATTCTTCACCGAAGCCGTGATACCCCCGGAATCGAACCTCATCGGCCGCGACGTCCTCGACGTCCAACTCTTCAAAAGAGAAGGCGTCCGCCTGATCGACGTGGTGCGCGGCGATGTCTCGCTTCGGCGCAATCTCAAGGGCGTCACCTTGCAGCTTGGTGACCGGGTCGTCCTCCGCACGGCGATGACCGAACTGCTTTCGCTCCAGCGCGACAAGTCGCTTAAGCGCGTCGACCAGATTTCGGCCGTGGAAACCACCACGGTTGAAGTGCTTATTACGCCCGGCTGCAAGATGATCGGCCGGAAGCTGGGGCAGTTGCGTCTACGTCGCCGTTATGGCGTTTACCCGCTCGCGGTCCACCGTCGCAACCAGAATATCGGGCAACAGCTTGATAACATTACCGTCCGCGTCGGCGACACGCTCCTTCTCGAAGGCGCGCCGGAAGATATCCAGCGCCTCGCCGCCGACATGGACCTCGTCGACGTGACCAAACCCTCAGGTCGCGCATTTCGCCGTGGTCACGCGCCCATCGCTCTGGGCGCCATGGTCGGGATCGTTGCCCTCGCAGGTCTCGGGATGGCCCCGATCCTCGCGGTCGCGGTCGTGGCCGTGGCCGTGGTCCTTCTAACCCGCGCCATCGACGCGGACGAGGCCTTTGCCCAGATCGACGGTAGGCTTCTGGCGCTGATCTTCGCCATGCTGGCCATCGGGGCCGCGCTTGATGCCTCCGGTGCGGTCTCCATGATCGCCGACGCCCTTGCGCCCTGGATCGAAACCCTTCCCCCTTTCTTCATTGTCTGGGCAATCTACCTACTGACCTCGGTCCTGACCGAGCTTGTCTCGAACAACGCGGTTGCGGTCGTCGTCACCCCGATCGCCATCGGCATCGCCACGGCGATCGGCTACGACCCCCGCCCGCTCGTCGTCGCCGTCATGATCGCCGCCAGCGCGAGCTTCGCGACGCCCATCGGCTACCAGACCAACATGCTGGTCTACGGTCCCGGCGGCTACAAGTTCACCGATTTCATGAAGGTCGGCATCCCGCTCAACCTGACCACGGGGCTTTTGGTCTCGGCCGTCATTCCGCTGATCTGGCCGCTCTGACTGCCCCCTTCATCGTGCCCGAAATATCCTCGCCGAAGGCATCGCCGCGCGGCACGCGCGGCGCACCGCGACGGGGCGCAGCCCCGGCGCAAAACCTTGTTGGGCCCGCGTCCTAACCTTTGTCCTCGGCCGCCCGCCGCGTCCGCGCGTTCTTCTGGTAGGCCCGCATCGACACGGCGTCCTTGCCGATATGCATCCGCTTGGGCAGAACGTAGGTCGGGTCATACGCGCCCGTCGCTGCGTAGCCATCCGACCCGTCTTGCAAAACCACCCGGTCGCGCATCAGGGGCCAGATCACCCGCCGCAGGAACACCTGGTCGTAAACTCTGGAATTCAAAGCCTTCTTCTGCGACTCTGCGAAGACGAGGATCTTCTGACCCATCCCCCGCACGTTCCCCCGGTGCGCCCCCCACATGCCCGCGAGCACCAGTTCCGAATGGGCGGGCTGGTCGCGCATCACATGGAACGGCTGACCGGATCTGAGCCAATCCAGCACCGCGATCCGCTCCTTGATGTTCGGGACACTGTCCGCATCGCGGACGAGGTAGAGATCGACCTCCGGGTCGTCCTCGACCAGGAACCGCCAGCATAGCCCGAAACGACCGGCGGGCAGGCTCGGCACGGACCGAAGCTGCGCCGCTTCGGGGACAGTTTCATCGACATAGAACCGCGCGGTCCAGCCGGGATAGAGATGGCGCACGACGATTGCATTGCGGATCGCACCATCCAGATACCGCGCGTTTGCGCCGTAGAGCGAGTAGGAGATGATATTGCGCCCCGGCGTCGACATGTCGAAGCGATGCAGGACAGGGTCCGGCCGGTCTTCCACGACGGGCGTCTCCGCATCCTTCATCTCCATGACCTTCCGGATCCAGCGGCGGCTTTCCTCCGTTTGGCCCAGCAGCCCATGCAGTTCCGCCCGGTCCTTCGCCCGCGCCAAGGGGGGCAGCACATCCCATTCCGCCTACACGATTTCCAGCGCATCCTCGTATCGTTTGGCCTGGAACACCGTTGATACGAGGTTCGATGCATCCCCCGGTTTGCCTGTCTGCGTATAGACCAGCCGCGCTTTCGCGATGGCGCGGTCGTTGTCCTTGATGTTGAAGTAATGGGCGCTGAGCATCCGGTGCGCGGGGGCATAGGTCTCAGGTGCATCCTTCAGCGTCGCGACCTCCTCGTTGGTGAGGTTCAGCGCACCGCGTTTGCGGATATTCGCGATCGTTTTCCGGTAGCCAGCCATCTTGCGTAAGTGCCTGCTCGTCCTTGTTTTCCTGACAAATTAGCGGCAATCGCTTGGCGAAACCATATGGTCGTCAGCTTGGCGTATTCGCGGTTTTCGCGGCCCGCACGGCAACGGCACGTCGTTTGGCGGCGGACGTGCGAAAGGCATGATCGTCCTGTCCCACGTGCATCCGTCCAGGCAATTCGTAGTCCGGGTCGAAGGGCGCGCTTGCGCCGTATCCGAAGACGCTGTCCTGCACGAAGACGCGGCCGCGCATCCATGGCCAGATTTCGCGGCGCAAGAAGAGTTGGTCGTCCACGCGGGAGTTCAGAACCTTCGACCGTGTTTTGGCAAAAGCGATGATTTTCTCGCTCATACCACCGGGGACATTTCCCCGATGCGCGCCCCAAAGACCCGCGAGCACGAGTTCCGAATGGGTTACGAAATCGCGCATGACATGGAAGGGTTGTTCCGAGGCGAGCCAATCATGCACCGCCACGGCCTCCCGGATCGAGGGCACGCTGTCGGCGTCGCGCACGAGATAGAGGTCGACTTCCGGATCGTCCTCGACCAGGAACCGCCAGAAAAGCCCGTAACGCTCCGCAGGCATTCCCTGGACCTTGCGCACCTGGGCCCCGTTATTCTGGAGCTCCTTGATCGCACCTTTGGGCACACTGTCGTCCACGTAGAAACGTGGAGTCCAGCCGGGATAGACATGGCGGCACACGATGGAGTTTCGGATCGCCCCATCGACATAACGCACCCCGGCCCCGAAGAGCGTATAGGCGATAATGTTGCGCTCAGACTTGTCGGGGTCGAACGCATGGATCACCGGGGCGGGCCGATCTTCGATCACCCGCGCCTCGGCGTCTTTGAGTTCAAACGCTTTCAGCGACCATTCGCGGTTCTTCTCCGGGTCGGGTTTCCGCGCGTAAAGCTCCGACAGGTAACTCGCGCGCCGCACCTCGTCCAAGGGGCAATCCTTTTCCAGCGCCACTGCAATCGCCTCGTCCAGTGCCCCGGCCCGGCTCAGCGCGGAGATCAGGTTGGAGGCGTTTTCCGCGTCGCGCGCCACGGTATAGACCTTGCGCGCCATCTCGGCCGACTTGGCAGGCTGGCCGATGTTGAAGTAATGCGCGGCAAGAATGCGGCGCGGCTCGACATAACCGTCCGGCGCGGCTTCCAACCCGGCCACGTCGCTGTCCGACAGCTTGAGGTGGCCCCGACTGATGATGGATTTCACAAGCGCTTTGGCGTCGTCGAGGTCGGACATAGCCCCTCCTAAAGCGGCCAGAAATACAGGATGAGCGGGATCGAAACGGCAACCACGATGATCTCAAGCGGCAGGCCCATGCGCCAGTAGTCACCAAAGCGATAACCGCCGGGACCAAGGACGAGCGTGTTGTTCTTATGCCCGATGGGCGTGAGGAAAGCGCAGCTCGCCGCGACCGCGACGGCCATCAGAAACGGGTCCGGGTCTGCGTTCAGCGCGTTGGCCATCTGGATGCCGACCGGGGCCGCGACAATGGCCGTGGCGGTGTTGTTCAAGACATCCGAGAGCGACATGGTGACCACCATGAGGAGCATGAGGACGGTCCAGGCGGGCAGCCCGTGGGTCAGGGTGACAAGCGCAGTGGCGATCAACTCGGTCCCGCCGCTGTCCTCCAGCGCGGCACCAAGGGGGATCATGGAGCCCAAGAGCACAACGACCGGCCATTCGATATGATCGTAAAGCCCGGCAATCGGCACGATGCCGGTCAGCACGAAGAGCACCACGACGATGCCCAGCGCAACGGGAAGGTAAAGCAAGCCGAACGAGGCCAGCGCCACGGCGGCGGCGAAAAACCCGATGGCCATCCAGACCTTGCTGTCCTGCGTAACGGAGAGACCGCGTTCGGCCAGCGGCAGACAGCCCAGCCATTCGGTGACCGCCGCTTCACGGCCGTTCGGGACCAGAAGCAAAAGGATGTCGCCCGTCCGCACGGGGGTCTTCGAAATCTGTGACCGAAAATTCTTGCGTGACCGGCGGATCCCCAGCAGCACCGCACTGCGCCGCCAGTTCAAACCGATCGCCTGCGCGGTTTTGCCGTTGATCCGGCTATCCTCGGTGACAACCACTTCGATCTTGGACAGGCCCGCGCCATCGGCCCGCAGCCGCTCCTCGCGTTTTTCGTCCGCGAACTTGAGCGACAGCGCCGCGCGGAATTCGTCCAGCGCATCGGGCCGGGCCTCAAGCACCAGCGTATCGCCCGCCTTGATCTTGGTCGTGCGTTGGGTGCCGTAACGCCGGGTTCCGTCCCGGATCAGGCCGAGAATGAACACGTCGTTGCTCTCGGCGGTATCGTAAAGCTCTTCCACGCGCAGGCCGACCGCCTTGTTCTCTTCTGGCACAACAAGCTCGGCGGTGTAGTCGGAGTATTCTTCCATCGGGTCGATCGCTGCGCCGCCTTCGTCCGCTTTCGGAATGAGCCGCCAGCCGACAAGCGCGACGAAGATAAGACCGACGAGCGCTGTGAGCGCTCCGACGGGAGCGAAATCGAACATCTGGAACGGTTCGCCAAGGCTCTCGTCCCGGATCGAAGCGATGATGATATTGGGTGGCGTGCCGATGAGCGTGGCCATACCGCCGAGGATCGTGGCGAAGCTGAGCGGCATCAGGGACAGCCCAGGCGCCCGACCCGCTTTGCGTGCAGTCTGGATGTCCACCGGCATGAGAAGCGCCAGTGCCGCGACGTTGTTCATGAAGGCGGACAGGACCCCGCCAATCGCGCCCATGATCGCGATATGCGCACCCAACCGGCGCGAGCTGTCAACCAGCGTGCGGGTAATGAGAAACACCGCACCAGAACGGGTCAGGCCAGCCGAAACCACGAGGACAAGCGCCACGATAATTGTTGCAGAATGGCCAAACCCGGCGAACGCGTCCTTGGTGTCCACAACGCCGAGGACGACGCCCATCATCAACGCGGCGAAAGCCACGAGATCGTACCGGAACTTGCCCCAGAGCAGCAGGCCAAAGACGCCAACGAACAGAGAGAAAAGGATAATTTGATCGACCGTCATGGCCAAGGCTTAGCGCGTCAGGTTTCCCACGTCACGCAAGAAGAACCGGGATCAGGGAGACGAGCAACAACGTGGCCATGGTCCAGTTGAAGATATCCAGCACACGAGGTGTTCTCAGGAGGCGACGCATCTGTGTCCCCAAGACAGTCCAAAGCGACACGGACGGCAGGTTCACCACACCAAAGACCAGTGCGACCAGAATGACCTCGCCGATCCCGGTCCCCGGGGCGTAGGCTGCGATAGCGGTCAAGGCCATGGACCATGCCTTCGGATTGACCCATTGGAAGGCCGCGGCCTGAAGAAAACTCATCGGGTTGCCGGAAGCCTCGCCATCCCCCGGCGGTGCCGCGTGGGCGATCTTCCAGGCGAGCCACGCCATGTAGATCGCGGCGACGACGGCGAGGATCTGGTGCAAGACCGGAAAACGCTCGAACGCCTGCGACAGACCCAATCCCATGAGCGCGATCATCACGGTGAAGCCGATCCCGACGCCCAGCATGTGGGGCATCGTGCGGCGCACGCCGAAATTCACCCCGGAGGCCATCAGCATCAGATTGTTGGGCCCCGGAGTAAGCGACGTGACGAGCGCAAAGCCAACAAGGGCCAAGAGGAGATCCTGTGTCATGACGCAAGTATTGTCGAATTGCGCAGCCCAATCATTGTTTATACGGTGCGAGATAGAGACATGGAGCAATTTTTGATGGACTTTGACACAATTGACCGAAAAATATTGCGCGAGCTTCAGGCAGACGGGCGGATTGCGAATACCCGGCTGGCAGAGCGAGTCGGCCTCTCCCCCTCGGCCTGCCTGCGCCGGGTGCAGGCGCTGGAAGAGGCGGGGGTCATCACCGGCTACCGTGCCGTTGTGAACCCGGCAGCCCTGGGACAGACCTTTGCCGCCTACCTGACGGTCGGGCTGTCCGAGCACACGCAGGCGGCACAGCAGCGCTTTGAAGACGCCATGATCGCCAGCCCCGAAGTGCGCGAGTGTCACAATATCACTGGCACGGTCGAATACCTGCTACGGGTCGAGGCCGCCGATCTCACCGCTTACAAAGCCTTTCACACCGACCGTCTGGGCCGGGTCGCCGGGGTCAACCAGATCGTCACCCACGTGGTCATAGCCTCGCCCAAGGACGAACGAGGCTGACACCGGGTCACAGCCCTTGCCCATGGCCCTGCCCTTGCCATATAGAGACGCGACCAAATCCAAGAGGCGCGGAGGCACCATGGCTGGCCACTCAAAATGGGCGAATATTCAGCACCGCAAAGGGCGGCAGGACAAACTGCGCTCGAAACTGTTTTCAAAGCTGGCGAAGGAAATCACCGTCGCCGCGAAAATGGGCGACCCCGATCCGGAAAACAACCCGCGCCTGCGGCTTGCGGTCAAGGAAGCCAAGTCGAACTCCGTCCCCAAGGACGTGATCGACCGCGCGATCAAGAAATCCCAAGCGGGCGAAGGCGACGATTACGAAGAAATCCGCTACGAGGGATACGGCCCCAACGGTGTCGCGGTGATCGTCGAGGCGATGACCGACAACCGCAACCGCACCGCCTCCACCGTGCGCTCGACGTTTACGAAGAACGGCGGCAACCTGGGTGAAACCGGGTCGGTCGGGTTCATGTTCGACCGGATGGGCGAAGTGGTTTACCCGGCCGAGGTGGGCGACGCCGACACGGTCATGATGGCCGCGATCGAAGCCGGTGCTATGGATGTGGAAAGCTCGGAGGACGGCCACGTCATCTATTGCGCGGACACCGATCTCAACGATGTATCGAACGCTCTGGAGGCCGAGCTTGGCGAAAGTGAATCGACCAAGCTGATCTGGAAGCCGACCACCACGACCGAGATGGACCTGGAGTCGATGCAGAAGCTCATGAAGCTGATCGACGCGCTGGAAGACGACGACGACGTGCAACGCGTGACGACCAACTTCGAAGCCTCCGACGAGGTCATGGAACAGCTTTGAGCCAGAGCTGATATTGTAATTGGATAGTAACAGGGGGCCGGAAGGCCCCCTTTTTCGTGCCGATTATCGGATTAGTGCAATTTCGACGGAACGCGCCGGTCCAATGGTGTGGCCGCCAGTCGGGACAGGGCCGCCCCGGCTCGCACCGCGCAGTCCACCAGTTGTGGCGCGTAATCAGCGCGAACCATTAATGTTGCCAGCATCATCGCGTCATTGCGCTCACCATCGAGGGCCGCCGCGACGAGCTGCGCGAGACAGGCCTCATCTACCCCGACGCACCCGCATTGCAGGTGGTGCCGCAGAAGGGCGCGGCGCCCGGTGTCCCGACACATGGTGCAGATCGCGCCGGTCGCGCCTAGCGCGATGTGACCACCGAAGCGGCCAAAATCACGTTCGAAGGCCGCCCGGTCCGGTGAACCGGGGCCCTCGGACCACAGGCGCATACACAAAACCGCGCCCGCCTCGATCGCGCCCATGTCTTCGAGCCGCGCGACAGCCGCGCCACCGCGCGTGTCCGCCGTCATTTGTCCGTCCATCAGTGGCTCACTTCGTCAAGATCAGTTTGCCAGCCTTGGTGATGCGCAACGTATAAAGCGCGTCGCCAAGCACGATTTTCGCAACCCGTCCGCCCATGGTCAGCTCTTCCGCATGATGCAACGGGGAAGGTGCGTCTTGGTTGGTAACCCTTTGGCGCGTCATATCGTTCATTGTCCCGCCTCTCCCCGTTTGATGAGCCAGTCGAGCCAATCATCAATGCCCCGCCCGGGGCGAAGACCGGCCTCGGTCAAGAGATCGGGAAGCTCCCGGTCGGTTTGATCCTTGGATTTCGCCACGCCCGAATTTGGTCGTGTGTCGCGCGCATGTTTCATAGCCGTCTCCTCAGCGTTCGGATCTGGGTGTCGTCGATCTGTCTGCCTCTGGCTGGCCGGACATCCGGTGGCGTGAGGGAATATGCTAAACCTGATTAATTTACTCGGATATGTCAATTCCCTTTCTTCGCAACGTCGCGACTTGCAGCTTTCGGCCAAGTGACGCAGGAGAGGCCCATGGAATACGCGCAAGAGAAAGAGCCTGCCAGCCCAGTGGTCGGCGTCCTCTGGATGGTGGTGACAGGGCTATTTTTTGTCGCCGTGACGGCAATCGTCAAACACGTTGGCGGACGTATCCCGGCTGCCGAAGCGGCGTTCTTGCGCTACGCGCTCGGGCTCGTGTTCCTGATCCCGATGCTGAAGCCTCTCCTGGCCGCACAACTGGATGGTCGAACACTTGCGCTTTTCGGCCTGCGCGGCGTCGTCCATACCGGCGGCGTGATCCTGTGGTTCTTCGCCATGACCCAAATCCCGATCGCCGAAGTCACCGCGATCAACTATCTCAACCCGGTTTTCGTCACCATCGGCGCCGCGCTCGTTTTTGGGGAGAAGCTGGCGGCGCGGCGGATCATGGCGGTCATCGTCGCCTTGCTCGGCGCGCTCATCATCCTGCGCCCCGGTGTGCGAGAGATCGAACCGGGTCACCTGGCAATGCTCGGGACGGCGGGTTTTTTCGCGGTCGGCTATCTGATTGCCGGTCGCTTGGCCGGACGTGTGCCGCCGGTCGTCATCGTGGCGATGCTGTCGATCACCGTGACCCTCGGCCTCGCCCCGTTTGCCGCCTTGAACTGGATCACGCCAACCTGGAGCGAGTTGGGGTGGCTCTTCGGGGTCGCGCTCTTTGCAACGGCCGGGCATTATACGATGACCCTGGCCTTTGCGGCGGCGCCGCTCACCGTGACCCAACCCGTTACGTTCTTGCAACTGGTTTGGTCGGTAGCCCTCGGGGCACTCTTCTTTGCCGAACCGGTAGACGTCTGGGTGGTAGCGGGCGGGGCTTTGATTCTCTCCGCCGTGACGTTCATCACCTGGCGCGAAGCAGTGTTGAAACGACGGGTCACACCGGGTCCGAACGAGGCAAAATTCTGAACTCTTGCTGCCGCAGGGGATGACGCGAGCCGCACAGGAAACTAGTTTTCTAGTTTTCTAGTTTTCTAGTTTTCTAGTGAAGCGGAACTCTAGGCGCGATATTCAGGTCAACCCCTTGGTCACGCGGAATTTCTTGGGTCGATCAACTTGGCGATCACGCCATCCTTGCTCACCTGCCCCAAGGGTTTCCCCCCTTCCATAACCGTTAACACGGGCGCCTTCGCCAACCGCTCCATCACCTCCTTGACGGTGGCTCCTGCCGCGATTTCATCACCCGTCACACCATCCACCGCTTCCATGACGTCGCGAGCGGTCAGCACGCCCAGCGGGTTCATATGCGCCACGAAATCCGCGACGTAGTCGTTCGCCGGTTTGGTGAAGATCTCGCGCGGAGTGCCGCATTGCACGATCCGCCCGCCTTCCATGATCGCGATCCGGTCCCCGATCTTGAACGCTTCATCCAAGTCGTGGCTCACGAAAATGATCGTGCGTTTCAATTCCTTTTGCAGATCGAGCAACTCGTCCTGAAGCCGCGTGCGGATCAGCGGATCGAGCGCCGAGAACGGCTCGTCCATCAAAAGGATCGGTGCGTCGGTCGCGAAAGCCCGCGCGAGTCCCACGCGCTGCTGCATCCCGCCGGACAGATCGCCCACCATCCGGTCACCCCATTCCGACAGGCCGACGAGTGAGAGCTGGCGGTCGACCTTTTCAGCGCGCTCCGCCTTGTCCATTCCGCCGAGTTCCAACCCAAGCCCCACATTGTCGCGCACCGTGCGCCACGGCAACAGACCAAACTGCTGAAACACCATGGCGATCCGGCTCAGCCGCATGTGGCGCAGGGTGGCGGCATCGGCATGGGTGACATTAACCATGCCGCCCCCGTCGTTCACCCGCACTTCACCGCGCACCACCGGGTTCAACCCGTTAACCGCGCGTAGGAGAGTGGATTTGCCAGACCCGGAGAGCCCCATGAGCACGAGGATCTCGGCTTCGGCCACATTGAGCGAACAATCGTGCACGCCCAGAACCTGCCCGGTCGCCTCCTGCACCTCGCTCCGGTCTTGGCCCTTGTCCATCATCGGCAGAGCGGATTGCGGCGCATCGCCGAACACGATGGAAACCTTGTCGAATTCTACAGCATTCATTTGCGGTCGATCCTCAGCATACGGTCCAGCATGATGGCGACGACGACGATGACGAAGCCGCTCTCAAATCCCAGCGCGGTGTTCACCGAATTAAGCGCCCGGATCACCGGGACCCCCAGCCCGTCGGCGCCCACGAGCGCGGCGATGACCACCATCGACAGCGACAGCATGATGGTCTGGTTCAGCCCCGCCATGATCTGTGGCATGGCAAAGGGCAGTTCCACTTTCCAAAGCACCTGGCGTTTCGTGGCCCCAAAGGCTTGCGCGGCTTCGAGAAGCGGGGTCGGTGTCGTGCTGATCCCGAGGTGCGTCAACCGGATCGGCGCGGGCAGCACGAAGATCACCGTCGCCAGCAGGCCGGGCACCATGCCGATGCCGAAAAACACGATCGCAGGAATGAGATAGACGAAGGTCGGAAGCGTCTGCATCAGGTCGAGCACGGGTCGCATCCAGGCATAGAGTTTGGGTCGGTGCGCCGCGGCGATACCGATGGGCACGCCGATCGCCATGCAGACAACGCAGGCCGACAGCACGAGCGTGAGGCTTTCGGTCGTTTCCTCCCAATAGCCTTGGTTCAGGATGAAGAGAAAGCCCAGCACGATGAATGCCGTGACTTTCCAATTTCGCTGGAGATACCATGTCAGCGCCGCGAACAGTGCCACGATGACGAGCGCGGGCGGACCCTGGAGCGCCCAGAGAATAGACTCGATCATCACTTCCATCGCGATGGAAATCCCATCGAACACCGGGCCGCCCACGTCCTGCAACCAGTCGAACAGGTTTCGTGCCGTTCGGCCAATCGGGATTTTCGTATCTTCCAACCAGTCCATTTGTCTCCTTACCGGGCCACGTCAGAGGCGGTCCCGATCCATGTGTAGGCAAAGCTTTCAGCGGGGTCTTCGGCCTCGACCGCGAGCACGAGTCGAAGCGCGGGCGCATAAGTCAGGGTGCGGGTCGAAACGGTGCCCTCCGGATCCGCCCGCATTTCCCGCACCTGCCATGTGTCATAGGTGCAGGTGAGAATGGTCGTCTCCCCCTGCCCCTCGAAGGTTAAGAGAAGCTGCGCGGTCACGTTTTTGCCCACACCGCTCCGCTCGGTTACGCGGAACCGCGCCTCGCCCGCTTCGTCCAGCCGGTCGAGCTGCTGAACGTTCGGGTCATAGCCGAAAAACCTTTGCACCCCGTCCTTCTGATCCTGCGACAGCGCCAGCGCGTGATCGAAGGTCCGCAGATGACCGGTCTTGTCGCCGCCCGGTTCCCCGGTGATCCGCGCCTCGAAGAACCCGGTCGCGCGCAGTTCCACGTCCGAACGTATGTAGAGCGGCTCGTTCTGCACCAGCACCACCCCGCCCGCGAGGTCGTCGGCGGTCGGACAGGTGGCCAGCGCCGGGCTGGTTATGAGGAGAAGGGGGAAAATCACGCGCATAAGAAAAGGGCGGCGGGTCTCCCCGCCGCCCGGACCCATCAATCCAGGTCCGCTTTCACGGCTGCGACCGCGTCGCCACCGTCCTGCGTCGTGACGCCGTCGAGCCAGGCGGTCCAGGTCGCCTCGTTCGAAGCAAGCCAGGCCTTGGCGGCGTCTTCCGGGGTTTCACCATCGTTCAGGATCGCGCCCATGATTTCGTTTTCCATGGCGAGCGTGAACTTCAGGTTGCCCAGAAGCGCGCCAACGTTCGGGCATTCGTCCACGAAGCCGGCGCGGGTGTTGGTGTAGACCGTCGCTCCGCCCAGGTCGGGGCCGAAATAGTCATCACCGCCTGTGAGATAGCCCATATCGAAGTTGGCGTTCATCGGGTGTGGTTCCCAGCCGAGGAACACGATCGGCTCGCTGCGGTCCGTCGCGCGCTGCACTTGGGCGAGCATGCCCTGCTCGGAGCTTTCCACCACGTCGAACCCTTCCAGATCGAACGCATTTGCTTCGATCATGTCCATGATCAGGCGATTACCATCATTGCCGGGCTCAATGCCGTAGATCTTGCCGTCGAGCGCATCCCGGTTCGCGGCGATGTCGGAGAAATCGGCGATCCCCATGTCCGTCGCAGCCTTGTTCACGGCCAGCGTGTATTTCGCGCCTTCGAGGTTTTCGCGCACGGTCACGACGGTCCCCGCTTCGCGGTAAGGTGCGATGTCGCCTTCCATCGTGGGCATCCAGTTGCCCAGGAACACGTCGATATCACCATTGGCCATCGAGGTGTAGGTCACCGGAACGGAGAGCACCTTGATGTCCGTTTCGTAACCAAGCGCGTCCAGAACAACAGTGGTCGCCGCCGTGGTCGCGGTGATGTCGGTCCAGCCAACGTCCGAGAATACAACCTCGTTACAGTTTGCCAGAGCGGGTGCGGCGGCACAGATCGCCAGCGCGGAAAGGGTTGCCTTGAGCTTCATGTTTAACTCCCTGAGTTTTTATTGATTGACGAGTCAATCAAAGATGAACACTTTGGCAGCGATCTGTCAAACAAGTGAGTCACGCGTAATGCCAAAGGTTGGTATGGAGCCTATTCGTCGGGAGGCTCTGATAAAAGCGACAATTGCGGAGATCGGGGAAACAGGCTCGCTCGATGTGACCGTATCGAAGATCGCAAAGCGTGCGGGCATGTCCTCGGCGCTGGCGCATCACTACTTCGGCTCCAAGGAACGCATCTTTCTGGCCGCGATGCGCCATATTCTCACCGTTTACGGCAGATGGGTGCGCTGTGAGCTCGGGACGGCGAAAGGTCCGCGCGCCCGGCTGGACGCGATCATCCGCGCCTCGTTCGAAGCCGGCAACTTCGAGCACGAGGTGATTGCCGCCTGGCTGAATTTCTACGTTCACGCGCAATCGGATGCGGGGGCCGCGCGGCTGTTGGGCGTGTATCACGCGCGCCTGCGCTCGAACTTGGTCCACGACTTGCGCCCGCTGGTCGGCGACCGCGCCGGGGAAACCGCGGAAACGATCGCGGCGCTCATAGATGGTCTCTACATCCGTCACGCGCTCGTCGCGCCCCCGGACGGGGTGGCCGCCCATGCCCGCGTGACCCGCGTGCTCGACAAACTCCTGGAGGACACATGAGCCGCCCCAACATCCTGATCCTGATGGTGGACCAGTTGAACGGGACGCTGTTTCCCGACGGTCCGGCGGACTGGCTCCATGCACCCAACCTTAAAAAACTGGCGGCCCGTTCGGTGCGGTTCCAGAATGCCTACACCGGCTCGCCGCTTTGTGCGCCCGGACGGGCGGCCTTCATGTCCGGCCAACTGCCATCGCGCAACGGCGTTTATGACAATGCCGCCGAGTTCGCCTCGGACATCCCGACCTATGCCCACCACCTGCGCCGCGCCGGGTATTACACGGCGCTGTCTGGCAAGATGCACTTCGTCGGCCCGGACCAGCTTCACGGGTTCGAAGAGCGGCTGACCACGGACATCTACCCCGCCGACTTCGGCTGGACACCGGATTACCGCAAGCCCGGCGAGCGGATCGACTGGTGGTATCACAACATGGGGTCCGTCACCGGCTCCGGCGTGGCCGAGATTTCCAACCAGATGGAATACGACGACGAGGTCGCGCATTTCGCGAAAATGAAGGTCTATGACCTCGCCCGGGGCAAGGACGACCGCCCGTGGTGCCTGACCGTCAGCTTCACGCACCCGCATGACCCCTATGTCGCGCGCAAGAAATACTGGGACCTGTACGAAGACTGCGAGCATCTCCTGCCCGAGGTGCCCGCGATGGACTACGAGGACCACGACCCGCATTCGCAGCGAATTTTCGACGCGAACGACTGGCGGTCCTTTGACATCACAGATGAGGATATCCAGCGCTCCCGCCGTGCCTATTTCGCCAATATCTCTTACCTCGACGCGCATGTCGGCGAGATCATGGAAGCGCTGGAAGGCACGCGGCAAGACAAGGATACGATCATCCTCTTCGTTTCAGACCACGGCGACATGCTGGGCGAGCGTGGCTTGTGGTTCAAGATGAGCTTTCTCGAGGGGTCCGCCCGCGTGCCGCTGATGCTTGCAGCCCCGGGACTGGCACCGAGACTGGAAACCACGCCGGTCTCCACCATGGACGTGAACCCGACCGTGGGGGATCTGGCCGGGATCGACCTGTCGGCGATTGCGCCCTGGACGGACGGCCAAAGCCTCGTCCCGCTCGCCAAAGGAGAAGGTCGCGAAGCTCCGGTCCTGATCGAATACGCGGCGGAAGCGAGCTATGCGCCCTTGGTCGCGGTGGTTGAGAATGGGTGGAAATACACGCGTTGTGCGCTCGATCCGGACCAGTTGTTCGACCTGGCGAACGATCCGCACGAACGGGTCAATCTCGCCGACGACCCGGCCCATGCGAAAACGCGCGCACGCCTCTCGTCCATTGCCGATGCGCAATGGGACCTGGAGCGGTTCGACCGCGAGGTCCGCGCGTCACAGGCGCGTCGCTGGGTCGTCTACGAAGCCCTTCGCAATGGCGAATACTACCCCTGGGACTACCAGCCGCTGCAAAAAGCCTCCGAACGCTACATGCGTAACCACATGGACCTGAACGACGTGGAGGAAAGCCAGCGCTTTCCCCGCGGCGAATAGAGGGAGACGAACAATGATCGACCCGAAACCCACAGCCAGCCACTTTATCGACGGCGCCTATGTCGATGACCCAGCCGGTGCGCCGATCCCGGTGATCTATCCGGCGACGGGCAAGGAAATCGCCCGCGTTCATGCGGCGACCCCGTCACTGATCGACAGCGCTCTGGCAGCCGCGCGCCGCGCCCAGCCCGCATGGGCGGCGATGAGCGGAACAGAACGGGGCCGAATCCTGCGCCGTGCCGCCGATCTGATCCGGGAGCGCAACCGGGAGCTGTCGGAGCTGGAGACGATGGACACCGGCAAGCCGATACAAGAAACGTTGGTGGCCGACGCGACTTCCGGCGCGGACGCGCTTGAGTACTTCGGCGGTCTGGCGGCAAGCCTGACCGGAGAACACATTCAACTGGCTGACGGTGACTTCGTCTACACCCGGCGCGAGGCGCTTGGCGTTTGCGTCGGGATCGGCGCATGGAACTACCCGACGCAGATTGCCTGCTGGAAAGCCGCACCTGCGCTGGCCTGCGGCAATACGATGGTCTTCAAACCCTCCGAGTCCACGCCCCTCGCCGCCCTTAAGGTTGCTGAAATCCTCAAGGAAGCCGGCCTGCCCGACGGCGTCTTCAACGTCGTGAACGGCGCAGGTGAAGTGGGGGCGGCGCTCGTCGGCGACCCGCGCGTCGACAAGGTGTCGCTCACCGGATCGGTGCCGACCGGGAAGAAGGTCTATGCCCAGGCCGCCGCACAGATGAAACACGTCACCATGGAGTTGGGCGGCAAGTCCCCCATGGTCGTTTTCGAGGACGCCGACATCGACGCCGCCGTTTCTGGCGCGATCCTCGGCAACTTCTACTCCTCCGGTCAGGTCTGCTCCAACGGCACCCGCGTTTTCGTGCAGAAGGACATCCAGGACGCCTTCCTGTCCCGGCTCGCCGAGAGATTGAAAAACGCGGTCATCGGCGACCCCTTGGACGAGCAGGTCTCCTTCGGTCCAATGGTCAGCGAAGGCCAGATGAACATCGTGCTGAACTACATCGCCAAGGGCGTGGAGGAAGGCGCACGGATCGTGGCAGGCGGCAAACGCGCCGACCGCGAGGGGTTCTTCGTCGAGCCAACCGTGTTCGCCGATGTCACCGACGATATGGTCATCGCGCGGGAAGAGATTTTCGGCCCGGTCATGTGCGTTCTCGCCTTCGACACGGAGGACGAGGTGATGACCCGCGCAAATGCCACGGAATACGGTCTGGCGGCAGGTGTTTTCACCCGCGACCTGACCCGCGCGCACCGCGTGGTCGCCGGCTTCGAGGCGGGCACCTGTTACATCAACACCTACAACGACGCCCCGGTCGAAGCGCCCTTCGGGGGCGTGAAAGCCTCCGGCGTCGGGCGCGAGAACTCGAAAGAGGCGATCAACCACTATTCCGAGGTGAAATCGGTTTACGTCAAGATTGGAGAGGTGGAAGCGCCGTTCTGACGCTCCCGAGATCGAAATCATGCAAGCAGACTACGTCATCATAGGGTCCGGTTCTGCCGGATCGGCGCTCGCCTATCGCCTGGGCGAAGCGGGGCATTCGGTCATCGTCGTGGAATACGGCGGCTCGGATGCCGGGCCGTTCATCCAGATGCCGGGCGCGCTGTCCTATCCTATGAACATGGCGCGCTACGACTGGGGCTTTTCGTCTGAACCGGAGCCGGAACTGAACAACCGGCGCATGGCGGTGCCGCGCGGCAAGGTCGTCGGAGGATCGTCTTCGGTGAACGGTATGGTCTACGTGCGCGGCCATGCGGGCGATTTCGACCATTGGGAAGAAACCGGGGCAAAGGGCTGGGGCTATGCCGATGTACTGCCCTACTACAAGCGTATGGAGCATTGGCACGGCCCCAACGCGTCGGACTGGCGCGGGACGGACGGCCCCTTGCATGTTCGGCGCGCGCGCCAGTGGAATCCGCTCATGCATGCTTTCGTGGAGGCGGGCGCCGAGGCCGGGTATCCCGTCACGCCCGATTACAACGGAGAACAACAAGAAGGGTTCGCGGCCTTCGACATGACGGTCCACCGGGGGCGCCGCTGGTCGGTGGCGAGTGCCTATCTCAGGCCCGCGCTCACCGATTTCAACGTGCGCCTTGTCAGGGGGCTGGCCAAACGCGTGGTGTTCGACGGAAACCGCGCCGTAGGGGTCGAGGTCGCCCAGAGCGAAACCGAAACGATCCACGCCCGGCGCGAAGTCATCCTCGCCGCCTCCTCGATCAACACCCCGAAGCTCCTGATGCACTCCGGCATCGGTCCCGCGGCGCATTTGAAAGAACACGGGATCGAGGTCCGCGCCGACCGTCCCGGCGTGGGGCAAAACCTTCAAGATCACCTTGAAGTCTACGTTCAATACGCCGCCAAGAAACCGATCACCCTCTATCGCTACTGGAACCTCCTGGGCAAAGCGATGGTGGGAGCGCAATGGCTCTTTACGCGCACCGGACACGGGGCCTCGAACCAGTTCGAAAGCTGCGCCTTCATCCGGTCTGCGGCTGGCGTCCCCTACCCTGACATCCAGTTTCACTTCCTACCCATCGCGGTGCGCTACGATGGCAAGGCCAGCGCCGAGGGTCACGGTTTCCAGGCCCACGTCGGCCCGATGCGATCCAAGTCGCGCGGCGCGGTCACGCTGCGGACCGGCGATCCGCTGGACGCGCCGAAGATCCAGTTCAACTACATGAGCCACGAGGACGACTGGGCCGACTGGCGGCGTGCGCTTCGCCTGACCCGCGAGATTTTCCGCCAACCCGCAATGGAAGAACATGTCCGCCACGAAATCCAGCCGGGCGGCGATGACAGCGACGCCACCCTGGACGCCTTTGTGCGGGACCATGCCGAGAGCGCCTATCACCCCTGCGGCACGGCCCGGATGGGCGCGGTCGATGATCCGGGCGCGGTGGTCGACCCCGAATGCCGCGTGATTGGCGTCGAGGGTCTGCGCGTGGCCGACAGTTCGATTTTCCCCCGTATCACCAACGGCAACACGAACGCGCCGTCGATCATGGTCGGTGAAAAGGCCGCCGATCATATACTGGGACGCACACCCCTTGCGCGTGACGAGAGAGAGCCATGGGTCCATCCGGACTGGCAGCACAGCCAGCGCTGACCTACATCTGTCCCATGACGAATGATCCTCTCAAACTCAACGGCCGCGACGGCCTGCCCAAAGAGCTTCGCGTTCTGGCCGACCTTTACCCGCGCGAAATGTGGGAGGGGCACAAGAATTTTCCCGGCCTCACCGCGTTCTGGCTGGAGATGCACGGGAAATTCCGGTCGGTTCAGGACGAATTGATCGACCGGTCACAGGCGATGCTGGACGGCAACCTCGACCCGATGCGCTACGGGGCCACGACGGCGCGTTATTCGCAGTTCCTGCTGCAAGGGTTGCATGGCCACCATAACATCGAAGACCACCATTATTTCCCGTGGATGGTGGAGCTCGATTCCCGTGTCGCACGGGCTTTTGACATTCTCGACAAGGATCACCACGCGCTCGACCACTACATGCAGTCTCTGGCGGACAGCACGAACGCGGTCTTGAAGCCGCTCCAGGACGGCAAAGACGTGCGAGAGGAAGCCGCGAAACTGCTGGACGTCCAAGGCGATTTCCAACGTTTCCTCGATCGGCACCTCACCGACGAAGAGGACGTGATCGTGCCCTTGATTCTGGAATACGGTTCGCAGGGACATTGATTTCGATTTGATCCCTGTCAAAGCCCCGCGTGTTTGTCAGGCTTAAGCTCGAAAGCACGCAAACAGGAGACCTACATGTCCAATACCCCGCACGAGCTTCATGACGAATTTCCCGACATGGCTGACCGGATTTCCGAGCTCAAAGTTTCGGACAAGCATTTCGCAAAGCTCGCCAATGACTACCACGAGGTGAATCGCGCGATCCACCGCGCCGAGACCGACGTGGAGCCGACCGACGATTTCCACGCGCAGGAGTTGCGCAAGCAACGGGCGGCGCTCAAGGATGAGATTTACAAGCTTCTGACCGAAACGGCGGCCTGAGCCTCCGCCGCGATCTCCGCGCACCTCCCTGAGCGGAGAACAGAAAGCCCCGCGCCGATTGGCCGGGGCTTTCCTATTGAAACGGGTTCACCCTGTCATTCAAGTGCCCCGCCCGGCGATGGGACGAGGCCTTGCCCCGGACTACTCCACGCCTTTTTCGTCGGCCACCGCATCCGGGTCACGGCCCTCAACCACGGCTTCGAACCGTGTGAAGAAACTGTCGACCATCTTCTTTGCAAATCCGTTCACGATCCGATTGCCAAGCTGGGCGAGCTTGCCGCCGACCTTTGCGTCGACGTCGTAGAACAACTCGGTGCCGCCTTCGACCTCTTCGAGCCGCACGTCAGCGCCGCCCTTGGCAAACCCGGCGACGCCACCCTTGCCTTCACCGACAAGTCGGTAGCCGTTTGGCGGGTTCATGTCTTCCAGCGTCACGGCGCCCTTGAAGGTGGCCTTCACCGGACCGACCTTCTGCTTGACGACCGCTTCGAAACCCTCGTCGGGCGAGCCGTGAAGCTCTTCGCAACCGGGGATGCATTTCTGCAGCGTGTCGGCGTTGTTGAGATGGTTCCAAACCGTTTCGCGGTCTGCCGCGATCACGCGGCTTCCGTGCATTTCCATAGCGCATCCTCCCTCAGTTCGGTCCGAGCACCTTAGAAACTGTGGTGTGGTCGGTAAAGCGGACTGACCGTTTGGTGCCATTGTTAATGTCTCATGGCTGAGACAAGCCGCTATCGGTCGATCTCATAGGGCAACACGCCGCGTGCATCCGGGTCGATGTGCAGGCGCCGTTCCAGGGGCGGCACAGAGCGCTGGTGGCAATCCGGGCGTTCGCAGATGCGGCAGGAGATCCCGATGGGTTCGAATGCCGCCGCGTTCGTCACGTCCAGGTCATCGGCATAGATCAGGCTGCCCGCGTGTTTGACCTCGCAGCCAAGCGCGATGGCGTAACGCCGGATCGGGGCGGAAAAGCTCCCGCCCGACTTGGACACGTCCCGCGCAAGGTTGATGTAGCGCACCCCGTCCGGGGTCTGGGCCAACTGCCGCAGGAAGCGACCGGGCGTCTCGAAGGCACGGTGCACGTTCCACAGCGGACAGGCCCCGCCAAACCGCGCGAATTGCAAACGGGTGGCGGAGTGGCGCTTGGTGATCGTGCCGGCCTGATCGACCCGGACGAAGAAGAACGGGATCCCCTTCGCGCCCGGACGCTGCATCGTCGACAGCCGGTGCGCCACCTGCTCGATGGACGCACCGAACAGGTCGGACAGCCTCTCAAGATCATGGCGGGTCTCCCGCGCGGCTTCGAGAAACCGGGTGTAGGGCAGAAGCGCCGCGCCGGCGAAGTAATTCGCCAACCCGATCCGCGCGATGGCCCGCGCTTCGTCCGACTGGAACCGGGCGAAATCGAGCGTGGCGTCCAGAAGGTCGGATTGGGCGAGCAGGGCCACCTGGTGAAGAAGCTGGAACCGACGGGTCGCCGCTGTCGCAAGAGAAGACAGCGTCAGCGTCGCGGTCTCGGCATCATAAGCGCGGAGCGAGGGTTGATCGGCGAGCACGACCGTCACGCCACGACGGGCAAGATAGGCTTCTGCGGCGGCTTCGGGCGCTGCGTCCCGCACGAAATGTTCCGCAGCCCGGTCCACGGCGTCGATATAGTTGTCGCAATAGTGAAAGAAATCGCGCACTTCCTCCCAGGAACTCGCCTGCACGCGCGATCCTTCCCGACCCAGAGCCTCGTCCAATGATGCGAGCCGTTCGTGACCTTGCCGGTAGGCGCGGTGAAGCTCGATGAAGGCGCGGGCAAGCGCAGGCGCATTCGAGGCGACCAGCCGCAGGTCGGCAACCGGCGGTGCGCCATCGGCAAAAACCGGGTCCGCCAGGGCCTCGCGCATATCCGTGACGAGCCGCTCGGCATCCCCCGTGGACAGCTCGGCAACGTCGAATCCGAACTCTTGCGCCAGCGCAAGCACCACGCCGGTCGATACAGGGCGGTTATTGTTTTCCATCTGGTTGAGGTAGGGCAGCGACACGCCCAGCTTTTCAGCGAAGGCTTTTTGCGTCAGCCCAAGCCGCGTCCGGGTCTCGCGCAGTTTGACGCCCGCGTAGAGTTTCTGTGTAGCCATGCACCCCTCCCTTTGCAAAGAGAAGGTGTATATTTTGCAAACCGACCCGTAAAGGTGTTACTCGGCGGCGCCGAACGCCGCCAGCCGCCGCTCTCGCCTGATCACCAGAAGGATCGAGACGAAGGCCGCACCGGTGGACAAAAGCATCATCAAGACCAAAGGCATCGGACCGCTCTCGACCGTGAGCAGCGAGCCGACGACCGCCGAGATGGCCGCACCGCCGCCGATCATCATCGCCCCGCCCAGGCCCGAGGCACTGCCCGCAAGCCCCGGACGCACGCCCAGAAGCCCCGCGTTGGCATTCGGGAGGACGAGACCGTTTCCGAAGCCCACGAAGGTCATCATCGCGAAAAAGAGATACGGGTCATGCAACCCTGCCAAAAGCATCGCGATCAGCAGACTCAGGCCAAACCCGGTCGAAAGGTTGCCCGCCAGAATGAGCGTGTTGATCCCGACGCGCATGGCAAGGCGGGTCGTGAAGAAATTCCCGACAAGGTAGCCAATGGCGGGCGCCCCAAGCAGGAACCCCAGAAGGCCGGGCTCGATCCCGTAGATATCGCTGCCCACGAAGGGCGCGCCGCCGAGATAAGCGAAAAAGGCCCCGGAGGCGAACATCGCCGCCAAGGCGTAGCCCCAGAAACGTGGGGAGGTCAGCAGCTCCGGGTAGGCCGCGATCTGTCCGCGCAATCCGCCTTCGCCCTTTGGCTTGGTCTCCCCCAGATCGAACACCATCAACACCAGAACGGCGACACCCAGCACGAACTGGAGCCAGAAGGTCGACTGCCAACCATATTGCTGCGCAAGATAGCCGCCCAGCGCTGGCGCGAACATCGGAACCAGCGACATGCCCATCGTGACATAGGCGATCATCGAGGCCGCGCGCGGCCCTTCCACCATGTCGCGGATGACCGCCCGGGACAGGACCATGCCGGTCACCACCACCGCCTGCATCATGCGGAACGCGAGGAAGATTCCAACCGTGGGGGCGAAAACACAGCCGATGGTGGCGACGAGGTAGAGGGCGAAACTGATCAGCATCACCGGGCGACGACCGAAATGATCGGAAATCGGCCCCAGGAAGATTTGGAGGACGGCATTCATCGCAAGGTAGAGCGCGACCGAGAGTTGTATCAGGCGATAGTCGGTCTCGTAATATACCGCCATCTCGGGCAAAGCCGGCAAGAAAACATTCATGGAAAGAGCCGAAACACCGGCCATGACCGTCAGAGTGAAAAGGTGTGGCGGTGACCGCATATCCAAGAACCTTGAGCGCACAAAAAAATGACACCGCTTATGGGTAAACGCTGTCGATAGGAAATGCGAGGCGGGAAAACCCGAATAGGAAACAACTTTAGGCGGGATTGCGTTTGCGTGCCACATGCACCCGCGAGGCCAGGGTTACCAAAGAGCGAGAGACCGCGAGACGAGATCGAGCGACGTGTCGTCGATCACCAGGACATCCCCGTCTCCGAAGTCGAAGACGACATCCGAGCCGACTTGCTCCGCGTGATCCAGGGTGTTGGCTATCGTTCCACAACCGTAAAAAAAGACGAGATCGGCCCCAAGCCCGAAATCGGTGATCTGATCCCGCTCTGATCCGGCGCGGAACAGGAAATGGTCGGCGCCGTGACCGCCGGACAGGATGTCGCTGCCAGACCCCCCAACGATGAGATCCCGTCCATCGCCTCCGAACAGTATGTCGTCGCCCTTGCCGCCGTACATGTGATCGTTGCCGCCCTGGCCGTGCATCACGTCGTCGCCCATCCACCCCGCAAGGAGATCGCCACCGGCACCGCCAAAGATCGTGTCGTTGCCTTCCTCGCCCGTGAGACGGTCGCGCGCCCCCGCACCGGTCATCGTGTCGTCGCCGGAGCCGCCCCACATTTCGTTATTGCCCCCGGTGGCGATGATAGTGTCGTTACCACCTTCCCCGCCGAGATAGTTGTTCGCAGTGTTGCCGATCAGCGTGTCGTCGAAGTCGGACCCGAAGGCCGCTTCGATCCGCACCCCATAGGCGATGACCATGTCCTCATGGTCTCCGAATTGGGAGAAAGCGCCCGGGCGAAGATCGAGCGACACGCCATTGGCATTGCTACGGGCATCCAGAGCGTCCCATCCCCCGGTGTCCCAGATCAGGTCGACATGGTCGGTTTGCGGACCAGTGTAGCGTGTGTTGCCGGTGTTGGTTTGAGCATGGCCCCAGATATCCTGAAGCGCGACCACGTCGAACAACATCAACTCGTCACCCACATCCCCGGTGTCCGGGTTCGCGTTATAGGACATGACCGTGTATTTTGTCGTCTCGTAGGTGTCGCTGACCGAAGTGATCTCGGCGTCGGGATCATGACTCCCTCCGCAAACCGGACATGCGAGTTCGGACGAGAGGATATCGGTGTCATGGCCATGCTGAAGACCCATGGCATGGCTCAATTCATGCAGGACGATCCCGAGCGAGCCGTTGACGAGATCATAGGTGCTGTCAAATACGACGAAGCCATCCCAATCGACGATATTGGCGCCCCAATAGCTAACCGAATATCCGCCGTTGCCAACCACGGCCCCCGGCAGGCTGACCTGCCCGACATTGATGTCCGGGTCCGACGATCCAGACACCTCGACGAAGCGCACGTTGAGCAGGCTCTCCATGTGGCGCAACGCGGTCTCGAAACTCGATCTTTCGGTCGCCGTCCATGGGGTCCAGCCGGTATAGCTGCCGCTGATCGGCAAATCGCCTGGCTGCGACGTGCCCGCATATTGATATGTGATCCGATACGGCGCGTTTGACGCGCGGTTGATCGGATTGGACACGTTGAAAATTTCGTATTGCAACGCGTCTAGTATTTCACTTCTGTTCGGCACGAACACTGCTCCCATCCGTCAGGTCCCCACCCTTCAGACGCGGCCAACCCGGACGGGCCGACGATCTTGAAAAGGAGTTAAGAGGGGATTGTGTCGGGATTTGGCAAAAGCTTGGACTCGCCGAGGGTATTGTCTTGGCAGCGGCATCATTTGCAAATATTCAATTCGCAATCATAGCCTTGCCAATACTTTGCAAATACGCCGGATTCCGGTTGGGATTACATCCGCGTGACGCTAGGTTGCGCCAACTTCAAGGAGGACAGCCGGATGACAGATATCCTAGCGCAGCTCGAAGCGCGTCGCGACACCGCACGTTTGGGCGGGGGACAAAAGCGGATCGACAGCCAACATGCGAAGGGCAAACTGACCGCCCGCGAACGCATCGAGCTTCTCCTCGACGAGGACAGCTTTGAAGAGTTCGACATGTTCAAGGCGCACCGCTGCACCGATTTCGGCATGGAAAAACAACAGTATCCGGGCGATGGCGTCATCACCGGCTGGGGCACGATCAACGGTCGCCTCGTCTATGTCTTCTCTCAGGATTTCACGGTATTCGGCGGCTCGCTGTCCGAAACCCACGCCGAGAAAATCTGTAAAATCATGGATATGGCGGTGCAGAACGGCGCACCGGTCATCGGCCTGAACGATTCGGGTGGTGCACGTATTCAGGAGGGCGTCGCCTCGCTCGCGGGTTACGCGGAAGTCTTCCAGCGCAACATCATGGCCTCCGGCGTGGTGCCGCAAATCTCGGTCATCATGGGCCCCTGTGCGGGTGGCGCGGTCTATTCGCCCGCCATGACCGACTTCATCTTCATGGTGAAAGACAGTTCCTACATGTTCGTCACCGGCCCCGACGTGGTGAAAACCGTGACCAACGAACATGTGACGGCCGAAGAGCTGGGCGGGGCGTCGACCCACACGCGCAAGTCCTCGGTCGCCGATGGCGCGTTCGAAAACGACGTGGAAGCCCTGACCGAAGTGCGCCGCCTGGTCGATTTCCTCCCGCTCAACAACCGGGAAAAGCCGCCGGTGCGTCCGTTCTTCGATGAGCCGGGCCGGATCGACGAAAGCCTCAATACGCTGATCCCCAGCAACGCCAACACCCCTTACGACATGAAGGAATTGATCGAGAAGGTCGGAGACGAAGGCGATTTCTACGAGATACAGGAAGATTTCGCAAAGAACATCATCACCGGTTTCATTCGGCTCGAAGGCCAGACCGTGGGCGTGGTCGCGAACCAGCCGATGGTTCTGGCGGGCTGTCTCGACATCGATTCGAGCCGCAAGGCGGCCCGCTTCGTGCGCTTCTGCGATGCCTTCGAGATTCCGATCCTGACCTTTGTCGACGTGCCCGGCTTCCTGCCCGGCACCGGCCAGGAGTACGGCGGCGTCATCAAGCACGGGGCGAAGCTGCTCTTCGCCTATGGCGAAGCGACGGTGCCGAAAGTCACTGTTATTACGCGGAAAGCCTATGGCGGGGCTTATGACGTCATGGCATCCAAGCACCTGCGCGGTGATTTCAACTACGCTTGGCCGACCGCCGAGATCGCGGTGATGGGCGCCAAGGGGGCGACCGAGATCATTCATCGCGGCGACCTCGGCAACGCCGAGAAGATCGCGGCGCACACCAAGGATTACGAAGACCGGTTCGCCAATCCTTTCGTCGCCGCCGAACGCGGCTTCATCGACGAGGTCATCAAGCCGGAAAGCACCCGTAAACGGGTCAGCCGTGCGTTTGCGTCGCTGCGCAACAAGAAGCTGACGAACCCGTGGAAAAAGCACGACAACATCCCGCTTTGAGGCAGGGATAGGGAGGAAACGTCCGATGCACCAAATGTGCACAGAGCGTGCAGACGGCGTGCAGACGTCACGTCATACGTGGCGCGCAGCCGTGGCCTTCGCCGCCGCGGTCTTCGCGACGCCCGTTCCGGCGGGAGCGGAAGAGGCTATTGCGCTCCCGTCGGGCCATTCCGTGGTTTATAACGACGTGATCTGGGGCGAACCGGGACCGGCGGGTTTGACAATCCGGTTTCGGTTTCTCGACCCGGATCTGGCAACGCGCGTCAAAGCCGCGGAATTCATCGACATGGAAACCGACACCGCGTTTCTGTGCGAAAGCTATGCGCTGGAGCGGATCACCAGTTCGGGCCCCCAGCCCAACCAGATCATCATCTCGATCGCGGATCGCGAAGTCGATTTCGGCGAGCCCGCGCCCGAGGCCACCCAGATTTTCGAAGCCTATAGTTTCGACGGATCGACCTGTACATGGGAGGGGTTCTGACATGGCGCTACCCTACATGCTGAAACACCGGGGTTTTCCCGGTCGCCTACCCGGCACCGATTTCCAATTCACCCTGCGCCGCGCGAACAAGAAGGGCGCAACGCCCCTTGTCGCTCGCGAACGCTACAAGGACCGCCGTCCCGCCGACAAGCGCGCCGACGTGGGCTTCATGGCCGCGCTCTGGAATACCTTCGGGGAAGAGCCCTTCGAGCGGGGCAACCTGGACGCCGGGCGCCTATCGTGGCTCTTCGGGCGAGAGGTCAAGCCAGCCACCGATCCCTTTGATCCAGCGGATTACGAAGCATTGCTCGTGATCGACCGGAAGGTCGCCGAACGCAGCTTCCCGGAAGTCTTTGAAGACGGGGACGAATTCGGTTTCGAAAATGCGGACGAATGGGACGGCGACGGGTGGGAAGAATGAGCATTTTTTCGCCTGCGAACGTCCGTTTTGCGCAAACTTTGGCGCATCCCCGCGGTGTCGCGATTTCCGGCTGTTCCGAAGCCGAAAACGCTACTTATGTTGAAGCCATGGCAGGGAAGCTATCCCCTTTCCCTGTCTGGTTTAGTCAAACCGTTACCCTTCCCCTTCTCCCCGGTCTCGCCCTTCGGCGGGCCGGGGTTTTTCTTGTGCGCCGCTTTCAGCGCGCCGGGTCGGGAGTATCCAACCAAATACCGCGGCCCAGCCGCCAAAACCGCTAAAGAGAGGGACAGGACATGTTCGAGAAGATCCTGATTGCCAACCGTGGCGAAATCGCCTGCCGGGTGATGAAGACCGCCAAGAAGATGGGGGTCAAAACCGTCGCCATCTACTCCGATGCGGACAAACACGCGCTGCACGTCGCGATGGCGGACGAGGCGATCCACATTGGCCCGCCGCCTGCGAACCAATCCTATATCGTCATCGACAAGGTGATGGAGGCCGTCAAGGCCTCGGGCGCGCAGGCCGTGCACCCCGGGTATGGCTTCCTCTCCGAGAATTCGAAATTCGCCGAGGCTCTGGATGCGCAAGGCGTGGCCTTTATCGGCCCGCCGGTCAAAGCGATCGAAGCGATGGGCGACAAGATCACCTCGAAGAAGATTGCACAGGAAGCTGACGTGTCGACCGTTCCCGGCTACATGGGGCTGATCGAAGATGCCGAGGAAGCGGTCAAGATTTCCAACGAGATCGGCTACCCGGTGATGATCAAGGCCTCCGCAGGCGGCGGCGGCAAGGGGATGCGGATCGCTTGGAACGACGACGAGGCCCGCGAAGGCTTCCAGTCCTCCAAGAACGAAGCGGCGAGCTCTTTTGGCGATGACCGTATTTTCATCGAAAAGTTCGTCACCCAACCGCGCCACATCGAGATTCAGGTGCTTTGTGACAACCACGGCAACGGCATTTACCTGGGCGAACGCGAATGTTCGATCCAGCGCCGGAACCAGAAGGTCGTGGAAGAAGCCCCCTCCCCGTTTCTCGACGAAGAGACCCGAAAGGCGATGGGCGAACAGGCCGTCGCCCTGGCGAAAGCCGTTGGATACTCCAGCGCGGGCACGGTGGAATTCATCGTCGATGGCGACAAGAATTTCTACTTCCTTGAAATGAACACCCGCTTGCAGGTGGAACATCCGGTGACCGAGCTGATCACCGGGGTCGATCTGGTCGAACAGATGATCCGCGTGGCCAATGGCGAAGAACTGTCGATCACCCAGGACGACGTGAAGCTCACCGGCTGGGCCATAGAGAACCGGCTTTACGCCGAAGACCCCTACCGCGGCTTCCTGCCCTCCATCGGCCGGCTAAGCCGCTACCGTCCGCCCGAGGAGATCGCCGCCGGTCCGCTTGTCACCAACGGCAAATGGCAGGGCGATGCACCCGAGGGCGACACCGCCGTCCGCAACGACACCGGCGTATTCGAGGGAGGCGAGATCAGCATGTATTACGACCCGATGATCGCCAAGCTCTGCACATGGGCGCCGACACGGGACGAGGCCATCGAAGCGATGCGCGTCGCGTTGGACAGCTTCGAGGTCGAAGGCATCGGGCACAACCTGCCGTTCCTTGCCGCCGTCATGGACCACCCGAAGTTTGTCTCTGGCGACATGACCACGGCCTTCATCGCCGAGGAATATCCGGACGGGTTCGAAGGCGTAACGCTCGACGGCGCGCACCTGAAACCCATCGCCGCGGCCGCTGCCGCGATGTACCGCGTCGCCGAGATCCGGCGGACCCGCGTGTCGGGCCGGATGGACAACCACGAGCGTGTCATTGGCGCCGACTGGGTGGTCACGCTTCAAAACGAAAGCTTCGCCCTGACCATTGATGCGGACCGGGACGGGTCCACCGTGACCTTCGACGACGGCACCACAATGCGTGTCACCTCGGACTGGACACCGGGCGACCATCTGGCCGTGCTCGACGTCAACGGTGAGCCGCTCGTCCTCAAGACCAACAAGATCACCAACGGCTTCCGCATCCGCAGCCGCGGCGCGGATTTGAAGGTTCACGTCCGCACACCGCGCGCGGCCGAACTGGCCGCTTTGATGCCGGAAAAGCTGCCGCCGGACACCTCCAAGATGCTGCTGTGTCCGATGCCGGGCCTGGTCGTGAAGATCGACGTGGAGGAAGGCCAGGAAGTGCAGGAAGGCCAACCGCTCTGCACCATCGAAGCCATGAAGATGGAAAACATCCTGCGCGCCGAGAGACAGGGCGTCGTGTCCAGGATCAACGCGGAAGCAGGCGCCAGCCTTGCGGTCGATGAAGTGATCATGGAGTTCGAATGACGCTATGAGCCTGGGCGCACGCCATAAGAACGGGAGCAAAGTGGTGCGCCTTGGCCGCGCATCCCGCCCCTCTGCGCGTGCACGGCTCGTCAACGGAGGTCCCCATGCTATCACTTGCTGAAAACAGTGAGGTGAGTGGCATGTCTGACGCCGTGATCGAAGAGACCCCGGCCCCCGCAACCATCGTGACCCCGGCATTGTCGATCCTGTCGGCGCTGGCGGTCTTTGCCGTGATCCAGGCCATCGCCTTCCGAATGGCGGGCGGCTTCGACTACCCGCTCGACGATCCCTACATCCATCTCGCCATCGCCGAACAGATCGCGGCGGGCGGCTACGGTGTGAACGCTCAGGAATTTTCCTCGCCCGGCTCCTCCGCGCTGTTCCCCTTCCTGCTGGTGCCCTTTCATGGCTCTGACCTGCACCGGTTCATGCCGTTGGTCTGGAACCTGGTCGGACTGACGCTGGCAGGGTATTTCTGGGGTCGCCTTCTGGCCGAGGCGGGGTGGTGCCGCAAATCGTGGCGTTTGATGGGGATTGGCGCAGCAGTGCTTGGCCCGGTCGCGTTCATGATGCCGATGGTCGCGGTGGTGGGCATGGAGCATATGCTTCATACGGCCTCCGCGCTCGCGATCCTTCTGGGATTGCATCGACATATCGCGGGCAAAGGTGGCACTGCGATGATCTTGGTGGCGGCCTTTCTGGGCACCGCCCTGCGGATGGAAGGCGCCGCGATCGCGCTCCTCGCGGGGGGCGCCCTGTTTCTGACCGGCAAGCGCCCGGCGGGAACCGCCACGGTGGCGCTCGGGCTCTTGCCTATTGCGCTCTTCGCCGGGTTCCTGATGTCGCTCGGGCTTGACCCGACGCCCTCGTCCGTCCAGGCGAAAATGGCGATCGCTGAACCGGGCGAGCTTTCGATGCTGCAAGAACGCGTCGCGATCCTGCAAAGGAACCTGAGCGAGCCGGCCGGGCTGCTCATCGCCGTGTTGGCGGCCGCAACGCTCATCCTGTCGCGCCTTTCCGGGCCGCTCCGCGAAAGCCGCTGGACCGTCTTCGCCGGTGTCGTCGCGCTCGCCGCACTTGCACATCTTCTATTCGGCCAGATCGGCTGGCTGAACCGGTACGAGAACTACATCCTCGCCCTAAGTGCCGGCGGCTTCCTCGTCTTGCTGCCAAAGGCTTACGGCGCGAACCCGCCTGACTGGCGGACAGGCGCTGTCGTCGCTCTGGTCCTGATCGGCGGTTTTGCGGCCTACAAGACCCCCGCTTCTGTCGTGACAGTGACCCAGGGCGCGCGAGCAATCCACTTGCAACAGGGACAGATGGCAGCCTTCGCAAAGGATTTTCTGCAAACCGACGTCGCGGTGAATGACCTGGGCTGGGTTGCCTTCCAGAACCCGAACTACGTGCTCGACCTCTGGGGCCTCGCGTCCGCCGAAGCACGCGAGCGGCGGCTGAATAATCCCTCTCCCGCTTGGACCGGGGAATTGACCGACGCCAAGAATGTCCCCGCAGCGCTGGTTTATGACCACTTGTTCGACAACGGTCAGATTGGCGCGGATTGGGTTCGTCTCGGCCGGCTCAACTTGACGGTCGAAGGCGGATTTCTCGGCGGTTACGCCGTGGCCTTTTATGCGACAGATCCGGATCAGGTCGCGATGATGCAGACTGCGATCACAGCATGGGAAAAAACGCTTCTGCCGCAGTCCGAGTTCATTTGGGACGAAGGAATGCAACCATGAGGTCGCACCGACAGACCCCGCGTCAGCGCGCCAACCGCGACTTGTCGTTTTCCTGCAAGCGGATCGGCATCTTGTCGATGGACCGCGACAATTCCCGCACGCTCCATGGAAACGGCTTGCGCAGATACTTCTGCCCGTCCTTGCCAATCAACACGAACATGAACCCGCGCGGACGCAGTTCCTGGCGTATCGCCGTCATGGCGCTTGGATCGGTGTCGGTGATGACCACGACGTCCCGCTCGAACAGCCGTTCGGACTCTTCCTCGATCAACGCCATTTGTTCGACGAAATTCGGATCGAACGGGCTATCGGCAAAAATGACCAAAGGCCGTGCTTGCCAATGGAATTCGTCCAGCGACATGCCCGGCTCTGCCTCGATGATCTTCAACTCCGGCGCATCCTGCGCCGCCATCGCGGTGGGACCACTCAGCGCGACCAATGCCGCAAGAGATAGAATTTTCAGCATCTTGTCTCCCTACTCCTCCAATATAGGGGTCGGGAGGCGTGAGACAACGCCCGCGTACGCGGGGGAACCGAAAGGAGCCTGCCTGTGACCGACACGAGCAAATGGAAAGAAATCGCCGAAAAAGAGCTGCGTGGCCGAAGCCTGGACGATTTGAACTGGGACACGCTGGAAGGCATCACGGTCAAACCGCTCTACACCCACGACGATGTGAAGGACTTGCCGCACATGGGCGGGGTTCCCGGCGTGGGCCCGTTCACGCGAGGGGTCAAGGCCACGATGTATGCGGGCCGTCCCTGGACGATCCGGCAATATGCAGGGTTCTCGACGGCAGAAGAATCGAACCAGTTTTACCGCAAGGCGCTGGCCGCCGGACAGCAAGGCGTCTCGGTCGCCTTCGATCTTGCCACCCACCGGGGCTACGATTCCGATCACGAGCGCGTCGTCGGTGATGTCGGCAAGGCGGGCGTGGCAATCGACAGCGTAGAGGACATGAAGATCCTGTTCGACGGGATCCCGCTCGACCAGATCTCGGTGTCCATGACCATGAACGGCGCGGTGATCCCGATCCTCGCCAATTTCATCGTCACCGGCGAGGAACAGGGCCATGACCGCTCGGTGCTGTCAGGCACCATTCAAAACGACATTCTGAAAGAGTTCATGGTCCGCAACACCTACATCTATCCGCCCGAACCTTCGATGCGGATCATCTCGGACATTATCGAATACACCTCCAATGAAATGCCGCGCTTCAACTCGATCTCCATCTCCGGCTACCACATGCAGGAGGCTGGCGCGAACCTCGTGCAGGAACTGGCCTTCACGCTGGCCGACGGCAAGGAATACGTCAAAGCCGCGATGGAAGCGGGCATGGACGTGGACAGGTTCGCGGGCCGGCTGTCGTTCTTCTTCGCCATTGGAATGAACTTCTTCATGGAGGCCGCCAAGCTGCGGGCCGCGCGCCTGCTGTGGTATCGCATCATGGAAGAGGCCGGGGCACAGCAGGAACGCTCGAAAATGCTGCGCACCCACTGCCAGACCTCGGGCGTGAGCTTGCAGGAACAAGACCCCTACAACAACGTGGTGCGCACCGCCTATGAGGCGATGTCGGCGGCCCTTGGCGGCACCCAGTCGCTTCATACCAACGCGCTGGACGAAGCCATCGCGCTTCCCACCGAGTTCTCGGCCCGGATCGCGCGCAACACCCAGCTTATCTTGCAGGAAGAAACCGGCATCACCAATGTCGTCGACCCGCTCGCGGGCTCATACTACGTCGAAGCGCTGACAGCGGACCTCGCCGACAAGGCGTGGGAGTTGATCCAGGAGATCGAGGAGATGGGCGGCATGACCAAGGCCGTTGCCTCCGGCATGCCCAAGCTGCGGATCGAGGAAACCGCCGCGCGTCGCCAGGCCGATATCGACCGGGGTACCGAGGTGATCGTCGGCGTGAATAAATACCGCAAGGACCACGAAGACCCGATCGACATTCTCGACGTGGACAACGTGAAGGTGCGCGAAGGCCAGGTGAAGGCGCTGGAACGCATCCGCACCGAGCGTGATCAGTCGGCCTGTGATGCGGCGCTGGACGAACTGACCCGCCGCGCCAAGGAAGGCGGCAACCTGCTCGACGCTGCCGTGGAAGCGGCCCGCGCCCGGGCCACTGTGGGAGAAATATCAATGGCGATGGAAAAGGAATTCGGCCGCCACCGCGCCGAAGTGAAAACCCTCGCAGGCGTCTATGGCGCAGCCTACGAAGGCGACGAAGGATTTGCGGCGATCCAGGCGGACGTCGAGAAATTCGCCGAAGAAGAAGGACGCCGCCCCCGGATGCTCGTCGTGAAGATGGGTCAGGACGGCCATGACCGGGGCGCGAAAGTCATCGCAACGGCCTTTGCCGACATCGGCTTCGACGTCGACGTGGGCCCGCTCTTTCAGACGCCGGAAGAGGCCGCACAGGACGCCGTGGACAACGATGTCCACGTGGTCGGCATCTCGTCTCAGGCCGCGGGCCACAAGACCCTCGCGCCCAAGCTGATCGAAGCGCTGAAAGCACAGGACGCCGAAGACATCATCGTGATCTGCGGCGGGGTCATCCCGCAGCAGGACTACGACTTCCTGAAAAAAGCAGGGGTAAAAGCGATTTTCGGTCCCGGCACCAATATCCCGGACGCCGCCCGCGACATCCTGAAGATCGTGCGCGAAGCCCGCGGCTGATCCGCGTCTCTGGTTCGGAAATACCTTCGGGGGTTTCGGGGGCAGACAGCCCCCGAAAGGCTGCGTGCCTTGAACGCAAAATGACATGGGCGCGCGTCAGCGCGCGCCTTTGGCTTACGGCATGCCGTAGCCGCGCCGCGCTTCCCACATCTTCTCGCCGATCTGGCAATCGGTCGGATCGGGTACGCCGTATTGGACAAGGGTCGGGCGTGGCGCGGGGGCGGCGCCGATGAAGATCTCCATCACCATCTTGCGCTTCACCGCCTCGCCGAAGTCCGCCCAGTCCAGCACCGGGAGCACGAAAGCCCCGAGACCGCCGATCACGCAGGCCTCGTAATACCGGTCCAGCCCTTCGAGGTGCCATTGGCTCCCCATCCCTTCGCGGGTCATCAACGGCAGACCGTTGATAACGATCCCCCGCGCCACCACCGCATCCCGGGCCCGGTCCACGAAACGACCCTGATTGTTGGGACCATCGCCGGAGATGTCGATCACCCGGCGGTCCCCCACGAAGCTGTTTTCCTCCAAAAGCCGCGCTCCGAAATAGAGCGCTTCGGAAATCGACGTCCGCCTCAGGGCCGGGTTGAAGGTCACCGACAAAGCATCGGCAAAGGCGAGAAGAGTCGCCCGGCTTTCGATCAACCGCCACGGCACCACGACCTGCTGCGTGCCTGCCCATTCCACGTATGTCACGGCGATCTTGCCTTGGTAGCCTGAACTGATTGCCGCCCAGACCTCGTCGGAGCGCAGCGCCTCGACGTAGCCGCGGCGTTGGATTTCCAGCTCGTTCTCGGTCATGGAGCGCGAGACGTCGACCATCAGCACCAGTTCCAGATCGACCCAGATCCGCTCCTGCGCGGTGGCGGCGCTGGCAGTCCAAAGGGCGAAAAGCACGGCGATGAAGCGGATCATGCGAAAAGGATGCGTCCATCCCGCGCCGCTGTCCAATCACAGGACCGCGCGGGTCAGTACCCGCGCGACCTGTCCAACAAGAACATCGGAGCTTCACCGGCCTCGACGCGCCGTATGTTTTCGGCCGCCACGCGGGAGGCGGTGACGGGCCGGGTTTCGGACGCGATATGCGGCGTGATGGTCACGTTCGGATGGGCCCAGAAGGGATGATCCTCGGGCAAGGGCTCGACACGGAAGGTGTCGAGCGTGGCATGGGCCACCTGCCCCGCGTCAAGCGCGGCCAATAGCGCGCCATCGTCGATCAATGCCCCTCGTCCCGGGTTAAGGAGGACGGCCCCCTTGGGCAAGGTTGCAAGCCGGTCGGCATTGAGAAGCCCGTCGGTTTCAGGGGTGGCGGGCAGGAGAAGGACGGTGATTTCTCCATGGCGCAAAGCATCTTCCAGCCCGCTCTCCCCGCTGAAACACCGCACCCCGGCGATCTCTTTGGGCGAGCGGCTCCACCCGGCCACGTCGAAGCCAAGCCGGGCAAGCGCGCTGGCACAAGAAGCCCCCAGTTCACCGAGACCGAGAACCGTCACCCCGCGCTCGGTCGCCAAAGGTGGCACGACCTGATCCCAATGCGGTTCAGTGGCAGTGATGAAACGGTCCATGCCAAGATGATGACGCAGCACATGGCCCGTTACCCACTCGATCATGCCTTGGGCCAGGCCCTCGTCCACCATCCGCGCGTAGGGCTGTGTGAGGCTTGTGTTTCCGATCACGCTTTCCACCCCGGCCCAAAGACCCTGGACGAGTTTGACCTGCGTGTAGGGCGTGAAATCGACGGCGCCGTGGGGCGCGTAGATGATGTAATCCACCGTCTCCGGCGCCGGGTCTTCGGCCAACGTCACATCCAGACCCGCCTCCTCGAACGCCTGCGACAGCGCGTCTCGCCACTTGGCGACCATCTCGGGTCGCATGAGCATCTGAACCGTCAGCGTCATCTTGCGCGCGGCCTGTGGACGTGGGCGGATTGGACAAGTCCGAAACCGATCATCAGGATCAGCATGGCAGACCCCCCGTAGCTGACCAGCGGCAGCGGCACACCGACGACCGGGGCCAGGCCCATGACCATCGACATGTTCACCGCGAAGAAGAAGAAGAAAGTGGCCGCGATGCCCAGCGTAAGGAGCGAACCGTAGCGGTCGGTATTGCGCACGGCGGAGGCAATGCAGAACACGATGATCGCGACATAGACGCCCAAAAGCGATGCGGCGCCGATGAACCCGAACTCTTCGGCGAGGGTTGTGAAGATGAAGTCGGTGTGTTTCTCGGGCAGGAAATTCAGCCGCGACTGCGTGCCCTGCATGAAACCGCGCCCGGTCCATCCGCCCGACCCCAGAGCAATCTTGGACTGGGTGATGTGATAGCCTGCCCCCAACGGGTCCGACGCCGGATCAAGAAAGGTGTCAATCCGGCGGTATTGATAGTCTTTTAGAAGCTGCCAAGGCGTGCCGCGTGACGCAAAGACGGCCGCGACCAGCCCACCGCCCAAGGCGCCGACCACCGCAAAATACAGGAAGTGAACGCCTGCGAGGAACATGACCACCGCGCCTCCGCCGGTCAACAGGATCGCCGTGCCGAGATCGGGCTGTTTCACCACAAGCAATGTCGGCGCAAGGATCAGGATCAACGGGATCAACACCCAAAGCGGGCGCGACACCTTGTTCACGTCAAGCCAGTCATAGTAGGCAGCGAGAACCATGACCAAGGTGATCTTGGTCAACTCCGATGGCTGGAGACGCAGGGGCCCGATGTCGACCCAGCGCTGCGCGCCCATACCCACGGCGCCGACGAATTCGACTGCCAGAAGCAGCGCAAGCGAGCCGAAATAGGCGAGCGCGGAGACGTTCCGCCAGAACCAGATCGGCACCATGCCCACCGCGAACATCATCACGAAGCCCAAGGCGAACCGCTTCATCTGCGGTTCGGCCCATGGGCTGAACGAACCGCCCGCGACCGAGTAGAGCATCAGGAACCCGACGCTCGCCGCGGCCGTGATCAGGATGGCAAGCACCCAGTTGTAGTGCAGCACCTTGGACAGGCCGGTGGGCGTGTAGGTGACATTGTATTCGAGAAAACTCATGCCCGGCTGCGCCCTTCGGAAGGAGCCAGCGGCTCGCGCAATTCCATCGCCTCGAAGCGAGAGCGGATCGTGCCCCTCTGGCTTGCGGGATAGGCGTCGAGCGGGGGCACGTCATCATAGAGCGCGGCCAGAACGATGTCTCGTGCAATCGGGGCCGCGGCAACCGAACCGCCGCCGCCATGTTCGACCACGACCGAGACGGCCACTTCCGGCGCATCGTGCGGCGCGTAGCTTACGAAAAGCGCGTGGTCCCGGCGTTCCCAGGGAAGGTCTTCGTTGCGCGACACACCGCGCGCCCGTTCTGCAGCGGTAATGTTGCGGACCTGCGAGGTGCCGGTCTTGCCCGCCATCCGGATCCCGTCGGCGACCACCCGAGAGCGCCCGCCGGTGCCCCGCTGACCGTTCACGACCTCATACATCCCCTGCCGAACGGCCGCGAGATGCTCGGGATTCACATCTAGCGCATCGGCACCCTCGACCGGTTGCTCGACCCCGTCGATGGACCGCACGAGGCGCGGCACGATGGAATTGCCCAGCGAGATGCGCGACGTCATGACGGCGAGTTGAAGCGGCGAGGTCAGCACGAAGCCCTGCCCGATGGCGGCGTTGATGCTATCGCCGATCACCCAATCGGCGCCGCGCACATCCCGTTTCCACTCCTTCGTTGGAATGAGCCCTTCGGCCACACCCGAAAGCGGCACGTCGAACCGCGTGCCCAGGCCCAGCTTGCGCGCCATCGCGGACATACCCTCGATTCCGACCCGTTGCGCCAGCTCGTAATAGTAGACATCGCAACTTTCGCGCAGGGACCGAACGAGGTCCACGCGCCCGTGCCCCCCCCGGCTCCAGCAGTGGAAGCGACGATTGTGGATTTCCAAATAGCCCCGGCAGGTGACGGTTTCGTCCAGGTCGATCACACCCGCCTCAAGTGCCGCGAGGGCGGTGACCATCTTGAAGGTCGAGCCGGGGGGATAGGTGCCTTGGGCGGTCTTGTTGGCGAGCGGTCGGTAGGGGTCGTTCAGAAGCCCGTTGTAATCCGCCGACGAAATCCCGCGCACGAATTTGTTCGGGTCGAAGGTCGGCGCCGACGCGATGGCAAGAATGTCGCCGTTGCGCGGGTCCATGACGACCGCCGCCGCGCTTTCGCCGGCCAGCCGCACTTCGGCAAAGTTCTGAAGCGCATGGTTCACGGTCAATTGCAGGTTCGCGCCGGGAACCCCGTCCTCCCGGCTCAGTTCCCGCATCACGCGCCCCACGGCGTTGACTTCAATCCGCTTGGTCCCGGCCTCGCCCCTGAGATCGCTCTCCATCTTGGCTTCCACCCCGGTCTTGCCGATCTGGAAGCGCGGGATCTGCAAGAGCGGGTCCGGGTCTTCCAGCCGCGACAGGTCGTAATCCGAAACCGGGCCGACATAGCCCACGACATGGGCCAAATCCGAGCCGAGCGGATATATCCGCGACAGGCCCATTTCCGGTGTCACACCCGGAAGCGCCGGCGCATTCACCGCAACCTCGGCCACGTCCTCCCAGGCGACGCGTTCGGCGATGGTGACCGGCACGAAAGACGAACGGCGGCGCATTTCTTCGAGCGCCTTTTCCGTGTCTTCCGGGTCAAGCCAGATGAGGTTTTTCAAGCGCCTGATGACCTCCTCCGGTTCGCCCGCATCCTCTCGTGTCATGACGATGGAGTAGTTTTGCTCATTGCCAGCGATCAACACACCCTTGCGGTCGTAAATCAGCCCCCGCGCCGGCGGGATGAGCCGCATATTAATCCGGTTTTCATCGGCCAGCATCCGGTATTCATCGGCCTGATCGACCTGCATGAAGCGCATACGCCCGACCAGGACCCCGGCCATGGCGACCTGGGCCGTGCCCAATAGAAGCCCGCGCCGGGTAATGACCTTGGCGCTCTTTTCGGTATCTGCTGGTGCCCGCCTCATACCACGCGAGCCTCCGGATCAATGGCACCCGGTTTGAGCCATTCGACGCGAAGACCCCACGTCGAGATCGCAACCACAACCGGGTAAAATATGATCGAGACAATCGCCTCCAGGACGGACAGGCCAAAAGCCGGTTGGGACACGAGGAAGACGCCGAAAACCACACGCTCCAGCAACATCATTAGCATGAAAATCACGGCGATCATGCCCCATTCCACCGCGAATCCCTGTTCGGCGAGTTGAACCCGCCGCGATCTGAGCGACTCCAGCGCGAGGATCGCCAGAAGCGGTTCAATGCCCGGCACCGAAAGTGTCAGCATATCGGAAACGAGAAGCACCCCGGCCACGAGGAGGACCGGAAGGTAGTCAGGCCGGCGCACGGTCCAGGCAAACGCGAAACAGAGAATCAGGTCCGGTGGCGGGAACGTCTGCGCACCCGATTGCAGTGGCAGCATCCGGGTGAACAATATGACCGCGCAGATGGCAAGAAACCCCAAACCATAAAGCAAGCGACGAAGCAGATACGGGTCGATCATTGGGTGACCTCCGCCGTGTCCTGCACTGCGCGTTCAGGGGCCGGACAGGTCTCGGGACGTTCCGCCCCGTCTTCCAGATCGAGGCACTCAGCGGGCACGCCCTCGGCCACGGGCGCCAGAACCGGGTTCATCACGAGGAGAGCGCCACTGTCCGGAACAGCCTCACCCGGATGGGACCGCAGGACCCGCAGGAATTCGAGGCGTTCGTAGTCGGCCGCAAGCCGGACACGCAGACGCCGATCCTTGCCTTGCACGATCTCGCCGACCAGAAGGCCTGCGGGGAAGACCCCTCCGTCACCCGAGGACAGCACGCGGTCGCCAGGGCGCACGCTGTCCTGGTTCTCGATGAAATCAAGCGGCGGCGCGGGCGAATTATCGCCGGACAGAATTGCGCTTTGCCCCGACGGCTGGATCGTCACCGGGATGCGCGAGTTGGAATCAGTCAGCAAAATGACACGCGATGTCCGGTCCCCGACACCCGCCAGGCGCCCGACGAGCCCAAGACCGTCCATCGCCGCCCAGCCGTCCACCAGCCCATCCCGCGATCCGATATTGAGCAGCACGGACTGCCGGAATGGCGAGCCGCTGTCGGCCAGCACCACGCCGGTCACATAAGACAGGCGCGCATCGAGCCTCACGTTGTTCAGATCGCGCAGCTTGGCGTTCTCCTGCTCCAGTTGAAGAGCGGCTTCCTTCCACGCCTTCATTTGCTGCAATTCACGACGAAGCTCTTGGTTTTGCTCATAAATCCGCGCGTAGGATTGAAAGCCTTCGACCATATCCGCGCCCTTGTTCACGGGCACCAGGGCCCATTCGAACGACGGCACGACCCGATCGACAAGGTTCGCACGGAACCGCTCCACCCGTGGGCTGTCGATACGCCACAGGAGAAAGAGCGCGAAGAGGAAAAACAGGGCCAGACCGATCAGGATACGCCTGACCGGGCCCACGTAATCTTCGTTCCTGTTCCGTGTCGGTTTCGCCAAGCTGGCCCCCTGACCTTCCCGGTCGCGAGACCGTCAAGCGGCCTCAGCTGTCGTAGTCGATAACGTGACGCAGTTGCTTTTCGTATTCCAGTGCCTTGCCGGTGCCGAGGGCCACACAATTTAGCGACTCGTCCGCGACCGAGATGGACAGCCCGGTCTGCTCGCGCAAAGCGAGGTCCAATTCGCCCAGCAGCGCCCCGCCCCCGGTCAACATAACGCCCCGATCCACGATATCGGCGGCCAGATCGGGCGGCGTGGTTTCGAGCGCGGTCATCACGGCTTCGCAAATCTGCTGCACAGGTTCAGAAAGGGCTTCGGCGACCTGGGCCTGCGAAATCTCAAGCTCCTTGGGCACACCGTTCAAAAGGTCACGACCCCGAATTTGCATCGAAGCGCCCCGCCCATCGTCGGGCATCCGCGCGGTGCCGATGGAGGTCTTGATCCGCTCGGCGGTGCTTTCCCCGATCAAGAGGTTATGCTGGCGCCGCAGGTAGTTCACGATGGCCTCGTCCATCCGGTCGCCACCGACACGCACGGAACGCGCGTAAACGATGTCGCCCAGCGACAGCACCGCCACCTCGGTGGTCCCGCCGCCGATGTCCACAACCATGGACCCGGTCGGATCGGTGATCGGCATCCCGGCCCCGATGGCCGCGGCGATGGGTTCGGCGATCAGCCCGGCACGCCGTGCGCCCGCAGACAGCACCGACTGGCGAATGGCGCGTTTCTCGACCGGTGTCGCACCGTGCGGGACGCAGACGATGATCTTCGGCTTGGAGAAGGTGGTGCGTTTGTGGACCTTGCGGATGAAGTGCTTGATCATCTCTTCCGCGGTATCGAAATCCGCGATCACACCTTCGCGCATCGGGCGAATGGCCTCGATTGATCCGGGCGTGCGGCCCAGCATCAGCTTCGCGTCCTCGCCCACGGCGAGCACTTTCTTCACGCCGTCCTTGACGTGATAGGCGACGACCGATGGCTCGTTCAGGATCACACCGCGACCCTTCACGTACACAAGCGTGTTCGCAGTGCCGAGGTCGATCGCCATATCGGACGAAAATAGTCCAGAAATACCAGCCATGAAGTTGTGTCTTTCCCGTATCCCAAATCCCCACGTCGCAGGCCACCCCGCACGCTTCCGGCCTTATATGGGCCAGACCCCTTAAGGGAAAGGGGGGCCGCCCCCCGATTGGGCAGAAAGTTGCCTGTGGCGAAGGCGCAAAACCGCCTCTTTTCCGGTCGCGAAAATATCCCCGCCGGAGGCATCCGCCGATCCCGGCCGCAAGGCCGGGATCGGCTTCACCTGCGCGCGCCTTGGCGCGCTCCTTTTCGGGGCCTTACCCGGCGTCGGTGTAGCGCACTTCGGGGGCCGATTTGGCCAAGCGGACCTGAAGCCGGTTGAGCGCGGTGATATAGGCCTTGGCCGAGGCGACGACGGTATCCGTGTCCGCCGATTGCCCGGTCGAAATACGCCCATCCTCCGACAAACGCACCGAAACGGTCGCTTGGGCGTCCGTGCCCTCGGTCACGGCCGAGACCTGATAGATCTCAAGCCGTGCCTCGGTCGGGAACAGGGCCTTCACCGCGTTGAAGGTGGCATCCACCGGACCGTCACCGGTTTGCGTGGTCGAGACCTCTTCGCCGTCGATTTCAAGCACGATATCGGCGGTTTGCGGGCCTTCGGTGCCGCAGACGACCCTGAGCGACTTCAGCTTGATCTTCTCGACAGCCTTGTCGCCCGCCGTGTCCGTGACCAGCGCGATGATATCGTCGTCGTAGACCTCTTTCTTGCGGTCTGCCAAGGACTTGAACCGCACGAAAATATCCTTGAGCTGATTGTCCCCGACCTCCAGGCCCAGCGCGTTCAGCTTGTCGCGCAACGCTGCGCGGCCCGAGTGCTTGCCCAAGGGCAGCTGGCTCGACGCGAGACCGATGTCCTCGGGTCGCATTATCTCGAACGTTTCGGCATTTTTCAGCATCCCATCCTGGTGGATGCCGCTTTCGTGGGCGAAAGCGTTCTTGCCGACGATGGCCTTGTTATACTGGACCGCGAAGCCGGACACCTGCGCCACCCGGCGGCTGATCTGCATGATCTTCCGCGTATCGACGCCCGTGGTATAGGGCATGATGTCGTTGCGCACCTTGAGCGCCATGACGACCTCTTCCAGCGCGGTGTTGCCGGCCCGTTCGCCCAAACCATTGATGGTCGATTCGATCTGGCGCGCGCCCGCTTCGACGGCGGCAAGGCTGTTGGCGGTCGCCATCCCCAGGTCGTTGTGACAATGGGTGGCAAAGACGATCTCATCCGCGCCCGGCACTTTTTCGATCAGCATCCGGATCAACTCGGCGCTTTCGCGCGGCGCGGTGTATCCGACCGTGTCGGGAATGTTGATCGTGGTGGCACCGGCCTTGATCGCGATCTCGATCACACGGCAGAGGTAATCATGTTCGGTCCGGGTCGCATCCATGGGCGACCACTGCACGTTGTCCGTCAGGTTTCGCGCATGGGTCACCGTGTCGTGGATCAGGTCGGCCATTTCGTCCTGGCTCAGGCCTGGAATGTCGCGGTGCAAGGGCGAGGTGCCGATGAAGGTGTGGATGCGCGGACGCTCGGCGTGTTTCACCGCTTCGAAACAGCGGTCGATGTCCTTGTAATTCGCGCGCGCCAAACCGCAGATAACAGCCTGTTTCGAACGCTGTGCGATCTGCTTCACCGCTTCGAAGTCGCCTTCCGAAGCGATGGGGAAGCCCGCCTCGATAATATCGACGCCCATGTCGTCGAGCATCTCGGCAATCTCGAGTTTTTCGTCGTGGGACATGGTCGCGCCGGGGCTTTGTTCGCCATCGCGCAGGGTCGTATCGAAAATCAGGACGCGGTCCTGTTTGGTCTTGTCGGTCATGGGATAATCTCGTCTGTCTGTCTTAGCCTGGTGTCGAAGGGCGCGGTCCAAAACCCCTGAGCGCATGCGCCGACGGCACGCTCAGAGGCGGCTAAGAAGGAGAAGAAGCGCGGCACGGCTGACCAGCCGCTCGGAAGCGTTCGGGGTCGCAATGCTGGTGGCCGCGTTAATCATGGTTGCGTTTATAGCCCTCTCATCGTGAATGAAAAGTGAATTTTTGCCCCCTTTGGTCCGGTGCGCCCTCTCCCGCGTAGTCGGCATATGACAAGACACGCACTCATCCTCGGCGCGACAGGCGGCATCGGGTCGGCCATTTCGGACCTATTGAGCCAGGGCGACTGGGAGGTCACGGGCCTTTCGCGCGCGGACGGTCTCGACTTCGATGCCCCTGACAGCGTGGCGAAGGTGCTGGAGGCGCATCACGGGCCTTTCGACCTGATTTTCATCGCCACCGGCGCGCTGGAGATCGACGGAATAGGGCCTGAAAAGGCGTTGAAACAGCTCACGCCCGAGACGCTCGCCGCGCAGTTTCGCGTCAACACCATAGGCCCCGCCCTGGTGATGGCGCATGTTCCGCGCCTTTTGGCCAAAGCCGGCACCGTCGCCACGCTCACCGCGCGGGTCGGGTCCATTGGCGACAATCGGCTGGGCGGCTGGCACAGCTACCGCGCCGCAAAGGCCGCGCTCAACCAGATCATGCACGGGGCCGCCATCGAACTTGCCCGCAGCCACAAGGCGGCGATCTGCGTGGCGCTCCATCCCGGTACGGTCGCAACAGGCCTGACCGAAACGCACGGCAAGGGGCACGACAAATTGACCCCGTCCCAGGCCGCCGCGCACCTTCTGGCTGTTCTGGGCGGGCTGACGCCCGAGGACAGCGGGCAGTTTTTCGACTGGAAAGGCGAACGGGTCGTCTGGTGAGCCGCCTCGTCCTCGTCCTTGGTGACCAGCTCTCGCCCAAGCTTTGCGCGCTTCAAGAAGCCGACAAAGCGCGCGACATCGTGGTCATGTGCGAGGAGAAGCCGATCACCCCAAGCACCACCCCCAGAAGATCGCGCTGATCTTTGCCGCCATGCGGAAATTTGCCGCGCGGTTGGAGGATGACGGGTGGGATGTCCGATATGCGAAACTGAACGACCCGGACAATGCACAGACGCTTTCGGGCGAGCTGTTGTGCCACACCAGGGAACACGCCTATTCCCACCATATCCAGCGGCTGATGATCATCGGAAATTTCGCGCTGTTGGCGGGCATTGATCCCGCACAGGTGCATGAATGGTATCTCGCGGTCTACGCGGATGCCTTCGAATGGGTCGAGGCACCGAACACGATCGGGATAAGCCAGTTCGCGGAGGGCGGCATTATCGCGTCGAAACCCTATGTTTCCTCAGCGAACTACATCGACAAAATGTCGAACTTCTGCGACCACTGTGAATATGGCTCGAAAACCAAGTCAGGACCAAATGCCTGCCCTTTCAATATACTCCATTGGCATTTTATCGACCGACATGAACAACGATTTGGGAACAACCCGCGGATGGGGAACGTTCTGGGTACATGGCGTCGTATGGACGGCGCCAAAAAGCAGACGATTTTGGAGGACGCTTCGAAGATCCTGGCGAAACTGGATGCCGATGAGGTGGTGTAGGCGCGGACTCCTGTCAAACCTGCATCTGAGACTCGACAAATCGTCCAGGACAAATCATGCACGAGACACCGTTGCACCCGCGAACCGCCGCGGGAATGTGGCTGGAGGACTACCCTTTGGATAAGGTTCGTAAACGCAAAAGCGCAACAGATCGGAAAGCCGAGATCGTCGACACGGTCATCGACCTTGCCGCGGACATCGGCCCAGACCGCGTGACGACCCAGCACCTCGCGGATCGTGTCGGCGTCACGCAACCGGCCATTTTCCGTCATTTCGCAACCAAGTCCGAAATTTGGGATGCCGTGTCGAAGAAGCTGGCGGACGATGTTCGACGCGCGGCTACTGATGTTCCGCGCGATGACGGACCGGACACGATCCCGGCCCACCTGGGTCGGTTCTTTCACTTGGTCACGCAGTATCCATCGCTCCCCTCGATCCTTCATTCGCGAGAGCTGCAGGCGGAAAACAGGGATCTTCATAAACGTTTTCAAAACCTTCGGAGCGACCGAGAATCCTGGATTGCCGACCTCGTTCGACGCGGCCAGAACAACGGCGAGCATCGAACCGACCTCTCACCACAGAGTGTGTCCCGGATGATCCTGGCCTCGGTGCAGGGTCTCACGATGCATTGGTCACTGGACAACCACACCTTCGACCTGCTGCAAGAAGGACGCGACCTCGCCGGGACGTTGATGGACAGCCTGCGCAAGAACTGACTTCGCGGCCTCGGTCCGCCCACATCGGACAAGGCCCATTATTCTTGGCCTGCGACAAATTCGCAATTTTGCATCTTTAATGATGCTTTTGGTCTTCCGTCGTATACAATCGTCGGGCAATTCGGCCGTGTGCCCCAATTCTGGAGACGCGGTTTCGTGACGTAGCAAGGGCGCAGCACATCAGCGCCGGTTTTGGGAGGCACAGGATGGCGCATGTTGTCGTACTTGGCGGCGGTTTGGGTGGAACGATCCAAGCCTACGAGCTTAGGCAAACACTGACGAAGAGCGACAAGATCACGCTCATCTCGGACAAACCGTATTTTCAGTTCACCCCGTCAAACCCCTGGGCCGGTGTCGGCTGGCGGTCGAAAAAAGAGCTGACCATCGACCTTGCCCCGGTCATGAAACGCCGTGGGATCGACTTCATCTGCGACGGCGCGGAAAAGCTCCTGCCCGAAGAGAACAAGATCAAGTTGGCGAGCGGGGCGGAGGTTTCCTACGACTACCTCATCATCGCCACCGGCCCCGAGCTGGCCTTCGACGAGATCGAGGGTTTCGGTCCCGAGGGTCATACGAATTCGGTCTGCACTATCGAACATGCCGAGAAATCCGGCGGCAAGGGCGGCACCTGGGAAGAGTTCTGCAAAGACCCCGGCCCCATTGTCGTCGGCGCCGTTCAGGGTGCGTCCTGTTTCGGTCCGGCATATGAGTATCTTCTCACACTCGACACCGACCTGCGGCGGCGCAAGATCAAGCACAAGGTGCCCATGACCTTCGTCTCCTCCGAACCATACGTCGGCCACCTCGGCCTTGGCGGCGTCGGTGACACGAAGGGTATGCTGGAAAGCGCCATGCGGGATCGGGACATCAAATGGATCGTCAACGCACGGACCGACAAATTCACCGAGGACGCCGTGCATGTCACCGAGTTCGACGAAGACGGGAACGAGAAGAAGACCCACGAAATCCCCGCGAAATACAAGATGATGCTGCCGGCGTTCCGGGGTATCCCCGCGGTGCGTGACATCGAAGGTCTCGTGAACCCACGCGGGTTCATCATCGTCGACGAGTATCAGCGCAATCCCAAGTATCAGAACGTCTTCGGGATCGGCGTGGCCATTGCCATCGCACCGCCCGTGGCGACACCCGTCGCAACCGGGGTGCCCAAGACCGGCTTCATGATCGAAAGCATGGTCACCGCAACGGCCCACAACCTGCCGCGCGTCATACGAGGCGAAGAGCCCAACAACCTGCCGTCGTGGAACGCGCTGTGCCTGGCAGACTTCGGCGACCGGGGCGCGGCCTTCCTCGCCATGCCGCAAAATCCGCCGCGCAACGTCAACTGGGCCTCCGAAGGCAAGTGGGTGCACTGGGCCAAGCTGGCCTTCGAGTGGTATTTCATGCGCAAGGTGCGCAAGGGCGTGTCAGAGCCGTGGTACGAGCGGACCATGATGAAAATGATGAAAATCAACAAGGTGCAAGGCGGTCGGCGTCACTGATGCGCCGCTCCCGAGGAGTGCGAAAGGCCGCCTGCCAAGGGCGGCCTTTCGCACATGCAGAACCGACTAGTCCCGTTGCAGGAAGAGGAAGCCGCCCTTGGCGTAGGTTTCATGCCAGGTCTCGAGATGCCGTGCGATCACCAACCGGAAGCCCGCGATGTTCGAGGGTTCGTCCGCGATCAGAACATGGCCATTCGGAACCACGTGATCCAGGAGGCGCGCCAAAAGCGCCAGCCTTTCGCTCTCGTCCAGCATGTGTAGGGTTCGGTCGATCAGCACGACGTCGAACGATCCGTCCGGCGCATAATCGTTGAGGTCCGCGACCTGTCCCTGGATATCCAACCCCTCGCGCTGGGCGGCTTGGGTCAGGTCACGGATGCCGTTGGGGGACAGATCCACACCGACCACACGATGCCCGGCACGCGCAATGAAAAGCGCGTCGCGCCCCTGGCCGCAGCCGACGTCGAGAACGCGGGCCTGTTTCATTTCTAGCCTGTCGAAGAAATCGACGAAGGCTTTGGTGGGCGGACCCAGCGCATCGCGGGTCTCACCATAGAGTTTATCGTAATCATATCCCATGCGCGCAGCATAGCTGGCGGGAACGACCTGGGCTAAGTGAATTTGCCTCGCGGTCAGTAAAGCCCGCCACTTCCCAGGTTCGCCGAGGGCGCGCGGAAGGTCGGCGTTTGCGGGGCCGCGGGTGCCTGTTCCTGCTGCGCTTCCGGCTCCTGCGGAGCGGTCGGAGCAGGCGTGGCCGGGGCCTCCGGCTCTTCGGCCGGTGCCGAGTCTGGCTCAGGCGTGGGCTCAGGGGCCGATTCTGGCTCGGGCGTGGCTTCCGGCACTGGCTCCGAAGTCGCCTCGGCCTCCGGCGTTTCGGCTTCCGTCGCAGGCGTGTCGGTTGGCGTCGTGGTCGCGGGCTGCGGTTGCGGCGTGGCCGAAAGGGGCGCTGGCGTGCCGCCTTCGACCATCGACGCGAGAATTCCGTTGACCCATTCGCCTGACACGCGCTCTCCTGAAGCATAGGTCACCGTGCCCTGTCCATGGCGCTGATCGTCGGCGAACATGCCTTCGTAGACATCGCCATTGGGATAGGTGGCTTTGCCGATCCCGCTCTTCAGCCCGTTTTGCCACTGGCCTTCGTAAACGAAGCCATCGGTCAGTGTCAGCGTGCCCTGGCCATGGTAACGCCCGGAGGCCCAGCCACCTTCGTAGGTCGAACCGTCTTCGAAGGTCTCGCGCCCTTGACCGTGACGTTTGCCCGCTTTCCATTCGCCCGAATAGCCGTGGCCTTCCGGATAGGTCAGCGTTCCTTCACCCTCGAACAAAGCAGAGACGAAGTTGCCCTCGAAGGTCGCGCCACCCGGATAGGTCGCGCGCCCCGCGCCTTCGATCACGCCATCGCGCCAACTACCGTCATAGGTGCCACCGTCAGGATAGGTGATCGTCCCCTGCCCGTCTGGCAAGCCTGCGCGGAACTGGCCCTGATAGACGGAGCCGTCAGGATAGGTCACCTGACCCTCGCCCTCGATCTGACCATCGTCCCAGTTGCCCTCGTAAACATAGCCATCGGCCCCGGTGAAGGTGCCTTGGCCGTGGCGGTGATCATTCAGAAAGGAGCCGACGTAGGTATCGCCATTGGCGTAGGTCACCTTACCTTCGCCCGAGCGCGCGCCGTTTTGGAAATCACCCGTGTAAACATCGCCGTTGGCCTGCGTCAGCGTGCCTTGCCCATGCATCTGGCCCGCGGCCCACTGACCTTCGTAACGCATCCCGTCCGCACCGACGAACACACCATCGCCCGAGCGTTGGTCATTTGCGAAACCACCTTCGTAGGTGGAGCCATCCGGATAGGTCGCTTTGCCAATTCCATCCTTTTTGCCCATCGCCCAGTCGCCCGCATAGACGAAACCCGTGGGACTGGTCATCGTGCCTTTGCCATGATGAAGCGCCTCGCGCAGCCCGCCGTCATACACCACACCGTTGGCGTAATTCACCAGGCCCGATCCCATGATCTTGCCGTCGACCCAATCGCCCTCGAAGGACGACCCGTCCGCGAATATGATCTTGCCAAACCCATGCGGTTTACCGGCGGCGAAGTTGCCATCGTAAACCGACCCGTTCGGGAACCGGGCCACGCCCTCGCCCCGGATCTCGCCGTTCACGAAGGTGCCGGAATACTCGTAGCCCGACGGCGTGCGCAGCGTGCCCTGCCCATGGGGCTGACCATCTTTGAATGTGCCTTCGTAAACCCGCCCGTCATCGTATTGCATCGTATCCTCGCCATCCTGCGCAAAGGCAGGAACAGCCAGGGTCGTCATTGCAAGGAAGAGGGCAGCGTAACGGGTCAGGCGCATCTTGGGGTCCTTTGGTGGCCAAAGTCTTGTGCCGTGCTCAGGAGGCGCATCATCCAGCGACCACCCCAAGCTGGGTAAGTGCCGGAAACCTAAAGCCATGGTGGGAGAAGGACAATTCTTTTCCAATGACATTCTCGCCACTTGGCTTTTCCTTGCGCATAAACCTGCTAAACCACGCCAAAGCAGACGAGGATAGGGTATGGCCGAGACGTTCCGCCTGACACTGGCACAGATGAACCCCACCGTGGGTGACCTTCAGGGCAACGCGGCCAAAGCCCGCGAAGCCTGGGTGGCCGGCCGCGACGCGGGCACGGATTTCGTCATGTTGCCCGAAGCGTTCCTGACCGGGTATCAGCCCCAGGATCTTGTCATGCGGCCCCCTTTTTTCACCGAAGCGATGGAGGTTGCCGAAACCCTGGCGGCGGAGATCAAGGACGGACCGGTTCTGGGGATCGGCTGTCCCTATCACGACGGCAGGGACCTCTATAACGCTTATTGGCTCATGGGCGACGGTCAGGTTTTGACCCGCATTCTGAAACAAATGCTGCCCAACGAGACGGTCTTCGACGAAAAGCGCCTTTTCACCCATGCACCGGCGCAAGACCCGGTGCGCATTGGCCCTCTCACCATCGGTATCCCGGTTTGCGAAGATTCATGGTGGCCCGACTCGGTGTGCGAAGATCTGGCCGAGAAGGGCGCGGATCTTCTGGCGGTTCCGAACGGCTCACCGTATTATCGCGGCAAGGTCAAAACGCGCCATGACGTGATGCGGGCGCGGGTCGAGGAGACGGGGCTTCCGCTCATCTACCTCAACATTATCGGCGGACAGGACGACCAGGTCTTCGACGGCGCCACCTTCGGTCTCGATGTGCAGGGCGAGCTGGCTTTCCAGTTCCCGCAGTTCGACGAGGTGATCCGCCACGTCGATCTTGAAAAAGGCGCAGAAGGCTGGGCGATTGCGCCGGGCGAGGTGACGCCTGCCCTGCCCGACTACGAGGCCGATTACCGGGTCATGGTCGAAAGCCTGCGCGATTACATGCGCAAGACCGGGTTCAAGAAGGTTCTTCTGGGCCTCTCCGGCGGCATCGACAGCGCCATCGTCGCGACCATCGCGGCGGACGCTTTGGGCCCGCAGAATGTGCGCTGCGTGATGCTGCCCTCCGAATACACCTCGCAAGGGTCACTGGACGACGCCGAATCCTTGGCCAAGAACCTAGGTTGTCACTACGATTTCGTGCCGATCAAAGCCGGGCGGGACGCAATCACCGAGACCCTTGCCCCCTTCTTTGCGGGGATGGAACCGGACGTGACCGAGGAAAACATCCAGTCCCGCCTGCGCGGGCTGCTCCTCATGGCGATGTCCAACAAGTTCGGTGAAATGCTCCTGACCACCGGCAACAAATCCGAGGTCGCCGTGGGCTATGCCACGATCTACGGCGACATGGCCGGCGGCTACAACCCGATCAAGGACCTCTACAAGATGCGGGTGTTCGAAACCTGCCGCTGGCGCAACGCCAATCACCGCGACTGGATGATGGGGCCTGCGGGCGAGGTGATCCCGGTGTCGATCATCGACAAACCGCCCAGCGCCGAACTGCGCGAAGACCAGAAGGACGAGGACAGCCTGCCACCCTACGAGGTGCTCGACGCGATCCTCGAAGGGCTGGTGGACAAGGAACTGTCCGTCGCCGAACTGGTGGCGCAGGGGTTCGAGCGCGAAGTGTTGAAACGGGTGGAGCACCTGATCTACATCTCGGAATACAAGCGCTTCCAATCCGCCCCCGGCGCGCGTCTGACCATGCGCAGCTTCTGGCTGGATCGACGCTATCCCATCGTCAACCGGTGGCGCGACAAGACCTAGGGCGTAGACCCATAAACCAGCCGTCACCGGCGGCTTTCCCGCACAATATCGGCGGTTCGGGACGCGCGGGCAATAGTGGAGCTATTGTCAAGCGGCCCGCGCCGCCGAGATGACGCGGGAAAGCCGTCCTTTCGGATTTGACGGATTTTGCGCCTGACGTCTTCTCATGTGCTGGAAAT
>ATLU01000044.1_pt1 | contig 57154 bp, 52 predicted proteins | sample 178751 | NCBI WGS metagenome assembly ATLU01 (sample SAMN02211837, study PRJNA209200) | bioreactor metagenome | isolation source: day 23 sample from continuous culture bioreactor inoculated with sediment... | place: Germany: Wadden Sea | collected 2011
GCACCATCGCCCTCCTGTTTTCCCCATGAGACAATATGCGATCTTGCGCTTGGTCACCATCTTTGCTGGTGCCGAGGCTTAAACATGATTCTTTGTACCTGCCCTAAGGGGAACTGCAATTTTGGGTTGTAAAACCCCAGCGCAATTCTCAAAATTTAACCATGGGACGAAATCAAAGTATCGATTCTTTACTGGCAGAGTTGGAGCCCCTCGCACAGGAGGGGTACTTTGTTGGATTGCATATCCGCTTTGCCTCACCCTTGATGACGTTTCAAACTTTTGCCCCTACCTGGACCGATCACTACACCCAAAACGCCTATGCTTTGCGTGACCCCCTAATTGCCACTGGGATCTCGCAAACTGGTGCAATCAGGTGGAGCGAAATCACCCTGCCCGACCCGTTTGGCATTATGGAAGAAGCTGCCAAATATGGCTTGGTTTATGGAGTTTGTGTCTCTTGTGGGCCTATGACATCGCGCACCATCGGGAGTGTGGCGCGAAGTGATCGCGAGTTCACTGATGAAGAGGTTGCCACCATCAGTGGGATTATTTTGCGGCTACACCACGAAAGCCAGCCGCCGGATAATTTAACCAATGCCGAAATCGAAGCGCTGCAGATCCTGGCCTCAGGTGAACGTTATGCCAATGGGGCAGCACTTTTGGGAATTTCGGAAAGTGCGTTAAAGGCGCGTTTGTCCTCAGCCCGGCGCAAACTGTTTGCGCGCACGTCAGCCGAAGCCATTCAACGCGCCAAAGATTACCGCCTAATTTAGGCGGCTGCCACAGTGTTGCCGGACTGCCATCGGCGATACTTAAAACTTAATTCAACTTAAACTGGAGGGATGTCATGCAAACTACAACACTTTCGTTCGAGAATCTGCACAACCATGGGGAGCTTTTTGCCAACCTACTTCGCGCTAGACGGCAAAGCTTTATCGTTCAGAACAACTGGGATCTGCCACAGGCGATGGGGATGGAATACGACCAATACGACACACCGGCCAGTCGTTGGGTTGCGGTTCATGAATTTGGCCGCATTCTGGCGGGGATCCGGCTGACGCCGACCAACACAAGATGCGGGATCTATAGTTATATGATCCGAGACGCCCAGCGTGGATTGCTCGACTCAATCCCGCAGGATCTTCTGTATGAAGAAGCGCCCGTATCGGAACATATCTGGGAAAGCAGCCGCGTCTTTGTGGCCCATGACACCCCACAACGCATCCGCAACGTGGTACATGGCATGTTGATCAGCGAGATGACCAAATCGGCCCGCGAATTGGGGGCAACCCAAGTATTAGGCTTGATCCCCGCCGCTTGGCCACGGTTTGCCAAACGGTTGCGGCTGGACGCAGAAGCCGCCGGGCGCGTGATGCATATTGACGGTGTCGATAATCAGGTTGTGAGCATTAACCTCACCACCAAATTGCACTAAAATCCGTTGATAAAAACCAGAAAAGGGCGCGCCGATTCAGCGCCCTTTTTCTAGTGTCACACAACACAGCACATCAACCCATCAATGTCTGAAGCACCCGTGCTTCACGCTTATTGAGACACATTCACGCTGTGTGTTGCAGACTGCGGGCAGTGTGCGAGATGAGTTCAGGGAACAGATTAAACACTTCTTCTTGCGCGGCGACGTCCAAAGAGTTCATTGCCTGATCCCCAGGAAAGAAACTTTCACTCGGGGCGCCATTCGCCATCACCACCTGATGTCTGTCAAAAAGCAGATGGAAATAGGTGACCGTGCCGCCAATGCGGAACTTGACGCCTTGGTTTGTAATCAGATGTTTCGCCGCAACCAGCACCTCGCTCTCTCCAAAATAGAGATCCGCAGATCGGGCCGACAAAAGCATTCGGTGGTTAGGCGAAACAAGAAGGTCGGTGTCGTTGCCAAGGATCCCTTTGCCAATCAGCACCGGGGCAGTTTGCCCCACCGCAGGAACCGAGCACCGGCCAATCCAACGCAAAGGTTGATACCCGTCGTCACGCGTATAAACCGCATCCCCTTCGACAAGATCATCAATGATCCGTTCCCCCTTATCGGTCAGAATGCGGGTGCCACTGGTAAAACAAGGCACAAGCGACGAATAGCCGACCGCACCATCCGTATTAAAGGTGCCGAACGTATAGGTGACGCTGGGGTCGAGCTTGAAATCAGAAACAAAAAGTGGGCCATAGTTCGCCGCACTGTTGGTGGCGATGAAATAGATCGTCCGACTTGATCCATCTGATCCGGTGATGGTGTATTTATATCGCAGGTCGATCGTATCACCGACATTGACGCCCGCAACGGTCGAGGCCGTGACATCCTGATCCGGAACATCTGCCCCGCCAGTATGGGTAAAATCGCCAAAATAGCATCATCAGACCCATCAGAATCGTCAATTGTCACTTTTCCCGCGACACCAATCGTGAATGTGCCGCTATGCGGGTATGTGTTATCTCCGCTGGCGAAGTTGTAAACAAGTGCGTTTTCTAAGGACATGATTTACCCATACAAATTTCTAACAACGCGTCACTTCTACGCGAAACAAGTTAATTTATAGGGTCGGTTATTAGCGACAATGCAGCGCAAATGTGTTCATTTTGTGAACCCAACGAAATCTCTGCGCGCGCTGGGATCTTGTCCAAATGCCGTGACTTAAAGATGAGAACACTGCCTGCAACGCAGCTATTCGCGCGTTGCAGATCTTTAACGTGGGTCTATTCCATCCACTCATAGGGGCGAGTGAAATTGCCTAGACAATGGGTCACCGCCTCGTAATCGACGTCGCCGGTTGCCCGTAAGCGCGCAACAAGACCGCGCTTTTTATCATCGACCACCTCGGCCACAACGGCATTGTGCCCAGCATCCGCCAGTGCTTTGTCATAGATCCGAGTGATCGCACGTTTGCGCAGGTCTGGTTTAAACACTTTGCCAACGGCGGTTTTGGGAAGCTCATCAAGGATTTCGATATGCTTGGGCAGGGCCGCTTTTTCGTGGATATGTGTCTTTGCATAGGCCAGCAGTTCAGCAGGGGTGGTTTTGCCCCCGGCCACCAGTTCCACGTAAGCGCAAGGAATTTCGCCCGCATAGGCATCGGGTTGACCGATGGCCCCCACAAAAGAAATTGCCTCATGGCCCGCCAAGCATTCTTCGATTTCTGCGGGGTCAATATTGTGCCCGCCGCGAATGATCAGATCCTTTGCGCGGCCCGTAATCCACAGATAACCGTCTTCATCAAGGCGGCCAAGATCACCGGTGCGCAGATAAGTGCCCGCCGCAAAAAGCCCGACGTTTTTGTCGGCCTCGGTATAGGTTGCCCCCGTGACCACGCCAGGGTTGGTCAGGCAAATCTCGCCAACCTCATCCACGCCATGCTCTTTCAGAATGGATCCATCCTCGTCACAGGTTAGGATTTTGATGTCTGTATAGGGGAAAGGAACGCCGACCGAGCCCACTTTTTTGGCCCCTGTCGGAGGGTTGCAAGACACAAGGCACGTCGCCTCAGTCAACCCATAGCCCTCCACAATATTAACACCAGTGGCCTCCACAAAGCGGTTATAAAGCTCAATTGGCAACGGTGCAGAGCCGGAAAACGCAGTTTTCAGGCTGGAGACATCCGCATCCACCGGCCGCTGCATCATTGCGGCAATGGCGGTGGGAACTGTGATCATAAAAGTGACTTTGTAGCGTTCGACCAGTTTCCAGAAATTGTCGAACACACCGTCCCCGCGATAACCGGCAGGCGTGGGCGAAATAAAGTGACTGCCTGACATCAAGCAAGACATCCAAATCACGTGCACCGCAAACACATGGAACAGCGGCAGCGGACACATGATGACATCTTTTTCGTCAAACAACAGATTGGCCCCAAGCCAGCCATTATAGACAAAACCCGAATATTTGTGCTGGGCCACCTTGGGTGTCCCGGTTGTGCCGCCGGTGTGGAAATACGCCGCCACCCGATCCTCGGAAGAATCAGCAAAATCCAAAGTCCTGTTTTGCTTGTTCATTTCCGTGACAAAATTCCGCACGCGCGCGTTGTGCTTAACGGGAACTTTTGGCCGCAACAGGGGAACCAGCCAGCTTTTGGGCGGGCTCAGATAACGGTTCAGGTCAATCTCGAGTACCGTTTCAACACAGGGTGCCATTGCGACCGCGTCATTGGCCAATTGCGCCACTTCAGCCTTGGGGAACGCCTTTAACGTCACCAGCACCTTTGCCTTGGTTTCCCGAAGGATCCCCGCCACTTGTTCCGCGTCCAAAAGGGGGTTGATCGGGTTCACAATCCCGGCGATGCCAGCCCCCATCAAGGTGTACATCGTCTCAAGCGAGTTGGGCAGCAAAAAGGCGACAACATCACCTTCGCCAACACCCAATGATCGAAACAGGTTTGCCGCCTGGGTCGAATGCTCAAGCATCTCACGCCAAGTGACAGTTTCTTTGGCATCCGTCGGTCCAGACGTCAGCTGAAACGACGCCGCTGGGCGATTAGGATATTTGGACGCTGTGCGCTCCAACATCTGGTAAAGTGTCCTGGGCTTATCGCGCTCATTCCACCCCATTTCGGCCTCAACCTCATTGCGGTCAATTATCGAGCCAAAATCATACATTCTTATTCCTCCCGCGCCTCGTTTATGAGGTCATCATATGCCAAGAACATGATCCGAAACGTGGATTTGGGCAAGAGTGCAGCACAAGTGCAGTTGCGTCACATTGTAAAAAAAGAGCGCGCCCTTGCGGCCGCGCCCTTATTTTCAAGCCCGTAAGATCGCCAATGGCCAGATCTTATTCCGAGGTCAAACCTTCGGTAAACTGAAGGCGTGCAAGGCTGGCATAAAGCCCGTCCTGCTCAACCAGCTCCTCATGGGTGCCTTGCGCCACGATCCGCCCCTCGTCAAAGACCACAATGCGGTCGGCTTTTTTCACCGTTGCCAAGCGGTGTGCGACGATCAAAGTGGTGCGCCCTTGCGCCAGCTCATCCACCGCCGCCTGCACCAGACCTTCGCTGGCGGCATCCAGCGCCGAGGTCGCCTCGTCCAGCAGCAGCACAGGTGCATCGCGCAGAATTGCGCGGGCAATGGCAATACGTTGTTTTTGTCCACCAGACAGCATCACCCCACGCTCGCCAACATAGGTGTCATAGCCTTCGGGCAAACGTGACAGAAACTCATGAGCGGCGGCGGCTTTGGCGGCCTCTTCCACTTCTGCATCCGTTGCATCAGGGCGACCAAAGCGAATATTCTCGCGCGCAGAGGCCGCGAAAATCACCGCGTCCTGCGGCACAAGCGCCATGTATTTGCGGAAATCATCCCGGCGCATATCGCCCAGCGCCACACCATCAAGCGACACCTGACCTTGTTCAGGGTCATAAAAGCGCTGAAGCAGTTGGATGATTGTCGTTTTACCGGCCCCGGATGGGCCGACCAACGCCACGGTTTCCCCCGGCTTCACTTGCAGGTTCACCCCTTCCAAAGCGGCCTGTTTTGGGCGCGCAGGGTAATGGAAGGTCACATTGTCAAAGTTAATCGCCCCTTTCGGGCGCTCGGTCAGCATAACCGGAGACACGGGGTCTTTCACATCATCTTCGGCGTTCAGCAACTCAACCAGACGTTCGGTGGCACCTGCTGCGCGTTGCAGCTCGGACCAGATTTCAGACAGAGCCCCAACGGCGCCGGCCACCATCACTGCATAGATCACAAATTGCACCAAGGCACCGATCGACATGCCACCACCGGTCACATCATGCATCCCGATCCACAACACGCCCACCACACCGGAAAAGATCATCGTGATGACGATCACAGTCATGATGGCGCGGGTGGTGATACGGGCTTTTGCACTTTCAAAGCTAAATTCAGTCAGGTCAGAAAACGCGTTTCTGCTAATGCTTTCGTGGGTAAAGGCCTGAACGGTTTGAACAGACAAAAGCACCTCGGACGCATTACCGGAACTTTTCGCAATCCATTCTTGGTTTTCACGCCCCAACACGCGCAGCCGGCGCCCGAGAACGATTATTGGCACCACAACAACCGGCACAAGCAACAGAACCAACCCGGTCAGCTTTGCCGAGGTGAACAGCATCAGGATCAGGCCGCCCAAAAAGATAAAGAGATTGCGCAGCGCCACGGAAACCGAAGACCCGATGACCGACAGGATCAACGTGGTGTCCGTTGTGATCCGGCTTAGCACCTCGCCGGTCATCACCTTTTCGTAAAACGCCGGGCTCATGCCAACCACTCGGTCAAACACCGCTTTTCGGATGTCCGCCACGATGCGTTCACCCAATCGCGTGACCAGATAATACCGAAGCCCCGTGCCCACCGCGAGAAGGCTGGCGACACCCAAGGCCGCAAGAAAATACTTATCCAGCAGATGCGGAGTTGCAGCCCCAAAGCCATCAATCACGCGGCGGACAGCCAGCGGCAAAATCAACGAAATTCCCGCTGTGAAGATCAAGGCCACGAAGGCTCCGAAAATCCACAATTGGTGTGGACGCATAAAAGGCCAAAGCCCGCCGAGCGCACCAATCCGCTTGGATTTTTCGCGTTCGTCGATATCCATACCTGCGTTTTGTTTTCTAGCCATGAACCGCTCCTTTGGCGCACAGATAACGGCCCGGCCGCTTGGGGACAAGGCACTGCTGGGGAAATGCCGTTTAAACACGCAACAAATCTGACATCCAGTCCCGAAAGGGTCCATGACGCGGGCCACAACCATCATCACGAAATCCGGGGCGTTTCCGTTTTTGCACAGCCGCCATTTTGCAACGTGATCTGTCACATCTTGGATACAGCAACGCGCTACGCCCGGGTAAAGCAATTTGGGGTTTTCGAAAAATGTGCTCTGATCGTCCTGCATTTCGAATGGTACATGGTTTGGTCCTGCGCAATGGGCAGTTACAAAAGCGATCAATTTCTGTGGCGGAAGGCAAGATTGTCAAAGCCAACTTGCCCGAGGTTGATTTGCGCGGTTATTGGATTTTACCCGGAATTATTGATATCTTTAGCGACGCTGCCGCCGACCGGCTAAGCCAATGCGTTGCTCCGCATTCCTGCGTAAAAGCCACCTTGCAAGCCGTGGATCACGACGCACAGAGGGCTGGTATCACAACGGCTTATCTCGCACAAAGCTGGAGCAATCGCACACAAATCGGTGCCCCGACACGCGCAGCACCCTTGTTGAAATCTCTCAGCGAAGAGCAAAAATCCTGCCAAGTGGATTTGCGCACCCTCTTATGTTGTGACACCCAAATGACCGAAACTCAGGACCAGATCTTGCGCGCTGCTGAACGCCACAACATCACCTTTGCCCTGTTTCAAGATCGCTATGCACGGCAGGATTTGCCCGCCCGTCCCACATCTGCGCCCTGCTTAAGCAGCGCCTATTCTTCGGACAGTTTGATAAATTCAGGCACACCGCGGTTTTTATGCAATCTCGCCACGCGGTTTGAACAGCTCGGAATTCATTACGGAAGCGTTGGTGACCCCAATGGTGACACACGCGAGCGATATTCTATGCTGGGCGCGCGGATTTGTGTCTTTCCAAACTCAAACTCCGCAGCCCAAATTGCAAAAGCCGTTGGCGATCCCATCATCCTTGCCGCGGCGGATATCCTAAACCCCACGCCGCCCAATGGTGGCTTCTCTGCGTTGCAAGTGTTGCGACTGGGCCTGTGTGACATTCTGGCGAGCCGACGGTCATTTATGTCTTTGCCAAATGCCGCCCTGAAGCTGGTCGATGACAATATCCGTTCTTTTCCAGAAGCGTGGGACATGATTTCCAAGACACCCGCGCACGTAATGGGACTGTTTGACCGAGGGGTATTGGAAAACGGGAAACGCGCGGACATCACCGTGATCAACCGAGCCACCCGACAGGTCGAGATGACAGTTTCGGGTGGACGCATTGTCTATGCGACCGGCCAAGCCGCGCGGCAAATTGCATCCATAAATTTAGCATCTTCGGGTCAGCCATCAACCAAAGCTTTCCCTTCTCCGACGGGGGCGCTACACCCGGTTTATGTCGGATCATAAATTTGAAATTTTCCTTGCGACAGTTCCGGGCCTCGAGCAGGCGCTGTTTGACGAAGCAAAGGCGTTGGGTCTTCCCACACCAAAGCGGATCCCCGGGGGCGTCAGCTTTGATGGTGGGTGGCCAGATGTTTGGCGGGCCAATCTGTGCCTGCGTGGTGCCACGCGTGTTTTGGCGCGAATTGGATCTTTTCCAGTGTTCCATCTGGCCCAATTGGACAAACGCGCCCGAAAGTTCCCTTGGGCCGATGTCTTGCCAACGGATAAAACCATCCGTGTTGAAACCACCTGTAAACGTTCCAAAATCTACCATGATCGCGCGGCCACCCAGCGTATCGAGCGCGCATTGACTGACGTTTTGGGGATCGAAATTGCGTCAGAGGCAGATATCACGCTGAAAGTGCGGATCGAAGATAATCTGTGTACCTTCAGCGTCGATACCTCTGGCGAAAGTCTTCACAAGCGTGGACATAAGACCGCGACCGGCAAAGCCCCAATGCGCGAAACCCTTGCCGCATTGTTCTTACGACAAATGGGGTATGATGGTGCAATGCCGGTGGTCGACCCGATGTGCGGGTCGGGAACATTTGTGATTGAAGCGGCAGAATGGGCCAGCGGACTGTTCCCCGGCAGATCCCGCGCCTTTGCATTTGAAGCCTTTTCCAGCTTTGACGCGGACGCCTTCGAAAAGTTAAAGGCATCGGCAGCACCAGCAGAGCCTGAGCTTTTGTTTTTCGGATCGGACCGCAACGATGGGGCGGTGCAAAACAGCCGCAAAAACGCAGAAAATGCATCTGTGTCGGGATGCACCCAATTCAAACTGGGTGCGATCAGTGATTTACAAAATCCGGGCACTTCGCCCGGGATCGTCATGGTAAACCCCCCATACGGCACGCGTATTGGCGAGAAGAAACTGCTGTTTGCGGTTTACGGCAGTCTTGGGAAGGTTCTGTTGGAACGGTTTTCCGGTTGGCGCGTCGGGATTGTAACCAGCGATGGCGGCCTGGCCAAGGCGACTGGGTTGGATTTTGCCGAGATCGGTCCGCCCATCTCGCATGGGGGATTGAAAATCAAACTCTACCAGACCGCGCCATTACCCTAGCACGCATCGCAACATAGCACGCGCAGGGTTTGTTTTAACAAACCAAAAGACGTGCGATCCGCCCACCCAGAGTGTGGGCTGGGCAGGAATGTCTCAAACAATACCGGTCGCGCCTTCTATTGAAGTCGCCGAGCGGTCCGCCAGTTACCAGATGCTTAGCGCCGGTAGCACTTTGCCTTGCGGCCAAAGCCACTTGGCGAACACACATATGTTGTTTTGCTCGTGGCAACGACGGTGTTGGTATTTGGTTGTGCTGAATTTGTGGCCATAGCCACAGACGCAACGGATGCCAGGGCGAACCCCAGCACAATCGCTTTTGCCTTGTTCATGTCTTGCTCCTTACCTCAATACCCGCAGTCTTCCAGTGTCAGAGTTCCGTTCTTTGACGGCTTTGGTTTACCCTGAGAAGGTTGATATGCGGTTAGCAGCACTTAATTGAGGTCGGAGTCTTCGCGCAATTGTTCTTAATTAATTGGTGATGTGAGCGGAAACCGGCGCAATGGTCTTTAAGCAGCAGAGCTGTTGTGAAAACAATTCGTTAATGCGGTTGAAGGTAAAATGCACTGTGGCGCAAGCGCAACATTTCTTGCGAAAAATTGCATCTGCGCCCAGCACAAATGGGACAATCTAAGAGCAGTTGGTGTGCTGCGTTACTGCCGAATTTCAGCAGTTTCCACAATCACGCGCTCCCCAACACGCCAATTTGGTAACCCAAATCCACGCGGCCAAGGGTAGACCTCTTGTTGGTTGAAATAGACAATGCTTACCAGTGTTGGATATTGCGGCATTGGCTTTTCGATATCCGCTTGCCACCGGTCCACATAGTCCTGATCACCTGAGAACCCAAGCTCGGCAACGACAACGGGTTTGTTAAACTGACGGGCACGTTCATAGCGCGGAGCCAGAATGTCGTGGAAGCCAAGTTCTTTGCCCACAACCTCTTTTTCCCATGGCTGAAGCCCGAAGACAGACAACCCAACCACATCCACATAATCATCGCCGGGATAATAGTCTTCCATGCCTTCATCCCCGAGAGGAGACCACATAACCTGAATATCAGGTGCCGATTTCAAGCATGTATCAATCACACGCTTGAAAGCCGCAATATATATGCCCGGATCCCATCTGGACCAGATAAATTGACCACTTTGGTCATCCATTTCTTGCGCCCAACGCACGGTTACTTTGCTTTTGAACCGACCAAGGACGTCACAAATTGCTGTGACATTCCCGTCGTATTCGCCGCTACGAATGCCCGCCTTTAACACGGCAGGCGTATTTCGGTCGCTTCGCGTCCATGTCCAAGGCTCAATTGTCACAAGCACATCACGGCCACGTTCCAACGCATAGGCATCCGCTTCGATCAGACTTTCAAGAAATAAATCCTCCCACGGCAAAAACAGATGCTCAATTCGCACGATATCTGAGTCCGTATAGTCGCCTATGGGATCATAGGCGCCATAATCCGGCGGATTTGGTTCCGCGATTAAAGGGGTGGCCAGCACGGTGGCCAGCACAATTGCTGTCATATTTCGAAAATGTCCCATTGTCTTACTCCACCATATTTTTGAAAGGGGCCCACCAATCAGACCCAAGGTTGATGCGATAAACTGCCACACCTGCTTGCCCCGTCCCTGCGCCGGCGACCTTGAATTTCGGTTCAGAGACGGCAACGATTTTTGTGCCATAGGACAGGGCATAGATGCTGCGAGCGCCGTGTGCATTCAACGAAAGAAGCATCGCCATCAGCAGCGAAGCGACCACACCCAATTGGGTCAGCGCTCGTACCGGCTGTTGCACCCAACGGATGTTGTTTTCCCGGCTGTGTTTGAAAAAAATAACAGCCAACAGAATGGTATAGATCAGTGCATTCATCAGGCTGAACAGCACAAAACCGGCGGCATCCTTCAGATCTGGCGCGGTCAAAACCGGGATAAGCGCGCCCAGTGCCAGCACAACATACGGCAACAACACCCGGACCGGCAAAGGCGGCGGGCCGGTGTCTCCTTTTGGTGTCACACGGAAATCCACAAATCCACCACGCAGCTTATCAACCACCGCCATAGAACAGCCAATAAACGTCCAGGGCCACTGTGCGCTGGCAAAGAGTGCATGTTCCCAACTTAGAACGCTGGCATCAAACGGCCGCCAGAACCCGCGATTGCGCATGACAAAAGCAAAGCTTGTAATGACCAGAGTGGCAGGGATTGCATGAAGCATGAAGTCGGCAAAGGTGACATTCACAAACCGGATATCAAAGCTCAGGGCAAAGATGGGCAGCAAATACATCAGCGCCACAAAACCCGTCGAAAACGGGTACCATGTTTGGCAGAACAGAAACTGAAACCTAAGCCGCGGGCGTAGGCCTTTCAGATAACGCGGCGTGTGTGACAGCAGCAATGTGGTCAGGCTGCGCGACCATTGGAACTCTTGAATGATCAGATCCGTCAGGCACGCAGGCCCCCCACCATGCGCAATTGCATTTGCCGCATGGGCCCCACGCCAGCCACCTGAATTCAGGATCATTGTGGTGGAATGGTCTTCGGCCAGCTCTGGCCCCAACCCGCCAACCTCTTTCAAAGCCCGCGTGCGCACCGCGTAATGCGACCCAATACACATCGGCGCCCAGCCATTGGAATACCCCACTTGGATCCCGCCATGGAACGGCGCCTCGGCATAAAGCCGCATGCGTGCCGCCCAGCTGCCTTTGGCGTTGCTGTCACAAATAGACGGCGCGCTGACGTATCCCACCCTTGGGTCATCAAACCCCCGCAAGATCGCTTCCAGATACCCCGGTTCGGGCGCATGATCCGCGTCCAATTGCGACACAACATCATAGCGCGCATAGCCGTAATGATCATAAAAATAAGCGAGGTTCCCCTCTTTACAGCGGGTGCGGCGCGGCCATTCCTTTTGATGATAGGCCAATACGCCCTTGCGGGTTGAGATAAACACACCATGCGCCTTACACCAGGCGATGGTCTCATCGTCTGGATCTTCATCCGCCAACCAGGTGTCATGAGCAGGCGTTTGTTCGAGCATCGCCAACAAGGTGGTTTGAAGCACCGAAAGCGGCTCAGCTGGCGTTTTGGTGGTCACCATGGCAACCCGCAAGGGGCCCTGCATGATCGGCACCAGGTGGGGCCGAGCGCCGTTCAGCAGGAAACTCATGAAATATGTCATTGTAAAATGAAGCCACAGAATACACAGGGTAATCAGCACATAGCGAAACGTGCCAATGTTGTGTTCCGGGCGCAGCCACCACAGCCAAAAATAGGCCATAGCCCCCCACCAAAGCACAAAACACAGCCAATAGGGCCAGCGGGATTGATGGGTATTGCCGACAGTTTGGGGCGTCTTATTCTGCAACAAAGCGGACATGAGAGGCCTCCTTATTGTTGCAAGACAGCCCAAAGCTCGGCGCCGCATCTTGTATAATTTGATCAAGTGAGGAGCGCTGCGTTTCAAATCCAAGCACAGCTTTTGCCTTGTCTGCACAGGCCCATAAGGCGGGGGGATCCCCGGCGCGACGTTCCGCGATCTGATAGGGCACGGGCCGACCGGTGATCCGGCCAATCGCCTCGATCACCTCAAACACAGATTGTCCCACGCAGCTGCCCAGATTAAGCGCGACACTTTGCCCGCCTTCAAGCAAATAGCGCGCCGCCAGCAGATGCCCATGTGCCAGATCTTGAACATGGATGTAGTCCCGCACACAGCTTCCATCCGGTGTCGGATAATCATCGCCAAACACCGACAACACCCCACGTTGCCCCGCTGCGGCCTGAAGCGCCAAGGGGATCAAATGTGTTTCGGGATCATGACGCTCGGCCAAAACGCCCTCCGGGTCCGCCCCGGCCGCATTAAAATATCTCAGCGCCACATGGCGTTGCCCATAGGCCTGATCATACGCCCGCAACATGTCTTCGCAGATCAATTTTGTATTCCCATAAGGGCTCATCGGGATCTGCGGGCATGTCTCTGACACGGGGGTTTCCCGCGGCTCGCCATATGTTGCGCAGCTGGAGGAAAAGATAATCTTATCAAGGGCACAGGCATGAGCGGCCTTCAAAAGCCCAATCATCCCCCCCACGTTGTTGTCGTAGTACAGCGCCGGATCTTGCACCGATTCACCGACATAGGCACTTGCGGCAAAATGCATAATCAGCTTGACCCGATGGCGGCGCAGCACAGCCTCGACCGCATCTGCGTCGCGCAGATCAACACGTTCTAACGGCCCCCAACGCACAGCATTCGCGTGCCCCGTGGAGAGATTGTCTATGGTGATCGGCAAAAAGCCTTCGGCCGCCAATCGCTTACAGGTGTGACTTCCGATGAAACCGGCCCCACCTGTAACTAAAATGGGGATCGGTTTTGTCATGACGTCACCGCGAGCTCGGCGGAGGGTAAGCGGACCATCTCCCCCTTGAAATGGGCAATCGTTTTTCGCAACCCGTCCTCAAGCGGAACCTTGGGCTGCCAGCGCAATTTTTCCATCGCAACGGAGATATCCGGTTTGCGTTGCTTTGGGTCATCGGTTGGAAGGTCGTGATAGTCGATTTTCGCCCCGCTTTTGGTCAGCGCAATGACCTTTTGCGCCAATTCCAGCACCGTGAACTCACCCGGATTTCCGATATTGATGGGCGTGCGTTCAACCATTGGCACCCGCATCAGGCTTTCAATCGCATCCAGCAAATCATCCACATAGCAAAAAGAACGTGTTTGCTGCCCTTGGCCATAAACCGTCAGGTTTTCACCGCGTAGGGCTTGATTGATGAAATTGGACACAACCCGCCCATCATTGGGATCCATATAGGGGCCGTAGGTGTTGAAGATCCGACCAATCCTGATCCGCACGCCATATTGGTCATGATAATCATGAAACAAGGTTTCAGCCGCGCGTTTGCCCTCGTCATAACAGGCCCGCGGTCCGAACGTGTTCACACACCCGCGATACCCTTCGGGCTGCGGGCTGATCTCAGGATCACCATAAACCTCAGATGTCGATGCCTGAAAAATCTTAGCATCATCTTTGCGCGCAAGTTCAAGCGCATTTATGGCCCCCATCACGCTGGTCTTAAACGTATGGATTGGATCGATTTGGTATTTCGGAGGAGACGCAGGACAGGCAAGATTGAAAATCTCGTCAACCTTTTCACCAATCACATAAGCGTTCACCACATCATGGTGGATAAACTTGAAATTTGGATGATGCATGAGATCAGAAATATTGCTGATCCGTCCCGTTTGAAGATTGTCGAGGCAAACGACACGATGTCCGTTTACTAATTTCCGGTGGCACAGCTGGGATCCGAGAAACCCAGCCCCCCCGGTTATTAGAATTGTTTTTTTACCCACCACATGTGGTATGCGCAATTTCTGCGCAGTGTGGCTCCTTCTGAATTGAGCAAGCATTTTTCATTTCCCCACCTAATAGCATCATCGTGATGGGAACGCAGTCCTTGGTGTTATTTCGAAAGCCGCATTATCGGGCTTTTTCATTCAGAGGCTTAAAATAACTGCCTCTTGGTGCGTATCACGATGTACAGTCCTCACTGATCACCGCTCGCCTCAATTGCACTTCCGCGCCCTTTGTAATCTTTTTGTCTTTCGCGCCCATTTTAGGCTGCGGAGATCAGGATACGCGAATTTACTTTGAATTTTCAATTAATTGGACGGTCTACGGCCATTTTTATACTTATTCTTTTGATCTATCGACACTGTAAGGATTTGATATGAAACACTTAAATCAAAACGCCTTTAACTTCGCATTGAACTCTGAACGGGGAAACTGGATTTTTTCCAAGACTTTCAATGGGTTTTGTAAAAAAATGCCTGTAACTAAACATTTTGGGTATCTGCGTTTAATCTAAGGATTGATGATCCTGCCTGCGGATATCTGTGATATTTGTAAGGTTTTCTGCCTTACAAATCAGTGGGAACACAGAAACCAGGGATTCCATCCACACTGAGACCATCGTTTTTCGGCGAGAAATCCGCCCAGTCTGCGCGCCGAGCGCAACACGCCACAAAAAACGCCAGACCAACATAGCCAGTCTGGCGCCTTTCCAAGTCCCGGTTGAACTGTGATTAGCCTTTGCAATCCCAAGCGCGTTTCACCAAACGATCTTGGCGCGAGTACCAATACGCCCGTTCATTTGCGGACAACCGCGATGGGTTTCTTAACAGAGCATCCGCTGTTTTTAAGGCTTCTGGCACTTTACGGCATGGGTAATATTCCGGCGCAGTTGCCGCTGGCTGTTGCTCTACTTCTTCAACTTCACATCCCGCAAGAACGACACATGCAGTTGCAGCAATCAATGACATTTTCAACATAACGATCCCCTCCTTAATGTGGAAACGTTTGCTTTTCTTCGTCAGTTGGATGCAGAAGCTCTGGTGGCATGACCCACAACTTAATAAGCGTAAAATTCTGACCCGCAGCTGAGTTCTGGCCGTTTCCACCACCAAAACCCGACAAATTCTTCGTTGATATCAATTAGCTCAACATTTCGAATTCGGCCTGTCAAGCTAGCCCAATGGACGAGCTTGCGCCCAAATCTCCGCACCAAAAGCAAAAAACCTGTGCTGGATTCACCCGGAATTGCATTTTTCAGAGCGTTCATTTTGCAATCCAAACCGGTGAGTTTGGCGATTCTATGCCGGATTTTACCGCGTGGGCTTGGTCAGAATTGGGAAATAGGTGACCGTATATACTGCAAACCCCACCACCCAGCACATCGCGGACATATACATGATCGCATTGGTCGAGGGGGCAAAGGCCGCAACAAACCTAAGGACAACTGCAGAAAGGACAAGGATAAAAGAGGTGGTGATTGCAAGGTTGGCGACTGGCTTTCGCCCGGCATGGGCCAAGCTTGCTCGTGACATAATCGCCAATGTCGTCACACCAATTGCCCCGGCCATCCAAAGATGTTGCGCCCCAATAATCGTACTGATTGGGGCGCCAAGCCCCGCAAGACACACCGCAAAAAAGCCCAATGGCACAAAGAGATAACCAAGATGCAGGATCCACAGCATGGGTTCAGATCGTGTCTGCCACCCCGCCCAGCGCGCCCAACGGATCAACTGGCCCCCCCCCGCCACCCCGCATAAATACGCCACGCCAATATGATCGGGCCAAACGATCCATGCCGCCAAGGTAAGAAGCGTGGCCGCCAGCGTGACGCGATCAATGGCGTTAAACTGCGCCGGGCGCGCGTTGTGCCCCTGCTTGACCAACCAATTTCGGGTGAAGCTGGGGATGATCCGCCCTCCGACCAAGCTGAGCAACATGACCGCCACACCCAACCCAAGACGAAACCCAATGGCCTCGGCGGCAACACGGCCCAAAGCGGCCTCGATATGAAACACCAGATTTGCGACCCCAAACAGCAAATAAAGCGCCCAAAGCGGGGTGTTGCGCCAGTTCTTACCGACCCAGATTTCACGACCGATGGAGAGGACCAAAGCCATGGGCAGCAAAAGGTCCAATAGTCCAGCGACCCCCGCTGACAAAAATTGAGACAGCCCAATCGCGACACGCCCTACAAGCCAAAGCGCGAACAATGCGGCAACAGGCCAGCCAACGATGGGCAATCGTCCGGTCCAATTGGGCACTGCCGTGAGCAAGAAACCCGCTAGAACCGCGCCCAGATATCCAAACAACATCTCATGTGCATGCCAGTCGAGCGGGTAAAACAGGGACCGATACGCCGCCTCATTGGACAGGATAACAATCCAATACAGCATTGCAAAAACAGCCCAAATCCCCGCGGCCATGAAAAATGGGCGATACCCATAAGACAGGATCGCAGGGCCTGACCAACCGCGCGCACGTTCAGATGACGACATTTGTGGCTTTGCGGGTTGGGTGCTCATGGGGTCACATGAAGGCCATCGTACTAGGAGATCGCTGCATTGCACCACGCATCAAGTGCGTTTGCGTCGTCTGGCAAATCATCGGCCAGGCCACCTGCGAACGCATCAAAACTTGCACAGCTGGCACCACTCACCCCAACCAGAACCGGGACGCCCAATTGGACGGCACGGCCAATGGCGGATACGAACCCCCGGCCAGCAACTTCTTCTGGTCCGAATTTATTAAGAATGAACAGCTCGGCACCGTCCAACGCACCGTTTTCGACCCGTGTCACCGCCTCGGCAATTGCACTTGGATCCAACCGGCAGGCATCGGAGCCCGCGCCAAGGTTCTGGGTGATCTGAATAACCGGGCCCTCGGGCAAAACCTGTACCTTCATGTCACAGCCGTTTTCAAAGCTGCTTTCATGACTAAGATCTTTCACGATCCCCGCCAAAGCGACGCCCTTGGCTTGCAACCGCGCGGCAAGCGAACTCAGAAGCCGGTCGGTTTCGCCTTGTTTTTGCGATGTGACACGCGCAATTTTCATCATCCTGTCCTTCGTTTAGCGGGCCAATGAGTGCCCAGACCAATCAACCCCACGATCCCCGGTTAAAAAACCATCTGACAGACGAGTATTCTCGTCCATATTCTGGATGTCCCGTGCGATGGCATCCGGGGTTTTCACCCCTTCCAGCAGGTCGCGATACATCTGACAAATCTCGACAAACCCTTTGGATTGCGGCGACAGGCGCAACGCGGCGACCCCGGCCTCTTTCAAAGCGTCGATTTGATGCACGGCGCAGGCATAGGTGTCGGACAAGGTCTGCACGCCGTTCATTGTCAGAAACGGCTGGTCCTCAAGCGTGCGCACATCCAGCCCATCCGCATCGTCTTCGCAGGCAAATTGGCAATTATCCTTGGTGCGCCCATGCATGCGTGCGTGATAGCAACGGCCCGAAATGGCCAGCGGCACACGACCATGCCCCCAAACCTCAATCTCCACCCCCAGATCAGCGCCTGCTTTTACCAGAACTCTGACGGAGTCCAATGGCAATTCTGGTGGCAAGCACACCCGTTTGGCGCCCCGCGACGCCAGCCACGACAGCGTGCCTTCATTATAGACATTCACCAATGGGCCAACAGAAAACGGCGCCTTTTCTGGTAAATAGGTCAAGGCAGTCAGGTCGTTAATCTCAACCTCAACGCCCATATCCGACAGTTCCGCCGCCTGCTTACGTTCGCGTTTCAATGTCACCAAAGCCAGGCTGGTCAATGAAACCTTTTTGCCTGCCTCGAGCAAGATTGTGACCGCATCCGGGATGCGCGCCTGATAGAAAGGTAAACGCTTTGAGCAGACGAGTTCGCCCAACACAACCCGATCAACAGGGGCCGATGCCAGCGTATCATAAGAAGATGCCCAACGATCCGCGCTCCAGAAAAATTGATTTGGTCCTACGGTCAGTTCCATCGGATTATCTCCATGTTTTCTTGTAGGCGCCGGTGGTCATCGCCTGCCCTTCTGACAGGCGCGCGAGCATTCCTTCGGGCATCGGTTGCCCTGCCTCCAGCGCATCCACCGCCGCGCGAAAGTTGCGCACCACTTGGGCCACATATGATCGTGACCGTTGCCGCCCTTCGATTTTCAGCGCCGTTACCCCCGCTTTTTGCAGCTGAGGGATCAATTGTTCCGCGTTCAGGCTGACAGGATCTTCAAACAGGTGCCCCGTGGCGTCACCCGCACTAAAGCAGCCTTTGCACAAGGTTGGATAAGGGGCGGCTTCCTCTTTCCCAACACGGTGAATTGTGTAGCCACCTAAGCGCGCATCCAAAATACCGTTGTCATCATGATATTCCACGTGACTCGCGGGCGAACAGACACCGTTCATATTGGGCGATCGGCCCGTGGCATAGGATGACAGCGAACAGCGACCTTCAGCCATGACGCAGAGGCCACCAAAGACGAAAACTTCGGTTTCCACCTCGGTTTCCACATTGATCGCGGCGATTTCAGGAACGGATAGAACCCGAGGTAAAACCACGCGTTTCACGCCAAAGGTCTCAGCATAAAAGTTGATCATATCCGCGTTTGCTGCTGCTGCCTGAACTGACAGATGGCGACGCAGTTCGGGATGATTGCGCGCAGCATATGCCAACAGGCCCGGGTCCGCGAGGATCACCGCATCTGCGCCTGAGCTGGCTGCGTCCGCCACAGCCCGATGCCAAATGGCTTCGTCGCCTGCGCGCGGAAACGTATTGATCGCAATCAACACTTTCGATCCATGCCCATGGGCAAAGGCAATGCCCTCGCGCATCTCGGCACGATCGAAATTCAACCCCGGAAAATTCCGCGCATTGGTCTCATCGGCAAATCCGCAATAAATGGTATGGGCCCCGGCTTTCACCGCGGCCCGTAAGGCCGCCGGCGTGCCTGCGGGGCAAACGATTTCCATCACCATGCCTCGGCCTCCTCTGGTCGTGTCAGATAAACGCCGGTGCGACGTTCCAGAAACGCAAATGCGCGCTGAAGCGGTTTGGCCAGCGGGCCGGTCAATTGGGTGATTTCCTCAGACAAATCCAGTTCGGCATCATCGACCGCATTGCGCAACGCAAGCGCCGCAGATGTGTCCCCTTCGATCAGCAAGTCGCGGGAAAAGAACAGCGCATCACCATCAAAGGCCCCATGTACAAGCCCCAACAAGGCGGCAATCGGCCCGGCGATACGTGCGTCCCCTGCCCCCTGTCCTCTCACAACCTTTATGCGTGGCACGCCACCATTTGGCTCAAGCTCAATCGCAAACGGCAGATCCGTTGGGTCGAGCACAAAGCGCGCATGATCATGTTCGCCCAGACGGCGAAACAGACTTGGATGATGGGTGGCCACCCGTTTGGAATAAGCCGTAAGTGACATGGACAACGGCGCCAAAGGCATCACCCGCAGCGCGCGCGCGACCAGCGGCGGCACTTTGGGGATCGGCTTTGAAGATTGGGTCAAATGGTGTTCCTTTTTCCCAGCCGCATTCTTCCGGAAAATGCGGCGTTCAACCCGCCCTTGCTACGCGGTTGCAAATGCGCCCGAGTTGACGTTTGTCAAATCACCGATATTTTTTTGCTGTTACATGCTGGAAAAATCGAATTGAGGAGTGGCCTCTTGCGCGAGCTTCCACCATTTCCAAGTTTGCGCAGTTTTCTGGACTGGTGCAACGAAACAGACCAGCTGACCGCTGTGCCAGAGCCAGTCTCCACACGCCACCAGATGACGGCTGTCCATCGCATGGTGCTGGAAGCAGGCGGGCCGGTGTTGCGCTTTGATCAACCGATGGTCGACACCGCCACACCATCAGATACGCCGGTGATCACCAATCTCTTTGGAACAACCGCCCGCGTGGCCGCTGGGCTGGGCATAACGCTGGACAAACTGGATGATCTAGGCGCGTTTCTTGCCGCTTTGCGGGCCCCCACGCCGCCAGACGGGTTGCGCGATGCGCTGTCGCGTTGGCCGATGTTAAAAGCCGCTCTTTCCACCCGACCTAAAATCGTCAAATCCGCGCCGGTGCAGCAGGTGACCAAGACCGAGCAAGAGGTCGATCTGTCCGCCATCCCCGTGCAAACTCATTGGCCCGGAGACGCAGGGCCGTTGATCACCTGGCCTGTGGTTGTCACCCGGCCCCACGGCACAGAGGCCGGGGATGTAGCGACCTATAATGCCGGGGTGTACCGCGCACAGGTTCTGGATCAAAGCAGGATAATCATGCGGTGGCTGCCCCATCGCGGAGGCGCCGCACATCATCAAAGCTGGGCGCGCGCGGGCGAGAAAACGCCAATTGCCATCGTATTGGGGGCAGATCCTGCAACATTGCTGTCGGCCGCCCTTCCGCTTCCGGAAAACGTGTCTGAGCTGACCTTTGCCGGAGCATTAAACGACACACGCCCCCGGTTGGTTGCGGCCAAAACCGTGCCTTTGATGGTGCCCGCAGAGGCCGAGATCATTCTGGAAGGATGGGTGTCACCGACCGACACAGCACCCGAAGGCCCCTTCGGCGACCACACCGGGTATTACAACCCGGCGGAGCCCTTTCCTGTGATGCATGTCACGGGGATCACACATCGCAAAGATCCCCTCTACCTGTCGACCTATACAGGACGCCCACCGGATGAACCGGCGATCATAGGTGAGGTTTTCAACAAGCTGGCCTTGCCGACAATGCGTGCACAGATCCCTGAAATCAAAGACATTTGGCTGCCTCCTGCCGCGTGCTCTTACCGCATGGCTGTAGTCAGCATCAACAAACGTTACCCGGGGCAAGCCCGCAGGGTGATGATGGCCTTATGGGGAATGCTTCCTCAGTTCAGCTATACCAAGATGATCATCGTGGTGGACGATGACATCGATCCGCGAAACTGGGACGATATTGCATGGGCATTGGCCACCCGCATGGATCCGTCGCGGGATGTGATGATGATTGAGAACACGCCGATGGATTATCTCGATTTCGCATCCCCCCAGCCCGGACTTGCGGGCAAAATGGGCATTGATGCCACCACAAAAATTGACAGTGAAACCACGCGCGAATGGGGGGAGGTGATGGCCACCGCCCCGGCTGATGCCGCCTTTGCCGCGGATCTGCTTGCACGCGTGATGCCGGAGTTGAAAGCATGACCAGCCCTCGCGTTATTTTGGGTGTCGCCGGGGCCTCAGGTGCGGCGCTTGCGCTGTCTGTCGCACGCCAGCTTCGCCAGACCGATGTCACGTTGGATTTGGTTGTCAGTCGGGCCGCAGAACGGACTTTGCGCGAAGAATGCGGCCCCGACGCCAAAGAGGCACTGTTCTCTCTCGCGACGACCCTGCATTCAATTGACAACATCGGCGCTAGCATCGCATCAGGTTCAAGCCCCGTGGCCGGGATGATCGTGGCCCCCTGCTCCATGCGCAGCTTGGCGGCCATCGCCAATGGATTGGATGACAATCTGCTGACGCGCGCGGCGGGCGTACAATTGAAAGAACGGCGCCGATTGGTGCTGATCACGCGAGAGGCCCCATTAACGCTTGCGCATCTTCGCAACATGACGTCAGCCACAGAACTCGGCGCGATTATTTTCCCTCCTGTGCCTGCATTTTACCTCAAGCCACAAAGCCTTGATGAGGTCATCGACCAAATCGCCGCTCGTTCCATTGATCTGCTGGGGATATCGCGCCCGATCGCGAAACCCTGGTCCGAAAGCTGATCCACAAATGGGTCGAAATTGACCTTGATCAAAGAACTGAGAACGGCTCGCATCTATTAACTGACGAAAATACTCAGAATGAGTCTGTTCAGACAAAGGTGCCGAGATGGAATTGAAGCTAAAAGACCTCTCGGTTGGCGACCGTGCACAGGTCGCGAAATTCTGCGACACCGCTCAGTCATATAAACGCAAATTGTTGTCGATGGGTCTGACCTTGGGCGCAGAGTTCAGCGTCACCCGACTGGCCCCTTTGGGCGACCCCGTTGAAATTCGCATTCGTGGATATGCCCTTAGTCTTCGCAAACACGAAGCCGAAGCAATAACGGTTACAAAGGTCACAGCATGACCGCGCTCACCATCGCGATTGCAGGCAACCCAAACTGCGGTAAGACCACCCTTTTCAACACGCTAACGGGAACCCATCAACATGTCGGAAATTGGCCCGGCGTGACCGTTGAAAAAAAGGTTGGAACCTTTTCACATCAATCTATCAACGTTAATCTGGTTGATCTCCCCGGCGTTTATTCACTGAGCATTGCCGGTGATGACGCATCTTTGGATGAACGGATTGCCCGGGATTTCATCCTGACCGAGCAACCAGACCTCGTCGTGAATGTGCTTGACGCCTCGAACCTTGAACGCAACCTCTATCTAACGGTGCAACTGCTTGAAATGGGCACGCCCGTTGTGGTGGCGTTGAACATGATGGACATCGCCGCATCACGAAAAATCCAGATTGAGACACACGCGCTGTCGCAAAAGCTTGGCTGCCCAGTGGTTGGTTTGATTGCGGCAGAGAACACGGGCATTGGCCCCCTGAAAGACCTTGTGATTAACGCCGCGAACAACGGCCTGCAACCGAGCAACAGCACTGTTTTCTCCCCCCCATTGGAAGCCGCCATCGCGAAGCTTAGCGACATATCCCCCACAACAATGGGCGCCCAGAACGCCCGGTGGCTGGCGATCAAAACCCTTGAGGGGGATGAGATTTGCCCCGCCATGGCAGATCCCGAACTCTCCGCTCAGGCCCACCTATTGCGCCAGAAACTAGAGGTCGAAAGCGGGTTGGACGCGGATACATTAATCGCCTGCGGGCGCTATGAGTTTGTCGCGCAAATTGTCGAACATACGGTTCAACGGACCAATGAAATCAGCCGAACCATCTCAGACCGGGTGGACCATGTGATCCTTAACCGGATGCTGGGCATTCCGATTTTCCTGCTGGTCATGTACCTGATGTTCATGTTCACCATCAATGTCGGCGGGGCGTTCATCGACTTTTTCGACATTTTGGCGGGCACGCTGTTTGTGGACGGCGTGGCCGAGCTGTTGACAAGGGTTGGCGCACCGGAATGGAGCGTAACATTGCTGGCCACCGGGGTTGGCGGCGGCATTCAAACCGTTGCAACCTTTATCCCAATTGTGGCCTGCCTTTTCCTGTTTCTTTCCGTGTTGGAAGACAGCGGCTATATGGCGCGCGCGGCCTTTGTGATGGACCGTTTCATGCGAATGATCGGTTTGCCGGGGAAATCATTTGTGCCACTGATTGTTGGGTTTGGCTGTAATGTGCCCGCAATCATGGCGACGCGCACGCTGGACAGCCAGCGGGACCGGACGTTGACTGTGATGATGGCCCCTTTCATGTCCTGTGGTGCGCGCCTGCCGGTTTATGCGTTATTTGCAGCCGCCTTTTTCCCCACCGGCGGGCAAAACCTTGTTTTTGCGCTTTATTTCCTTGGCCTCATGGCCGCCGTTGGAACCGGATTACTGTTGAAGGTCACGCTTTTGCAGGGCAAACCCACGCCCTTCGTGATGGAGTTGCCCCCCTATCACCTCCCATCATTTCGCGGGATATTGCTGCGCAGTTGGCATCGTTTGCGCGACTTCCTGACCGAAGCCGGGCAAATCATTGTCGCGATGGTGGTTGTGCTCGCTTTTCTGAATTCCTGGGGCACGGATGGCAGCTTTGGCAACGAAGACAGCGACACCTCTGTTTTGTCAGAAATAGGCAGGTCACTGACACCGGTCTTTGCCCCGATGGGTATTGAGCAAGACAACTGGCCCGCGACTGTGGGCATTTTCACCGGAGTTTTGGCCAAAGAGGCCGTGGTTGGCACGCTCAACACGCTTTATGCTGATTTGGCCGCGGCGGACCAACAGGATGAAACGCCTTATTCGCTGACCGGTGGGATCACATCCGCCTTTGCCACAATCGGCCCCAATTTGCGCGATGGGTTTGGGATGGCCAGCGACCCGCTGGGCTTGAATATTGGCGATGTCAGTTCTCCCGATGCTGCCGCCGCGACCCAAGAGGTTGACGGGCGTATTTTTGGCACCATGGCCTCGTTATTTGACGGGCGCATTGGGGCCTTTGCCTATCTTCTGATGATTTTGCTTTATATGCCTTGCGTGGCCACGGTGGGGGCCATTTGGCGCGAAACCGGTTGGCGCTGGGCCGTATTTGCCAGCGGATGGACGATGGGCATGGCCTATGGAACGGCGGTGATGTTCTATCAGGTCGCAACCTTCGCCAGACACCCCTCAGGGTCAAGCTGGTGGATTGGTGGGATCCTTGGCGTGGTCCTTTGCCTTGTCTTTGCCCTTGGCCTGATTGGCCGAAGGTCAAATGCCACGCCGCCACCAATGGCATTGCGTTAGGGCTTCCCCATGCTGCTGGACCTCAAAGCATATCTGGAAAACCGCGGCTCCGCGAGCATTGTGGACTTGTCGAACAAGTTTCGCACGCCCCCAGACGCATTGCGCGGAATGCTTGGTCATTGGGTCAAAAAAGGGCTGGTCGTGCGGCATGATTTTGATGCGGGATGCGGTGGCTGCAAGCCGTCGGATGATTGCGGCGGCTGTGGTGTCTCGGCGAGTTTTGAGATTTATGATTGGATTGGTCCCCAAGGATAACTGGGGACCAACACCGCTTACTGCGCCATACTGCGTCAGCCACGGTCCTTATACGGTCCGATTTTGCGGCAACACACCCTCGCCTTCCCGCTCGCCTTCCGGCGAAAAATGTCCGACCCATTTCCTTACATCAAAGACATCGAAATAGATTGAAATCAGGGAGGGGAAGACCAGCAAAACCAAGATCATCGACGCCATTAACCCAAATGCAACGGACACCACCAAGGGGACCATGGTCTGCACCTGCGGATTGCTGTCTGAAATGATGGGCACCAGACCGATAAAGGTGGTCGAGGTCGACAATAGGATTGGCCGGAACCGTGCCCGAACCGCATTCAGTGCAGCCTCCACATAATCCCCCGCGACCAGGTGGCTTTGGAAAAATGTCAAAAACAGAATGGCGTTGTTCACCACAATCCCCGCCAGAGAGGCAAAGCCAATCATACTGGGCATCGACATGTTTAACCCCAATGCCCAATGGCCCAAAATGGTGCCAATCAACGCAAAAGGGATCGACAGCATAATCACCACCGGCAATGTGTAGGACCTAAATTGAAACGCCAAGACCATATAGACCCCGACCAGCCCCAACAGCAGCAAGACCCCCAGAGATTTCTGACTTTCGTTCTGCTCTGCGGTTGCGCCGCTGATCCCGATGGAAACCCCCGGGAACCGCGCCTTAATATCTGGGGAAATCTCATCCGTCACCACCGCCGAAATCAGCGCCGATGTGGTGGCTGATTTGTCAATCTGCCCGCGGATGCGCGCAAGGGCGCGGCCATCTTTCCGCGTAATTGTTGGATACCCCTGCCTCATGGTAAGCTGGGCAACCGTCGACAAAGCCACCTGTTTGCCTTGCCCGACAGAGATCGGAAATTGCTCTAGATCGGTCAGATTCGCGACGGTATCATCCAATTTCACCCGCACGGACATGCTGGATTGATTTGAGCGAAAACTGTCCGTCTCGGCCCCTTCAAATGCGCTGCGGATCTGGTCGGACATGCGCTGCGGCGTCAGCCCGATGGAATATCCATATTCATTGAGCATCAACCGGATTTCTTGCCGGCCGCCATAGAAATCCTGCGAGGCTTCGCTAACATCCGCACGCGCCAAAAGCGCGCCCAGCATGGCATTCGAGGCCGCCTCAAGCTCTGCCAGATCATACCCGGTCAATTCCACATCAAGATCAAACCCACCGGGCCCCATTTCTGATTGGGTAAAGGAGGATTGCGTCAGATCCGCGATCGGCCCTGCCGCCGCCCGCCATGCATCAAGCACCTCGTCGGCAGACACATTTCGCAGGGTGCTTTCCAGCAGGTCGACGGTGATGGTGGCCGTGTTGGATCCATTGTCATAAACATCACTGTTTACAGCATATTGAACCAAACGTCGTTGCACCAAGGGCGCCTTCCCCACGGTGCCTTGCGTGAATTTCTGATCCACCTGATCCAAAGCCACAAGCAACTGATCCACGGTCGAGATCGTGTGTTCACGGGCAATCCCAGAGGTCAGCGAAAAGCGCGCCCGGATCGTATCACTTTCGGTCGCGGGGAACCCCACCACCTTAATGGTCCCAGACGCGATCAGGCCGATGCATAACATCAAGATCGCAACGACCGACCCGAGCGTCAGATACCGCCATGCAACCAGCCGCGTGGCGAGGGGCAGAACAACCCGCTCTTTTAACCGATCCAACAGCTTCGCGGCCCACCGGTTTTCGTGATCCTCGACACCAACACTGCCCGAATGGCTTAAGTGATGCGGCAGGATCAAGAACCCTTCAACCAAGGAAAGCGACAGCGTGATCAACAAGACCACCGGAATGAACCGAAGAATTTGCCCCATCTCACCGGACAAAAACATCAGTGGGCCAAACACGCAGGCTGTTGTTAGAAAGGATGAAATCACCCCCGGCATGACCTCCAACGTGCCTTTCGCGGCCGCTTCCAGCGGGCCAACCCGGTGGCGCCATTTGTCGATGTTTTCCGCGATGACAATACTGTCATCCATGATCAGACCGACCGCCATCAAGAGAGCCACAAGCGTGATCATATTGATCGTGACACCAAGGGTGCTCATCACAAAAAGGGTGCCGAGGAACGATACGGGAAGGGCCGCTGAAATCCACAGTGCTTCGCGTAAGGAAAAAAACAACCACATGGTGGCAAATACTAAAACCAACCCCATCGCGATGTTTTTCAAGATGACATCAAGCCGTTCTTCGACGACCTCGGTCATGTTATTTGTGACGGTCAAATCAAAAGGGGCGGGATAGGCGGCCCGCTCGGCTTCGATCACCTCTGACACGGCCTCAAAGACGCGAATGCTGTCCACATCCTTGGCTTTTGAGATCGAGATAATGGCCGCCTGACTGCCGTCGATAAAGGCTTCGATATCCTCATTGGCATCACGCATCTGTACCTCGGCCAAATCACGCAACCGCACGAACGCCCCGGATGCGTTTTGCAGCACAATGAGGTCTTCAAGTTCCGCAACTGTACGGCGCGTGTCATCATAGCGCAGCACAATGCTATTTTCCGTCAGATCAGCACTTCCAAGCGGCTGACTGAGGCTGCGCACCCTGATCGCATCGACAATGTCGCGGCTCGACAGTCCAAATCGGCGCAATGCGCCTTCGTCAAAGACCACCTGAAGCTCACGATCCGTAATCCCAGAAACACTTGTGTCCGCGACACCGTCCAAGGCCAAAAGGCGATCCGCCAATTGGTCGCTATATTCGATCAGTCCCTGCTTGCCCGAAATCCCCGACACAGCGAGCAGCGCAACAAGATCGGTTTGCGACATGACTTCAACAGCAGGGGTTTCCGCCTCGGTCGGGAAATCATTTATGCCGGACACGGCCGAGAACACATCGTTGAAGAACTGGATGATCTCGCCACCTTCCGACATTTCGGCGGTGGCATTCGCGCGACCATCAACAGACAAGCAGGTCAACTCCGCCAAGCCATTGACCCCGGTCAAAGCATCTTCCAGAGGCGTGCAAACATCTTCGTCCACATCGCGTGCGGACGCGCCGGGATACATCACCGTGACCCCCACATTTGTTGCGACAAATTCAGGAAAGGTCTCGCGCTCGAGTGAACGGATTGTCGCAACGCCCAAAATACAGATCAGTACCATCAGCAAATTGGCGGCCACCGGGTGGCGTACAAAGTAGGAAATCATATCACTTGTCCCCACTTGCCGACAGATCGAGCGGGGCAAGCTTCATCCCCAGAACGGGTGGATTTGGCGAACCCAAAACCAAACGCTGCCCGTCGCTCAGCCCCTGTGTGACAATCACCTGATCTTTGAGCACCTGGCCCAGCTGCACGTCGTGCATTTCCAGTCTGTCCTCATCATTAGCCACATAGACAAAGGGGTTCCCCTGATCGGACATATGCACCGCATTGCGCGGTATAGACAGGCTGCTGCCACTGGGTTTCGTCTGGAATGTCACCTCGACGAAGCTGCCGACATGAAGCGGTGGGCGGTGCAGCACTGGATGCGCCACCAGCGGGTCACTGACGCGCACAACAATTCCCATTGCGCTGGTTTCACTGTCCATAGAGCCCCTTTGGCGCATGATCTGTGCAGACCAACCTTGCATCTCGGTGTTTGACGCAAGTCGCACTGTTGCCGTAACGCCAGCTTCATTCAGCACGTCGACAAAACGACTGGTTTCAATTTCGATGTCTGGGGCAACATCTGGCGAAGTCTCTGCATTGAAAAGCGAAAACACCAGAGGGCCAAAGGCCGAGGGTTGCAGTTCTGCCACCACTTCAACCGCATCCGTGCTTTCAAGCGTGATAAGGTTGTCCCCCACGCGGACAAATTGGCCCGGCTCGCCCGAAATACGGGCGACACGCCCACGGAATGGCGCAAGAATGGTCGTTTTCGACAGGGCGCGTTCCGCCTCTGCCAATTCAGTCTGGCGCAGGGCCAAAGTCGCGCCCAAGGTTTCTTTTTGCGCAGGGAACAGGGCCAGAGTATTATCTGTTTTTGTGAGAGACATCTGCTGGGCCAAAAGCACTTTTTGTGCACCATCAACAGCTGCCACCGACCCCGCGCCACGATCCAACAGGGATTTCACCCGGTCATATTCCGCTTGCGCGACCTCTAGGATGCGCTGCTCTACATCCCGCAATTTGGTCGTGTTTTCTTCCTGCCGGGTCATTTCCGCAATCTGCGCTTGCACGGATGCCACATTTGCCGTTGCCTTGCTGTGGGCAAGTTCGTGGTCCGTGCGGTCCATTCCGAACAGCACTTGCCCCTTTTCGACAATATTGCCCACATCCAAATCGATAGGCATTTCCACCATACGCCCCTGCACTTCTGCGATGGCGGACCAGCTGTGTTCGGCGGTCACACGTCCATATCCCACCGCTTCGGACGCAATGGGATGCGAGGATATGGTCTGCACGCGCACAGCCAACGCCGTTTCTGGCAAGACCGGCATGTCGGGCGCAGGCCGCGATGTCATCCAGACAAACCCCACAACACCAACAACCAATGGCGGAAGAAATAATAGTGGTTTCAGGTTCATCGGGATCTCTCTTTCAGATTTCGGCTTTGGTGCTGGATGTCCGGGTTTGCCCCGCATCGGTCGCACGGAGTGCTAAACGCGCGACATGTGTGTTTAACGTGGCGCTGTTTGATTTCCGTCGCGGCTTTGTAATTATCTGAAGGAAACACATTCCACACCTCGCATATGACCTGACCAGCCCCAAACACACAAGCCCCAATAAGCGGCATCTGGGCATAGTGACCTGCTTTGAAAGCGTCAAAGGCACAACCGTTAGTAGCCTCGAATTTCATTCGGCCTTCAAAGACAAAGGCCGGCCCGCATATCGCGAACCGGCCCAGCCATATTGGTTTGTTTCACTTCATATCAAATCAAAGCGCGTATTTTTTCCAAGAGTGCGGCGTTGACCGCGACACCTTCCTCTGCTGCACGACGGCGACAGGCACGACGACCATCGCCCGGCAAACGCGCACCATCCTGTTGCCGAAACGAGGCCAGCAATGACGTCAGTTTTTCCTGAAACACACCACCCGACGTCGCTGCTGGATCAATCGCAATAAAGAACTGACCTGTTTTGGGTGGCCCCCCGGCGGTACCAGAAAACGGGCTGGCGACGGACCCCAAAGTGGCCCCTGTCATCGCAGCGGCCATCAGCTCCACCGTAAGTGCAATTCCGACCCCTTTATAGTCACCGGATGGAACCATTGACCCCTTCAAACCGGCTTCTGGGTCAGTGGTCGGCGCGCCATCTGCGTCCAATACCCAGCCCAAGGGCACCTCTTTGCCTTCGCGCGCATGTTTCATCACTTCGCTTTTGGCAATGGTGCTTGCCGATTGGTCGATCAGCAAAGCGGCGTTGCCATCCTTATCCGGTGCCGAGATGGAAAATGGGTTGGTGCCCACAACGGGTTTTGCCCCCCCGGATGGTGCGATTGACGCGGGCGCATTGGTAAATCCAATCCCCATCAACCCGGCCTGTGCCAAACGTTGGGTATGCACCCCAAGAACCCCACAATTATAGGAATTATTCACCGCAAGAACAGCGACCCCCATCTCTTTCGCCAATGGGATCAGTTTTTCAAACCCCATATCAATGGCAGTATGTGCAAACCCAGTCGCCGCATCGACGGTAACCACAGCTGGCCGCGGTTGCGCCAAAACAGGGATGGCTTGTCCATCCACCTTACCGCATTCCACATGCTGTGCATAAATCGGGATATAGGCGAGCCCATGAGAGGCCACCCCATCCGCTTCAGTCATCGCGGTCGCCACGGCCAACGGGCGGGCATTTTGCTCAGATGTTCCAGCGTTCACAAGGGCGCGAAACGCGAGATCTTCGATTTCAGACAGGGTCAGTGTTTCAGATGCGGTCATATCGGTCTTTCTTGTTGTTATTCTTGCGGATCACTCACATAGGCCAGTGAAACTGGGTTAATCATTGTCGCTTAACCCTGCCCCGGCCCCACGCAGGCGGCTTTCTTCGGTTGCTGGCGCATAGGTGCGATGCGCAAAAACGCCAAGGCGTTCCCAGCTTTCTTCTGACACGTTTGCGCGCATCACCGGTTCACGTCGCCCGGTCATTTCAGCGGGCGCACAGAACACCACGCGATCCGCCTGCGCAGATTGAAGCGCGGCAGCATCGCCCTGGACGCAGAGCTGTTTACCGTCCGTGGCCAAACGCACACCATCCCATTCAACGGCCACAGGCACCCCAAGGCGCAAGGCCGCACCGCCCATGAAGGGCACCGCAAGCATCGGCACGCTGACATTGACCATTTCAATACGCCCACGTTCCAACAGACGCACGGCGCAATCGCTTAGCGCGGCCCCTGCGATCAGCGGGCTCATGCGCCGTGCGGGCGCGTGCCAGATGTCGGCCCGCAATGAGACGGGCGACACATCTATCGGCGGAATCCGGTCGTTCAATTGCAACAGATTTGCCAAGAGCTCTGTCCCAGGGAAGCCGAAAGAGGACAGCCAACGGGTGCCTTTGGCCGCTTCTTCCGCCAAGCCCCAAGACAGACCCGCCCCGCGCGCCGCGCGTTTGCTCATCGCTTCAATTTCGTTCAAAGAGTGGCTCATGAACTTGCCCCCGTATGAGTTGGAAACACCCAGAAATCTGCATTTTCAGTGGTCAGCTCCGTGGGGAATGGCGCGTTGCCATACATGCAAATCCGCACCCAACGATCCGATCGCGGGTCAAATTGTGTTGCCCCAAAAAACGCGAGCTTGCAGCGCAGCATGTCAATCGGCAGCACCTGATCCGAAATCGTATTATCGCGAATTTCGGCATAAGGCGCGCGACCAACAATTTGCGCACGGCGCAAAACGTGGCGATGCTCGGGGTGGCGCAAGATAAACTCAGCGACCTGTGCCTCGTCGGGCCAATGTTCCAGTGCTGCATAAAGCCGGGCGGCGTCGCGCCCCGGTGCCAGAGGCTGTTCATATTCTTCAATCGGTTCTTCAAACCGTTCGCCCAACCGGGGTTCCAGCTTTTCTTCGGACACATACCAGGCACGGGCTTTATTTTCCGGGGCCACCCAATCGGTGTCGATCGCCCATACGTAAATATCCTTAAGCAAGGCGCGCAATTCGCCAATTGTCATAGCCCCTGCAATACGGAAGGTCGCGGTATTGTCGGCCGCCATATCGTCAGCGAACCCATCGACCAGAGCGCCGTAGGGTTCCAGGATAAGCGACGCAATCCATTCTTGCCCTTCCAACGACAGGGCATTCTCGGCCCACACATAAAGCGCATCCCAAGGGCGCGGGCCACTCAGGTCATTTTTTGCAAGATAATCGGCCACTTTTTCCACGTCGGCCCGCAGACCGTGGAGTTTCTCAAGCTGGATCTTATGTTCTGAATGCCAACCCGCGATGGTAATTTTGCTACGTTCAATCAACGACAGGAAAAGGGCCACCTCATCTTCGCCAGCGGCCTGCAAAGACCGCACAGCCTGAATGGCGTTTTCTCTGGCCGCCACCCAATTGTTGAACAAAACCGGATGATTGAGCAGAAATGGCGCCATGCCCAACCCGGTTGAGTTACCGATGCCCATTGAGCGTGCCAGCTCTGGCGACAGGCTGGCCACGTTTGTACCGTTTGCCGCAGCCCTGCGGTTGGCCATATGCTGCACAAGGTCGCGCACAAACCAACGGGTCAAAAAGACAGACAGCATCTCAACTTGAAACGGCGCGCGAAATTCCGGCCGGTCGGCGATCATTTCGCGGTCCGCCGCCCCGAGTTTACCCGAGCCATAAACGGCGGTGGTGCGCATCAGATACCCCACAGCGTCGATTTGTTCTGCAGACGGCTGGCGGCCCGCAGCCAGTTCGCTGACCACATGCTCCCACAGGCGCACCGACCGGTTGGCGCGCGACACTGACAGTTCCGTTCCCGAAACACGGCCCGCTTCTTGCACCGGAATATTATGCGACAGACGTTCAATGTCATCCGCCGTTGGCACCCCGTCGAACAGGGTAAATGTCGCATCCCATGCCTCTGCAATCACACGGTCAGATCGTTTTTCCGCAGGAAGGTCATGGGCATAGGCAATCAAGGAATAGGCGCGATCTGGGCCATGCGCGGTATAGACCGCGTGGCCTTCGCCATTGTCATCCACCTCAAATGCGGTTTGCTCAAACGTCCAACCCTCACGCGCAAGGCGGCGGGTCAGGACGCGCATGAAGGACAGGCGCGATTGATGGATGGAACCGAGGCGCGCGAGGCGCATGACCAAATTCGGGTCGCGGCGGGCTATATCGCTCATTCGTTTGGACCTTTGCAGTCAGGACGTTAAGGTGGTTTCCTTTTTCAGCAAATTGGAAACGCGGAATGTCGGGCGCCCGAAGGCGCCCGACTGATGCTTAGTTTTCTTTGCCTTTGGCCAAGGTGATGCGCAGGGCATCCCACAGGGACGGCAAGAGGATCAGCGAAACCGGAACGGCGGTCACAACGATAAAACTTTGCAGCTTCGACACACCGCCAGATCCAACCGAGATCAGGATCAGCGCCATGACACCCATAGCAACCCCCCAGAACACGCGCACGCCAACAGATGGCGTTTCACCGTCGCTCATGGTTGCCGCGATCACGTAGCTCATCGAGTCGCCTGTCGTGGCCACAAAGATAGTGGTCAGGATCAAGAACAGGATCGACACAAGAAAGCCCAATGGCAAGTTATTGGTGATGGCCAAAAGCGCTGCGGGAAGGTTGAAGCCTTCGAAGGCGGTCGAAATGGTGCCCGGCTCGGACAGTTCCATCGCAATCCCAGTACCACCAATGATGGTGAACCAGAAGTTGGTCACAATCGGTGCCACAACGGACAGCATGATGATGATCGAACGGATCGAGCGACCGCGCGACACTCGTGCAATGAACATCGCCATCAGTGGGCCATAGCCCATGAACCAGCCCCAGAAAAACACGGTCCACCAGCCAAGCCAGCCCGGCGCACCAAAGACGCCCGCGTCACCGCAGTAAAGTGCCATCTGGAAGAAGTTGCCGAGATAGGTGCCAAAGCCCGAAAAAATGAGCCAAAGATGAACCCGGTTGGGCCTGCGATCAGAACAAAGACCAACAGCACAGCGGCCAAGATCACGTTCACTTTCGACAGGATCTGAATGCCGCGCGACAGGCCGGTCATGGCCGACACGGTATAAATCGCCACCAGACCAGCAATCACAATCGCTTGGGTGATGAACGCATCCGGAATGCCGAAAAGGTCGGACAGACCATAGCTGACTTGCAAGCCAAGGAAACCAATTGGACCCACTGTGCCAGCCACCACAGCGATGATCGATGCTGCATCCGCGAACAGACCGATGGGGCCATGGATCGCTTTGTCACCAAAGACTGGGTACAGCAGCGTGCGCGGCGCAAGCGGAAGACCTTTTTCGTAATGGTAATGCATCAGCATCACGGTCGAAAGCGATCCCAAGATGGCCCAAGCCAAGAAACCCCAGTGCATAAAGCTTTGCGCAATCGCGGCGTCTACTGCCGCGGCAGTACCGCTTTCTGCACCATAAAGCGGAGGCGAAGACAGGAAATGCGCAATCGGTTCACCCGCTGCCCAAAACACGCCACCGCCCGCAAGCAGAGTACACATGATCATGGATCCCCACTGGAACGTGGTGAATTCTGGCGCGGTCAGACCGCCCATGATCGCCCGGCCACCGGGCAGGATGCACAGTACCAACCCGATCAGGAATGTTGCGAGCAACAGAACCTGCCAGTAAAGACCAAAATAGGTGGCTGAGACATTAAATCCCCAATCTACAGCCGCCGACAGCGCGTCAAGATTAACCAACGCCGCCAAACAAAAGAGCGCAATAAAGCCGCCTGAAATCAGGAACAACGGTTTGTTGACCGCCCCCTGATCAGGGCTCTTTTTTGTTTGAATTTCTACAGATGCTTCCGACATCTTTCCCTCCCAAGTGTGGCCTGCCCCCTTCGGGAAATATTTTTCCAGACCACGTTACGTTGACTTTGCCCCGCTAGCGTCCCTTCTGCGGGCCAAAGTTATCGGCAAAAAAGCGATACCAATTGCCACCCATGATCCCGGCAACTTCATCGGCGTTCATACCGGTTGCCTTAAGACCCTGTTCGATGTTTCCGAAGTGGCGGTTGTCTTCGAACCAATGTGGCATGGGCGGAAAACCAGCGTTTGAAGCTGATCCCTCGCCGTAATCGATTTCCTTGGTCCAACGGCCAACGCGCATCCATTCAACAATACTGTCGGGCTGGTCCTGGCAAAGATCTGTGCCAATGCCCAAATGCTCCGCACCGTATTTTTCAGCGGTGCGCGCGATCATCTCGCAAAAGCTTTCCAGCGTGCAATCACCCTTGTCTTTCAGGTGATGCGGATAGACCGAAAAGCCCATCATCCCGCCGTTTTCCGTGACCGCGCGAATGACGTTTTCTTTCTTGTTGCGCAGCGCTGGCGACCATTCATGCGGGTTGGCATGGGTGATCGCGATTGGGCGTTCAGAAAATTCAGCAGCTTCAATGGTTGACCGATCTGCCGAATGGCTCATGTCCACGACAAGACCCACCCGGTTCATCTCTTTGATGACCTGTTTGCCCATGCGCGTTAGCCCCATGTCCTCGGCCTCATAACAGCCGGTCGCAAGCAAGGATTGGTTGTTATAGGTCAGCTGCATGAAACGCGCACCAAGGGTGTGAACGATCTCAACCAGGCCGATGTCATCTTCGATTGGCGACGGGTTTTGAAAGCCAAAGAACACAGCCGTGCGCCCGGTTTCGCGCGCCACATCAATGTCGCTGGCCCACTGACCTTTCATGATCAGATCAGGATAGCTTTCAAACCAGCGGTTCCATTTTTCAAAGTTCAGAACCGTTTCGCGAAAATTCTCGTGGTACGAGATGGTGACGTGGATCGCATCCACGCCGCCTTCGCGAAGCTGGCGGAAAATCTTTTCCGACCAATTGGCATATTGCAGACCGTCTATAAGCAGGCCGGGCAGCATCAGACAGGACCGGCGCTGATATAGGCAGTTTTCACGGTGGTGTAGAATTCCGCCGCGTTTTTACCCTGCTCGCGTGGCCCGTAAGAGCTGTCTCCACGGCCACCAAATGGCACGTGATAATCGGTGCCCGCAGTCGGCAGGTTGATGGTCACAACACCGGTGCGCGCATTGCGACGGAAATGTGTGGCGCGCGCCAGCGATTTCGTCACGATGCCCGAGGTCAGGCCAAAGTTGGTGTCGTTAACGGTCGCGATCGCTTCGTCATAGCTGCCCACTTTGATGACGGATGTCAGCGGGGCAAACATCTCTTCGCGGTTGATGCGCATGTCGTTGGTGGTGTTCACAAACACGCCGGGCGACATGTAGAAACCATCGTGCGGCATCTCTAGACGCACGCCACCACAGGCCAACTCTGCACCTTCGGTTTGGCCAAGCGCGGCATAGGCAAGGTTTTCGGTCAGCTGCTGCTCGCTCACCACAGGCCCCATCTGGGTGCCTGCTTCAAGCGCGTGGCCAACCTTCATCGCTTTTGTGCCAGCAATCAGTTTTTCCACAAATTCATCATGCACAGCGGAATGCACAACAAGGCGCGAAGAGGCCGTACATTTCTGACCGGTGCCGCCAAAAGCCCCACCAAGGGCAAGGGTCACAGCCAGATCAATGTCAGCATCGTCCATCACGGCCAGAGCGTTTTTGGACCCCATTTCCATCTGAACTTTGGTCAGGTTTTGAATGGCCGCTGACGCGATTCCTTTGCCCACAGGCACCGACCCGGTGAACGAGATTGCATTCACCTTTGGGCTTTCAACCAAACGCTGCCCCACCGAACGACCCGCGCCCATGACCAATGAGAAGAGACCCTTGGGGATGTCCTGACGGTTGATAATCTCAGCCAGCGCAACGGCCGAGGCGGGCGTCACATTTGCAGGTTTCCAAACCACAGCGTTGCCGTAACACAGCGCCGGGGCAATTTTCCATGACGCGGTGGCGGTTGGGAAGTTCCAAGGCGAGATGACCGCCACAACACCCACAGCTTCGCGGCGTACGTCAATCTCAACACCCGCACGGACCGAGTCTGCATTCTCGCCAAGCTGACGCAGGCATTCCGCGGCATAATAGGTGAAGAATTGACCAGCGCGGTACACCTCGCCTTTGCCTTCGGCTTGTGGCTTGCCTTCTTCGCGGGCCAAAAGCGTGCCCAGCTCATCTGCGCGCGCCATCAGCTCGTTGCCGATGGCCATCAAGACCGCCTGCTTGCGCTCCATTCCATAAGCTTCCCACTCGGCCTGCGCCACACGCGCCTGATCAAGGGTTGCCTCCAACTGGTCGCTGCTGGCTTGGGCAAAGATGCCAACCAGATCCGTCAGGTCCGACGGGCTACGGTTTTCGATTTCACCTTCGCCGGTCAGCCATTCGCCAGCAATCAAGTTTTTTTGGATATCAGTCATGATGTGTCGCCTCACACAGAAGTCAGTTTCGTTTGGTATGGACTTTTGAACACACTTCAATCAAACTAAAACTGTTGAATGTTATTTCAATAGTTTTGAAGTGAGGCATGCATGGCGCTCAAAATCGAAATGTTACGCGGCTTCGCAACCGTGGCACGCAATGGCAATCTAAGTGATGCCGCCGCAAGCCTGGGGCGGACACCCTCAGCTGTTTCAATGATGTTAAAGCAACTTGAAACTCATCTCGGGGAGCCGCTGTTTGAGACAGACCGCAAAAACAAACTGACCGCCTTGGGGGCGTTTGTCTTAGAGCAAGCCGAGCGCGAAATCCAACAGTTCGACAACACCGTGAAAGCGATTGAAGGCTTTGCCAATGCCACACATGGCCATGTACGGATCGCCACAGTACCTTCGGTTGCCGGCACCGTCATTCCGCAAGTATTCTCTCGTTATATCAATGAATTCGACAACGTTGACATAGAGCTTCGGGATATGGACTCCAGCTCGATTCTGCACGAATTGTCCCGCGATCGCATTGACATTGGCATCGCAACTTTGGGCGAAAACAGTGTCGGTTTCCATAGTCAACTGCTGTTGTCAGATGCTTTTGGCGTGGTCTGTTCCCCATCACATCCTTTGGCAAAGACGACGGGCCCCATCCAGTGGGCCGCCCTAGAAGGCCACCGCCTGATTGCCAATAATCTATCAGCAGGGATCAAGGTTCCTGCTTCGCAAATACTGCATGCAAAGGCGCTGTTATCTGCCCACAATCTAACCTCTCTGCTGGCCATGGTGCGGGCTGATATTGGGGTTACTATTTTGCCAAAAATGGCTGCATGGGCGGCAACGCCACCCGATTTGGTGTTCAGACCCTTGGCCGATGAACAGATTCGGCGGCAAATCCATCTTCTGCGCAAAGCCGATTCCCCCTTGTCCCCTGCTGCGCGTTTGTTGGAGAAACACATCCTTGAGACCGCCGCCTCTATGATGAAACGAGATGCAGCATGACGCAGGCAGATCGCACGCCAATCACGCTTGGCATTCTTGTGTTTCCGGGCTTCCCGATGGCCTGTTTGACGTCCTGTATTGAACCGCTACGGGCGGCCAATGAAATCTCAGGAACCGAGACCTTTCGTTGGACGGTTGTCGCCGAAAGTGACGCCCCAATCCCGTCCTCTGCCGGTGTCACATTCGCACCCAACGCAAAACTGTCTGAGGTCGAAAGGCTGGACTATTTGTTCTTCGCCGCAAGCCCGGATGGCCGATTTGAAGATCCTTCACGCGCCAATGCCGCCTTGCAGCGGATTTTGCGAAACAAAGGCACCCTTGGAGCCATCAGCGGTGGTGCGTTCCCTCTGGCGCGCACCGGTTTGACGGGCACCCACCCAATGTCCGTTCACTGGTGTTACGAGGCCGCCTTTCAGGTCGAATTCCCCGACACGCCCATCCAAAGCACCGTAATTTGTGACGGCGGCCCGTTTAAAACCGTGTCTGGCGCCTCGGCCGCATTTGATTTTATGCTCAACCTGATCGACGACCAATTGGGCGGCAATATTATGGCCGAAGTGGCTTGCTGGTTTCAGCACCCTTTCATTCGCAGCGCAACAATGTCGCAAAAAACGCCCGCCTTTGCCACGTCCAAAAGTGAAGATCTATTGCCCAAACCCGTGGCCCGCGCGATCCAAAAGTTCGCCGAACACATTGAAAGCCCTATCCAAATTGGCGAGGTGGCTGATGCCATTGGCGTGTCCACACGTTCATTGGAGCGTAGCTTCAAGGACGCGACAGGTCAAAGCCCGCTGAAATACTACCGGAAAATGCGGATGAATCAGGCGCGCCAACTGGTGCTTTACACCAATGATACCATCACCGAGGTGGCCTATATGGTGGGCTATGCCACGCCCGGTGCGTTCCTGCGCCATTACCGCGAAACCTTTGGTGTCACGCCGATCACCGACCGGCGTGCTAAAAACTCGCTTCGGGTCAAAACAGGTGACGCTTTGCCACAAAGTTAAGGTGTCAGGCGATCGATGTTGTTGCGGCGATCAATGCGTGGTGCAGAGATTTTGCAGAGGATCGCGGTGCGATCACGGCAATGTTTTCTGCGTTCAGGCGCCAGACAAAAGCCCCCACATGTTCCACCGAAGATCGGGTGACTGCACCGGGAGCCATTTGGCGCACCGGCGCATTGCACAGCCGTTCAAACAAATCGCACACCGTCTCACCAGAGACATCAAACCTGCACCAGCCGTCGGTTTGTTCCACAACCGAAACGACAGAACCCAGCGCAGATTTGACCTCTGCCGCGAGCAATTCATGTGCGTTGTGAGCCGCCGACACCATCCATTGATCCGGCCCCATCCAGAACGCGGCAAAGGGCGGGGCAACAGTAGACTGGCCCACATCAGGCAACACCAGCCCCAGCTTGGCGGTTGTTGTTTCTTTGGTCAGATCAACCTGTCCCAAACGCGCCGCGACGGACACCATCGCCTGATCCACCACTTCGCGGATCTCAAGCGCACCGATGTTATCGACACGAGCGGACCTTGCGCCCAACGGTGTGAGTGCTGTCAATTTATCCACGAAGTTTCTCCCCTTCCGGATCCACAAAATGCGCGCTGACAATTTCGACCAGCGTTTCAATGCCTTCAAGCGGATTCACAAGGCGCAGGCGTTCCCCCATACGCTCCCCTCCGCCTTTCACAAAGGCCAAACCAATCGCGCTGTTCAGCGTCGGGGAATAAGCGGCTGAGGTCACATAACCCTGATCATACGCGGCATCGACCGGACCGGATATGGCCATCAAATGCCCTCCCGCCGGAACGCGGTCTTTGGCATCAACCGGACGGATTCCCACCAAACACAATGCATCATCGGTGTTCATACCGTCACGTTTGCTCAGCACCGCACCAATGAAATCTTTCTTGCCCGAGACCATACGGTCCAGCCCAAGGTTCAACGCTGTGGTGGTGCCATTGAGTTCATTGCCAGCGGCGTGGCCTTTTTCAATACGCATCACGCCCAGCGCTTCGGTGCCATAAGGGACCGCATCAAACTCTTCGCCTGCAGCCATCAGTGCGCGGATCATGGCATCACCATAACGGGTGGGTACAGCGATTTCATACGCCAGCTCGCCTGAAAATGAGATACGGAAAAGGCGTGCCCGCGTCCCGCCGCAAACCGTGATTTCCCCGCAGGCCATAAAGGGGAACGCGTCGTTCGCGAGGTCAAAATCCGCATCCACAATCTTTTGCAAAAGCTTACGGGCATTGGGGCCGGCGACCGCATATTGCGCCCAGGCTTCTGTTGTGGAAATCAGTTGCACATCAAGATCCGGCCACAAGCACTGACGCGCAAACTCCATGTTGCGATAGACCGTAACCGCATTGGCAGTGGTTGTTGTGACCACAAAGTGATCCTCGGCCAAGCGCGCCGCTGTACCATCATCCGCAGCAATCCCATCTTCACGCAACATCAAGCCATAACGCACTTTTCCTACTGGCAATTTCGCAAATGCGTTGGCATAGATTTTGTTCAGAAATTCCGCCGCATCCGCGCCCTGCACGTCGATTTTACCCAAGGTGGTCACGTCGCAGATACCGACCGAATTCCGGGTCTGGGTGACCTCGCGGTCAACGCTTTCGCGCCAGTGCGTCTCGCCCTTGCGAGGGAACCATTGCGCCCGCAACCAATTGCCGACTTCAACAAATTCAGCCCCCTGCTCAACGGCCCAGTGATGGCTGGGGGTCAGGCGCGTCGGGTGGAATTCTTTGCCCACCGACCGGCCCGCAAGCGCGCCCATTGAGACGGGTGTATAGGGAGGGCGGAAAATGGTCGTGCCAGTCTCTGGGATCGATTTCCCCGTCATCTCAGCCATCACCGCAAGCGCGCCCATGTTCGAGGTCTTGCCCTGATCTGTGGCCATGCCCAACGTGGTATAGCGTTTAAGATGCTCCACCGAAACGAAGTTTTCCTGATGCGCCAGCTTCACGTCCTTGACCGTCACATCGTTTTGTAGATCCAGCCACGCGCGGCCTGTACCCGACACATGCCAGAATGGGGTCAGCCTGATGGGCGCATCCTCAGCTTCCGGCAATACCAATCGGCTCGCCGTAATACCAAGATCAGCCAGCGCAGAAACAGCGGCATCCGCTCCGCCTTTCAGCGCGCCATGGGTTGAAAGATCACCCAACGCGGCCCCTGCAACAGACATCCCCATTGGCAAGGAATTCCCCGGCACAAATGCCGCGAGACCCTCGTTCCACGTGGGGCGACCGCGTTGATGACAGGTCAGATGCACATTGGGATTCCACCCCCCCGACACCGCCAGCGCCCCACAGGAAATCCTGCGGATTTCGCCGGAAGCCAAGCGCACGGACACGTCGGAAAGACCAAGGCGACCCTTGCTGCCGATCACTTGCGCACCAGTCAACAACTCGGTGCCCTCGACCTTTGGCGCATCGGGGCGAATATCGATTACAGCGGGCACATTGACCCCCTTGGCTATCAAGTCTGCGGCTGTCCGATGTCCGTCGTCATTGTTGGTAAAGATCGCTATGTTCTGGTCGGGTGTTGCGGCCCAGCGATTGGCATAAGCCCGCACGGCACCCGCCATCATCACCCCGGGGCGGTCATTGTTTTCAAAGGCAATACTGCGCTCTGTGGCACCCGCGCAAAGGATCGCCCGTTTGGAATAGATGCGCCAAAGGATCTGGCGTGGTTTGCCCGCAGGTGGGATTGCGATGTGATCGGCAACCCGCTCCAGCACACCATAAACGCCGTGATCATAGGCGCCAAACACGGTCGAGCGCGCCATCAGACGCACATTGCCCATCGCCGCAAGCTCTGCGACGACACGAGCCGCCCAATCAGCACCAGACATGCCGCCCACCTGATGGGTTTCGGAATTCAAACGCCCGCCCATGCGAAAATCTTCGTCAGCTAAGATGACCTGCGCACCAGCGCGTCCCGCGGTCACTGCCGCCATCAGACCCGCAGGGCCAGCACCGACAATCAACAGATCACAATGCAAAAAACCTTTGTCATAGAGATCGGGGTCTGCCGCACCCGTCAGGCTGCCAAGCCCAGCGGCTTTGCGGATAATTGGCTCGTAAATCTTTTCCCAAAATGCCTTCGGCCACATGAAGGTTTTGTAGTAAAATCCGGCTGTTAGAAAGTTTGAGAAGCGATCATTGATCGCCATCATGTCATGTTTCAGCGACGGCCAACGGTTTTGCGAGTTTGCCTCTAACCCGTCATAAAGCTCCGCCACCGTGGCGCGGGTGTTGGGTTCCTGCCGACCACCACTGCGCAGTTCGACCAACGCATTCGGTTCTTCACTCCCGGCCGTGACAACGCCGCGCGGGCGGTGGTATTTGAACGACCGCCCCATGAGGCGCACACCATTTGCCAGCAAAGCTGAAGCCAGCGTGTCCCCCTCATAACCTTGATAGGACGTGCCATCAAAACTGAAATTCAAGGGTTTAGATTGATCAACCAATCCACCGGTTAGTCGGTTTATTTGTGTCATGCCACTTGCCCTTCGTCCCGACCAGTTGATCGCCCACTTGCGCGCGCCACATCGCAGGCCAGTTCCACCTTGGAGATCTCGTGGGTCACGGTGTTGCGGGTCACAACCAACCACGACCGATCCCCCTGTTCGTGAAACCACAGCTCGCGATGTTCGCCTGCCGGGTTGTCGCGCAAATGCAGATAGTCATGAAACTCGTGCAATGCGTTTTCCGACGTCCAATCTGGTCGATTGATCAAGGCCGCATCTCCGAGATAGGTGAACTCTTGCGCATCGCGAGGTCCAAGCAGCGGGTGGTTGATGATCATGGTGCTGTTCCTTGCAGATCAATGCAGGTTGGGCTGTGGGCCCATACCTTTTTCGTCGATCATATGCCCGGTCATAAACCGGTCGAGCCGATAGGCTTTGGCCGTGTCATGCGGGCGATCTGTTTTCAACAAATGCGCAAAACAATAGCCTGCCGCCGGGGTCGCTTTGAACCCGCCGTAACACCAGCCCCCATTAAAATAGAGGCCTTCGATATGGGTTTTGTCGATATAGGGCGATCCGTCCATCGACATGTCCATAATCCCGCCCCAACCACGCAACAGACGCGCGCGCCCAAGGCCGGGGATCAGCGACATGCCACTTTCGATCACGTCCTCAACCACCGGCAAGTTGCCGCGTTGCGCGTAGGAATTATAACCGTCGATGTCGCCACCAAAAACCAAGCCACCCTTGTCAGATTGGCTGCAATAAAAATGCCCAGCACCATAGGTGATCACACCGGGGATGAAAGGCTTCAGGCCCTCGGAGACAAACGCCTGTAAGACGTGGCTTTCAATCGGCAGACGCATGCCCGCCTGAGCCATCACGCGGCTGGACGACCCTGCCACCGACACGCCAACCTTGCCTGCTTTGATGTATCCGCGTGAGGTTTCGACGCCAAGAACGCGACCACCTTCAATCCGGAACCCGGTGACTTCGCAATTTTGGATGATGTCCACACCGCGACGATCCGCGCCCCGCGCATAGCCCCAGGCCACGGCATCGTGACGCACTGTGCCGCCGCGGCGGTGCAATAGCCCGCCTTTAATCGGGAACCTTGCGTTGTCAAAGTTCAGGAACGGGTACATCTTGCGCACCCCATCGACATCCAACAGCTCCGCGTCCGACCCATTCAGGATCATCGCATTCCCGCGTCTGCGCGCCGCATCACGTTGCGCGTCGGAATGCACCAGATTCAGGATCCCGCGCTGACTGACCATCGCGTTGTAATTCAGATCCTGTTCAAGACCTTCCCACAGTTTCAGCGAAAACTCATAAAACGGCTCATTGCCATCCAGCAGATAGTTTGAACGAATAATTGTGGTATTGCGCCCCACATTGCCGCCGCCGATCCAGCCTTTTTCCAAAACGGCTATTCGCGCACCGCCGAACTCTTTCGCCAGATAATAAGCCGTGGCCAGCCCGTGCCCGCCCCCGCCAATGATCACATAATCATATGCATCCTGTGGGGAAGCGTCGCGCCATTGTGGCCCCCAGCCCTTATGGCCGGTCAGCGCTTCTTTGATTAATCTCAGGCCTGAATAACCCATGTTGGCTCCTGTCAGTTACCAACAGTAAAGCCGAATCGGCGTCAAAATGGCGATATTCATTTCGGACGAAAACACTTCGAATTTCGACAAGTTCTGGGGCGTCTTGCCTGATTTCAACGATCAGAGCGCACAGGGGTGTTGGACGCGGGGGCGCCCCCGTCGCGCGAAACAGTGGCCGTCACAATCAAACCCGGATCCGCATTGGCGAAGCTTAATGATCCGCCATGTAATTCGACGATTTCTGATGCAATCGACAGCCCAAGCCCGATGCCGCGTTTGGTTTGCGGAACATGTCCGCGAACAAAAGGCAAAAGCATACGTTCAATCTGGTCGGGTTCAATACCAGGACCAAAGTCATGAATGCTCACCTCTAGCGTATTTTTTGATTTTGGCCGCACTTCGACACAGGCGCGATCCCCATATTTCAAAGCGTTGTCGATCAGGTTGGAAAACGCCCGGCGCAATTTGTCAGGCTGGCCTTCCATAATGCATTCCGCGCCTCCTTTCACCACCACCTGTCCGGACGTGGCGAAGATCGACGAGGCCGAATTCAGATCAATCTCTTCGGGGTTTACAAAGCTCACCCGTTTGCCCACATCGCGATAATCGCTGACGAGGCTTTCAAGCAGCGCAACCAATGAAAAGCGATAGGTTTCTTCGGGCAGTTCGCGAATGCTGAGCAGATCCAGCGCGCCGTCTACGATGTTGGTAATTTCATCTAAATCTGCCTCAAACCGCCCCCGTAAGGCGTCATCCTCAAGCAGCTCTGTACGCAACCGCATTCGCGTGACCGGGGTTCTGAGATCATGAGAAATCGCGGCCAACCCACGGGTTTTACGATCTTGCTCATGCTGGAACCGTTCATTCAAACGCCGCATCCGATCCGCGATCAGCAACGCTTCGGTCGAGGCCAATTCGCCAAGATTTTCGGGCGTCCGCCCCCGTTCCGCCAAGCGCTGAAATGGTCCTGCCAGGTTTGTTGATAAGGGGATGATAACTGAAAGGCCGATGGTGAAAATAGCAAGGCCAATCAAGACGCTTCGCGTTTGTCCCAGACGGTCACGCCACACGCTGGGGGCCGTGATGCTTAACACCTCGCCGGAGGGCAGAAACACGGTCAACTGTGCCAATTGATCCTGCCGCGCAATGCCCCGCGCCAGCTCAGACAATCGCACTGTGGCAGATTGTTCAATCAAGCTCGCGCGGAGAGCTTCGGGCAATTGGGGACGAGCAGGAAAGGAGATGGCAGCCCGATACCGATCACCATCCAACTCCAGGATCAACGGGATGGATTGGGCGGACAGCGCCCTTGGCAACCCCTCTGTCTGGCGCACTTCAAAAGGGCCGGCATGATAGTCGATAACATCAGGTTCTTCTAGCAACGTGCCCCGCCGGATGATTTGATGCAAAATCTCACCAGAGGTTTCGGCCACGGCCAAGGCGTTGCTGCGTTGGTAAAGGCTTTGCACCGCCCATGCGGTTACCACTGCGCCAAACAGATAGGCGGTCACGACAAGTATCGGCAGGCGTTGGGAAAGCGAAGTCGGCAGGGAATGTAGCAGACGATAGAGAATTGTTGTCATCCGTCACTCCAGCTCGTCCATATCAGCGCAAAACTGATACCCGCGATTGCGGACTGTTCTGATAAAGTCCGCTTTCCGGTCCATCCCCACCATTTTCTTGCGCAATCGGCTGATCAGAATGTCGACACGGCGATCTTCTGGTCCCAGCTCCACGCCAATGATTGTTCGCCCAATATCATCCCGGCTGACCGCATCTGGCGAAGCCGACACCAGCATTGCGATCAATTGATATTCAGTTGAACTGAGCGGGACATGCATCTTGTTTGGACTGTGAAGCTTTTGATTTGTGCGATCAAGTAGCCATCCACCAAAGGTGATTTTGCCGCTGTTACGCGCACGCGCACCACGGCCGCTGCGCCGCAGAAGGGCGTTCATGCGGGCCAATAACTCGCGCGGACTAAAGGGTTTTTCAAGGTAGTCATCCGCCCCCAGCTCAATCCCATAAATCCGCTTTGCATCCCCTTTTTCCGCCGACAGAATGATCAGGGGGACGTCAGAACCTTCGCGCACCCAGCGGCAAAAATCCAACCCATCCATACCCGGCAACATGATGTCCACAATGTACAGGTCAAAGCCGCCCGTGGGGTGTTTTTGCCCCTCTTCCGCCGAGTTGGACACCAGACATTCATAGCCACGACGCTCAAGATACGTCGACAAAAGCGTCGAAATTTCAGGGTCATCTTCGATGATGTGAACGCGAGACAACAGTGCACTTCCTTGTTTGGACAACGGCCAATGGGTCGGGCAACCCACAGTCAACACTAGCATTATTGCCCTGACCTGTCCGATACTGAGCAAACCTCGTTACAAAACGCAACATTTCACCGGATTGGCAGAGCCGGTTTTAAACCTAGGCTTAGGCAGGCTTTCAAATTGCCGATTGTTGATTCTGGGAGGAACACATGAAAACGATTTCACTTTCGCTCGTCAGCGCCCTTGCGCTTTCCGCCGCCTTTACGGCCACACCATCACTGGCAAACCCAAAGGCAGAAGTTCTGCATTACTGGACATCCGGTGGCGAAGCTGCCGCGGTTAAATCCCTGCAAGAAGCTTTTGCCGCACGTGGCGGTGAATGGGTGGATGCCCCCGTTGCAGGTGGTGGTGGTGACGCCCAAGCTGCCGTTTTGCGCGCACGCGTTCTGGCAGGTGATCCGCCCGCCGCCGTTCAGATCAAAGGCCCAAACATCCAAGAATGGGCCGAAGCAGGCGCTTTGGCGGATCTGTCGAGCGTGGCAAGCGCCCAAAACTGGGACGCGGTTCTGCCCGCCGCTATTCAGGACATCGTGAAATACGAAGGCAACTATGTTGCGGTTCCGGTGAACGTTCACCGCGTGGACTGGATCTGGGCAAACCCAGAAGTTCTGGCCAAAGTTGGCGCAACGGTTCCCACAACCTGGGACGAGTTTAACGCAACCGCAGACAAGCTGTTGGCGGCTGGCATCATTCCACTGGCCCATGGCGGTCAGCCTTGGCAGGACGCAACCGTGTTTGAAACCGTTGTGCTTGGCATTGGCGGCGTAGACTTCTATCGCAAAGCGCTGGTTGATCTCGACATGGACGCTTTGGGGTCGGACACAATGATCAAAGTCTTTGACCAGATGCGCAAAATGCGCGGCTATGTGGATCCCGACTTCCCGGGCCGCGATTGGAACCTCGCGACCGCAATGGTGATGCGCGGTGAAGCTGCGATGCAGATCATGGGTGACTGGGCCAAAGGCGAGTTTGCCGCCGCTGGCAAAGTGCCGGGCAAAGATTACATCTGCGCCTCAACCCCGTCTGAAAACGGTTACCTCTTGAACTCTGACAGCTTTGCAATGTTCGGCGTGTCCGGCGAAGACAACGAACAGGGTCAGGCCTTGTTGGCTGAATTGATCTTGGGCACAGAATTCCAAGAGACCTTCAACCTGCTCAAAGGCTCAATCCCAGCTCGAACAGATGTGCCACGCGGCGAGTTTGACGATTGCGCCATCAAGTCGATGGACGACATGGTGTCCGCTGCTGATGGTGGCACCCTTCTGGGATCCATGGCACATGAGATTGCCCAATCGGGTGCTGTCCGCGGTGCCTTTATTGACGTGGCAACCGCCCATTTCAATTCGGATATGTCTTCAGAAGAGGCTGTAAGCAAACTGGTCGACGCCATCAAATTGGCTCAGTAACCTTTCTCCCAAGACCGTGGCCCGCGATTGGGTGGGCCACGGTCCCTTGCCTGCCCTATGCTAGCCCCCTGCTTACCCGCGCCTGATCACCAGGAGGAGTTCACATCGTGACCCGCCCCCCCTTAAAATTGACCGATAGGATTGCCCGCAAGTTGCCGCAAATTGTCGTGGCCCCAAGCTTTACCGCAATCCTGTTTTTCGTCTATGGCTTCATCATTTGGACCGGTTACATCTCGCTGACCAAATCCAAGATGTTGCCCAATTATAACCTGATCGGATTTCGCCCTTACGAGCGGCTTTTCCAGATGGACCGCTGGTCGGTTGCCTTGGAAAACCTGTTTGTTTTTGGCTTTCTGTTCATTTTCACCGCCATTGTCATTGGCTGTTTGCTGGCTATCCTGCTGGATCAAAAGATCCGCGCCGAAGGCTTTATCCGCACGATCTACCTTTACCCAATGGCGATCTCATTCATCATTACGGGTACTGCGTGGAAATGGATCATGAACCCCTCGCTGGGTCTTGAAACCGTGGTGCGCGGCTGGGGATGGGAGAGTTTTTCGTTCGGCTGGACCAACTCGGAAACCATGGCGGTTTATGCGCTTGTTATGGCCGCTGTCTGGCAAAGCGCCGGGTTTGTGATGGCGTTGTTTCTGTCTGCCCTGCGCAGCGTGGATCAGGACATTATCAAAGCCGCCAGCCTTGATGGCGCGTCCCCTTGGCGCATTTACCTACGGATCATCCTGCCCTCAATGCGCCCTGTGTTCATGAGTGCGGTTGTCATCCTTGCCCACCTTGCGATCAAAAGCTTCGACCTTGTTGTCGCGCTCACCGGGGGGGGGCCGGGCTATGCCTCAACGCTGCCGGCAAATTTCATGTATGAAATGACCTTCCGCCGCAATGAGATCGGCGTTGGTGCGGCCTCTGCCATGGTGATGCTGGCCACCGTTGCCGCGATCATGGTGCCTTATCTTTATTCCGAACTGCGGGGGAAGAAACATGTCTGAACAGACCACTTTTGTACCCGCCCAGACGCGATCAGCGGTCTGGATGCGCTTGCTCCTCTGGGCGGTTTTGATCGTCTTTGCGATTTGGTTCCTTTTGCCCGCCTATGTGGTGGTCGGCACCTCGTTGAAAGAGCTTGAAGAAATCCGCGGTGGGTCCTTGCTGTCCCTGCCACATGAGCTGAATTTCTGGGCCTGGAAACATGCCTGGTCCGAGGCTTGTATCGGCGTGAAATGCACCGGGCTCGAGCCGTACTTCTGGAACTCGGTCAAGATGGCGATCCCCGCCGTGACCCTGTCCACTCTGCTGGGCGCATTGACCGGATATGCTTTGACCAAATGGCAGTTCAAAGGCGCCAATATGGTCTTTGCTCTGATCCTGTTTGGCTGTTTTGTCCCCTTTCAGGTGGTGATCCTGCCGATGGCCCAAACGCTGGGGATCATTGGCATCACCAACACCGTCTACGGGTTGATATTGGTGCATTCGGTTTACGGGCTGGCTTTTACCACGCTCTTTTTCCGCAACTACTACGTCACCATCCCGGATGAGCTGGTCCGGGCGGCCACCATTGATGGGGCGGGGTTCTTCACGATTTTTCGGCGCATCATCTTGCCGCTTTCGCCCCCAATCATCGTGGTATCGGTGATCTGGCAATTTACCCAAATCTGGAATGACTTTCTGTTTGGGGCCAGCTTCACCACCGGCGGCGCGCAACCGATCATGGTTGCCATGAACAATCTGGTGAATACCACAACGGGCGTCAAACAATATAACGTGGACATGGCTGCCGCCTTGATCACCGCCGCCCCCACAATTTTCGTCTATATCGTCGCGGGCCGCTATTTTGTGCGCGGACTGACCGCTGGCTCTGTCAAAGGATAAGAACATGGCTTCTCTGACAATCAAAAATGCCGTCAAACGCTATGGCTCGGTTGAGGTCCTGAAAGGCGTCGATATCGACCTGCAGGACGGCGAGTTTCTGGTGCTGCTTGGTGCCTCTGGCTGTGGCAAATCCACATTGCTTAATATGATCGCGGGTCTTGAAACCGTGACCGAAGGGGAGATTATGATCGGTGATCGGCTGATCAACGATGTGCACCCCAAGGATCGCGACATCGCGATGGTGTTTCAATCCTATGCGCTTTACCCAAATATGACCGTCGGGCGGAACATCTCGTTTGGTCTGGAAATGCGCGGTGTCCCGAAGGTGGAGCGTGAAGCAGCGGTGCTGGAAGTGGCCAAAATGCTGCAAATGGATCACCTGTTGGACCGAAAACCCGCGCAACTTTCAGGGGGCCAACGCCAACGGGTTGCCATGGGGAGAGCCTTGGTGCGCCGTCCAGAAGTGTTCTTGTTTGACGAACCTCTCTCAAACCTCGACGCCAAGTTGCGCCTTGAAATGCGAACTGAAATCAAGCGGCTGCACAAACGCCTGAACGCCACCATGGTATACGTGACCCACGATCAGATCGAGGCGCTGACGCTGGCGGACCGTATCGCAATCTTGAAAGATGGCGAAGTACAACAACTGGCCAGCCCCGCAGAAATCTATGACCAACCGGTCAATATGTTTGTCGCAGGTCTGGTGGGATCACCGCCCATGAACTTCATATCCTCAACGGTCACACGCACCGACACAGGCTATGGTGCAGAGATTTCTGTGCGGGCCAATGGGGCGGATCAACCGGTGCTTCTTGACCTCTCGGATCATCCCACCGATCTTTCGGCCCATGTCGGGCGGAAGATTGTCGTGGGCCTGCGCCCAGAGGCGATCACACAGTCAGGTCACAGCACGGGAAACACCACACAAAGCTTTGCCAGCGACATTGACGTGACAGAAGCCACCGGGGCGGACACGCTTTGTGTGCTGAACTGGAACGGCAAAGAGGTGATGGCCCGTGTCAGCTCTGGTTACGCCCAGATCATCGAAGGCACGATGGATTTTGCAGTCGACATGTCGCGCGCAAGCTTGTTTGATCCGGAAACGGAAATGCGTCTGGGGTAAGCTCTCGCAAGCATGAAATATGTGCGCCCGGCGCTCTGTTTAAGGATCTGAAGATGTGGAACTTGGTGGCAGATGTCGGGGGCACAAATATGCGCCTTGCCGCGATTTCAAACGCGGGGTCCATCATTGATCAACAAAGCTTTGGCAGCAAAGGTGAGGTCTCGGTGCCTGCTGCGTGTCAAGCTTTCGTCGCACAGCACGCCACGCCCCCTGCAGGGGTTGTGGTGGCCGCTGCTGGCGTCGTTAAGGATGGCGAGGTTAAGCTGACCAATGCAAAAAAACAGCGATTTTCAGAAACTGATTTGGCCGCGGCCACGGGCACTGACAACGTCACGATTTTGAATGATTTCGAAGCGGCGGCTTGGTCGCTGGCCACCGTGACCCCAGCGGACGTCACCCCCCTTCAGGGACGGGCAGACATTCCCATGGGGCCACGATTGATCATTGGTCCCGGCACCGGATTGGGCGTTGGATCGCTGGTCTGGGCCAACGGGCAACCCAACGTGGTGCGTGGCGAAGGCGGCCATATCACCCTGTCCCCACAATCGGCGCAAGAGCTGGAGTATTTCCAAACCTTAATCGCGCTTTGGCCAGAGGTCCAAATTGGATCTGGCATAGCAGTCGAGGCAGAGGCAGTCCTGTCGGGCACTGGCATACCATTGTTTTACCAAGCGATTACAAAGGTCCACAGCGCACCACAAACGGCGCAAAACGCCGAGGATGTGTTTCGGTTGGCGCAACATGGCTCCGATCCCTGCGCGGTCACCGCCATTGACCTTTTCCGAAAATACCTCGGGATGATCGCTGGCGATTTAGGCTTGGTCATCGACGCCAAAGGCGGGGTCTTTATCACCGGCGGCGTGGCCCTATCCAACCCATGGCTTTTTGACGATCAGTTTATGAACGCCTTTAACGCAGGCGGGCGCCACAGTGACTGGCGCGCTCAATTCCCGGTTTACCTTTACCAAAATCCAAATTTTGGCCTGCTGGGCGCGCGAAACTATATTTCAAGCAGATAGACACAGATGCCTTAGACGTAAGCACGGGGCCGAAACAGGCCCTCTAAGATGCATGCATATATCAAATGCACACCAATCAAATCGGTGACAATCTCTAGCAATTCTTTGGTGGCGTAGGGGAATGGTGGAGCCTAGCGGGGTCGAACCGCTGACCTCTTGCATGCCATGCAAGCGCTCTACCAACTGAGCTAAGGCCCCATTATATCAGTGTCAATTTCAAAAAGCTGATGTTGCCACCAGCGCGAAAAATCGCTCTCTGTGCGGCGGTATTTATGCAAAGGCACGTAGGGGTGCAACCCCAAAATGTGCCTTTGCAGAATTTTTATTCGTCGTCTGGTGCGGCGACATCCGCGATCTCGTCCAGCGAAACATCATCGTCCTCGTCATCGTCAAGAACGTCATCGCCCAGATCCACGTCGGTATCATCATCGTCGTCCAGAACCGCATCTGCGTCATCCACAAGGTCATCTGCCATCGCGGCTTTATCCGCTTTGTCAGCAACCATCGTGCGCGTGCCCTTGCCAGTTTCCACATTGACCACTTCGCCCGTGTAGGGGCTGATGATCGGATTGGCGTTCAGGTCATAGAAACGTTTGCCTGTGGTTGGGCAGATACGTTTCACACCCCATTCTTCCTTGGGCATCGTTGACCCCTTTCTGTTTTCATAACTTCGTGCGAAATCTGTCGCCAGTTGCCATAACTATCGCCAGCTGTCAAAGGCTTTTGCCATGCAGTGCGCGCAGGTCCGGCCTGACGGTCGGCGAGAGATATAAAGAAAGGATGTAGCCCGTGTTGGGGCAGCGGATCAAGTCACCTGAAATGATTACTTTGCCCGGCACGCCCGAGGTGGAGCTTTTGGTGCGCCCTTCTGCCCGTGCGCGCCGCCTTTCCCTACGGATTTCGCGCCTAGATGGCCGTGTCACCATGTCGGTCCCAAAAGGCACCCCCAGACGGGAAGCTGTCAAATTTGCCCAAGAGCGCGCGGATTGGATTCGCGGGCATTTAAACGACATCCCAACGGATGTGCGACCCAGCTTTGGCGATCACATCCCCTTTCTTGGAAAGCTCCATCAGCTTGTCGCCGCAGACACGCGTATGGCGCGCCTTGGGGACGGATTTATTACGCTCCCCTCTAAGGCCCCCGACAAAATCGGCCCACGGCTTATGGCGCTCTTTAAGAACGAAGCCCGGCAACGGTTGGATCTGGCAAGTCGGCGCTACGCGTCTGAAATTGGGTATGAATTTAACCGCATCACCCTGCGGGACACGCGCTCGCGCTGGGGATCCTGCAGTTCGGATGGCAATTTGATGTACTCATGGCGACTGGTCATGGCACCCGAAGAGGTGCTGGATTATGTGGCCGCGCATGAGGTCTGCCACCTGGCGCATATGGACCATTCCGTGCGGTTCTGGGATCAGGTCGAAGCGATCTGCCCGCATTATGCCACGCACCGAAAATGGTTACAAAATCACGGCGCTGATTTGCATCGCTATCGCTTCCGAGATTGACCCATGCGTGGGTTTGTGATCACAGTTCACCATGACCTCAGCCTCACGCCCCCAACAAGACACCAGTGCTGCGCATGAACGCGTCTATCGCAGCTTGCGCAGCCAAATCATGCATGGCGAAATTGATCCTGGCGCGGCCCTAACCCTGCGCGGCATCGGTAAAACCTATGACGTGTCGATGACACCTGCGCGCGAAGCGGTGCGGCGGTTGGCCGCCGAGGGGGCGTTGACCCTATCAAGCTCGGGCCGTGTCACCACACCGGATCTCTCGCCCGAGCGTATCGAAGAGCTGGCAGCACTCCGAGCCCTTCTGGAACCCGAACTTGCCGCCCGCGCTCTGCCGCGCGCCCATTTGGCCCTTGTCGATCGGCTGCGGGCCATCAACGCGCGCGTGTCCGAATGTGTCGCCAAGAAAGACGCTGTTGGGTATATCCGCACAAATCTTGAATTCCACCGCACACTCTATTTGCGCGCCCATGCCCCCGCGATGCTGGCCATGGCAGAAACCGTCTGGCTTCAGCTTGGCCCAACCATGCGCGTGCTATATGCAACTCGTCACCGGTCTGACCTGCAACGCCATCACCGCATGATCCTTGTGGCCCTCGCCGCAGGGGATGAATCCGCCCTTAGGTTGGCGGTGCGCACAGATGTGACGCAGGGGTTAAAGATGTTGGTGGCGGATTAGGCGTATATCTTCCTCTTTCTAAAAATATCCTGAGGTGAATGTCCTCAACGAAGGTGAGGACAGAGGGGCAAAGCCTCCTCTTTCAAACAAAAAAGCGCGCCCACATTGGACACGCTTTTCTTTTGTATGCTCTCGCATCTTACGAATGGATTGGACCATCACCGCAAGCCAAAGCCGCCTCACGTACCGCTTCCGAGAACGTTGGGTGGGCGTGACAGGTGCGGGCCAGATCTTCGGCGGATCCGCCAAATTCCATGAGCACACAGGCTTCGTGGATCAATTCGCCCGCCGCGGGGCCCATGATGTGAACACCCAACACACGGTCGGTGGTCTTATCGGCAAGGATTTTCACAAATCCCTCGCCTTGGAACACGGCCTTCGCCCGGCCATTGCCCATAAAGCTGAACTTTCCGACTTTATACTCAACGCCTTCGTCTTTCAGTTGCTCTTCGGTTTTGCCCACGGCCGCCACTTCTGGTGAGGTATAGACCACGCCCGGAATGACGTCGTAATTCACATGGCCCGCTTGGCCTGCGATGGCTTCTGCCGCCGCCATGCCTTCGTCTTCGGCCTTATGCGCAAGCATTGGCCCTTCGGTCACATCACCAATCGCCCAGATGCCGGGGATGTTGGTTTTCCAGTGATCGGTCGCGATCTGACCGCGCTGGGTCATCTCGATGCCCATCGCGTCCAGTCCAAGTCCTTCGGTGTAAGGGCGGCGGCCCGTGGCGACCAATACGGTATCCGCCTCAAGCATGTCCTCTTTGTCGTTTTTGCGCAGCTTATAATGCACCTTGGCTTTGGTTTTGGTGGCTTCAACCTTTTGCACAGCCGCACCCATCACGAACTTCAATCCTTGCTTTTTCAAGCTGCGCGCGAAGGTTTTCGACAGTTCAGCGTCCATGCCCGGGGTAACCAGATCAAGGAATTCAACCACGGTGACCTCGGACCCAAGGCGGGCATAAACCGAGCCCATTTCAAGGCCAATAACACCCGCACCGATCACCACCAATTTCTTGGGGATCTTCGGCAAAGACAGCGCCCCGGTGGAGGTCACGACAACCTTTTCGTCGACCTCAACACCCGGAAGGCTTGATGGCTCAGACCCGGACGCAATCACAATGTTCTTCGCGGTGTGAACTTCGTCATCAACCTTGACCTGCCCCGCCGCAGGGATCGAACCCCAGCCACGCAACCAGTCCACCTTGTTCTTTTTAAAGAGAAATTCGATGCCCTTGGTGTTGCCATCAATGACATCGTCTTTATAGGCCAGCATCGCGTTCCAATCGACCGAGGGGGATTTCCCCTTCAGGCCCATCTTGGCAAAGTTATGTTCGGCTTCGTGCAGTGAATGCGAGGCATGCAGCAGCGCTTTTGACGGGATACAGCCCACGTTCAGGCAAGTGCCGCCCAAGGTCTCACGCCCTTCAACACAGGCGGTTTTCAGGCCCAGCTGGGCACACCGAATGGCGCATACATAGCCGCCTGGGCCACCACCAATCACGATTACATCATAGTCTGCCATTTTGGCCTCCTTCGGCGTCGGGCCGCCCCTTGGGTCAGCCGGACGCGCACATAAATATTCAATATCACCTTAGCGATTGCCCAAAGTGATACGGCCCCACCCGGTGGGCGGGGCCGTTAAATCCGTTACAGATCCATCAAAAGGCGACGCGGATCTTCCAGAGCTTCTTTCACGCGCACAAGGAAGGTCACGGCACCCTTGCCGTCGACAATCCGGTGGTCGTAGGACAGCGCCAGATACATCATCGGGCGGATGACCACTTCACCATTGATCGCCATTGGGCGGTCTTGGATTTTATGCATGCCAAGGATGCCCGATTGTGGTGGGTTCAGGATCGGCGAGGACATCAGCGAGCCATAGACACCACCGTTTGAAATGGTGAAGGTGCCGCCCTGCATTTCGTCCATGGTCAGCTTGCCGTCACGGGCTTTACGGCCCTTTTCAGCGATTGCCTTTTCGATCTGTGCAAAGGACATTGCATCAGCATCGTTGATCACAGGCACCACAAGACCGGTCGGCGTGCCCGCCGCCACACCCATATTCACAAAGTTCTTGTAAACAATGTCTGTACCGTCGATTTCGGCGTTCACTTCCGGCACTTCTTTCAGCGCATGACAGCAAGCTTTGGTGAAAAACGACATGAACCCAAGGCGGGTGCCGTGCTTTTTCTCAAACTCAGCTTTGTATTCATTGCGAAGGGCCATCACCTCGGTCATGTCCACCTCGTTATAGGTGGTAAGCATGGCGGCGGTGTTTTGGCTGTCTTTCAGACGCTTGGCGATGGTCTGGCGCAGACGGGTCATTTTCACCCGCTCTTCACGCGCAGAATTGTCTTGTGCCACCGGGGCCGAGACAGGCGCAGCAGCAGGGGCTGCCGCTGGTTTCGGCGCCGCTTTGGCTGCTTGCACATCATGTTTCATCACGCGTCCATCCCGACCTGTTCCGGTGACATCAGCCGAGGTCATACCGGCCTCTGC
>ATLU01000045.1_pt1 | contig 54626 bp, 53 predicted proteins | sample 178751 | NCBI WGS metagenome assembly ATLU01 (sample SAMN02211837, study PRJNA209200) | bioreactor metagenome | isolation source: day 23 sample from continuous culture bioreactor inoculated with sediment... | place: Germany: Wadden Sea | collected 2011
ACCAACATCAGGTCACCTTAACCTGCACCATCTCTTCTCCATCTTCATCGGAGAGATGTATAGCACAGGCGATACAGGGATCAAAACTGTGAATGGTTCGCAGAATCTCAATTGGTTGCTTGGGATCATGCAGCTGGTGATTGTCCTGCAGTGCGGCTTCATAGGCACCAGGAACACCTTCAGTATCTCGTGGACCTGCGTTCCAGGTGGATGGCACGACGGCCTGATAGTTCCTGATCTTGGTATCTTTTATAACAATCCAATGTCCCAATGCACCACGGGGTGCTTCCATGTAACCTGCTCCCTGGCATTCGCTGGGCCAAGTAGACGGGTCCCAGAGTTTGTCATTGAAAGTCTTGCTGTCACCAGCCTTGATATTGGTTATCAGATCGTCATACCAACCCTGCATACCGTCCGCAAGAATCTTTGACTCAAATGTTCTGGCAGCCGTACGACCCAGAGTTGAGAACAGTGCCTCAATCGGTAAATCCAGTTTCTTTAAGGCAAAACCTGCCAGCTCTTTGGTTGGCTCATGGCCCTTGGCATAGAGCATTAAGACGCGCGCGAGTGGACCCACTTCCATGGAGTGATTTTTCCAGCGTGGAGACTTCATCCAGGAATAGGCCTGATCAACATCCAGATGTTTGTAGGGTGGTTTCGGCCCTGTATAGTTCAGATTGGTTTCACCATCGTAGGGATGGAGCCCTTTTTCCTTACCTTCGTCATAGTCATACCAGGAGTGTTTTACATACTCCTGGATCTGTGATGCATCATGCACATCCACTTCATGTATAGTGCTGAGATCACGATTAAGTATAACCCCGGCAGGGAACAGGAAACCGGAAGGGTCATTCATGCTGGTAGAGGGCAGATCACCATAGCACATGAAGTTCCCGAGGCCTTCGCCCCGCTTGAACCAATCTTTGTAGAATGATGCAACAGCCAATGTGTCAGGCAGATAGACCTGATCAACAAATGCGCGCATCTGCGTGATGATATCCTGTACCTGTGAGAGTTTTTTGGCATTGATGGCTGAATCAGAATTCAGATCAATGGGTGATGCAACGCCACCCACCAAGAAGTTGGGATGAGGGTTTTTGCCACCGAATATGGTGTGTAGTTTCGCCACATCCCGCTGCCAGGTTAACGCTTCCAGATAGTGAGCAACTGCCATCAGATTAGCTTCGGGTGGTAGTTTGTAGGCAGGATGCCCCCAATAAGCATTGGAGAAGATGCCCAGCTGACCACCATCAACAAAACCTTTTAATTTTTTCTTTATATCAGAAAAATAACCCGGTGATGACTTGGGCCAACTACTCAGAGACTGGGCCAGATCCGAAGTAGCCTTGGGATCGGCACTCAGCGCGGATACCACATCAACCCAGTCCAATGCGTGCAGGTGATAGAAGTGCATGACATGATCATGAATAAACTGCGCGCCGATCATGAGATTACGGATCAACTGGGCATTTTTTGGTATCTCATAGTTCAGGGCATCCTCTACCGCTCTGATTGATGCCATACCATGCACCAGTGTACAGACCCCACAGATACGCTGTACATAAGCCCAGGCATCTCTTGGATCACGTCCTTTCAGGATGGTTTCGATACCACGTACCATGGTGCCGGATGAATAAGCCTGACCAATATTGTTTCCATCCATTTGCGCTTCAATACGCAGATGGCCCTCTATTCGAGTGATCGGGTCAACGACAATGCGTTCGCTCATAACTCTGTTCTCCCATAACCGCCATTTATGATGGACGGATGTTCGCGCTTGTGTGCGCTACTGCAATCGTTTTATCTGAACTGGCGTCTCTTCCCACCCTCCGAACAGGCGGTGGGAATTTACCAGTGCTAACCCTTCTCTTCCGGTTCTGCTTCATCAACAACCAGATGATCGGCAATCAACTCAGACAGGCCAATGACTGGCAACTCCATATTGTACTCTTCGAGTCCTTCTTCAATTACCAGGCGGCAGTTTGCACAGGCGGTGACCAGTACATCGGCCCCGGTCTGCTCTATCTGATCTTTCTTTTTCTTAAACACTTTGATGCGTAGCTCTTCAGCATCTTCATTACTGGAGACACCACCACCGCCACCACAACACCAATTCATTTTGCCGTGATCATTCATTTCGGCAAAGTTGGTGGTAACCATGTTCATCAACCTTCTTGGGCCTTCTATCACACCGCCCTTTCTGGCCAGTGAACAGGGGTCATGGAAGGTGTAGCAGTCAGTCTCCAGGTCCTTGGTTTTTATTTTACCGGCCGCACGTAGCTCATCCAGCAATTCAAGAATGTGTAAAACACGAAATGTGAAAGGTCGCCCTATCAGGTTTGGACCATCCCAGCGAATAGCTGTATAGGCATGGCCACACTCTGGGCTAACAACATTTTTGACCTTCAACCGTTCGGCGCCATCAACAATACGCTGTACCAGAATACGGGCGATATCCGTTGAACCGATTTGAATACCTGAGTTAGTTGCTTCAAAGGCGGTTGAGCAGAGTGTCCAACTCACATCGGCCTGCTTAAAGATTTTTGCCAAACCTTCCAGATATTCGGGGAAGTTCATGATCTCCATTGATGAGAGGAGTATCAGATAATCTGCACCCTCGGCATCCATGGGAATCTTTAGTCCGGTATCGGCTTCGATATGTCGAATCTGCGCTTCCAGTGCGCTGAGCTTGACCCCCATGGGGCTGCCGATAGTAACGGCACGCATGGAGGCACCCTTAACCCCTTCTGGCGCATTACCCGAGGCCACCATGCCTTCTCGAGTCTTACGCACCATGTAGGCGATATCATTGCCTACCGGGCAGACCATGGAACAGCGCGCGCACATGGTGCAGCTGTCATACAGTAGCTCTTGCCATTTTTCCAGCATCTCATCAGTAACGGGTTTATGCAGACCCAGTGCTTTTTTGATCTTGCCAATCAGCGTGTACTCGGACTCCCAGACGCGACGCAAGGGTTCCAGTTTATAGATAGGCGTGTATTTCGGATCACCTGTCTCGGTATAGAACAGGCAGGCCTCGGCACACATGCCACAACTTACGCAGCTGGAGAAGAAGGCGGCGACGGGTGCATCGATCTGCTCTTTCAGGGCATTGATGCCTCTTTCTAGTGTGGCTTCACTCATGACTCAACCCCCCGGCGGCCATTCATCGCGCCGTTATACCAACGTGAGAGAAAAACGGTGAATGTATGCATCAGTTTAGTGAACGGAAATACAATCATTAGCGCTTCCACACTGAGAATATGCAGTCCAAGAATAAATGGATAGGGATCGATCATACGATGATAAGCAAGATAACCGGTCAGAATAGGCAGGAATGTAAGTGTCCATACCAGCCAGTCTTCAAAGGTCGTTATCTTCTTCATCACCGGATTCATGATTCTGTGCCACAGGCCAGCTAACAATCCAATAATGGCGAGTACAGCAGCCGCGTCCACTATAGGTGTTGGTAGACCGGGCCACCCAAAGCCAAAGGTAGCTCGGAACAGTTCAATATGTGGGACAAACATAACCAAGCTGATAAACAGGCCAATATGAAACATGTAGCCTGTAACTACCGTTAACGGTTGTCTTCTGAAGGTGCCCGAGTCAGGTACAGAACGGCTGATAATAGTCTTCATCCCGGGACCAAATTCAGTACCCCTGGCTTCAGACAAGTTTTGTTTGCGGCCAAGTGAGATTATCTCGAACAGTCGCAGAATAACGCCTATAACGAAAATGGTTACAGCGACATCAAAAGCCGTACTGCGTGTCCAGATGAGAAAGTCCATCGGTTCATTCATGATGATTTCTCCAGATCGTCGATGGTGACAGTGCCGTGTGCCTTGCTTGCCTCATCTTTTGTTTTATAGTTGAGACCAGCGGCGGCAGCACCGAGTGCCAATCCTGCTGCAGCGGCAAAGGCCACTGTCTGAGAGTTATCGCTAATCGGAACAGAGAGCGCGTTGTAGAAGCCACCGGCATCCCAGAAACGCGGCTCGGAACAACCAAGGCAACCGTGCCCTGACTCAACGGGCCAACTCGTTCCCTGATTCCATTTTGTGGTAGCACAGGCGTTGTAAGTCATAGGGCCTTTACAACCCAGTTTGTAGAGACACCAACCGGCCTTGGCCCCTTCATCATCAAAGGTTTCCGCAAACAATCCTTTGTCATAAAACGGACGACGGTAGCAACGATCATGAATGCTTTGCCCATAAAATACTTTGGGGCGATTGTACTGATCAAGATCGGGAATGGAGCCGAAAGTGAGGAAATGCGCGAGCACACCCGTAATCACGGTTGGGATGGGTGGACAACCCGAAACATTGATAATCGGTTTATCCTTAATGATATCCGATACCGAAACAGCACCGGTTGGATTAGGATTCGCCTGAGGCAATCCACCAAATGCAGCACAAGTGCCTACCGCTACAATAGCCGCGGCATCCTTGGCGGTCTCTTCCAGCATTTGCAGGTTACTGATCCCAGCAATGGTTGAATAACCGGGATCACCCAAAGGAATCGAACCATCGACTACCAGGATATACTTCCCTTTATTCTCATGCATCGCTGCTTCACGTGCTGCCTCGGCCGCATCACCAGCCGCGGCCTGTAGCGTATGATGATAATCGAGTGAAATATGATCAAAGATCAGGCTTTCCACTGAGGGCGAATGGCTTCGAGTCAATGACTCCGTGCAGCCGGTACACTCCTGAAAGGAGAGCCAGATAACCGATGGACGTTTTGCCTTTTCCAGTGCTTCCGCGATAGCCGGAACCATAGTCGGTGGCAACGCCATGAGTGAGGCCGTTGCGGTACAGAACTTCAGAAATCCGCGCCTCGATACCCCGTGACGTCTTAGGCTGTCGCCCAGGGTGTTTTTTTCAGCCATGTTACCTCCCAATGTATTACGTATCTGTTTGTTGATATTTTTCTTTTTCTGGTTTTGATCCACTATCCTCACTCATGATCACTGTATCGGCGGTGATCCCCCGTTTAATTTCAGCATTTCCTTTTCTAGCACCTCACCCAAATGCTCAAGGCTTTGATACATATCCTCAGTTTGTGCGCGCAACAGCTCCGGAATCTCTATGACTTCAATCTGAAATGCAATACGTTCCTCTTCACTATTGTAATGATCAACCAGCCAGACCCCTGAAAATCGTGTCTCTTTTACTGTCGTTTTTCCCAGCGCATCCAGACTGGCGTTTACCTCACCTTCGCCCAGCAATGTCATCAAGCGTGTCTCATCACCGGGTCCAAACGGGATCGCACGAAGATCAATAATGGTAGACTCACCTGTGCTCAACAGACGCCTTAGCGCATGATTCACTTCATTCAGGAGCGGCAAGGTATTGTGCGTCATGCCAGCTCCACCCTCTCCATGAGTGGAAATAGCTTCTGAAGTTTTATTATCTAATACGCTCATATGCTTATATATCCCTTAAGCTAAGACTATCGCCGATTTGATTAAACGTTGATGACACAGATCATGTTCCCTATTTCTTTCTTAATGTTTTCTTCACAGTCATCGATTCTGAGGACTTTCTTAGCTGTTATTTGGAGTTTCAGCCCACTTAGCTATTAGTTTGATAGTGATTCCGGCTGCCTTGGGTATGGCGGCAGCCACGGCATCCGTTGGTTCTTCGCCCCACTCTATATTTTCCGGTTCGATACCGATCAATGCCCGGTTTTCGGGGTAATGATCACTTAACCGAGCGATGTCCAGGAGATCGGTAAGCCCCACTTCATGCACACTTTGACGATTACCCGTAAGATAACGATCCATCTGATCACCCTCGAAACAGACAACACTGCCTGCTGTACTGCCGGTCCTTGCCGCATCAACGACAATTAACTGGTCATGTTCAGCTAACAAACCTGCAAGAGAAAAACTCAGCGTACCTCCGTCAATAAACGATGCATTGTCCTGTTCTGGATAGTTCTTTTCCAAATACTCAATGACATGAATACCGATGCCCTCATCGCGCAATATTGTATTGCCGATGCCAAGCACCAGTGTTTTCTTCGTTGCATTGCCCATAGGGTTTCCTGATAAATATTTTCTACCCATATATTAACTTATTATTTATTACTTATTATATGATCTGCGTCAATGGGCATTTGGCACTGTGCAATTATTCTAAAACTGCGCATTTGCGCATGACTATTCCTAAGATCGGAGGGATGACATGAATAAAACTCGCACATTATTTACCGCTGCACTCATAGCCACCTCTGCGGCTATGGCTCCTTTGTCGGCTGATGCATTTTGGGGCTGGAGCCCTTGGAATAACTGGGGAGGTCCTTGGTCCGGAGGTCCTTGGGGCGGTTACCCCTATTATGGCGGCTATCCCGGTTATGGTTATGGTTACCCGGCCTATGGCTATCCCGGCTATGGTTATGGCTATACACCTTACTACGGGACACCCTACTTACCCGTTCTCCCACAAACGCCTGCACCAGCAAAAAAAGAGGAAACCAAGTAACCTCCAGACACCTATTTGTGCCGTTAAATACCTGCTCCACATGTCCTATGTGTGAGCAGGTATTTTCCATCAAGCATCCGGTAGTCGAATTTGGGTCTTTCTGTTGTTAACGGCTATCAGTTGTGACCTGATCTAAAAAAAAACACAATATCTTGTGTTTTGTGATTTTCCCTTTTTATTCCGATACTTATACGAAATTCACTTGAACAATGCCGACCTATCTCATTGTTTTTATTATTTATTATCGTTCTCTTATGAACATATTCAATGCTTGACAGACGCCCCATCTCACCATAATCTTCGCCCATCGAAACACAACATATAGTGTTTTTCAGGCAGCAACGGAAAGCCAAGCTACAATATATAGGAATAGAGTCGACTTAATTTGAGCGGAATCCAGCCCTGGCAACCGTTTTATAGCCCGAAACCATACTGATTTAGAGTTTTTGCAACGAAGTACCCCGTTTCTCTGCGCACAGCATTCACCTGCTGAACCAATGCGTAAAGAACAACATCATAAATATAAGAGCCGAAGGATTTGTGTGACATGAAAAGCGCCCACCTCAAAGCAGTACCCGATGCCGCCGTTGAGATAGCCCTGCAACCCGCTTCTCTCGATATATGGAATACCAAGTATCGCCTGAAAGCAAAAGATGGGTCACCCGTCGATAATGACATCGATGGAACCTATCGCCGTGTTGCCAAGGCTCTCGCTGAAATTGAGACCACTGCCGAACAGCAGCAGGAGTGGGAGGGTCGCTTTCTCTGGGCGCTACGTCGTGGTGCTATCCCAGCCGGGCGCATCACCTCCAATGCCGGCGCACTGGAGCACAAGCCTGCCACCTCAACCATCAATTGCACCGTATCCGGCACCATCTTTGACTCGATGAATGAAATCCTCGGTAAAGTGCATGAAGCAGGCCTGACCCTCAAGGCAGGCTGTGGCATCGGTTATGAATTCTCCACACTCAGACCCAAGGGTGCTTATGTGAGTGGTGCGGGCGCTTATACCTCTGGCCCCCTCTCCTTCATGGATATCTACGACAAGATGTGCTTTACCGTCTCTTCTGCCGGTGGACGCCGTGGTGCACAGATGGCAACCTTTGATATCGGCCATCCTGACGTGATGGACTTTATTCGCGCCAAACGTGAAGATGGTCGGTTGCGTCAATTCAATCTCTCACTGCTGATCACTGAAGAGTTTATGGAAGCGGTAAAACAGGATGCACAGTGGAATCTGGCCTTCCCTGTTACCGAAAAAGAGGTTCAGGAAGATGGCATTGACCTGAGTAATAGCGATCAGGTGGTCTGGCGGGAATGGCCCTACAAAGAGAACTTTATTGTTGACGAAACAGGCACCCAGGTGGCGTGCAAAATCTATAAAACGATCCGGGCACAACGTCTTTGGGACGTCATCATGTCATCCACCTATGATTATGCTGAGCCTGGCTTCATCCTGATTGACAAAGTCAATGAGATGAACAACAACTGGTTCTGTGAAAATGTTCGGGCCACCAATCCCTGTGGCGAACAGCCTCTTCCCCCCTATGGTGCTTGTCTGCTAGGTTCAGTTAATCTGACCAAGTTTGTACGTAACGCCTTTAACAAGGAATCCAGCTTTGACTGGACGGAGTTCCGTGAAGTCGTGGCCATCTTCACTCGCATGCTGGATAACGTCGTTGACATCAATGGCCTGCCACTTGAAGAGCAGCGCAAAGAGATCGAACGCAAACGCCGCCACGGAATGGGCTATCTGGGACTCGGTTCCTGCATGACCATGCTGGGCATGAAATACGGCGATGCGGCCTCTTTACGTTTTACCGAAAAGGTGACCAAAGAACTGGCGATGGTTGGCTGGGAGACAGGTCTGGAGCTGGCCCGTGAAAAAGGCCCCGCGCCTATCATGGAAGAGGAGTTCACTATTACCAGCGAAATGCTAACCCAGCGCCCTGAGATGGCGGTGGATAACTGGAAGATTGGCGATAAGATCAAAGGCAAGATTTTGCATGCCAAATACAGTCGTTATATGCAACAGATTGCTGCTGAACGCCCCGAACTGGTTGAACAGATAGCTGAACATGGCTGTCGTTTCACACACCACAGCTCAATCGCCCCTACCGGGACCATTTCACTTTCACTGGCAAACAACGCCAGCAACGGTATTGAGCCCAGCTTTGCTCACCACTATGCCCGCAACGTCATTCGTGAAGGCAAGAAGAGCAAGGAGAAGGTTGATGTATTCAGTTTTGAACTCCTGGCCTATCGCGAGCTGATTAACAAAGAGGCCATGCCTTACTCTGAAGAAGCAGAAAAGCAGTTGCCAGACTATTTCATCAGCGCCGATCAAATCTCACCCAAGCAGCACGTGGATGTACAGGCCGCAGCACAGAAGTGGATCGATTCATCCATCTCTAAAACGGCCAACGTGCCAACAGATTTTGATTATGAAGAGTTCAAGGATATCTACCTCTACGCTTACGAACAGGGTCTAAAAGGTTGCACCACATTCCGATTCAATCCTGAAGCATTCCAGGGCGTACTGGTAAAAGAAGAGGACCTGGCCAACACCACTTACAAATTTACCCTTGAAGATGGCACAGTGATTGAGGCTAAAGGTAATGATGAAATCGAGTATGATGGCGAGCTTCACTCTGCCGCCAACTTGTTTGACGCAATGAAAGAGGGTTACTACGGTAAGTTCTAAACCGAAGTAACAGAGAACAGAGAAGATTCAACCGTTCAGTCAACACTGACAGGGTTAAGAAAAATGGCAATCAAGATTGACAGCAAAATTGTAAGCTACAGCGTGGCGAAAGAAGAGCAGGTAGAAGCCCCTGCCGTTGAAGAAAATGTTGCAGAAAGTAACATTATTCACATGCACGAAAAGGTTGCCCGGCCAGAGATGTTGTTTGGCTCTACCTATAAGATCAGCACCCCGCTTTCTGAGCATGCGTTGTATGTCACTATTAACGATATCATTCTCAATCACGGCACCGAACATGAAGTTCGTCGTCCCTATGAAGTGTTCATCAACTCCAAGAACATGGATCACTTCCAGTGGATTGTTGCCCTGACGCGCATCATCTCGGCGGTATTTCGCAAAGGCGGAGATGTCACCTTCCTGGTGGAAGAGCTGCGTTCGGTATTTGATCCCAGCGGTGGTTACTTCAAGAAAGGCGGTAAATACATGCCTTCACTGGTTGCCGAAATCGGTGATGCCATTCACTGTCACCTGGTGATGATCGGCCTATTGAAAGAAGATGGCCCGGATGAGCATCAACAGAAATTGATCGATGAAAAACGCGCCCAGTATGAAGAATCCATCAGCATGCAGGATAAAAACCATACCAGCGATTTTCCCGATGGTGCCCAACTCTGTAAAAAATGCAACACCAAGGCCGCGATTATGATGGATGGCTGTCTTACCTGCCTGAACTGCGGTGACAGTAAGTGCGGATAACGATTTAAGCTTGACCTGCACGACTAGTGTTGTTGTGGGCTGGAGCATAAACTGCAAATCTGTGCGCATAAGATGCAAAATTGGCTAGCATAACTTGAAAACTGAAAAGGCGAGCATTAGCTCGCCTTTATACTTATGGATGAGAGAATACTTCTATGATTACATTCTGCCAGCAGCAGACGATCAGTAATTCGGCTTGAGCGGCGGTTAACGACATGAAGCTTCCTGTCCAAAACATTTATTCTCAACAAAACCGAATAGTTCCTTCAGTAGATAAGCAGATTCAAAAGGCAGGATTTACCGAAGAGTCTTCAATGAACAAAACGTGAAGTGGGGGCTACTGATAAGCAATTGATAATTATCAATCACCTTATGTCAGATTATTTTACACTCCCTCAAAAAAGAGCCTGTAATATCAACATAACTAACTGTATATTTAGGCAATTTTATTATTGGAATGTATTTTGCTGTGCCTTGTAGTATATATTTTTTACTGGGAATTAATAATGAAAAATTTAGTGCATTCATTGCTGTTTATCTTGCTTCTTACAGGCTTTGCTAATGCTCAGGCATTGGTTATTAGCGGGCCAAACTTACCTAGCACCAATTTGGGCTGGGTTCAGAATGGGTTGTCTATCACTGCACTCCAGGATACTTCATTAACTAGCTTTACTTATAACAATCAAGGATTGGCAGACACGTTAAGACTGACTGATACTGCAGGCAATATTTTAGAAACATATAACATGGGTGCAGGTAACACTACACAAGTAATTAATGTGTCCTGGTCGTTAGTAACGGGCATTACTTATTATCTGATTGCTGAACAGAATTTTGGTAATAACGGTATGTGGACTAGCTTTTCCTCTTATCCCGTAAGTAATGCAGACATCAGCATCAATGGCTGGGTATCGCATGTGTTACCAGGAGGAACGAATACAGGATCAGGTACAGAATACTGGTTTCATTTTACAGGCATCACTACCAGAGATAGTGGTGGAACGGTACCTATTCCAGCTCCACTTGCTCTCATTGGACTCGGACTGGCTGCTATCGGTTGGACAAGACGTAAAGCTTAATCGACTAACAGGATAATCACTATAAGAAGCCCGTCCTCAGTGACGGTTTTTTTATTGCACGCTAGGCATGGCGGGCACTGTTTGAGTCACCGTGGCAGGGAGTGAATGACTACTACTGGTTGGTAAGTGCCATTTAGAGATAGATCCCTAACTATCCGCTTAGTCGCATAGCGGATTTCCTGACCTGACATAGGCCTTCAGATTAAGTTTAGATTTCAACATTTAACATGATTGGTTATTTTGCAGCTTATGCTCTCCCCCACTTAATGTTTGTGGGTTGGAGTATAAACTGCAAATCCGTACTCATGCCATGCGATCCAAAAAGGCAAGCATCAGCTCGCCTTTATTTTTATGGATGAGAGAATACTTCTATGATTACATTCTGCCAGCAGCGGACGATCAGAAATTTAGCGTGATCAGCGGCTCCCGCCCATTACGAGAAAATAGACGCATCCCTTTTTCTACTATTGTTTTTCACCTAAACTCTGTGTCACCTTTTGTATAACTGCAAGCGCGGTTTCTAGCTCTTCTACTGTAAACTCAGCAGCACACTGATCAGCCCAAGGGATTTGCTTTTGATAAAGCTTCTGGTATATCACTTCTGACTTGGGTGTTACCTCTACATATTTAGCTCGTTTATGGTTTGGATTATCTACCAGGGTAAGTAAACCATCGTTAATCATCACATCTACCAATCGCTGTACTGCCTGACGACTTTGTCCCATCTCGCGACCTATTTGAGGCACTGTGAGAGGGGTTTGGGACATTGTTATTGCACCTAATATCTTCCAGCGTGAGCTAGTAATGCCAAATTCCTTGGTCATCTTATCACCCTCATTACTGAGCAATCCACTGAGCTTGAATACGCACAGAGTGAGCTGGGTAAAAAGATTGCCTGATTTTGTTTCTCTCATATCTATTGCCTTTCTATCATTGACAACTAGTTGTCATTAGTTCATATTGGAACCATGTTAACTATTTGACAACATATTTACATATGATAACGCTAAGGAGAAAAACATGAAACAACTTATTCATCGTATTGGCGCGATAACTGCGACGATCTGTATTGCTCTTTTTTTTACATCAACTGTCGTAGTTGAGTTGTTTGGCACAGTAGAGTCTGTTGCAACGGTTAAGAGTCTGATTGTGATGCCTGGCTTGTTTATTCTCTTGCCAGCCATTGCGGCAACTGGCGCAACCGGGTTTGCTTTGGGCAAAAATCGTCAAGGGCGTTTATTCGAAGCAAAGAAAAAACGCATGCCGTTCGTCGGAGCAAACGGCGTCCTCATTCTGCTTCCAGCCGCTATCTTCCTTGATCAATGGGCTACGGCTGGAGCTTTTGATGCCCGTTTTTATCTGGTACAGGGTTTGGAACTTCTGGCAGGTGCTGTGAACCTGACGTTGATGAGCTTGAATATAAGGGATGGCTTGAGGATGTCGGGAAAACGCATCTTCAGCAAAGACATTAAGATCAACGCGGGACCCTAATTATGAAATATCAGTTCCTGAAATAATTGAATATACTCGACGCCGTGCTGATGGGGCCAGACTCATTGTCGTTTGGTTGGCTGACCTGCGCTCCCGGCTGCACAGGGGTCTGATTTGATTCTCAAAAGTCGTACAGTGTATTGCTGCATTTTATGACGGTGTGGTGGTGCCCGGAGCTTTGATTCTGCTGTTCTCCGGCTCCTGGTTTACCGTGCAGTCTTTTAGTGGCTGAACGTTTATTGAAACACCTTGTCTATCTGAAATGATCCTCCTATTGGCGTTTGAATTTGTGGAAGGTAATAGCCTCCCCGCCGTTGTTTCATGAAATTGCGTCGCTTGACCGACGATACATTGGCTCCAGCTGAAATAACAAAGAACGGGAAAATGGCGGTGCACAGTACTACCTTCGTTAACCCAGTGAGTTGTATATGGGGCAGCGAGTTGATTTACTCGCTGCGTAATCAAATTGCACTTATTACTTGAACCCTCGAAATTGACTATAACCTTGTCACAAAACACAAAGCCTAACACTTCTGTTGTTAACTTAGGCACTAAGCTAGTACCAGACGAAAAAGTGATCGATAATATCCAATGCTGAATAATAAAATACCAAACCTGAGTAAACAGAGCCAAAGGGTAGAAAAGTAAGCAATATCACCTTGCCCGGTGATCAGACAAACAAGCATGATGACTTTTGGTAGAATATGAGGGAGTTATAAGTGTACGAATTTGCCGATTCCAAACAGATTGCATTGCTGGGTATTGCACTTGCCATTGGTCTACTAATCGGTATTGAACGGGGCTGGGAATCCAGGAAAGAGAAAGAAGGTACACGGATAGCTGGACTACGCACCTTTGGCATTACTGGCCTGCTAGGTGGAGTAGCTGGAGTATTATCCCTATACCTCGGAATAACTGCATTTGGTTTTATCTTCCTGGGATTCACTGCCGCCGTGACAATTGCTTACGCGATGCGACAACGTGTGAGTGGCGAGGCCAGTATCACCAGCCTTACTACAATGCTTCTGACATTTATACTGGGCACATTGACAACGCTGGATCACGTAAACCTTGCTGCGTCTACTGCCGTAGTAACGGCCATATTATTACGATACAAGGATGTTTTGCATGGCTGGTTAAAAAAGCTGGAAGAGCATGAGCTTCGTGCGGCCTTGCAACTTCTTCTTATCTCGATTGTACTTCTACCCGTCCTTCCTGATCAAGGTTATGGCCCATGGCAGGCATTGAACCCCTATGAGATCTGGTGGATGGTAGTCCTCATAGCCGGTGTCTCATTTATCGGTTATTTCACTATGAAGATAGCCGGTCCCGAAAAAGGGATAATATTGACTGCATTGACTGCAGGAATGGCTTCATCCACTGCATTAACATTGCATTTTTCTCGTCTTTCACAAAAACAGGAAGAGATGAAGGGCCTGCTGGCAGCTGGTATTCTAGTGGCTTGTGGAATTATGTTTCTACGCGTTGTACTCATTTCAAGCCTTATCAATCCAACACTGTTTACCCCACTAATTATTCCCATGCTTGTGATGGTTTTTCTGACTCTTATTTCCGCATTTATTGTTTGGCATAATAGGGAGAGCCGACCAGCCAGTGAACTGGCTCATTTGATCAACCCATTAGAATTAAAATCAGCACTATTTTTTGGTGCCTTACTGATACTTGTGATTCTGTTAGGAAAAGTAGCAATACATTTTTACGGTGATGCCGGCATATTTTTGCTTGCAGCCGCATCTGGAATAGCCGATGTTGACCCCATTAATCTGACCCTTTCCAAAATGAGTATCGCAGACATATCTGTAGATGTGGCTGTTTTCGGCATTGTAATCGCCTCTGCCTCTAATACGATGGTTAAGGCCACGCTAGCACTATTTGTTGGTTGCCGTGGGCTTGGGATTAGGGTCTTATTGCCATTGTTATTTGTAGCCACGGCAGGATTGATAACAGCTAGGCTGATTTGAAGGTTACTTTCTATAAACTGAACAGCAGTGTTAGTCTTTATAGAAATGGAGTGAAGAAATTAAACAGCCAACCGATTAATGTAAAGGCAACCAAAAGTAATGTAAATAATGTTGCTAATAGTTTCCACTGCATCACTTGTTTGAGCAAAATGAATTCAGGAAAACTCGCGGCCACTGTACTCATACTAAACGCTAATGTTGTGCCAATAGGTAAGCCGTTAACAAGGAGGCTCTCCATAACGGGAATAACTCCAGTCGCATTAGAGTAAAGAGGTATTCCAATCAACACCGCGGTAGGTACAGACCACCATTGGCCATCACCTAAATTCTCCTGAATCCAACCGTCTGGTACAAAACCATGCAGAGCCGCTCCCAAGCCAACACCAATAATGACCCATTTCCAAACTCGTCCAAAAATCTCAAGAGATTCTGCTTTTGCGAACTGATGGCGCTCTTTAATTGAAAGTCTTTTAATTTTATGTACCGAATTTGTCGCTTCTTGCGTTTGAGTTTGTCCTCTCTCTAGTGCTTGTGCAGCAAAAGACTGTAACCATCTCTCCGCTTTAATCGCATCAAGAAATAAGCCTCCAAGAATTCCAACAGCCATGCCGATAACCACGTAGAGCACGGTAAATTCCCAACCCAATAAACTCATAAGTAAAAGAACCGCCACTTCATTAATCAGTGGAGAGGTGATCAAAAATGCCATTGTGATACCCACAGGAATACCTGCCGAGATAAACCCCAGAAAAACAGGGATACTGGAACAAGAGCAAAATGGGGTAATAGCACCAAAGCCTGACCCCATCAAATAGCCTACCCCACGATGTTTACCCGCTAAGTAATCACGTACCATTTCTACATTCAGTGAGGCTCGTATAAGCGCTATCACGTAAATCATAAAAATCAGCATTACGAATATTTTGCTAACATCTTCTACAAAGAAATGTACGGCATCACCAAACTTGGTTTCAGACGTCACCCCTATAATGTTATAGACAAGCCAACTCGCAAAATCACTAAATATCTCTAGCATGACTTATAATTCCAAACAAAATAATAGTGATTATTTTCATAGAAACTCCTTATACATCAAGTGGAATTTCATGCTATTCATTCAAAGCGAACCAATGCTGCGTTTTACTGGTAAAACAACGAGAGATAGCATCTTTTAAAATCTCAATATATGAATAATCATATATTTAAAGCTGAATTTATTTAGCAGAAAGTCGTCATTCTTTCTGGACAACCACCTAGCCCGCTTAATTTCGATAGCTTATCAGAGTGGCGAATGCATCAAACATGAGCCGACTTATTAATCGGGGTTGATTGACCCATTGGCAGACTCAGGGATATTAACCCGGCAGTTATAACAAAGGCCATTGACCACCAGAGACAACCGATGAGTCCCTGGGTTTGATAGATCAGGCCTGAGAGTACTGTGCCCGCCAGGCGACCACCGGCATTGGCCATATAATAGAACCCGACATTCATGGCGACCTTGTCATGGTCGGAATAAGCCAGTATCAAATAAGAGTGCACGGCTGAGTTAATGGCAAACACCACACCAAACAGCGCAAGTCCCACTATTAATACAATGTCATTGGGCCAATCCTGGTTTAACGCCAGTGCTATACCAGCCGGAAACAGTGACAATAAAAAGACCCAGAATCGTGCCGTATCAGCACCTGCACCCTCACCATGATGTGTTCGACCTATCAGCTTCGGCACACTCGCCTGAACAACCCCATAACCAATGATCCACATCGCCAGAAATGCCCCAACCTCTGTAGGTGACCAACCAAGTATCTCCACCAGAAAAACCGGTAGCCCAACAACGAACCAGATATCACGGGAACCAAACAGGAAAAACCGAGCAGCAGAAAGCCGATTGATTGCGGCTACCTTAGAAAAGACTTGGGTAAACTTGGGTTTTGATTTCAGCTTACCCACACCGGCTGGTAACAATACGGCGGTTATCAATAAGACGATAAAAAGCAGACCGGCCAGACTACCCAACGCCATTCTGAAACCAAGCCATTCCAGTAGTGCGGCACCGACAAAAAAACCGAACCCTTTCAACGCATTCTTTGATCCGGTCAGAATAGCGACCCATTTGAATAAAGTTGAACCATCAGCATCATCTGCCATGATTTTCACGGATGCCTTGGCTGACATTTTATTCAGATCTTTTGCTATACCGGATAGTGCCTGAGCGGCCATTACATAGGCAACGCTGAGCCAGGCATCAGGTACTGTAAGCATGGCCAAGGCCACTACCTGCAAAACCATTCCTATATTCATGGTGAGATTGAGCCCGATACGCGCGCCCAACCACCCCCCCACCAGATTGGTCACGATGCCAAAGAACTCGTAGAACAGAAACAGCATCGCCACTTCAAAGGGCGAATAACCGAGTAGATGAAAATAGAGCACCACCAACATGCGAATGGCACCATCGGTTACGGTAAAGGTCCAGTAACCGCCAGTGACAATCAGATAATGGTATAGACTCCGCTCCATACTAAAGACTCAATGCGACCTTTTTAGTGAGGTCGATCATCCGATTTACATAACCCCATTCACTGTCATACCAGGCATAAATTTTGACCTGTGTCTGATCAATGACCATGGTCGAGAGGGCATCAACAATGGATGAACGGGGATCGTTGATATAGTCGACCGAGACCAGCGGGCGTTCTTCATAGCCCAGTATCCCTTTCAATTCACCTTCCGATGCTGATTTGAAGTAACCGTTTATCTCTTCTGCAGTTACAGGTCGGGCCGCTTCAAATACAAAGTCTGTAAGCGAGGTATTCAACACGGGCACGCGCACGGCATGGCCATTAAGTTTGCCTTCAAGCTCGGGAAATATTTTGGTGATCGCCTTGGCGGAACCGGTTGACGTGGGTATCAGTGAGGTACCGCAGGCACGGGCACGACGAAGATCCTTGTGGCCTTTATCTACAATGGTCTGGGTGTTGGTAATATCATGAATGGTTGTCATGCAGCCATGCAGGATCCCCACCTTTTCATGCATCACTTTGACCACCGGAGCAAGACAGTTAGTGGTGCAGGATGCGGCCGTCAGCAGATGATGCTCTGATGGCTTGTATTGATCACCATTGATGCCATAGACAATATTCAGCGCCCCCTCAGTCGGTGCCGCAACGATGACTTTCTTAACGCCCTGTTCGAAATAGGTATTTAGTGAGGTCGGCTGTTTATGATGTTTACCGGTGGCCTCGATGACAATGTCACAGCCAGACCAGTCAGTATCGCCAATGGCTTCATTGGATGAGTAATCAAGATTTTTTTCATTAATTATCAATTGCTGGCTGTCAGCAATTGTCTCATGACACCAGGTACCATGTGCAGAATCAAACTTGAGCAGATGGGCTGACCCTATGGCATCTGTTGCAATCTCATTGATCTGTATAAAATCAAATTCGGGCATCTCCCATCCCACGCGTAAGCCCAGTCGACCCATGCGGCCAAAACCATTGATTCCCACTCTTACTGACATCTTAGAAACACTCCCCTGCTTCTGTTATTTATATATAAATGGACGCCTATCTTGAACGATCATTTTCTTATCCATTTGCAGATAGATCGGGTTTCGTTTTAAAACCACTGGCGAATCAGGTCAGATGTGGGAACACCTCCGGTATGTACCACTTTTCCCTCTATGACCACACCCGGTGTAGACATAACGCCATAGCCCATGATCTCGGCCATATCAGTCACCTTTTCCACGGTGATACTTACCCCGACTTCTTCTGCAACTTGGGCGACCAGCTTGGCCGTTGTCTCGCAATTCTTACATCCTGAACCCAGGATTTTTACCGTTTTCATTTCACTACTCCTTGCTCTGTTTTGATAGTCGATGGTCATTTATTGCTTAAGCACCACAGGCCTCACCGGGTCGATTAGGCATTTCCCTAAGTGCCAAGGCATCACTGGCAAATGGATCGGCAGTGTGGACGCCCTTAAACGTTGTAGCGAGAATAGCGGTCACCCACGGCGGCAAATCCGGATTGATTCGGTAATAGATCCACAAGCCCTCTTTTCGGTCACAGACCAAGCCGGCTTTTCGCAAACCGCCCAGATGGTGCGATATCTTCGGTTGTGGCAGTGCCAGAGCATGGGTTAATTCACAGACACAGAGCTCGGGGTGACTCACCAATAACGCAAGACATCTGAGCCGGGTTGTATCAGAAAGTGCTCTGAATAAGGATTCGGGCTGCATATCGAAAACACACTATATCTAGATTGGTGGATATATTTTATATCCACCAATCTAGATATAGCAATAGAGAAAGAGGCGATCGAGGTGAGTTGGTTTAAATCAAACTTTGATTTTTGATGAACAAAATCACTCGAAACAAAAAGGCCCAGTGTAATGTGGGCCTTTTTGATGGATTACTTTGATACTGAATACGGTCTATCTTTTCTTCCTGGGCATTATCTCAATTCAGGAGCAGAGTTTAGACCTGCCCTGCTCGATACAAAAGAAGCAGCCCCCGCACCAATTCGTTTGGCAAATCGCTCAAACACATCCTCGGCCAATGTAAAATCAACCAGTGTCTCGGCCTTTATCAGCTCCCTGGCCACGTAACTGCTACTACCCATGCCATCGGCCAATCCTAACTTAATACTCTCTTCACCTGACCAGAAGAGCCCGCTGAAGGTCTTGTCATCGGAGATTAGCCGGTCACCCCGCCCCTCTTTTACTTCCTGGATAAACTGTTGATGAACCTGATCAAGCATCGTCTGTACGTGCTGTTTTTCCTCCTCTTTCAATGGAGAAAACGGATCAAGGATGCCTTTATGTTCGCCAGCAGTTAGCAGCCTGCGTTCCACACCCAACTTTTCCATCCCCCGCTCAAAGCCAAAGGTACTCATCAGTACACCAATCGATCCAACAATACTGGCCTTATCCACATAGATCTCATCAGCCGCAACCGCAATATAATAACCACCAGAGGCGGCCATATCTGTCACAACGGCATACACAGGGATCTCTTTATGTTTCTCTTTCAGTCGTTTGATCTCATCATTGATATAGCCCGCCTGTACGGCACTGCCGCCGGGACTGTTGATGCGTAGGATCACTCCTTTGGTCTTTTTATCTTCATAGGCGCTTCGTAAAGCGGCAATGATATTATCAGCACTGGCTTCGCTGTCATCAGCAATAACGCCCTTAATCTCAATAATCGCGGTATGCTCTTTAATTGCCTTCAAAGACCCTTCAGGTAACAGGTCAGGTGTCCATAGCACCACTATTGTTACCAGATAGGCAAAAGTCAGCAGTTTAAAAAAGATACCCCAGCGACGGGACCGGCGCTGCTCCACAATTGAGGAGGTTGCCAGTTTCTCCAGCAGTTCACGCTCCCAGCCATCCTTGCGTTTTACTTTTTCCTGTTCCACGTTATCCATTTCACTCACTCTGGTTTATTGTTTCGTTAGGGTTTGGGAGGATTGCTCCAGCCAGTGGGTCAATTCAGCTATATCATCCAGACAGCCCAGCGGGTTGAATTGATTGAGCCGCGCTACCTCATGGACCCCATAACTGACAGCCAATCCATGAGTTCGGGCATTTAAAGCCATCTGCAGGTCATACTCGGTATCACCAATCATCAGTGTCGCTTCCGGCGCTACACCCAGTTCATCCATGATCTGCAGTAACATCTGAGGATGGGGCTTGGAGAAGGTCTCATCGGCGCAACGTGTAGAATGAAACAGCGACTTCAGGCCTGTCTCATCCAGAACTTTATTCAGACCCGGCCGTCCCTTACCCGTTGCAACGGCCAGTAGATAGTCCTGTTCTGCCAGGCGATTCAGCACTTCAAGTGAATTCGGGAACAGCAGTGACGGGGTACTGTCCTCATTCAGGAAGTAACGCCGATAGTGATCAATGAACGCCTCTTTAAAGGCGTTATCTGTTCCGGGGAAAAGCATCTCCAGGGCCTCTTTTAGACCCAATCCAATGATATTCCGTATTTGATCATCGGAGGGGGATGCAACGGCCATATCCCGGGCCGCCCCCTTCACACAGGAGACTATCCGCGCCTCTGAATCCATCAGAGTGCCATCCCAATCAAATACCAGGAGTTTAAAATCACGTTTCATCTGTTTACTACTCGTTTATTGACAGATAACGGTTTATTTGAGGGCAGAGAGCACTTTATTCAATGCCGGCTCAAGGGGGGCTTTAAAGTATTGATCCTGTTTTTCGTCCGGCCAGCGAAAACGAAGTGTTTCGGCATGCAAAAACAGGCGTTTTAGCCCCAATCCCTTTATCTGCTTGTTGGCTTCGCTATCACCATATTTCTCATCACCCAGTATCGGGGTTCCCAGGTGAGCGGTATGCACCCTGATCTGATGAGTACGTCCCGTCATCAGACGGGCCTCTACCAGCATCCGGCCGCTGTAGCGTTCTCTGACACTGAATCGAGTCAATGATTCCTTTCCTCTGGGATCAACCACCACCACGCGCTCCCCGCCCTGCAGTGTATTCTTCAGCAACGGCACATCCACATCGATACGATCCCTATTCCAGGAACCATTTAGCAGCGCGATATACCGCTTGTCGATGCCATTGGCTCGCATCAGTTCGTGCAGTGATCGAAGTGCACTGCGCTTTTTGGCAATGAGCAGGCAGCCTGATGTATCCCTATCCAGACGATGTACCAACTCAAGCTGTTTTTCATCCGGACGCATCTGTCTGAGTGCCTCAATCACGCCAAAATTGAGCCCACTACCACCGTGTACCGCCAAACCAGAGGGTTTATTCAGCACTATGATGCGTTTATCTTCAAAAATAATGGCCCCCGCCAAACGGGTCAATAAACGGTCATCAAGCCGGGGCGGGGCATCTTTTTCGGGGACCCGAACTGGCGGGACCCGGATCTGGTCTCCGACTTTAATTCGGTACTGGGCTTTTATTCGCCCCTTGTTGACACGGACCTCACCTTTACGAAGGATTCGGTAGATGAGGCTCTTGGGTACACCCTTGAGATAGTTAAGCAGGAAGTTATCGATTCGCTGACCATCGAAGCCTGCTTCAACAGTTAGTATCTGGACCGAGCTTTGGTTTCGTTGTGGTTCTGACATGCGCAGAATAATACCAGCTTAGAATGCCTGACCCATAGAAAAACGATTTTCATGCCCGTTATTTAACCCATATCCGTTCAACTGTCGGCGAATAATTCACCCATCTGTGTACTACGTAACCCTCTGACTGATCATCCTATTTGCTGCACTTGCCGAAGACAGCTATAATCCCGCGTTAGCGGTGAATTTAGCTAATAGGGCTATCTGTTTCTGCTATGAGCTAACTGAATAAAGAACGTACACCTTCACTAAGCGTCATATAGATTGAAGAGTGACGTTCAGTTGATGCCGGCGATCAGATCTCTCACAACGGTGAGATAGATCGATCAGTACACTTTCGTACTCTGCCAAAGGCACAACAAAAGAACGCATCGAGCCTAACAGCTGGCGATGTACATAATTAACGGCGCGCTTAAAGCTGCTGCCATGTTGAACAAGCCGTTTAGCTATTCAAACATGTGAGCAGTCCTGATTTTAAATAGGAACCAATGTACTGGGAGTTGTCCGGTCGATCCTGAAAGCAAGGGTCCCTGGTACCTATTTAAGTGTAGAGCGCGCCCAGGGAATATCACAATATGAAACGCATGTTAATCAACGCAACTCAGCCTGAGGAGTTGCGTGTAGCCATCGTGGATGGCCAAAAACTTTTTAATCTCGATATTGAAACAGCTGGACGCGAACAGAAAAAAGCCAATATATACAAGGGCAAAGTAACACGTGTAGAGCCAAGCCTTGAAGCAGCCTTTGTTGAGTACGGATCTGAACGCCACGGCTTTCTCCCCCTGAAAGAGATCTCCCGTAACTATTTTACTGACTCTGCCCGCGAGTCTGGTGGACGTGTCCAGATTAAAGACGCCATCAAAGAAGGACAGGAAGTTGTCGTACAGATTGAAAAGGAAGAGCGGGGAAATAAAGGCGCAGCACTCACCACCTTTATCTCGCTGGCGGGACGTTATCTGGTACTCATGCCCAATAATCCCCGGGCAGGTGGCATATCTCGACGTATCGAGGGCCAGGAACGAAACGATCTGCGTGATGCCATGTCAGGCCTGGAGATTCCAGACGGATCCGGGTTGATTGTCCGCACCGCAGGAATTGGCAAAAGCCAGGAAGATCTGCAATGGGATCTGAATTACCTGTTACAGCTTTGGGATGCCATCGAGTCATCTGCAAAAGAGAAAGCATCCCCCTTCCTGATCTACCAGGAAAGCAACGTCATCATTCGCTCTATCCGTGACCATCTGCGTCAGGATATTGGTGAAATCGTCATTGATCACCCTGAAGTTTACAAAGAAGCCTGCGAATTTATTGAGCAGGTAATGCCGCATAATCTACGTAAACTGCGTCACTACACTGACGAAGTGCCGCTCTTCAGTCGCTACCAGATAGAGAGCCAGATTGAGTCTGCCTTCCAGCGTGAAGTGAGACTGCCTTCCGGTGGCGCCATCGTGATCGATCATACAGAAGCACTTACTTCTGTTGATATCAACTCCGCCCGCTCGACAAAAGGTGCGGATATTGAAGAAACCGCTCTCAATACCAATCTGGAAGCCGCTGACGAGATCGCACGTCAACTAAGAATGCGTGATATGGGTGGACTGTTCGTTATCGATTTTATCGATATGACGCCAACCAGAAATCAGCGTGAAGTTGAAAATCGGCTAAAAGAAGCCATGAAGCAGGATCGCGCCCGGGTTCAGCTGGGTCGCATATCCCGCTTCGGACTGCTTGAACTTTCGCGGCAGAGACTACGTCCCTCTCTGGGTGAGTCGATGCTGCATGTCTGTCCACGCTGTGACGGACATGGCTTTATTCGCGGTGTTGAATCCCTGGCCCTCTCGGTACTTCGCATTATCGAAGAGCACGCCATGAAAGAGAACACCCTGCGCATTAATGCCCAGTTGCCTGTTGATGTAGCGACATTCCTGCTTAATGAAAAACGTCAGGCAATTCATGACATTGAGCAGCGCCAAAGCGTGAATGTTGTTCTGATTCCGAATGTTCATCTGGAAACACCCCACTATGAAATTGAACGCATACGTGATCAGGATATGCCAGAAGATGCCGAGGAAACAGCCAGCTATAAATTGATGGTTGAACCGGAAGACAAGACCCCTGACTTTGCCAAACCTAATACTGAAACACCTGAAGAGCCCACTGTAAAAAGGTTTATACCCTCATCACCTGCCCCAACACCTCAGCCCAAGCAGGAGATCACTCAGGAGCAACCCAGAGAGAAAGGCTTTTTCAGCAAGCTCTGGAAAGCGATTATTGGCGGTGAGTCAGAAGTCAAACCAGCCGAACAAACGCCAGAACCCGTAAAACGCAGCGCCCCCAAACGTGCCGAATCAAAAGGCCGCGACAAACGTGCGCGCTCTAATCAAGACGATAACAAGCGTTCAAATGCCAATCGACCTTCTAAGCCAAAGCAGACCAGCAAAAAGAAGGGAGAGGACACTCGTTCACAACCTAATCAACGCAAGACGGACAAGTCAGACACAAAACAGACATCGAAGACGGATGGGGCGAATCAGAACAAGGAAGAAGCATCAGCCAGCAACACAAATGGCCCCGCCAATGAGCAGGCAACACCAACAGCAAATGATGAACCCAAACGCAGTTCGCGTCGGGGTCGCCGTGGCGGTCGTCGCAGACGCAAAACCAACCCTAACGAAAATGAGTCTACCGAACAGACAAGCCCGGTAAATCCGGAACAACCCCAACAGGCACCTGCTGTGTCTGGTGAAAAACAGTCGGATGATACTGCTCAGAAAAGCAAACCTAAATCCAACAGAAACCAGCGTTCTCGCAAGCCTCGTAATCAGAATGAGACGGACGATAACAGTAAACAGGCACCTGATGCGACAAAGGTAGCAGAGAAGAGCTCACAGGAAGCTAAACCGGAGCAAGCGAAGAAACCTGACACGGATTCACAAAAGCCCACGGCGGATCAAACAGGCAATAAAGCTGAGTCTGCGGAAAAAGCCGTTGTTACAAAGCCTGCCTCCAGCGCATCGCCTGAAAGTAAAAAGGCTGTAGCTCCTGAAGTGACGGCTGATAAAACCAGCAAACCCCCTGTTACTGAAAAAGCTAAACCGGTGACTCCCCTTTCCGAAACAGCTAAAGCACCTGAGCAGAATACGGCCACAAGTAACAAAGCCAGTAATGAGCCGGTATTACGTCAAGTGGTGACGAATCCTGCTGCGGTTAAAGCCATGGAAGCAGCACCAACTGCACAAAAGCCTGCCCAAGAGAGGCCGACCCCCCCTGTTGCTGCCAAAACCCCAGATCCTAAACCAGTTTCAACGCAGCCATTGCGCCAGGTAGAGACTAAACCAACAGCAGTAAAACCTGCTGCACCCGCACCCAAGCCGGCCGCAACTCCAGCACCTGAACAGAAACCTGTTGCGGCCCCTGCTGCCGTTAGAAAGCCTGAACCAGCACAACCATTGCGTCAGGTTGAGACTAAATCGCGAACCGAGAGCAGCTCCGCACCTGAAGCATCAGCCAAGACCAGTCAGGCTGCCCCTTCTGCAAAACCAGAAATAAAGCCGGCAGGAGACAACGAGTAGTTCGGTTTTTTTTAGTCAATTAAAAAGGCAGGTGGCCACTGGTCACCTGCCTTTTTAATGACACGATACAGTCAGTTACATAAAAAGTATCAGAGTTGGTGTTTCTGCCTGATATGCTCCAGTAACGCTTCAGAAGCACCCTGGATCAGGTCAAACACTTTATCAAACCCTTTACTCCCGCCGTAATAAGGATCAGGGACTTCTTTGCTTCCCAGCTTGGGGGCAAAATCCAATAATAAATGCAGTTTTTTCTTCCCTTCAGCCGGAGCGATAAATTGCAGGTTTGATAGATTATCCTTATCCATCGCCACTATATAATCAAATTGATCGAAATCGTTTCGTTCTGTCTGACGAGCACGCTGACCACTTAAGTCGACCCCGCGCGAAGCCGCCGTCTTCTGTGATCTTGGATCGGGTGAGTTGCCAACGTGGTAAGCATGCGTTCCGGAAGAATCAACCAGGATATGCTGCTGCAGACCAGCACGCGCCACTAAATCTTCAAACACCCCATGTGCCGTTGGTGAACGACAGATATTGCCCATGCAGACAAATAGAACAGACACTTTTTTCATAATCAGTAATTCAGCGTTTCGTTAGAATATTAATTAGTGCATACATCATATAAATATTGATCATGCAATAAATAGATCGTAGCCTATAATAAGGTTTACATCGTAGTCTTCAATATGGATTCTAGCATTATGGGATGGTTTATTAAGCGGAAAAATGAACCCGTAGCATACGACCAAGTGCAAAAGATGCAACTCAAAAGAATATCAGAGTACCAGCCATTTATTCTTCTCAGGATTAGTCGTTGCGGCTGTAAGACATCAATTCATCAGATGGATAATACTTTTTTAATCAGCGAGGCCCCTATACTTCCTTTAGCCGGTTGCACATCAACCGATTGTCGTTGCGCATACGAAGGGATTGTTGATAGAAGAAAGAATAAATCGCGCCGATTCAGAGTGGAAAGAAGGCGGGCTTTCAGGCAAGACCTTGAGCGGCGTGCTAATCATGGACGTAGAAAAAGCGATCTACTCCTGAGCTATCAGCATTATTAGCATAGAGAACCCCTTATTCAGGCGACTGCAAGATCTTTTGAGATGATATTTTGTTACATTAGGTTGGTTCACTCATTTTTATAACCCGTTATTTTAATCAATACTCACCCTATGAGACTAATAAAGTGAATGACCATGCTTTCTTACATCGTTTACGTACCTTAATAGGTAGCCACTTTAAACACGAGGGGAGAGAATGGGTATTGCACGAGATATTAAGTGATGAAGGCAGCGTGGTTCTTGCGGACCCAACAAGTCAGGCAATTATCCAGGCCAACCTGTTTGGTGAACCATCACGTAAAGGACCCGAGACGGTAATAATTCCACTCAATGGTGACTCACCCGATACACTTTCGGAAGAGTTACTTGAACTTCTGGCTAACAAAATCGGAAAAGAAGAAGTGGACTGAACTCAGTCAACGATCTTGTTGAACTGTTGATTGATCCGTTCGAGGTCTTGCTGGGTATCAATACCCTGACCGGGCATCTCGGCGGCCTCACTGACGTGAATACGCTCCCCATGCCAAAGCACCCGAAGCTGCTCAAGCGACTCAATAGCCTCCAAAGGGGATGGGGCCCAGTTTACATAGCGTGCGAGAAAACCGGCACGATAGGCATAGAGTCCAATATGCCGATAAAACCCCGTCACTTGTTCCGGTATCATTGATTGATCTGCAAACTGATCTCTATCCCAGGGAATCGGCGCACGACTGAAATAGAGTGCATAACCTTTTTGGTCGGTCACCAGCTTGACAACATTGGGGTCGAATAACTGCGCCTTTTCTGTCAAGCAGGCACAGAGCGTCGTCATTACCGCGTCATGATGGGCATGCATATCCTCTGCAACTTGCAACAGTAATGCAGACGGCATATCAGGCTCATCACCCTGAAGATTGACCACTATCTCATGGGCTGACCAGCCGTAGACCCTAGCGACTTCTGCAATACGGTCTGTACCACTCCTGTGATCAGGATTGGTCATACACACTTCACCACCAAAACCGCTGACACAATCGGCAATCCGTTTATCGTCGGTGGCCACCACCACCTGCTCTGCCCCACTCTGCAACGCCCGTTCATGTACCCACTGAACCATGGGTTTACCGCCAATATCAAGAAGTGGTTTACCGGGCAGTCGGGTTGATGCGTAGCGGGCAGGAATGACTACTTTAAAGTTCATTAGAACGCCAGAAACAGTGGTGATTCAAATACACGTGGATTTACTCGACTTCTTCATCAGCAGGAAGTTTTCGTGCTTCATCTTCCAGCATGACCGGAATGCCATCGCGAATAGGGTAAGCCAGACGATCAGCCCTGCAGATCAGTTCACTCCCTTTGCGATTGTAGGTCAACTTACTCTTGCAGAGTGGGCATACCAGTATATCCAGTAGTTTTTTATCCATCGTTGAGTTCTCTAATCAGTTTGTCCAGTTGTTGAATGAAACCCCTATCCAGCTCGGCACTGACTTCCAGATACCAGTGACGCTGTTGGGAAAACGTGACGCATTTTACCGCATCTTTCTCAGTAATAATCACTGGCCAATCATCGTTGGGTGAGATTTCAGCTGCGCTGAATTTATGATGATCGGGATAGGCGTGTGTTTCAACCTTCATGCCTAATTGAGTGAGCGTATTGAAAAAGCGCTCAGGATTACCAATTCCAGCCATCCCGTGAACTGATTGACCCTGAAATTGCGTCGTTGACACCCGGCGTTGATCATAAAGATTGACCAGCTCACCTGTTGTCAATGTCATACAGTGACCTGCAAAACGGGAAATCCCATTAGTAACCACCCCATTAAATACCACCAAGTCTACTTGGCTCAATCGACTGGCACGCTCCCGAAGGGGACCTGCAGGCAGACAGAAGCCATTACCTAACCCTCGCATACCATCAATGACCGCTATTTCGATATTCCGACCCAGTGCATAGTGTTGCAGACCATCATCAGAGATAAGTATGTCGCAGGGTGAATTTTTTAACAGAGCATGACCGGTGGCAGGTCGATCAGGCCCCACCCAAACAGGACAGCCACTGCGTTGAGCCAACATAACGGGCTCATCCCCTACTTCCTGGGGGTTGCTGTCAGCAGTAACCGGGATTGGCCATTCAGATGCACTTCCTCCATAGCCCCGTGAAATAATACCCGGGCTGTAGCCCTTCTCTTGCAAATACGCAGCCAGCCAGATCACCAGCGGAGTCTTCCCTGTGCCGCCAACGGTGATATTGCCTACGATGATGACAGGCACAGGCAGATGCTGGGTAGGTTTAAAATTGAATTGATAGGCCAGTCGGCGTAGCCAGCTTATGAAACAGAACAGCCAGGAGAGCGGCAGCAGCAGTATTGAGACCGGGTTAACGCTGTACCAATAATGATCGAGTCTTTTCACAGACGAATCATTCAGTCTCTACCGGCTGCTTGCCGGGAAAGGTCATATTAACAAAGCCCAGCTGACTGGTGACATCCATTACCTTGAATACGGACTGAAAATCGGCACGGGCATCTGCCTTGATAACCACTGGCAGATCGCGTCGCAGGCCAGCGGCCTTCTCAATAGCACTTTTAAGTGTATCCGAATCAGTATTTACCACCTCGCGCTCATCAACATAGAAGCGGCCATTGGCATCCACCGTTATCTGTAAGACTTTTTCCTCTTCAACCTTTTCATCCTGTGTGGCTGCCGTGGGTAGCTCCACTTTAATTCGGGACTCTTTATCGAAGGTGGTTGAAACCATGAAAAAGATCAGCAGCAGAAAAACCACGTCGATCAGTGCTGTCAGGTTAAGCTCTGGAGACTCTTTGCGATGTGGACGAAGATTCACCTGATCACCCCTGCTCGCGCTCGCCCTGCATCACCTCAACCATTTTCAGTGCCTGCTCCTCCATCTTTACTACCAGCCGTTCTACACGACCACCAAAATAACGGTGGAACATCAGGCTAGGAATAGCCACAGAGAGACCCGCAGCCGTGGTGATCAATGCCTCGGAGATACCACCGGCCAATACTGTCGGGTCCCCGACACCAACGGTCATGATGGCTGCAAACACCTTGATCATGCCAATGACCGTCCCGAGAAGACCGAGTAATGGCGTAATAGAGGCAATGGTACCAAGAGTATTGAGGTAGCGTTCCAGCTCATGTACGACTTGTCTCCCTACCTCCTCAATGGCCTCTTTCATGATAATTCTGGAGTGTTGTCGATTCACCAGCCCAGCCGCAAGAATGCGACCCAGTGGAGAGCCCTCTTTAACAGTAACGACATGGGCATTGGTCAATTGGCCTTTACTGTGCAGTTGCCAGATCTGCGCCACCAGATTATTGGGTATCACACGCTTTGAGCGAAGTGCCCAGAATCGCTCGATAATTATGGCCATTGCTACAATTGAGCACGCGATGATGGGCAGCATCAGAATACCGCCGGCTTTTACCAGTTCAAACACCTTCTCGATTCCCTCTGGAGTCCAGTTTTACTGTATCCGGGGCATTCGCCCCATCAGATAAGCTGTATCATACTGTATTACAGACCCCGATCAAAAGCTGTTAGAGCGATCCCTTTTTAGGATGAGCTTTTCATCCAATACCGTTTTGTCGATATACGATGACTCCAGGGTCCCTGTATTGTTCCATCAGGCTGAATAATAAATGAAATCGCACCTGATTCAGCCGTATTAAACAGGGCGATTTGAGCCTTTTGCCAACGCTGAAGGACCTGATCACGGGGAAATCTGTAGCGATTTAGATAACCCGCTGAAATCAATCCGTATTCAGGCTGGGTCATATTTATAAATGCACTGCCGGATGAACTGGCACTGCCATGATGAGGCACAGTGACCACAAGCGATCTTAATCTTTCTCTATAGCGCCTTACCAGTGAGGCCTCCGCTTCTGATTCAATATCACCGGTTAATAATATCTGGCCTGATTTATTTCGAATAGCCACCACACAGGTGGCATTATTCCCACGCCAATGATGATTGTTATCTGGATGTAATAGCTCGAAGTCTACACCATCCCACGTCCAACGCTGACCCGCGGCACATGGGGTTGGGTCTCCAACCGGAATTCGCTCTGGCTCACCACTCATCAATGTGGCACCAGGAAACTGATCCAGAACGGCCCCCAGGCCGCCACGGTGATCACTATCACCATTACTCACAATCACCCTATCAAGATGTTGGATTCCTCGTGAGTTAAGAAAAGGGATGACAACCCGCTTTCCTGTATCAAATCCGGACGGAAAACTGGGACCGGCATCATAGAGCAGCACATGATGGGCTGTTTCCACGACTACCGACAATCCCTGCCCTACATCCAGCATTGTGACGCGAACTGCATCCGCAGGAAGTGTTACTGGCTTATAAAAAAGAGCCGGCAAGGCCAGCAGCAAAGCTAACCGTCTACCCGGTATCGCCGAAGGCAAAAGAAACATCAAAACAGCGCACAGAAACCCCATACTCATCCATAGCGGCGCTTCAGCCAGAGTTGGCAGGTTATAGTTGTAGGCGGCCGCCCCTGACAAGAGCATTTCAACCTGACGTATCAACCTGGCTGCAAGATTGATCAGGCTAGCTCCTGCAAAGGGCCACACATAAAGTAGCAATACAGCGCACAACAACAGTGGGACTAGAATCAGAGAAAACAGAGGTACCATGAAGATATTAACAGCAGGCGAAATCAGTGGGACCTGAAAACCGAGTAGTATCAGTATCGGCGCCAAACCAAGGGAGACAACCCATTGCATCCTGACCAAGTCCCGGAACAACCTTCTCCTGCTACTGCGCTTTACCTGCATTCCAAGAAGAATAACAAAGACAGCGCCAAATGAGAGCCAGAAACCGGCAGAGATAACAGCAACAGGATCAAGCACAACAATAACAAACAACGCGGTGGCGAGACTCTGAAACGGTTGAACCCTTCGTTTTAAAAGCACACTCCCCATCACAACAGTCAGCATAATCAACGCACGTGTACAGGGGGTGGCAAATCCAGCCAGCCCAGCATAAACAAACCCGGCAAGAAGGGCTGTCAGGGCAGCAAACTGGGGCGCCGGTAGCATATGACAGCCGCTGTTGAATCGACGCCACACGCCTTGGCCCACAAAAAAGAACAAACCCGAAACAATACCGATGTGGAGCCCGGAAATTGCCATTAAATGGTTAGTACCGGTCTGACGAAACAGATCCCACTGGGATGATGAGATTTGGCTCCTGTCACCAATTATCAGGGCCAAAATGATTCCTGACACCGATTTATCATTTACATGCTGAGTGATCTTATGGCCTATATCCTCACGTAACCGATTAAAAATATATGTATTACCGGCAGGCGCAATTCGGTAGTTATCTCCATCAACTCTCACGTAACCCGTGGCACGAATACCTCTGCTGTAAAGTGTTCGCTCATAATCATAGCCACCTGGATTGGACAAACCATGGGGCCTCTTCAGGCGTACCAGAAACTGCCATTTCTCACCGGCAGAAATCAATGGTGCATTTTTGTACCAACTCACTAATAACCGTTTCGGGAAAGATATTGATTTTTCCTGGTATGTCATCGATTCAGCTTTTAATTCAAAACGGGTACGCTCAGAGGTGCGATCAGGTAATGATGCAATAACACCTGTCACAATGAGATCAATACCCTGCAGATCCTGATCCAACTCGGAACTCAGTGTCATGTGCCCATGAAATGCGGCCCATAGAAAGCCGATGAAGAGTAAAAGCGTTGTTTGTATGTATGAGTGGAGCCGAAACAACCCGATGGCGCATAGCAACGGGATCAGTGCTCCGACGACCAATAGAGGGGGTAATGCTGATTGAAACTGGAGTACTACCACCCCAATCACGAAGGCGAGTGTTTTTTGGATCATCGTCCTTCCCTGGATGGATGATTAATAGATTACCGCGAAACACTTTAAATCTTATTCAACTTGAAAACCAGTTTTAAACACTCATTTTTTGGAGTGAGTTGATTACTTCGGGTTAAGTAACTGAAGAGAGCTGCCGATTGTATAGTTACTGGTCAAATGATGTTCAGCATGCTTCAATACCCCCCGCCTGTGCAGGGGTTTGAATGAGAATTGAGGTTGTATGCCAAAAAACCTGATTAAACGATTTACACCGAATAATGAATCGATCCGCAGTCACAAGCACTTAAAGGTTTTTGGTCAACTGCTGCATGACCCAAATCTATGGCACATGAATCGTCGTTCTGTTGCAGGTGCCTTTGCCGTCGGTCTGTTCTGGGCCATGATACCCATGCCCTTCCAGATGGTTGCGGCGGCAGCTACTGCGATACCTACACGAGTCAACATGCCTCTATCGGTGGCGCTGGTCTGGATATCCAATCCTATAACCATGCCACCCATGTTCTATTTAAACTACCTGATTGGCTCCTGGATTATGGATGAGCCAGCCATGAACGGCCATTTTGAACTTACTATGGAGTGGTTCACCCAGAGCATGGACAGCATATGGCAGCCACTCTATCTGGGCAGTCTGGTCTGCGCCGTTATCGCCTCGATTCTGGGTTATCTGAGTATACGTGGTCTATGGCGTATGCATATCATCAGTCATTGGAAGAACCGACGAAAAAAGTGAATCCATATTATGGATTCTCGTAACAGCCCAGTATGCCATCTGAAAGAGTCAGTACTCTATCCATGCTTTCAGCCAGCCCCATATCATGGGTTACTACAATAAAACTGGTTTCAAGATCCCGGTTCAGCTCCAGCATCAGATCATAAACTTGTCGCGCAGTATTCTGATCAAGATTGCCTGTTGGTTCATCGGCGAGTACACAGCGGGGGTTATTGACAAGAGCTCTGGCCACGGCAGCACGCTGCCGCTCACCTCCTGAAAGTTCGCCGGGCTTATGACCTACCCGATGTTCAAGGCCAACTCGTCGCAGCATCTCTTCTGCCCGCTTATGGGCCTGTTCTACACTGCTTTCACCGATTAACAGAGGCATCGCCACATTTTCCAACGCAGTAAACTCAGGCAACAGATGATGAAATTGATAGACGAATCCCAATGAGCGATTTCGCAACACACCGCGAGCCCGTTCTGACAACCGGTTCAATTCCATGCCATCAACGAGAACCACACCACTGGTTGCATTATCCAGTCCACCCAGACAATGTAACAAGGTACTCTTTCCAGAACCAGAACTCCCTACTATGGCAATTCGCTCCCCCTTATTGACACTCAGGGAGACACCTTTCAGGACATCGACATTAAGATTGCCATCTTTAAACGTACGTGTCAGCTCCTGGCAGGCGATAACTGTCTGTTGATCACTCATAACGTAGTGCCTCGGCAGGCTGCGTCCTGGAAGCACGCCAGGCAGGATACAGTGTAGCTACGAGCGTAATCAGGAAGGCGCTGACACTGATCATTCCGACATCATTCCAATCCAGTTCGGACGGAAGTGTACTGATGTAATAAATATTCGGATCCAGGAAGTTGACACTAAAAGCTTCTTCAATCGACTTTACCAGTGATTCAAGATTAAGCGATAACAGAATTCCACCCACAATACCCAAAACGGTACCTACAAATCCGATAGTGGCGCCTTGAACCATAAAGATACCCATGACACTGCGAGGTGAAATGCCCAGGGTACGCAAAATGGCAATATCACTCTGCTTATCTGTCACCACCATGACCAAGGTTGAGACTATATTAAATGCCGCGACAGCCACGATTAAGAACAGGATGAGGGACATCATGCGTTTTTCCGTTCTTAATGCACTGAAAAAATTCCGATGTTGATGGGTCCAGTCACTCACACGGTAGACCCCGGGTAAGGACTTGGCCAGCTCTCGGGATACCTGAGGAGCAAGATAGAGATCATCCAGTTTAAGCCGCACGCCCGTTACTCCCTGGTCCATCTTAAGTAACTTGGCGGCGTCCTGCATATGGATGAGAGCCAATCCTCGATCGTACTCCCCCATACCTACTTCGAAGATGCCGATAACAGTAAAGCGCTTCAAACGCGGCATCGCACCGGCGGGGGTAACCCTGATCTGTGGGGTAACAACAGTGACCTTATCACCCACACTGACGCCGAGTAGTAGTGCCAGTTCTTTACCCAGAATGATGTCAAAACCACCCGCTTCCAACTCATCCAGACGACCCATGAGCATGTGATCACCCACCTCGGAAACACGCGGCTCATAGCCCGGAAGAATGCCACGCAGAATCGCACCATTCACCTTTTGCCCATTCGTCAGCATGGTCTGGGCCTCAATAAAGGGGGCTTGACCGACAACATTGGGATGATTGGTCGAGAGGCGCATGGCCTCTTCCCATTCGATCAGGTTGTTCTGATAAGAGGCGATAGTGGCATGTGAGGTCATTCCGAGAATTCGTTCACGGACTTCCTTGTGAAACCCATTCATAACTGAAAGTACAGTAATCAGAGCCACCACACCCAGCATGATCCCCAGCATGGAGATCATGGAGATGAATGAAATAAAGTGGTTGCGACGCTTAGCGCGTGTATATCGCAATCCGATGTAAAGTTCTAGAGGCTTATACATAGGGGCGCATTAAACCATATTCTGAAAAGAAACACCTTTGTGTTTCGGGATCTAGATCAAAATGCTATATTTTACTTTAGAGAATTTGAGGACAGGAGTTCCAAAATCATGAAATCCATAACAACACTGTTTCTGATCACTGCGCTCACAGCCATTGCCCCACAAAGTGTGGCTGATGTACTCCTGCTCGATGCCATCACCGAGGCCCCGGCCAATAACAGTGAGGGACTTCCCCGTCCCCGTACCGGTCAGACAATGGATAGCGTGCGGTCTCGCTTTGGTGCTCCAGCACAAGAGATGCCCTGGGTGGGTGAACCACCAATCAGTCGCTGGATTTATGACGATTTCACCGTCTATTTTGAGCATGAGCACGTTATCAATACCGTGGTACATCGTTAACTTTCCTACACCGGCAATCGCCGGTGTTTACAGGACTAATCTTGAAGCACAAATATAGCCTACCCGCTGAGTGGGTGGCGCAATCCGCCGTAATGTTAACCTGGCCACACTCACAAACTGACTGGGCTGAACAACTGGAATCAGTCGAACAGGTCTATCTCACTATCAGTCAACAGATCACTCGTTTTCAACAGTTACTTATTGTCTGTAACAGTAGCCAGCACCAACAGCTTGTCTCAGAGAAGATCACCCGTTATGGGATCAATCCTGAACGGGTTAGTTTCGCGCTTGCAGCCGCTAATGACACCTGGGCCAGGGATCACGCCCCTCTTACCTGCCTGGGAGACGCTGGCGCACTGCTTCTGGACTTCCAGTTTAATGGCTGGGGCGGGAAATACCCTGCTGACCTGGATAACCAGATCAATCAAACACTTTTTGGTGCCGGAACCTTCGGTAATACCCCACACAAAACCATCCCTTTAGTGCTTGAGGGTGGCGCCATAGAGACAGATGGTCAAGGCACTCTGTTGGCAACTCGCAGTTCTGTGTTGACTCAAAGTCGCAATCCCTCGCTTTCTGAAAAAGAGATAGAGGCACTGCTCTCCACCGAGATGGGTTTCGATCACTACCTGTGGTTGAATCATGGGCATCTCACAGGTGATGATACCGATGGCCATATTGATACACTGGCGCGTTTTTCTGATCCCGCCACTATTCTCTACGCCACGGCCACGCCCGATGATCCGGATTTCCCTGAAATGGAAGCCATGGCAGGTGAGCTGAAAAAATTCAGGCAACACAACGGCCAACCCTATACGCTGGTACCTCTTCCCCCCATACCGCCCATCACTGATGATTCGGGTGAAAGACTACCCGCTGGTTATGCCAACTTTCTGATTATCAACCAGGCTGTACTGCTCCCGGTCTATAATATTTCTCAGGACGCTGCAGCCGTTGAATGTCTTGGAAGGTGTTTCCCGGATCGGGAGATTATCCCGATAGACTGCATGCCGTTGATTCGGCAAAATGGCAGCCTGCACTGCATTACCATGCAGTTTCCAGAACAGGTAAGCATCTGCCGCTGATTACAAAGGCCGATAGGACTTTAGCGGACGGATTGAAGCACCCATTACAACAACCTATTCATTTCTTGGTAGCGATAATCCCGCTCGGATGATGATAAAAATGGCACAATCGAAACAACTAAAAACAGCCCTGATTCAACATGCCTGTTCAGATAATCGCGAACAAAATGTGGCATTAATATCTGAAAAAATTATCCAGGCAGCCAAAGATAATGCCAAATTAATCGTGCTTCAGGAGCTGCACAACAGTCTCTATTTTTGTCAAACTGAGGATACAGCACTGTTTGATCTGGCCGAAACCATACCGGGCCCCTCAACAGAACACTTCGCTGCACTTGCCGAAAAACTGGGTGTTGTGATTGTCACCTCGCTATTCGAAAAACGCGCTGCAGGCTTGTATCACAACACATCGGTGGTGTTTGATTCAGATGGCTCACTTGCGGGCCGTTATCGCAAAATGCATATCCCTGACGATCCCGGATTTTATGAGAAGTTTTACTTTACTCCGGGCGATCTGGGCTTTAAACCTATCCAGACGTCGGTTGGAAAACTGGGTGTACTGGTGTGCTGGGATCAGTGGTACCCGGAAGCGGCCCGACTTATGGCATTGTCGGGTGCGGAGTTACTGATCTATCCCACCGCTATTGGCTGGGATCCCAATGACAATAAGGATGAACAAAAGCGTCAGCAGGATGCCTGGGTCACTGTCCAGCGCGGGCATGCCGTTGCCAATGGCATACCTGTACTGGCCTGTAATCGCATCGGTCATGAAACCGACCCATCTGGTCAGAGTGACGGCATCATCTTTTGGGGTCACTCATTTGTCTGCGGTCCACAGGGTGAGTTCCTGAGTGTGGCGGGCAGTAACGAAGAGATATTGATTACGGATGTTAATCTGGAGCGGAGCGAATCCGTCAGGCGTATCTGGCCTTTCCTTCGGGACCGCCGAATCGATGGGTTTGCCGATTTAACCCGGCGTTATATAGACGAACCTTGAAGTAGCCAAGGCACTGTTTATTGCCTTTACTCTTTGTCAGTTTTTTTCGGCGTATCAAAAGGTACAACCGTAGAGGTGGGCTGTTCATCAACAAAAAAGGGGCGCGCTTGGTTTTCTCCCGCCTCTTCACTCAACTCCTTTTCACGTGCAGTAATAAGACCAAGACAGACTCTCATATCCTGAATTGTCTCATCCGTTAACGGGTGACGCATGCCAGAAGGCGGCGTGGTATCCCGAATAACAGCGGTTAATACTTTACGCATGGCATACAGTATATCCCGGTCTTTCTCTCTTTCCGAATTGATGACTAAACCTCCTCTTGTTGTCGACGCTTTTCCATCATCTCATGCACTAATGGGTTCAACAACATCTCCATTGCAAACTCCATCTTGCCACCCGGTACAACCAGACAGTTTCGACGAGACATGAATGAACCTTCGATTCGCTCAAGCAGATAGGCGAAGTCATGGTCTCTAGGTTCCTTGAAACTGATCACCACCATGCTTTCATCATTTTCCGGCACATCACGAGCATCAAAAGGGTTAGACGTATCAACAAGCGGTATACGTTGAAAATTGATGTCCGTGTTGGAAAATTGCGGCGTTATATAGTGTACATAATCATGTAGACGGTGCTGAATGGCATTACGCACGGCATCCAGCGTATAGCCGCGGTTCCTGATGTCGGTATGGATCTTCTGAATCCACTCCAGATTCACGATGGGTGTAACGCCCAAAATCAGATCAGCATAGCGGGCAACATCAATAGCATTATCAGCAAAAGCTCCATGTAGTCCCTGATAGACCAGCAGATCGACACCATCGGGAATCGCTTCCCAGTCGGTAAACGATCCAACCGCTTTTCCATATTCAAGTGCCTGCTCTTCAGTATGGAGATAGTGGCGATAACTGCCAGTTCCATCCATTGTAAAATCACGAAACAGTTTTTCCAGAAGATCCAGCTGATTGCCTTCAGGACTGAAGTGGCTGAGATAGCGCCCATCAGCGCAGGCCTGTTCAACCTTCTGAGCCATTTCATCGCGTTCATAGCGGTGGAAGGCACTACCGGAGACGATGAGATGCTTAATTTTCTCACGCCAGGCGATGTGGTTGAAGACATCACTGACCTTGTTCGAGCCGGAGCCTGATGAGCCAGTAATGACAATTAACGGATTTTTAGTAGACATGGGCGAAACCGTAATACACTCCCCCGGTTGTTGCAATGCGCCAAGCATTCAATTTTTCTTATGCCACCAGAAACGTCAACTTATGGATATCGCCCTGTTTTATAAATGCTTTTTGTCAACTAATAATTAAGTCAGCCTTGCAAGAGTTGCGACCAGTAGATCCCAGAATCGTTGAACCGAGGGGATATGCATACATTCATCGGGTGAATGTGGATAACGAATGGTGGGGCCAAATGAGATCATGTCGAGCTTTTCATACTTTCCACCAATGATTCCACACTCCAAACCGGCATGGATGGCACCAATTTCTGCCGCTGTATCAAATATTTCCTGATAGGTTTGCTGCATGGTTTTCAGGATAGGGGAAGTCAGATTCGGCTTCCATCCTGGATAGCGTCCATCAATAGTAGTATTGGCATTTATCAATCTGAACAGAGAGCAATGCACTGCGGTAAGATCATCTCTGGCAGAATCGACTGAACTCCGAACAAGGCTTTTGATTTCTATTGCACCTCCAGCAATCTTGACTATAGCCAGATTGGTCGAAGTTTCCACCAAGTCGGGCATAGCATCACTCATTCGAAGAACGCCATGAGGAATAGCCACGATACAATCCAGCAATTGTTGATGCAGACTCATTGGCAGAGTCTCAACAGCCGAATTGTCAGGTAAAATCTCTGCTTTCAGATTTGGTTCTGAATAGATCAGCTCATTCTGAATCAGGCTAATCTGGTCAGTCATATAATTTCTGAAGGCATTCGCGTCGGATCCCGCGATGGCTACAACAGCCTCAGCTTCCCTTGGTATGGCATTACGCATGTTTCCGCCAGACACACGACAGAGATTAATCTCAAATTGTTGGGCCGCATTGGATAGTAGTCGAAACAGTAGTTTATTCGCATTGGCACGGCCACGATGTATATCAACCCCCGAGTGCCCACCTTTTAAACCACGCAAAGTAATAATATAGCCCACCCTCCCGGGCGCTATATTGTCTGGTGTGTAGTCCAGCGTTGCCGTTACATTTGCGCCGCCTGCACAGCCTATACAGAGTACACCCTCATCCTCCGAGTCCATGTTTAACATGAACGAGCCTTGCAGCAAATCAGGCGCTAAACCAAAAACACCGGTCATTCCATCTTCTTCATTACTGGTGAACAGCGCCTCTATGGGGCCATGTTTGATCTGTTTTGACTCAAGCACGGCCAAAGCAGCCGCTACACCAATACCGTTATCGGCACCTAAAGTCGTGCCGCAGGCTTTTACCCAGTCCTTTTCAATACGTACCTTTATCGGGTCTTTTGTGAAATCATGGTGAATATCAGCATTTGCCTGAGGAACCATGTCGAGGTGTCCCTGTAGTATAACCCCAGGCGCTTGTTCCATTCCTGGCGTTGCCGGTTTCCTGATCAGAATATTGTCACTCGCATCTTGATGCGTATCCAAACCCAGACGTTCACCCAGCTGAATTACATGAGCCTGAATGGCAGACTCATAATGAGAGGGACGCGGTATCTGGGTAAGCTGGTAAAAATGCTGCCACAGCAACGCTGGTGTGAGTTTGGATAATGGATTTGTCATAGGATTGCAGAGTAGAGCGTAATGACGCCATTGGCAATGAGAAATGCGTCAATAAATAATGTGCCATGATAACAAAGTCATCGCTGAGAGTGAGCCATGAAAAGGCCGTGAAATATAAGAACAGCAAAGATCTCCAACTGAAGTAACAACAAGAGCAAGCCCAAAATCACCCAGCGTTCATTGACACAATCAAAACGCTTCTAAATCAACTGAACGATGCAAACCAGCTTATCTGGGTAACCAATTCAGGATAATACGGGTTTAGGTAATGCAAGTGATACGATACAAATGATAATCACATAACTTTCTACCCGAAACAGATTACAAAACGGTAGAACATGCCTACAGTTATCCCGCCGAGAACAACTTATTCAATCCACGTTGTTAAGACGAACAAGATACCTACTTTAATAACACAAAATTCTACGCGACTGACTACCGCTATCTCCCAGGTAATGATTATGTCTTTAAATCGATTTCGGACTTTTTTCCCTACTACCCCAGATTAAAAAAGTACTCCGCATTAAAAAAAGGCATACAATTGAAAAGTTCAAATACTGGAAGAGCCTATCGGAGACAATATCCGGTTAAATGTCTCTGGAAAGGATATATGCTGAGCGCTGGTTTCACATGAAGATCACTCATCAGGCCAATGGATTGAGCGTGGGTTTTCCTTCAAGATAAAAGCTGGGATAAAAAGGTGGGACTATAAGACACTGAAATCCCTTTCAGCGAGCTATAGCATGGTATATGAAAATCATACAGATCGACTATATATTAAGACCCCGGCTATATTTAGTTTTCATCAACCGGTTCGGTCGATCGACATAGCGGAAATAAACCTTACAGCCATTTGATAACAGAGCTATCTAATCATGTCTTACCTGGAAAATTATCAGTCACTTATTAATCGCATTGACCAGAGTATTACTGTGCCAGCTATCAAGCGGATTCTTCTGCCAGAAAGCAATGCTTCAGAGGAGATCAAGGATAACTTTGGCTTTGTCATACTGGACGATGGCACGACCGGCCCTTTCTACACCTGTTTAGATAATACCCTGGAATGGTTACACCAACATGAAAACCAGTTCATTGGTCAGTCGGCCGTATCAGTTGCTGCTCAGCTGGATGGGACAAATATCCCCTTAAGTGCCCTTGCTCTGGGATCTTTCAACGCACTGAGCCAACATATTATGGCCAGGGCGGGATTTGACCCTTCGATTATAGAAAAACGCGCCGACTCAGACATCGCTGCCAAACATATTGGGATGGTCGGCTACTTTGGCCCCTTGATTGAACGTTATATTAGCCAGGGGAAACGGGTCACTATTATTGAAAAACAGCCCGAACGTGTTCCAGAAGGGCTACCAGTTCAACTCCATGCATCACCCGAAGCACTCGCGACATGTGATTATATTCTCTGTACAGCATCCACCCTGATCAACAATACCATTGAATCCATCATCAGCGCCGCTCAAGGTCCGTCAAAAATCAATCTCATCGGGCCAAGCGCAAGCGGACTTCCCGATCTACTGTTTGATCTGGGTATTCACTCAACGGGTGGATTTATTGTGGATGATCTTGACGCACTCATTCGTGCGGTCTCTTCTGGCGATTCCTGGGGCAATTCAGGACGAAAGTACCAACTTACCCAAGCCGCCTATCCCGGTGTTGACAGGCTATTAAAAAAGATTAATAAAAACACTTCATAATGATGACGGTTGTATTTCAACACCTATCCCAATTATGCTAAGACAAACTAACCTGATGTGAGGTGCTTGCTGCATGACAACCAAACAATCCGTCGGCTACCACAGTATTGTGGCCGCACTGACTCCCGGCTCTATCACTCAACCAGCAACGGTCCGTGCGGCAAATGTCGCCGCAAAACTGCACAGTGAAGTTACACTGGCTCATGTCATAACAAACCAGCAAGATGCCGCCACAGAGAAGCAAACTGCTGAGGTTATTGCCCGATTAAGCAGGGATTTTTCTGAAATTGTCGGTATAAAAAGCACCCAGGGTGACTGGCTAGAGATTATTCGTTTAGCTGATGAAGTGAGTGGCGACTTGATTGTACTTGATCAGCCTGTCTATCGAGCGATTCACCCACTACTCACTATAAAAAACCAGGACGTATGTGATCATGGTGAGTGTGATGCACTCGTCGTTAATGTTTCTGATGCTGCACCCGACAACGCGCCTAAAGATTACCAACATATAGTGGTTGCTGCAGACTTGAATGACCAGGGTCTAATGACGATCTACAAAGCGGTCAGGATGGCAAAACGCTATCAGGCACGCCTGACACTGCTGAATATCATTGAAATGACTGGCCCAGAAAATAAGGAAGTAGAAGAAAACAGTAAGAAAATGCGGCTGAGGGGCCTGGAAGCCTTTACTGCAATTATCGAAGGAATCGAGGTTGAAAAAGCGGTTGTGGTGACCAAAGAGCCCATTGATCAGGCGATATGCCAGTTCACACGCGAACAGGGGGCCGATCTCACCGTCATTGGCTCCCATAACTACAAAGGATTGTGTGTAATACTCGGAAAAAAGGCAGAAAATGTAACCCACAACAGCCACAGTGACGTGCTAATTGTCCATGAATAAGCATTAATTTCTGTCGATTAATTTTACAATTCGTATACTCAAGCTCAAACTGTAATTTCTATCTTATTGTATTTGCAGATTATTTACCTAAGTGGAACACAATTTGCTGTTCCCACTTGGGTTAACCATCTCGGTATTAATCATGCGTATACAAAAACTGCTCAGCCTGCTCTTTCTTTTCTCGACATGTTCCGCGTTAGCCGCAGAAGAACATCTCGATAAAGGTCAATTACGCCAGTTGGCCGTTCAATATGAGCATGGCAGAGGGGTACAACAGGATTATCAGAAAGCCTTTAAAATGTATTGCATGGCAGCCGATCTAGGAGATCATGAAGCCTATTACGACTTGGGCTGGATGTATTTTAACAGCCGTGGTGTTGAGCAAAACAAGGCCGTTGCAGCAGGCTGGTTTGAATTGGCAGCGCAGGCGGGAGACCCCTTGGCAGACCGCATGCTGACCGTTTTGGCCGGAATTAACCCGAAACTGGATAAAAACTGCATTTCGTTAAGTAAAGAACCACTCCCCAGCCGTCAACAGATCGAATCCTGGGTAGAGCTCTGGGCTCCCGAGTATGGACTGGATCCTGCTCTTGTTATCGCCGTGATTGCCGCTGAATCGAACTTCAATTCAAAGGCACATTCTAATAAGAATGCACAGGGTTTGATGCAATTGATACCAGCAACAGCGCGTCGCTTTGGTGTCAAGGACAGCTGGAATCCCGAGGAAAACATGCACGGTGGCATGGCCTATTTACAGTGGCTGGTTCAACGATTCAAGGGGAATGTCCGGCTCGTCCTTGCCGCTTATAACGCAGGCGAAGGGGCCGTTGAAAATTACAGTGGCGTTCCACCCTATCGTGAAACGCAAAACTATGTGAAGAAAATCACCCGAAGCTATGACAAGCCTACCCATCCAGATATTGGTGATGTCACTATCCGCTTGGCCAGTCAGTAACTCAAATATAATCGAGCGGTAGCGCAGTCGTCGTCTTTTTCTGACTCAGTACGAAACTGGTATTTACAGAACGAACCCCCTTCAGCTTAAGCAGTTGTCCACTGAGCAGCAGTTCATAGTCGTCCATACTATGGCTGACTATCTTCAGCAGATAATCATAACTGCCACTCATGGAGCTGCATTCCAGCACTTGGGTAGACTCCTGTACAAACCGATCAAATGCCTCGAGTGTCTCTGCATTATGGTTTTCAAGTGAGACCAGCGCATAGGCAAATACGTGCAGCCCAACTGATGAGGGAGAGATAAGCGTTACACGGGAGGTGATTATGCCCGCTTCTTCAAGACGCTTAACCCGCCTCCAGCAAGGGGAAGGTGACAAGCCTACTTTTTCAGCCAGCTCATTGTTTGTCAGACAAGAATCTGCCTGAAGCAGGGTGAGTATTTTCTTATCCAGTTTATCTAGATCCATAAGCCTTTCTACCTTATGCTCCCTGGTTGACATAACACTATAATGTTTCAAATGTAACTAACAATAAATACAGGACAACTGATTTTGCGTCATACTCCAGACAGGCCTGTTTGAATATCCGAGAAGGAAACGTCGAGGCTACCATGACTCAAGACATTCAATCTAAATCACAACTCAGGGAGAAACAGTGTATAACATGCTCAGTATCATCACCTCCCCTGTCAAAAACCGAGTCTGAATCACTTTTAAATCAAATTGATCCGGAATGGGCCATCAATATGGATTCAACGGCCATTACCCGATCATTCCAGTTTAGGGACTTCTATCAAACAATGGCGTTTGCCAATGCCGTCGCCTGGATTGCCAATCAACAGGACCACCATCCTGAGCTCGTTATCAGTTATCGCGTTTGTCAGGTTAGCTACAGCACTCATTCGATCAAGGGTCTGAGTGAAAATGATTTTATATGTGCGGCAAAAATTGATCATTTGCAGGATAGAATTAACTGATATTAAGCATTAAATATATCACTTATATTATTGTTATATATTGATATTATATTTTTTATTGCCCGTTAAATAAGTTTCAATTGGCAGAGTTGTTTAGTAATTGCTAATATTTCTGGCATCACTCATCAAGCCCGGCCCTATCCTATGTCTTTATCTGCCATCCCTTCGAAGCCAGTCATCACCCCTTTTTTGCCGTCTGATGAGGCGCAATACCAGGAATGGAGAGAGCGAAAGCTGACCGGTTATCCAAGATCGATCAAGGATCTACTGGTCTCCGTCAAAGAGCCCAGGTCACTGACCGACCATGAAAAAGCCGCCATACAGAAGCGACTTGAAAAAGCCAACATGGCCATTTACATCAGCGAAACAGGCTCGGACCCTGACCCACAGATTCCACTCAGTCTTGGAAAACAATTCGGAGCCAAATCCTTAAATCATAACTGGTTATCTGATGACACTGGGCTTACCTCCCTCAAAGTCGCCGCAGAGGGCGTAAGACAGCAATACATACCCTACTCCAACCGTGCCATCAAATGGCACACTGATGGCTATTACAATCGAGCTGAAGAGCAGATCCATTCACTCTTGCTGCACTGTGTTGAGAGTGCAGGCCAAGGGGGTGAAAATGCCCTGCTCGATCATGAGATTGCCTACATACTCCTAAGAGATCAGAATCCAGATTTTATAACGGCACTGATGGGACCGGAGGTAATGACGATACCTCCACGCATGAACCAGGGTGAGATTGCACGCCAGGAAGAGACGGGGCCGGTCTTCTCCATCATGCCCTGTGGAAACCTCCACATGCGATACACCATTCGTACCCGCCATGTCATCTGGTCAGAAGACCCAATGACTCGCGCCGCCCTGGATGCATTAACTGAAATACTTCAGAGTGATTCGCCCTATATTTTCCGAGGAAGACTCGAAGCGGGAATGGGACTGATCAGCAATAATATCCTGCACGATCGAACCGCATTTACAGATGATGAACAGGGCGTTCGTCACCTCTACCGGGCACGTTACTATGATCGTCTACAAGGCACGGGTATTGAGCAATATGCTTTATAACTGAGAGTTGCTCAACGTGTGTATACAGCGGTTTCAGGATGAAAGGCGTACCAGGCAAACCAGAATGTGCGTATCACCGCTATCTCCGCACCTTGTTGATCAAAGAAGCGGACACTCTGACTGACCGGGTTATAATCGATAACCAGTTTTTTTCCTGCAAACTCATCCGTAATTTTACCACCCTTGAGGCTTAGTTCTGCTACAGGATAGGCTTTGAACGCACCATTGACCTCCAATCCAATTATTTGTTCTTTAGGATGGTAGCGCGGGTCTTTTTTACTCACTGGAAAATAGATACCCTCACTGGTCTCATATCCAGCGTAGGGATCTCTGTCATAGTCTCTGAAATGACCGGTATCACGGGATAAAACCACGGTTGCAGGATAGAGTTGTTTCCACTCTTCCCAGGTTGTAACCATCAAAGGCAGTACTTTCAGACGCGTCCCATTCATCTCACCAGTGACTGCACGGGACAACAGTTGTGACCAGAGTGACTCGGTCTTACGGTCATAGAGCAGCACATCACTGTTATAGAGCAAGCCTGAAACACCGAACTGAAGCGTTTCACCCCGGACCTCTGCATGGAAAGCGACACCACTACCACATAAGGGGCAATAGGTAATAACTACAGGATCTTGTCCAAACTGATCATTCACTATCTCATGCCAGTTCATGATGGCGATAGGATAGGCCTTGGCAACACCATTCCACATCAGCCCCAATACCCGGTCGGCAGGTTGCAGATTGCTTTTATCTTCAGTCAGAAAACGGGGCTTATCAATAGAGGGAATACCATCTTTGGGGGGGCCGCCTGAGTGGATTTGATCAACGGGAATGGCAGCCTGTTCTGGGGAGATGGAGAAATCCCCTTTTTGCACAGCTTGTGCTAGCCCAGGAAATAAGACCGACAGCCATACGATCAATAGGGATGCGTGAAACAGATAGGAAGATCGGGTCATACGCTGGCCTCGTCAGTTAATAAAGCAACAAGCGTCTCATTCTCTTGGGAAGAAACTACTCTCTCCCAAAATAGACCCTCCAAACACAGGATTTCTTTCAGACGTGATTTTCAGCTACGTACAGTGAGCCAAACACCGATCAGAACAAAAAACATCCCCGCCACTTTTTGCAGATTCAGCTGACGTACCTCTGCACCCAGAAAACCGTGATGATCAAGTAATGCGCCAACAATAAACTGTGCAGCAACCATCAGAGTAAAGGCCGTCACAAGCCCAAGCCGCGGCACGCTGAAACCGATAGAAGCCACAATAATCAGACCAATCACTCCTGACAGGTAGGCATACCAGGGGACGGTATGCCAGAGAGAGAGATGTCCACCGCGCATGTAGAGCATCACCAGACCAATCAGTAGTCCGCCACTGCCATAGGTAATGAACACACTTTCTAGCGTACCGATCTGCCTATCCAAAAGACCCATCAGCTGAGCCTGTAAAGCCACCGCAATACCCCCGACAACGGCAACCAGGGAGAGTAGATAGAGGTTGGTCATACTGAGTCCTCACTTGTTTCTATATCCACACCATACCACTGGAACGGCATTATTCACCAGGAGTGAAAAGACTCAATAACCTGTTTGAGTAAAGCGATGCCCGGCGCTATGTCGGCTTCATCAATTGCACCATAGCCAAACAGCAACCCCAGTCGCTCAGGCGGAGTCTGATATAAGGGTGTTGCAGGGTAAATACCTAAGCTTGCTTTGCGAGCCGCCTGCACTATCTCCGCTTCCTGTATTTTTAGTCTGGAGTCCTTGAATTGAACCATTAAATGCAGCCCGGCATTGGTACCCTGTAACGCCACCTGTTCACCAAAACAGTGGTTAAGTTGCTCTATCAACCGATCCCGACGACCTTGATAACGTCTTCTCATTCTTCGTAGATGACGCTCGTAGTGACCCAGGGTGATAAATTCGGCCAATACACGCTGTTGATGGGTATTGGTGTGTCGGTCAGCATGCCAGCGTAATGCAATAAAGGGTTCAACGAGGTGAGTGGGCAAAATCACATAGCCAATCCGCAGGGCAGGAAACAGAACTTTTGAAAAGGTACCGACCAAGCGAGTCTTTGATTTCGTGATGCAAAACGGGACATCCAAGTCTCCCTTTTGCACTCAATCTTCGACAGCCTATTAGTGCCCCGGTCGTCCCGGTCACCAGCACTACGCTACAACATCGCAAGCTCGTTGCTGCTTCGCCGCTGGCTCCCGATATGACTGGACGTCGTGTTCGTTTGCGATCTTTGGATCCCCTCTGGCGCTAAGCGCACGCCGGGTATCCAGTATCGCCTCACGACTACCGGGGTCTAACCGCCTCGGCTTTCAGCCTTCCTTAGCGGTCAGCGGTAGAGCGTTCTGCCTGAATTATCCAATCCCTGAAGTGCTGAAATAGGCCGTCCTTCAAAACGAAATTCACTGTCATAATCATCTTCGATAATGAACGAGTGTGTTTGCTCAGCCCACTCCAGCAATGCCAGCCTTCTGAAAAGGGAGAGTATTGATCCTGTTGGAAACTGATGTGAGGGGGTTACATAAACCAGAGAGGTCTCCCCTCTGTACGGCGGTAGCCTATCAGTCTGTAGTCCGTCCTGATCAACACTAACAGGGATGATATGCGCCCCTGCTGCCTGAAATACCGCCTTCGCGGCTTGATATCCAGGCTCTTCCAAGATAACCGAACTCTTTTCTGTTATGAACAGCCGAGCAATGATATCCAACGCCTGCTGTGAGCCATTAACGATGGCAATCTGTTCTGCCGTGCAGTGACAACCGCGCGTATTATTCAGGTAGTCCGCCAGTTTTGTACGTAAATGCAGTTCACCTTGCGGTTCGCCATATTGATGTACATGCTGGTTAAATAATCGACTGCTTAACTGCTTCCATATTTTTACAGATTGCGAATCAACATCAATATCACCGTATCGAAAATCATAATTCAGGGGCTTATCTGAATTCGGGTTCAGTTGCGGCCTCGCTCGCCAGTATGCCAGCGCGATCGCTGCCTGAGAGGTGAGCTGAACAGGATCAGGTATACAGTTGACGTCCGGGCTACCCAAGGCCAGTCGATTACCGCCATCATCCGGTAAATGCTCAACAACCCGCGTTCCGCCACCAAAACCGCCAACGATATAACCTTCCGCTTTGAGCTGTTCATAGCCTAGCAACACGACATTCCTGGAGACTGAGAGTTGTTTTGCCAACTGACGCGTTGATGGTAATTTTTGACCCTCTGCAAGGCTTCCCGCCAGAATCAGGTTTTTAACGGCCCGGTAAAGCTGCATATAGAGCGGTCCTTCGCCATCCAGATTGATCAATAGCTGCATAGCTATTTGGCCCCATTAGATAATTATGTTTCGGATCTTTTTATAGAACCATATTGCATTAATCTTAGTCCATATAAAACAACTGGAGAGAGTGATGCCAAACAGTCGAAAAAGAAATACGATCAGCAGACATAAGGATCGTGGACACTACGATGAGAAAACCATTCATGAGATTCTGGATTCGGGAAAAATCTGCCATGTTGGGATAACACTTGAAGGTCAGCCTTTTGTGATACCCATGGCTTATGCTCGACAGGAAAACGCATTAATTCTTCACGGGGCACCCAATTCCCGGCTTCTGAACCAATTAGCCAATGGCTTGCCGGCCTGCGTCACCGTGACACACCTTGATGGCCTGGTGTTGGCACGTTCAACCTTTCATCATTCCTTGAATTTTAGATCGGTGGTTGCTTTCGGCAAGGCACGATCAGTGGATGATTTACAGGCGAAACATGCCGCTCTGGTTTTACTTACAGAGCATCTGGCACCCGGCAGAACACAAGTGGCCCGTGCTGCCACCGATGCCGAGGCAAAAGCCACATCCGTAGTCCGTTTTGAGATTGAGGATGCATCCGCCAAGATCAGAACAGGACCACCCATCGATAGTCCAAACGATATGAAGCTGGAAGTCTGGGCAGGTATTATTCCGGTAACCACGCTGGAGGGAGAACCCATGCCGGCACCTGATCTGGCCGCAGGCGTTGTTTACAGTTAAACGGTGTACCAACCGATATCGACTCTACAGAGTCGATATCGGGATCAGTCACTAATCCATAAAGAGAGCAATCTGATCTAACGATTTCTTCTCAATATCCGGCACGGTGACCCCCTCTTCAGGATAACCCACCACCAATATCATAGTGGGGGTTTCATTTTTTGGTCTATCCAGTATCTGGTTGAGAAAACGCATCGGACTAGGGGTGTGAGTCAAACTGACAAGCCCGGCATTGTGAATAGCCGTAATCAGCATGCCCGTAGCAATGCCGACAGAATCCCGCACATAATAGTGCTTGATTTTTTTACCCTGCTCATCTATTCCGTAATTTTCACTGAAAATAACAATCAAATAAGGCGCATGTTCGAGAAACGGTTTTTCGGCGTCTGTTGCCAGTGGCTTTAGTGCATCCAGCCACTCTTCAGAGGCACCCCCTGCATAAAACTCACGCTCCTCTTCCTCTGCGGCTAAACGAATAGTGCGCTTCAGTTCAGGATTACTGACCACAACAAACTTCCAGGGTTGCTGATTAGCACCGCTCGGTGCCCTGCCTGCGGTTAACAGACACTTTTCAATAATATTACGATCCACAGGTTGATCAGAAAAAGCACGAACACTCCTGCGTTTTTTCATCAGCGCGAAAAAATCTTCTGTTCGTTTTTTCATTTCCGCCGGAGTCAAAACCTGATACTGCGTTAACGGAATAGCGTTATAAGCCTGTTCAGACATCTAGAGTACCAATTCAGTGAGACGTTCATACAATGCGATGATAGGCCCTATCTCATCTTCAGCCTCTGTCGAATGCGACTCGTCTGATTTGGGTTCGAGATAGTGGCGGGAAAAACCGTTCGCACTACGCAACAACAATACCTCTTTATGTGTCATATCCTCTTGATGGTGATTTTCAGTGAGCTGAATGAGATTATCTGGAAAACCCCAGGATTCAAATAACCGAGCACCCATCTCGGCATGATTGATACCTATAATCTGTTCCTCTAACTGACAACAGGCATCCCCAAAGGTATGTGCCTCGATCACTTCCGCATACTCAATGGGCAGTTGTTGCAGAAACACCAGTTTGCCTACATCATGAATCAGCCCGGCTATAAACAGATCACCGGGTGAACCTATACCTTTTGCCTCCGAAAGTTTACGACAGGCACAGGCCGTCAATAGAGAGTGGCGCCAGAAACTGTTCATATCGATCAGATCCGGGCGGATTCCGAAGAACAGGCTTTTCACCTCTGTCGAAATCAATAGCGCCCAAAGATCAAAAGGGCCAACTCGCAATAGCGCATCAGCCACCTGAGTAATCTGTTTGGAAGAGCCATAGTATGCCGAGTTACCCAGTTGCAGTGAACGCGCTGTCAGACTCGGATCTGTCTCTATCAGCTCAATCATACGTTCAATACCCGCTGTATCGGATTCCAACTCTTTATAAATCTCTATCAAGACATGTGGCAAAGAAGCAAGTTTTGCATTCTCAATCAACCAGCCGGGAAGATCTGTTTTCCGTTTTGTAGTTAACTGAGTTTCTGCCAAAGTTCGCACATCTCTGGCACCTTGATCCCAGGCGCTAACTGATACCTCACAGAATGAACAGATACCCAGTCCGGTAGTTTCGTCTGACCGTAACCAGTGCATACCCTGATCAATTGATGAGGCGATATAGCGGTGTGTTCTACCGCAACTGATACAGATCATTCATGACTCCTGATAGTGAAACAGTCCTGTATACCCATAATTAAAAAAAACGCCTGAATAAGTTTATGAATATTTCCTTAACATACAACTATAACCCCTCTAAAAATAGCCTGTTGCATGAACAGATTCTGTAAACCGTTGGGCAGTTCTGTGGGGGCTTAAAGCACTATCTCAGGCCTGCAAAGACGAAGCTGCCAGGCATATCCGACTCTTATATCACACCAAAAAGGCAATATTTTCCATACATAGCGATAATTAAGGATTATTTTCCCTTTTCAAGTCGATTAACTGAGTACTTTGCAAGGACTTTCCTCGTGCTGGGTCCTACACTTTGTATAAAAGAAGCCTTGTTTTTCAGTCACATCAGTAGGCTACCGAGTGTTGGTTCATATTTACTACGAATAATCCGAGTGTATCGTCATGAGTGCAACCCCGAAGCTTCACCAGCTGTCGCAACCGACAGCCCCCATTGAAAATTCCAAATACGATTGGAAAAAGATTGCCTATCTGCTGTTTGTGTCCCGCGCTATGGATCGAATTGAAGAGGCAGAGCTGGTACCAAATAAAGAGGTGCTATACCAGTTTTCTGCACGTGGTCATGATATGGCTCAAATCATCTTGGGAACGAGGATGATCGGCAATCATGACGCACTGGCGGGTTACTATCGATCCAGACCGCTGATGCTCTCCTTGGGCATGTCATTTGAAGATGCCTTGGCAGGCCCCTTGATGCGAGCCGGTGGCTATAGTGACGGGCGTGACATTGGTGTTGTGCACAACCTACCAAACCTGAAAGGTCCCTGTGGACTCCCAATGAGTGGTGGGGTTGGTGCCCAATACACACCGGTGGCTGGATGGGCTCAGTCGATCCACTACTATCAACGTGTTCTCAAAGATAACAGCTACAAAGGCTGCATTGCCGTCGCACACGGCGGCGAAGCCTCCACCTCAACCAGTGGATTCTGGTCATCGCTCACTATGGCCACAACCCTGAAACTGCCAATGCTCTTCTATATCGAAGATAATGGCTACGGTATTTCGGTTACATCCGACAAACAGACGCCCGGAAAAAATATCGCAGCAAACCTGGCGGCATTTAAAAACCTTCAGATTCTGGATGGCGATGGATCAGATCCGGAAGTAGCCAGCGCACTTATTGATCAGGCATTGGAGCACTTGAGAAATGACCTGGGACCTGTATTGCTCCGTCTGGAGGTTCCGCGTCTTTCAGGACACTCCGCGCAAGACACCCAGGCCTACAAATCAGCTGATCAGATCGCAGAAGAGCAGTCTCGGGACCCTCTACCAAAACTAAAGACTTACCTGCTTGATAACCTTATCAGCGAAGCCGAATGGAACGCCCTGGAAACAGACGCAGAACAGGATGTTCAGAGTGCACTCAAAAAAGCAAAAATACGCCCTATCCCAGAGACCCACGATATTCTTCATCACATCTTCTGCGAAACAAGACAGGATGGAACACCTGATATACAGCATCAGGGCGGACTCTCCCCCAGCGGTATTACTTTTCCAGCATCATCTCTAACACCCGAGCCCGAACCTACACGTATCAACATGGTGTCGGCTATTCGACGTACCCTGGATTATGAGTTGACTACGAATAATCGTCTTCTGGTCTTTGGTGAAGATGTTGCTGCAAAAGGTGGCGTTCACGCCGTCACCATGGGACTTGCAGAAAAATATGGCGAGCAACGGGTATTTGATACCAGCCTTTCCGAAGAGGGCATTATCGGTCGATCCATTGGCATGGCTCAGGCAGGCTTGATGCCAGTACCGGAGATTCAATTCAGGAAATATGCCGACCCTGCTGAAGAACAGCTCAATGACACAGGCACTATGCGCTGGCGTACCAAAAACCGCTTTGCTGCGCCGATGGTAGTGCGTATCGCCGGCGGGTTTTTCAAGTGTGGTGACCCCTGGCACAGCCAATGTCAGGAAGTAAAATGGGCGCACGCCATCGGTTGGCAGGTAGCAATGCCCTCCAATGCTGAAGACGCTGTAGGTCTGCTCCGTTCTGCAATGCGCAGTAACAACCCATCAATCTTCTTTGAACATCGCGCCATGCTGGATGATGTCTGGGCGCGTCGTCCCTACCCGGGTGATCAGTATGTTATTCCATTTGGACAGGCATCCTGTCTCACCACGGGAACTGACCTCACCATAGTCACCTGGGGGGCTATGGTGCCACGCTGTGAAGCGGCAGCAAATCAGTTTCCAGGAAGCGTTGAAGTGATTGATCTAAGAACCATTTCACCCTGGGATAAGGCAATGGTTATCGCCTCGGTGACCAAAACAAGTCGCTGTCTGATTGTTCATGAAGACAACATTACGGCCGGGTTTGGAGCAGAGATTGCCGCAACCTTAACAGAAGAGGTCTTTTTTGAACTGGACGCCCCGATCAAACGCCTGGCCATGCCTGATATACCCAGCCCGCATAGCCCGGTTCTTCTTAACAGTATCTTGCCGGGTGAAGCACAAATCACTATCGCCATTAACGATTTACTGGAGATTTAGTCATGTCGCAGATGGTCGATATCATTGTTCCTCAGGGAGAACAACAAGGCACTGCCCATGTACTGGCTAACTGGCTTAAGATGCCTGGTGAAGCGGTTTCACTCAATTCACCATTGGTTGATCTTGAAACCGATAAAGTCATGGTTGAGGTACCCGCACCGGCCAGCGGCATTCTGAAAGATGTCTACAAGAAGCCAGGCGATAATGTTACGCCAGGCACACTGCTTGGACGCATCGAGCTCAATGAAACAGCGCATGACGACAGTGTCAAAAAACAGGGTACCGTCACGCCTGCTGCACTTGAAAAATTCGATAACGAGAATCCAGTAAAACCAACGGATAATGTGCAACTGCTTAGCCCGGCCGTGCGCAGACTGGTTAAAAAATATCCAGTCGATCTCAAACAGATACAAGGTTCTGGTAAACGGGGACGTGTAACCAAACAGGATGTACTCAACTATCTCGATCAAGCAGCCTCATCAACATCGCAGCGTCCGTTAGCAGCGGAGCCATCTGTTCAGACACCGATTAATGTGCCGCATCAAACTAGCACGTCACAGCATATCCCTCATGACAATATGCGTCGTCGCATTGCGTCCCATATGACTGAAAGTCTGCTGCATACCGCCCCCCATGTCACCAGTATATTTGAGGCCGATCTGAGTGCGATAAGCC
>ATLU01000046.1_pt1 | contig 53913 bp, 50 predicted proteins | sample 178751 | NCBI WGS metagenome assembly ATLU01 (sample SAMN02211837, study PRJNA209200) | bioreactor metagenome | isolation source: day 23 sample from continuous culture bioreactor inoculated with sediment... | place: Germany: Wadden Sea | collected 2011
ACGACGCACTTCTGCACCTGACCAGCCGACGAGTGGATTTCGGTCTGGGCGTGCAAACAAAACTTCATTGACTATTCGATTCAGGACGACGGTATCAGGGACATTGTATTTGGACCTTTTTATCCAGACCCGTAAGAGGGGACCGATATGGTGGGCGGGGAAGTTTAGAAGCCTATCAATTGAGAGCGTATTGTCGGCTGGATCGAGCAGGGTCACCAATTGCTGGCCGAGCAAATCCTCCAGCAGATAATCGGCTTCGGCACAGTGCCTGGCACTTCTAGATACTGTTTTTGCAATGGCCGGCCAACGCTTCCGCAAGAGCGGCATCACCTCATGTCTCAAATAATTCCGGTCAAATGACCGGTCCTGATTACTGCCATCCTCTATCCACTGTAATCCACGAGCACTCGCATACACCTCCAGTTCAGACCGGTTATAAACCAGCAGTGGCCGCACATGTGTCCCATCAGAAAATTTGTTAAAGGAGGGCATGGCGGCCAGACCACTCAACCCCGCACCACGCATTAATTGCAATAACAAGGTCTCGGCCTGATCATCCTGGTGATGGGCCGTGAGCATCATCTCACCGGATTCCATCACTGAAGCGATAGCCTGATAGCGTGCATCCCGTGCAACGGCCTCCAGGCTTTCACCCTTAACAGGCTGCACGTTCAGTAAAGTTTCAACGAGGGGAATGCCGTAGGCTGTACAAACCGTATGACAATGAACAGCCCAAGCAGCAGAAGCCGATTGCAATCCATGATCTGTATGGATAGCCCGGACTGGTGCCGCGAGCAAATCCTGAATGGAGACCAGGGCATCGAGCAGCACGTGAGAATCCAGACCACCACTGTAACCAACCAGATAGCCCGTTGGCACAGGTAACTTCTGAAGCGTATCAAGCAGATTATCAGGATTGAATGACATGAACGCGTTGAACTCCGAAGGGCTGGATCACAACGCCATAACTGAACAAACCGGTTTATAGCCGAAGGAATCTCTGATTAATGCTGGATTGAGGGCATGGTAAAATGAAATGTTTCGGATCAAGCCGACAAGCGCACGTAATAGCAAGCCATTGCGAAGCCTTTCAACGCCGATCCTAAACTTTTCAGCCGTCAGACACCCAGTCATGAATTGATCAGGGATTCCCTTAACAGGTAATCAACAAAACCGGCACAACATCAGTTTTGGAAGGCCCCATAACTCATCAGACGCTTGTAACGCTCTTCTAACAGCTCATCAATGGGCTTCTGGTCAAGTTGCTCTAATGAGGCCAGCAATGACTCTTTAAGGCTTTTCGCTGCCACCTCAGGATGGCGATGCGCACCACCCGGGGGCTCAGGGACAATCTCATCAATCAGGCCAAACTCTTTAAGCCTGTCTGAAGTGATCGCCATGGCTTCGGCAGCCAGCGGCGCTTTATCGGCACTCTTCCAGAGTATCGACGCACACCCTTCTGGAGAAATCACTGAGTAGGTGCTGTATTGCAGCATCATGACGTGATCCCCAACGCCAATTGCCAGTGCTCCACCCGATCCACCCTCGCCCATCACGGTGCAGACAATGGGGGTTTTCAGTCCTGACATAACCAACAGATTTTTTGCAATGGCCTCGCTCTGGCCTCGCTCTTCTGCACCAATACCTGGATAAGCACCCGGTGTATCAATGAAGGTGAGTATTGGCAGCTTGAAGCGCTCCGCAGTCTCCATCAGACGCAGTGCCTTGCGATAGCCTTCCGGTCTGGGCATACCAAAATTACGGAACAGCTTCTCTTTAGTGTCGCGGCCCTTTTGGTGGCCAATAATCATTACCGGACGTCCAGCCAGTCGCCCTACACCCCCGACAATGGCATGATCATCGGCAAATGCCCGGTCACCATGCATCTCCTGAAAATCTTCAAATATCAGCTCAATATAGTTGAGCATGTAGGGCCGCAGCGGGTGTCTCGCAACCTGGGCAACCTGCCAAGGCTTTAGATTCTGGTAGAGCGATTCAGTGAGCGATCGGCTCTTGGTTTCCAGACGGGTGATCTCGTCCTGGATATTTATTTCATTATCATTGCCAACCAGACGCAACTCTTCAATCTTGGCTTCAAGTTCAGCAATGGGTTGTTCAAATTCTAGAAAGTTCAAGTCCATCTTGGGAATATACCGGATTCAGAACCGATAGAACAGATGCGACAATCCCTACCTTTCATCTATCGGTTCAAATTATTAAATAACAAACGGCCATACGTAAGCGGTCGTTATCAAGACCTCTATCTTCGCCTGTTCTGCAGATGGCCATCACAGCTATATTATCGGTCTTTTTGTACAACCTTCAACTGCTGGATTTAGGCAGAAACGGACGTACTCTGCTTGTCCATTTGCCGGCTCCGGCCTGTATAAACCACCTCAACTGAATCGACACCTAATAGTCGCGACAATTGCCGTAGCAAGGCGTCGGTTGGATGGATTTTCCATATCTCACTACAAACCAATCCACAACCAGCAGAGGGCCCTTTATAATCTATCTGAATTTCACACCCGCCGCCCTTATAAGGCGTAATCAGCTCTGCCAACTCCTTGGCAAATCCCTGTGGCGTAGCATTACGTTCCGTTAGCAGTTTCTGCGCCCAGCTTAGTCGTAGCGCTGTCGCACTGAGATCCCTAGCCTGCTCAAACTCCATTACCTGGTCAACACGGACACTCAAACCACCTCGATACTCGTCATAGTTAAGATTACCTGCAATCAGTAATATTTTATCGCTGACAAGCAGATCCTTAAACGACTCATAGGCGTCCGAAAAAAGCGTGATCTCTATACGCCCACTCCGATCATCCAACACAACGCTTCCCATCCGCCCACGCGGAGTCTGCCGATGGCTGACGCTAAGTGCCAATCCAGCCACAAGCACCCGCTGTTTGCTGCGGCGCTGATAACCACCGCCACCACCCTCGCCCCCTTCCAGGGACAGCTTGCCTATACGAGTAATGCCCAAGCCACTCATCTCAGGCACATAGCGGTCAATCGGATGACCAGTAAGATAGAGACCTAGTGTCTCCTTTTCACCTTGCAGCCGTATCTCATCTTCCCACTCATCACTATCCGCAGGAATCATCTGCCGATCCATGTCCGCTTTTGGCTGAGGATCATTCATCCCAAACAGGTCGTCCTGGCCTGCGGCAGCACTGGCATGATGTTGTTCTGCCATCTTCAAAGCCAATGGCAATTGATTCATCAGAGTGGCACGATTAGAGCCCAGCTCATCAAGGGCTCCCGCTTTAACCAATGACTCCAACACCCTCCGATTGACTTTTCGCTGATCAATTCGACGGCAAAACTCAAAGAGATCCTTAAACTTCCCTTCTGCCTGCCTCGCTTCAATAATACTGTCAATGGCCGATTCACCGACCCCCTTGATCGCACCCAGACCATAAATAACAGCATCACCCTCACCTACAGTAAACATCCGCTCTGAATGGTTTACATGGGGAGGATTGACGGCCAGGCTCATGTTGCGACACTCATCAATCAGGGTAACGACCTTGTCGGTAGTATCCATATCAGCAGAGAGAACGGCGGCCATGAACGCTGAGGGGTAATGCGCCTTAAGCCACATGGTCTGATAAGAGACAAGGGCATAAGCGGCTGAGTGTGATTTATTAAATCCGTACCCGGCAAATTTCTCCATCAGATCAAAAATATAGGTAGCCACATCCTCATCGACGCCTCGTGCCACAGCCCCGGCACGGAAAATCTCACCCTGCTTTTTCATCTCTTCGGGCTTTTTCTTACCCATGGCGCGGCGCAGTAAGTCGGCCCCACCCAGTGAGTAACCTGCCAGTACCTGGGCAATCTGCATCACCTGCTCCTGATACAGAATGACCCCGTAGGTTGGACGCAGAATAGGTTCCAGATCAGGATGAGGATAAACCACCTCCTGACGTCCATGCTTTCGGGCAATAAAATCATCCACCATGCCGGACTGCAACGGACCGGGACGGAACAGGGCAACTAAAGCGGTGATATCATCAAAACAGTCCGGCTGCAGCTTCTTGATCAACTCTTTCATGCCACGGGATTCCAACTGGAACACCGCCGTCGTTTCACATTTCTTGAGCAGGGTGAAGGCAACCTCATCATCCATTGGAATCAGGGTGATATCGATCGGGTCACGCTGCTGTTTCTTTCTTGTCAGGTTGACTGTTTTCAGTGCCCAGTCAACAATCGTCAGGGTTCTGAGGCCAAGAAAGTCAAACTTGACCAAACCTACTTGTTCAACATCATCCTTATCAAACTGGGTCACCAGGTTGGCTCCACCCGGCTCGCAATAGAGAGGGGTGAAGTCGGTAAGAAGTCCGGGAGATATAACCACTCCACCGGCATGTTTACCGGCATTCCGTGCAACGCCTTCCAGCTTCTTGGCCATATTTATCAGCTGGGTGACTTCATCCTCATCCTTATAGGCTGCAGCCAGCTCTTCACTCTCTTCCAGCGCGCGCTTCAAGGTCATGCCAACCTCGAAGGGGATCATTTTCGCTATACGGTCAGTGAATCCATAGGGGTGACCCAACACCCGGCCAACATCCCGCACCACGGCTTTGGCGGCCATTGACCCATACGTGATGATCTGAGAGACAGAGTCGCGACCGTATTTACGCGCCACATAATCAATCACCTTGTCGCGGTTATCCATACAGAAATCGACGTCGAAATCCGGCATGGAGACACGTTCTGGATTGAGAAAACGTTCGAACAGAAGCTCATGTTCAATAGGGTCCAGATCGGTGATTTTCAGTGCGTAAGCGACAATTGAGCCGGCACCAGATCCACGCCCAGGTCCAACCGGGATACCATTATCTTTGGCCCACTGGATAAAATCGGCAACGATAAGAAAATAGCCCGGAAAACCCATCTGATTGATAACATCCAGTTCAATCTGCAGGCGATCGTCATATACTTTGCGTTTTTCCTGATAATCAGGATCTGATGGATCAAGGATGATCGTTAAGCGTTCATCCAACCCGCGCATGGACTCGGCTGAAAAGTAGGACTCGATGGTCATACCATCGGGAATAGGGAAATCGGGCAGGAAATTTTTCCCTAAAGTGAGTTCAATATTACAACGTTTAGCTATTTCGACACTATTTTCAAGCGCCTCGGGGATGTCTGCAAATAGCTCAGCCATCTCTTCAGGAGTACGAAGATATTGATCCGGACTGTAATGCTTTGGACGACGGGAATCATCCAGCGTCCGACCCTCATGAATACAGACACGGACCTCATGGGCCTCATAATCATCCCGATTCAGGAATCGAACGTCATTGGTGGCCACCACAGGGACATCCATAGACGCGGCCAAATCAACACTGGCATGGAGTACCCGCTCATCGCCATCACGCCCGGTTCGCTGCAGCTCAATATAGAACCGATCACCAAACAGCTCGAGCCAGTGGCTTAACCGGCTTTCAGCCTCTGATCGATTCTCTGCTAGCAGTGCGCGACCAATATCACCGAGCCGTCCACATGAGAGGCCGATTAGCCCCTTACAAGTTTCAGGTGTTAACCAGTCAGGTTCCAGCATAGCCTTCCCCAGGTGCTGACCCTCGCGATAACTCCTGGATATCAGACAGGTCAGATTGTTATAACCTACCGAATCTTGTACTAAAAGCAGCAGCCGATGAGGATTATTTGCATCTTCGGGGTCGCGAATCCAAATATCGACTCCGCTGATCGGCTTAATTCCAGCCCCAATCGATGCCTTATAGAATTTTACTAATGAAAAAAGGTTTGACTGATCAGTCATGGCGACAGCAGGCATTCCCAGCTCAGCTACCCTCGCCACCAGTGGTTTTATACGCACCAGCCCATCGACCAGGGAGTACTCTGAGTGAACACGCAGATGGATAAATACCGGTTTCATAGTTGCTCGATTGTAACCCAGTAACTGGATGATTTTTAGAAACGACGCTCTGTTTGAGGATTCTTTTTGCCCCCTTTAAAAAGCATTTAGAGTCGGCTAAGCGGCTAACCCTCTTCCAGTAAGCGTTTCACAGGCCCGAATGTCAGACGGTGTATGGGTGTAACACCGAGCTGTTGAAGTGAATCGATATGCATTTTCGTCGGATAACCTTTATGTTTGGCCAACCCATACCCCGGATAAATCTCATCAAGTTCAACCATTTCTTGGTCACGAACCACTTTTGCCAGAATAGAGGCCGCACTTATGGCAGGCTCGGTGGCATCGCCTCCTACAATGGCCTCTGAACTGCATGGCAATACCGGACAACGATTTCCATCAATCAAGGCATGCACCGGTACCATGGATAATGCCTCAACCGCCCTCTGCATGGCCAATAGACTGGCATGCAGAATATTGAGCTGATCAATCTCTTCAACTTCTGCACGCCCAATCGCCCAGCATAGCGCTTTTTCACGAATCTCTTTCGCCAGTTTTTCTCTACGTTTTTCGGTCAATTTCTTTGAGTCGGCCAGACCTTCAATAGGCTGGGCTGGATCAAGTATCACAGCAGCAGCCACCACAGCTCCAGCAAGCGGGCCCCGGCCTACCTCATCAACTCCGGCTATCAGTTTTACACTAGGCATCGGCTGTTTTCCTGACCAGAGACAAGACCGCTTCTGCCGCTTTGCGACTTGAATCCTGCTGCAATGTTTTATGCAGTTGCAGATATCGCTGTTCGATGTGCCGAACTTGTTCTGGCGACTCAATAAACTGACTAACGGCTTCAGCTAATGCCTCAGGAGTTGCTGCATCCTGTATAAACTCAGGAGCCAAAGGCTCATTTGCGAGGAGATTAGCCATTGCCACGTAGGGAATTTTGACCATATTAAAACGTCTGACAATCCAATAGGTCAATGCATTCAGTTTGTATGCAACCACCATGGCCCGCTTAAGAAGCAGCGCTTCAAGTGTCGCTGTCCCAGATGCGGTCAGTACCACATCAGCTGCCAGCATGGCCTTTCTGGCCTGCGCGTCTACTATGATAACGGGTAAGTCAGGCGCGACACGATTGAGTATCTGTTCAAACTCTGTACGGGTTCGCTGATTCACCAGCGGTATTATGTAGCGCGCATCCGGGTAACGTTGTTTGAGCAGTAAAGCCGCTTTCAGAAATATCTCGCTGAGTGATTTAATTTCACCAACGCGACTACCCGGGAGTATGGCTATCACATGGGGTATTTCCGAAACAGATAATTCTTTACGCGCTTCTGTACGGTCATTATGGAGCGGTATTTCGTCAGCTAGCGGGTGGCCAACATAACGGACGGGAATCTGATGTTGCTTTAGAAAATCAGCTTCAAATGGAAAAATACTTAACATCAGATCGACTGCCGCACGTATTTTTTTTACACGCTTCGGACGCCATGCCCAGACTGTTGGACTTACATAATGAACGGTAGGAATGTGATGTTTCTTTAATGCTGTTTCCAGACCAAGATTAAAGTCCGGGGCATCTATTCCTATAAAAATATCGGGTGGATTCTGTAAAAAATGCCCAAGCAATTTTTTACGAATAGAGAGAAGTTCCGGCAAGTGCTTCAATACTTCTACCAATCCCATTACTGATAAGCGATCCATGGGAAATAAGCTTTTGCACCCTTGCTCAATCATCAAAGGCCCACCAATACCTTCAAACAGTGCATCGGGAAACTGTTTATGAATCTCACGTATCACCCCAGCACCCAACAAGTCACCCGAGGGCTCATTGGCGACGATTCCAACTCTCAACATGGCAAATTTCTTTATTGTTTCAGCCTGGTGTGGCCAATGTATCACTTAAATTGAAAAGAAGGGATTCTTAAGGAAGCATGAAGCAGTAGACCTAACGCACTATTCCACGCTCGCTGCTTTCCAGAAAATCGATATACAATCGAATCGCTTCGCACTTCACATCAAGCAATCTTAGCTGCTTAAGCGCCTCTTCTATAGTGTGCTGTTGTTTATAGATAATCTTGTATCCACGTTTCAACTGCTGAATGGTTTCTGCAGAAAAACCTCGTCGGCGAAGACCTTCCGAATTTATCCCGTAAGGTTTAGCTGGATGACCGCTAACCGTTACATAAGGTGGAATATCTTTATTGATGACCGAACCCATTGCGCAGAAACTATGAGCGCCAATATGTGAGAACTGATGCGCCATGCTAAAACCGCCCAATATGGCCCAGTCACCCACCGTCACATGCCCACCGAGCGATGCCGCATTCGCCAATATAATCTGATTTCCAAGCTGGCAATCATGCGCAACATGAGTGTAAGCCATGAGAAGATTATCATCGCCAATCCTGGTTGCAATTGCGTCCTGTGCAGTTCCCCGATTGATCGTGGTGAATTCACGGATCACATTACGATCACCAATCTCAAGTCGCGTCTCCTCCCCTGCATACTTTTTATCCTGGGGATCTTCTCCAACGGAAGCAAACTGGAATACCCGATTATCCTGCCCCATGGTTGTAGGGCCATTAATGACGACATGCGGGCCAATGGTACTGCCTTTACCAATTTGAACGTTGGGTCCAATCACGGTAAAGGGTCCAACTGTAACGCCCTCATCCAGTTCAGCCGATGGATCGATAAAAGCCTTCGAATCAATCAAGGAGCAAAATCCCGGGCAGTACACATAATTTCAGCCGTAGCGGCCACCTGCCCATCAACCTTGGCAGTGCAGGAAAACACCCCTATACCGCGCTTGATAGCGTTTTGTTTCACCTCGATTATCAGTTGATCTCCTGGCTCTACTGGCCGTCTGAATCTAGCCTTATCAATGCCGACAAACAGATAAACAGTCGTGTCGGTAACGGTGTCAGGGTTGGATTCCATTGCCAGCAGACCTGTTGCCTGCGCCATGGCTTCAACAATCAGAACCCCAGGCATAACCGGTCGAATCGGGAAATGCCCATTAAAAAAAGGCTCATTGTAGGTAACATTTTTAAGTGCTACCAGGCGAGTGTCTTTTTCGAAATCAAGCACCCGATCAATAAGCAAAAAAGGGTAACGGTGCGGTAGCAACGTCAACACCTTATTAATATCCATTGTATTCAAAACACTCCTCCTGCCCCCGGAACAGAATGTACTCAGGGATCAAGGTTAAACAGTCGCCAAAGCAGATCGAGCCACTGAATGTTCAATCTTTTTGGCTTGATTCTTTCCCGTCCTGTGGCAAGCAGGCTGTTTGCTCTAGCTTACTGATTCGCTGATTTATACGCTGCAGCCGACGTACTCTGGCAATAGTTTTTCGCCACTCTCCATTAGGAACGGCAGGCAGATTACCACTGTAGTATCCTGGTTCTTTGAATGAACGGGTAACCAGTGTCTGTGCTGAGAAATGGGTGTTGTCACCAAGCTCAAGATGTCCTGTTACGCCGACGCCCCCACCCAGAGTGCAATACTTACCAATGGTTGTCGAGCCAGCTATACCTGCGCATCCAGCGATAGCCGTGTGATCCCCAATGTGGACGTTATGTGCGATCTGAATCTGATTATCCAACCGGACACCGACACTGATCACAGTATTGCGCAGGGAACCTCGATCAATTGTAGTGTTGGCACCAACCTCAACATCGTCACCAATCAGTACACAACCAATCTGCGGCACTTTAAACCAAACACCTTTATCATTTGCATTTCCAAAGCCATCACTACCAATAACCGCACCAGGATGAATAATAACTCTTTTCCCGATTTTGCTCCCATGGCACACGGTGACATTGGCAACCAGTCGTGAGTCTGCCCCGATCACACAGTTTTTTTCGATGACACAACCTGCCCCAACTGAAACACCTGCCCCAATCTCAACATCAGGACCAATAACGGTGCAGGGACCAATCCAGGCTTTTGGATGAATAGAAGCGGTGTGATCTATCACCGCCGTAGCATGAACCCCGCCTGCAACGGCCGAGACGGGATAGATCATCGATGCGACCTTAGCGTATATAAGGTAGGGGTTATCTGTAATTAATGCCGAAACCGGACAATGCTTTACATCCGTGCTGTTGAGTATGACAGCCGAAGCCGTTGTATCACTCAGGTAGTGGCGATATTTACTATTTGCAAGGAAACAGACCGCACCTTTTTTTGCATCCTGAATGGTAGCTGCATGGGTAATCTCTAGATCAGGATTACCAACCAGCTCTACGCCCAGCTCTTTCGCCAGGTCACCTAAACGATAGGCAACACCAATCACCTGACTAACCTATTGACCCGCCTTATATATCTCTTCCAGTCGCTGAAGCACCTTCGCGGTGAGATCGACACGCTTATTAAAGTAGGCAACACCATCAGTCAGGATGACATCAACCTTCTCTTCTTCACCAATCTGGGTTACTACCTCACCGACCTTACGCAGCAGACGATTAACCGCCTCATTTCTGCGTAGATTGGCATCTTCACGAAACTCGGTACGCGAGGTGGTCAACTTTCGACGACGTGCCCGTATATCATTTTCAAGACGTTTTGCCTCTTCAGTGCTCATGACGGCTCCATCACGAGCTAGTTTATCCTCAAGCTGTTTCAACTGTTTGGCCTTGGCAACCAGATCCTGATCCCGGGCCTGAAACTCCTTCTTGAGTGAATTGCTGATGCCTTCAGCCTGAGGCGATTTTTCCATCACTTTATTAAGATCAACCACTCCGACCTTAAAATCACCTGCCGTAGCCGAAATGTTCCAGCTAAACAGAATAGCAACCAAGATGACAAAGACAGATTTCTTCAACGTACTCTCCTAAACTCTTAAAATGCGGTTCCAAATGTAAACTGAAATACTTCTGTTTCATCACCCGACTTATCATTGAGAGGGAAACCCAGACTCATACCCAGCGCCCCCATGGGAGATAACCACCTGGCTGATGCACCTGTCGAATATCGTAATTCCCCTAGATCAAAATCAGCCCCACCATGGGTAGAGAAGACATTACCTGCATCAAAAAACAGGCCCAGTCGAATCGACTTTTCCATCAACCTAAATGGTGCGGGGAAATAAATCTCTGCATTTCCCACTATTTTCACATTGGCCCCAACCGGATCATTACTGCTGTCACGTGGCCCAAGACTATGATCTTTAAACCCCCGGACTGTCTTTGTGCCACCGGCAAAGAAGTTTTCCCATAAAGGAAGTCGGGTAGTACTACCATAGGTATCGCCATAGGCCAGATCGGCATTTAAAGCGAATGTAAAGGTATTATTTAGAGGGAAATACTGCTTGTGGCGATAGGCAACCTTGTAGTACTCCAAGTCACTGCCAGGAAGCGTTATCGAAGCAGAAAGACTCTGCATGCCTCCCTTTGTCGGTAACAAAGACGAATTCCGCGAATCCCTTGTCCAAGTAGTTCCTATTTTAAAATCGAGGAAGCTATCACCATTTTCTGTCTCGAAGGCACTTACCACATCCGAAGGGGAGACTGCTGGTTTGAAACTGGTACTAATCAAATCGGCAGTAAGATTGACTCGGTCAGTTTCAGTAATGGGGACGCCGAAGATAATTCCAAGCGTGCCAGTATCGGTTAAATATTTTGCTGTATCAACTTCATCAAAGTCGGTTTTCTGGTAACTAAGATTAAACCCCCGACTTATCCCATCAACAGTATAATAGGGATTAACATAGCCTAGCCTGTAATGTGTATTTGAAGAACTGTTATCAAAAGCCAATGATACCTGTTTACCCGTACCCAGGAAGTTCTTCTGCGTAAGACTAGTACTAAATATTACTCCATCAGACTGCGAGAAACCTAGACCAGCCATAAAATTACCCATGGGTTTTTCTGTGACCGATATATTGACATCGACTTGATCCGTTGAACCCGGAACAGGTGGCGTTTCGACATTCACATCATCAAAAAAGCCGAGGCGCTGGAGTCGCTCTCTCGAACGGGTCACCTGCTCTGCAGAGTACCAACCCGACTCCATCTGTCGCATTTCGCGCCGTAATACCTCGTCCCGGGTTGCACTATTACCCTTCATGTTAACCCGACGAACATAAACTCTTTTACCCGGATCAACAAAGTAGGTTATTACAACCTGCTTTTTCTCCTCATCAATATCCGGAATACTATTAACATTGGCAAAAGCGTAGCCGTTATTCCCAAGCAAAGTATTGATCCGCTCAGCACTGCCTATGACCTGCTTGCGTGAGAACACCTCCCCCCTGACCAGATGAATCATCGGGAAGAAGTCCTCTTTAGCCAGAACCAGGTCACCCGTTAAACGGATATCACTGAGGGTATAAACGTCGCCCTCCTCAATATTGACCGTGACGTAGATGTCTTTTTTGTCAGGGGTAATGGAAACCTGAGTTGAGGTAATCTTAAAATTGATATGACCTCGATCCAGGTAGAATGACCGAAGTTTCTCAAGATCTCCGGAAAGTTTCTGTCTGGAGTATTGATCATCTTTGGTGAAAGATGAAAGGAAGCCCGTCGTATTGAGGCTGAACTGCTCAAGCAGATCCTCCTCTTCAAATGCACTATTGCCAATAATATTGATCTTTTTGATTCGTGCCGTACCACCTTCCGAAATAGTGATATTGATCGCCACCCGGTTCCGCTCAAGTGGCGTAACCGTAGAAGAGAGCTTTACGGCATATTTACCCATATTGAAATATTGTCGCTGCAGCTCTTGCTCTATCTTGGCCAGGATAGAGCGGTTAAATACACGCCCTTCAGCAAGACCAATATCCTTCAGCGCCAACAGTAAAGGGTCTGTCTCAAGCGTTTTATTCCCCTCTATTTCGATCTTGGCAATAGCCGGACGCTCTGTTGCAAAAACGATCAATACATCCCCTTCCCGCTCCAGCTTTACATCTTTAAAAAAGCCGGTCTTAAAGAGAACTCTAATAATCTCACCGGTCTCTTCGGATTCGATAGTCTGCCCAATCTTGACGGGTAGATAGTTGAATACCGTTCCAGGTGAGATACGCTGTAAGCCCTCCACCCGAATATCTTTGACGACAAAAGTCTCACTCAAACCAAGTTGAGGAAGTGTGAGTATGAGTGCAAGAAATAAAATGCGAATCGTATTAACCAGGTTCATATTATCTTTATAAGGTTTTGTTTTATAAGTCTATCCATGATCATTTTTTCATTGGTATCGTGATTCCCTGATACCATCGCCTAATAATTACAATTGGCAAAAGCAATACCACTGCCTTATCACCCTTAGTAACTCACTCTGATCAGATTAATGTAACACATTGATCTGAAAGCACTTCTCTACTCGAACAGGCGTAACACCAGACACCAGGTACGCAAAAGGCGTCCTAGTATAAATAATCTTTCCATCGCGCCCAAGCAAAGAACGAATTATTTTGCTAATTAAAGAGCCGAGTCAAATCAACATAGAAAGCCAATCCCATTAATCCAAGCAGGATAGCTAGTCCAACTTTCTGACCCAGGACCTGCGTCGACTCTGACAAAGGGCTCCCTTTAACAGCTTCCAGAAGAAAGAAGAACAGGTGCCCCCCATCTAAAACAGGAACAGGAAGAAGATTTAAGACACCTAGGCTGATACTGACCAACGCCAAAAACTTTAAAAACTGCGTAAAGCCATAGCTGGCCGTCTTACCGGCTGTCTGGGCGATAGAAATGGGCCCACTAAGATTCTTGATTGAGATATCACCAGTGATCATCCTGCCAAGCATCTTCAGCATAAACAGGGACATCTCACCTGTTTTTGAGACAGCCACTACAACCCCCTCTGCGGGGCCATAGATAACCTTTACCCTATATTCATCAAACAGGCCGTCTTCCACATGGGGCCCAGCTCCAATACGACCTACAGTCTTATCAGCCAGCTTTTTTTCACCGACAATAAGCTGAATTTTGGATTCTAAGCCTGAGCGCTCAACAACGGCATTAACCACCTCGCCTGGTCGATCCTGTATGAACGCTACAAGCTCAGTCCAGGTATTTACCTTGACTTCATTCACAGAAAGGATGCGATCACCAACCTTTATTCCTGCCTGCTCTGCTGACTCCCCAGCAACAAGCTGACCAATAACTGGCGCTATAACCGGCCGTTTTGGCGAAAAACCGAGACGATCCAGTAACTTACCATCCTCAGCCAAGCCCAGCAAGCGATCTCCCGGTAAGATACGGACATGCTCATATCCCCGCTCATCGCGCACTTTAACCTGCAGGTCCCCACCTGTCGTTGAATGCGTCAACAAGGCATAGACAGCAGATTCCCATGTTGGGGTTGCGGTATCAGCTACAGAGAGGAACTCATCCCCCGAAACAAATCCTGCTTCAGCGGCAATCGAAGATTCCGTAACCGTGCCAATCCAAGGTCGCGAGCCCATATCCCCGGTTACGGCTATCAACCAGAATGCCAAAACAGCAAAGATAAAATTAAAAACCGGGCCGGCAGCAACAATGGCAGATCGAACGGCCACCGACTGCCTATTGAATGATTGATTGAGATAGCGATCAGGAACCTCTCCCTCACGCTCATCAAGCATTTTGACATAGCCACCCAAGGGAATAGCCGCCAAGACAAATTCTGTGCCTAAATCAGCCTCACAAAGGGCATCAGGCCCAGACTCACCTGAAGGTTTCTCCGGTTTTCCTCTATAGGTATAGAGCGGCTTGCCGAATCCAATTGAGAAACGAAGCACTTTAACGCCCAGTTTCCGAGCCACCCAGAAGTGACCAAACTCGTGAACTGCAATGAGAATAGCCAGTGCGACTATGAATGAGGCAACAGTAAAAAGGAATGATGACATAGTGAGTAAGTCAGACCCGGTTCTGAACTATTTGTTCCGCAAGACGGCGGGATTCAAGATCAACTGCAAGCAGTTGATCCAATTCATCAGCCTGACCACTAGACATGCTATCAAGCACCGAGTCAATCACCTCTGATATCTCAGTAAAGGCAATCCCACCTTCAAGAAAAGAAGCCACCGCTACTTCGTTGGCGGCATTCAGAATGGCCGGGGCTGTACCGCCAGTTCTTATGGCCTCGTAAGCGAGGCGCAAACAGGCAAACCGGGTAAAATCAGGCTCCTCAAAGTCGAGCCTTGCCACCTCAAAAAGATTGAGTGGCTTAACACCAGAAGTGATTCTCTCAGGCCATGCAAGGGCATGCGCAATCGGCGTCCGCATATCTGGATTGCCCAGTTGTGCGAGAACCGAACCATCCGTATAGGCGACCATGGAGTGAATAACACTCTGCGGGTGCAGTACCACCTTGACCCGATCGGGCTCGGTATCGAACAGCCAGCACGCCTCGATCACTTCCAGGCCCTTATTCATCATAGTGGCGGAGTCAACGGATATCTTTCTTCCCATATCCCAATTGGGGTGGGCACACGCCTGATCCGGTGTAACTCCTTTCAGCTGATCCAGTGTGAGCTGCCGAAAAGGCCCCCCAGAGGCGGTGAGAAGAATTTGTGAAACACCGACTTGATCCAAGCCTTGATTGAAATTAGCCGGCATGCATTGAAATACGGCATTATGTTCACTATCTATAGGCAGAATTTCAGCTCCACCCAGGGACGCCTCTCGCATGAAGAGGGCTCCGGCAACCACCAGCGCCTCTTTATTTGCCAGGAGAATTTTTTTGCCCGATCGGGCTGCAGCCAAAGCCGGTAGCAGACCGGCAGCGCCTACAATCGCCGCCATCACATACACGACACTATCGAGCGCCGCAACATATTCCAGGCCTTCAACGCCTGAAAGGACTTCTATCTTAATGCCGGCATCACGTAAACGCTGGCTCAGGCGAGTTGCCGACGCCTCATCCGCCATAACGGCATATGGCGGCATAAAACGTTTACACTGATCAAACAGACCATCCACATCCTTATTCGCGGTCAAAGCAATAACCTGGAATCTATCGGGGTGCCGAGCTAAAACATCCAGAGTACTGATACCAATTGACCCTGTTGATCCCAGAACAGTTACCCCGATCACTTGCCACCTCCTAGCAACAGAAGGCCAAACATAAACAGTGGCGCAACAGCAGTCAGGCTATCTATTCTATCGAGAATGCCCCCATGTCCTGGCAGCAGGTTCCCACTGTCCTTGATACCCGCCTGTCGCTTAAGAAGACTCTCAAACAGATCACCAATAACAGAAATCAGGCAGACAACCAGGCATAACAGAAGAATCTGCAATGCTGATCCCGTTTCAGGTCGCAGCCAAATTAACAGACCACTCCAAAGTCCAACGGCCAGAAGCGCACCATACACGCCCTCCCGCGTTTTCTTTGGACTGACATGGGGAGCCAGCTTAACCCGCCCCCACTGTCGCCCAGCAAAATAGGCGCCCGTATCGGCCACCCAGGAGAGCGACATGGCAAACAGCACCAACTCAGGACCCTGCTCCCCGTAACCATGAAGATAGACCAGAGCGACCCAAGTAGGGATCAGAACAAAGAAACCAATCAAAGCTTTTGTCAGTTTTCCGAATACAGGGGACTTTTCCGGATGATATTGAATAACAACACCACTCACTACCAACCAGCCAACCGACACCAATGAGAAGAATGCTAAATCAACCCCGGGCTCCTCAAGAGCATACGAGAAAAACAGCAGTGAAAACACGATTGCAAGTAAGAAGAGAAGCCGCTCCTTCAGCGTCACCAATGCTGTTAATCGCAGCCATTCTGATGCCGCCAGAAAAATAACAATCGCTAGAATAAGAGCAAAGCCTTTCGTTGGAAGGTAGAGCACCCCGACTATCACCAAGGGCAACAAAACCAGTGCTGTAAGGATACGGTGAAGTAGCATGATTATTCCAAGATGCCTTTATTTTTCAACAGAACCCACCTGTTCGGCAGTCATCCCAAAACGACGCTGTCGATGAGAATAGAAAGCTATTGCCTGATCAAATGCATCTGCATCAAAATCTGGCCAATAGGCATCTGTGAAATAGAGCTCTGTATAGGCTGATTGCCAGAGCATAAAATTACTGATGCGCTGCTCCCCGCCTGTTCGTATGAATAAGTCGGGGTCTGGCAGATCATTAAAACTGAGTTCAGATGAGATTAAGGACTCGTCGATAGCCTCCGGCTCAAGTTGACCGGCTTTCACTTTTGCAGCAAGCCGTCGCGCTGCCTGAGTAATATCCCAACGGCCGCCATAATTTGCTGCAATCTGTAAAACCAGACCCGAGCCCTCTGCTGTATCGGCTTCAGCCGTAGCAATACGCTGTTGAAGTTTTTCAGAAAAAGCGCTGCGATCACCAATTACACGCAGACGCACATTGTTTTTCTTTAGTCGTTTGACCTCACGCTGCAGTGCAACCATAAAGAGATCCATCAACAGAGATACTTCTTTTTGAGGACGCTTCCAATTCTCACTGCTAAAAGCAAAAAGAGTCAGGACGTCTATACCGTGCTTGACCGACTGTTCAACACTGGATCGCACAGTTTTTACGCCAGCCTTGTGGCCTGAGTGCCTCAACATGCCGCGCTGTTGTGCCCACCGGCCATTTCCATCCATGATAATGGCGATATGCCGTGGTAAACGGGTCGCTCCGTCCACATCCATATTAATCGATCCCCGACTCGAGTCGTTATCTTGCTTCAGAAGAGGCTCAGGCGGCCACTCTTCAGCCCCCAAGCAGATACATCAGATCGACATCAGATCTTTTTCTTTCTCAGCCAGATGCTCATCAATCTCTTTGATATGCTGATCGGTCAGTTTCTGAATAATCTCCTGACCACGGTGCTCGTCATCTTCTGAGATCAATTTCTCTTTTACAAGACCTTTCAGATCGCTATTGGCATCACGACGAATGTTACGCACCGCAACTCGCGCCTGCTCCGCCTCACCACGCACGACCCGAATGAGATCTTTGCGACGCTCTTCAGTCAAGGGAGGGAGCGGTACACGTATAACGGTACCGGCCGTATTAGGGTTTAACCCAAGGTCTGAATTAAGAATGGCCTTCTCAATCGTCTTGACCATATCTTTTTCCCACGGGGTAATCGCCAGTGTCCGCGCATCATCTACATTGACATTGGCTACCTGACTTAAAGGCACATCAGACCCATAATATGAAACGGTCAGGTGATCCAGAAGGCTGGGGTGTGCTCTGCCGGTTCGAACCTTGGCCAGCTCATTATCCAGCGCATCCACACTTTTACCCATGCGCGTAGTCGCGTCTTTCTTAATATCGTCGATCATTCTCCACTCTCCACAAGGGAACCGATTTCCTCCCCTTTAACAAGGCGCATCAAGGCCCCCGGGGTATTGATATTCATAATGCGTAGAGGCATATCATTATCACGGCATAATACAATTGCCGTAGCGTCCATTACTTTCAGCCCTTCAGCGAGAGCTCTATCATAGCTGATTCGTGGATAAAAAACGGCACTTGAATCCTTCACGGGGTCAGCTGAATAGACACCGTCAACCTTGGTTGCCTTTATCATCAGGTCCGCATTAATCTCAATAGCACGAAGACTTGCTGCTGAATCAGTAGTAAAGAAAGGATTACCCGTCCCGGCAGCAAATAAAACCACCTCACCTCTGTCCAAATGCTCAACCGCTTGTCTGCGGACATAGGTTTCGCATACCTGTTCCATGGGTATCGCTGACATGGTACGAGCAGGGACATTAATCTTCAGCAATGCATTTTGCATTGCCAATGCATTCATGACCGTAGCCAACATGCCCATATGATCGCCGGAAACGCGGTCGATACCAGCCTTGGCAAGTCCTTCGCCACGAAAGATATTCCCGCCACCTATCACTAACCCGACCTGAATTCCCTGTTCAACTAACGCTTTGATATCGTCAGCCACGCGGGCAATGGTAGTGGGGTCAATACCAAAACTCCCTTCGCCCATTAATGCCTCACCACTTAGTTTAAGCAGGATACGCTGGCATATAACCTCAGACATACAGTTTCTCTTTCAATCTTTGTAATGGAAGGCACTAAAAAAAACAGTCCCGGTAAACCGGGACTGTTTAACTTCATTGACTAGCCGCGAATCTGGGCCATGACCTCATCCGCAAAATTTTCCTGCTTCTTCTCAATACCTTCCCCAACCTCGAAGCGCTTAAAGGCTACCACCGTGGCACCTGCCGATGAGAGTAGCTTCTCAACCGTTACATCAGGATCTTTCACGAAAGCCTGACCAAGCAAGGTAATCTCTGCAAGGTATTTACGTACACGCCCATCAACAATCTTGTCTACGATATTTTCAGGTTTACCACTCTCCAACGCCTGAACCTTGAAGATTTCGCGCTCTTTTTCCAACAGATCAGCAGGGACCTGCTCTTCAGAGACACAGGTAGGATTGCTGGCTGCCACATGCATGGCAATATCACGCGCCAGATCATCATCGCCACCCTCAACGTCGACAATCACACCAATGCGCACACCATGGCTGTAGCTGGCCAGTTTACCATTGGCAGATTCAAAACGCTGAAATCTGCGGACATTCATGTTTTCGCCAATCTTCACAATCAGTGCTTCACGTGCGGTATTGATCGTAGTCTCTTCGCCATCATGCAACGGCGCATCCAGGAGCTCTTCGACAGTTGAAACATCGGATGCCAACGCACGCATGGCTACAGCATCAGCAAAAGAGGTGAAGTTTTCATCTTTCGCAACAAAATCAGTTTCACAGTTCACTTCAACCATGACACCTTTTTTATTATCGTCTGACAGTTGAATGACAATAAGGCCATCCGCCGCTGTACGACCTGCTTTTTTGGCCGCTTTGGCCTGACCTGATTTACGCATATTCTCGATAGCTGCGTCTATATCGCCATCAGTCTCAACCAGGGCCTTTTTGCATTCCATCATGCCGGAACCGGTGCGTTCACGCAGTTCCTTTACCAGAGAGGCTGTAATCGCCATGATTCGTATATCCTTGCTTTATGTATTAAAGCGTGTAGGTAGATAGCGACAGGAGAGATGTGCACGTAAACCCGGTTGCAACAGGATTGATTCAAAGAAACCTTCAGGCTGCTTTTGTACTGGAATCGACTGCACGTCTGAAACTCTTAGAGGCACTATCTATTTTTTACAAATTTGGCGGGCCCCTGCTTGTCAGGCAGCCCACCTCGATAAATTGAAGCAGAGTAGAAGCAGGCGTTATTCCGCTGCTTCGGTCTTCTCTTCCTTCACTTCAACAAACTCGTCTGCACCATCGGCTTTGCCGCCCAGGTGAGCGGCACTTGCACGCCCCTCAAGTACAGCTGCAGCCGCACCCTGAACATAAAGCTGAATAGCACGAATAGCGTCATCATTACCGGGGATAACGTAGTCGATGTTATCGGGGTTATTGTTTGTATCAACCACACCAACAACAGGAATACCCAGCTTGCGGGCTTCTGCAATGGCGATGTCTTCGTGACCGGTATCGATAACAAAAAGCACATCAGGCAGACTGTTCATTTCCTTGATACCACCAAGGCTACGATCAAGCTTTTCCATCTCACGGCGAAGGCCTAAGGCCTCTTTCTTGTTAAAGCGATCGATAGTGCCATCGTCGAACATCGCCTCAAGCTCTTTAAGACGCTTGATCCGCTGTTTGATGGTTTTGAAGTTGGTCAACATGCCACCAAGCCAACGATGGTTAACATAAGGCATACCACAACGACTGGCTTCTTCTTTCACCGTATCACTGGCAGCACGCTTGGTGCCAACAAACAGGATTTTTCCGCCATTAGCAGCCAGAGAACCCATAAAGTTCATGGCCTCTTTGTACATGGGGAGAGTCTTATCCAGATTAAGGATGTGAATCTTGTTGCGGTGACCGAAGATGTAGGAGCCCATTTTAGGGTTCCAATAGCGGGTCTGGTGACCAAAGTGCACGCCAGCCTCAAGCATCTGACGCATTGATATATTGCTCATTTAAAGCTCCGAATTGTACGGGTTAGTCCTCCACGTACCCCAACTGGCGACCCGGTTCCCCAGGCACCCCGACAGCTGTGTCGGTACGTGTGTGAAGTTGTTTGATGGGCTATAAACCCACCTCCCCAGATCCTCTAGCGCGATCCGGGCGCGTTTTATACCACATTATGCCACTCACGACAATCACGCTACGGAAAAGCCTATTCTGGAACAAGCATCACTTCATAGCAGAGCCCAACCCCACCCTCTGTAGAGGTGATTGTCGTCAAATTAACCTTTACAATGAGCCAAAAGCGAAATAAACCAGACTCAGAGTAAAGAACTCTCCCTGTCCCTCCTCTGAGCAGCAATAGGAATACTGAAGCAATTATGAGCGTAATTATCAAGACTCCAGAAGAGATTGAGAAAATGCGGGTATCTGGCCGATTGGCTGCAGAGGTACTGGAGATGATCAAGCCCTTTGTTCAGCCAGGCGTCACCACTGATGAACTGGATCGAATTTGCCATGATCACATTGTCAATAAGCAGAATGCCATTCCCGCCCCACTGAACTACCGTGGATTTCCCAAATCAATCTGCACCTCTGTCAATCACCAGGTCTGCCATGGAATACCCGGTAATAAAAAACTGAAAAGTGGCGACATCATAAACATCGATATCACAACCATTAAAGATGGTTTCCACGGCGACACAAGCAAGATGTTCTTTGTGGGCGAACCCTCAATTTTGGCTCGTCGCCTCGCCAAAATCACTTATGATGCTCTTTGGCTTGGCATTAATGAAGTAAAACCGGGGGCAAGACTGGGGGATATTGGCCATACCATCCAGAAATTTGCAGAGTCGCATCACTACTCGGTGGTACATGAATACTGCGGCCACGGCATTGGCCGTGGTTTTCATGAAGACCCTCAGGTACTGCACTACGGTTCACGCAACACCGGTATTGAACTGCTACCAGGTATGTGCTTCACCATTGAGCCGATGATTAACGCTGGAAAACGCCAGGTAAAGATGTTACCGGATGGGTGGACAGTGGTAACAAAGGATCGAAGCCTCTCAGCTCAATGGGAGCACACCCTATTGGTCACTGAAGAAGGATATGAGGTACTTACCCTAAGAGAAGAGGAGCGTGATCAGCTGGAGCAGGCTTAAGCCACCCACTGATTAGCATCTAAAAGCCCTATGCAGCCTACAATTCTTCTCGACCCCGAAAAAATTACCCTTCTGCTAAATCAAAACGCCCCCCCCCTCCCCGTCTTTCGAGACGCTCTGAAAGAGGCAAACCAGGCACTCAAAATTCGTTTTGAGCAGGGCGACCCTATTACTGCACTGGTACCGCTTCGCGCCCAGATGATTGACAATCTTCTGGAACTGGCATGGGACCTTAAAATGCCAGCAGATGCCGCGGCGGCATTGGTGGCTGTTGGTGGCTATGGCCGCATGGAGCTCCACCCGGGATCTGACGTCGATCTGATGATACTTTTAGATGACGCGAATCCTGACCAGTATTCAGAGTCCTTAGGCGAGCTTCTCACGTTCTTTTGGGATATTGGGCTGGAAGTCGGCCACAGCGTCCGCACAATAGATGAATGTGTCACAGAGGCAGCACAGGATATTACGATCGCCACCAATATCATGGAAGCTCGGCTACTCTGTGGTCAGGCAACACTCTTTGAGCAGATGCAATCGGCCACTGGACCCGACAAAATATGGCCCAGTGATCGTTTTTTCACGGCAAAGTGGGAAGAGCAGAAACAGCGCTATACCCGCTATGAAGAGACTATCAGTAACCTTGAGCCCAATATAAAAGAGAGTCCAGGCGGGCTGCGAGATATTCAGATGATAGGCTGGGTAGTGAAACGCCACATTGGCGCCCACACCATGCATGATCTGGTGGTCCACGGTTTCTTAACTGAGGAAGAGTATCTCGACCTGATGGATGGTCAGGACTACCTGTGGCGTATACGTTTCGCACTACATCTTCTGACCGGCCGACGTGAAGATCGCATCCTGTTTGATTACCAGCGCACACTGGCAGCACAGTTTGGCTTTGAGGATGACGCACAGGAACTTGGTGTCGAAAAATTCATGCAGCAGTACTACCGCACTGCTTTGCGCCTTAGAAGAATGAATGAAATGCTACTACAGCTATTTCAGGAGGTTATTCTTCTAAAGTGTCACCTGGATGAACCCAAACCCATCAACCGTCGCTTTCAATCCAGGAGCGGGTTTCTGGAGGTTGTGCATAAGGACATATTTACTCAGTACCCACTTGCCCTGCTTGAGTTGTTCCTGATAATGGAACAACATCCGGAAATAAATGGCGTCAGGGCCAGCACCATCCGACTCATTCGCAGCCACCGGCATCTCATTGACGACGACTTTCGTCATGATATACGTGCCCGCAGTCTGTTCATGGAGATTTTACGACAACCTGTCGGCATTACCCATGAGCTAAGAAGAATGAACCGCTACGGCATTCTTGCTCGCTATATCCCAGCGTTCGCACATATCGTCGGTCGTATGCAGTACGACCTGTTTCATGTATTCACTGTCGATAAACATACCCTGTTTGTTGTACGCAACCTGAGACGACTGACCGTCCCAGAATATCGTGGCGAATTTCCTCTCTGTAGCGACATCATGGAGAAATTGCCCAAACCTGAGCTCCTCTATATTGCCGCAATCTTTCATGACATCGCCAAGGGGAGAGGGGGGGATCACTCGGAATTGGGCGCTAAAGAGGCCTGGGATTTCTGCAAGCTTCATGGGCTCAGCGACTATGACAGCCGCCTCGTCTCCTGGCTGGTAGAGAAACACCTGCTGATGTCTATAACCGCCCAGCGAAAAGACACCAGCGACCCGGATGTCATCCGGGATTTCGCTCAGGCTGTAAAAAATCCGGTTCAGCTGGATTACCTTTACCTGCTTACCATGGCAGATATCCGAGCAACTGATCCTAAGAAATGGAACAGCTGGAAAAACTCACTGCTTCGGGAGCTCTACATCACCACAAAGCAGGCGCTCTTACGCGGTCTGGAAAATCCTCAGGAACGTGAGGAGATCGTACAGAATAAACAAGCGGGTGCCCTTCATATGTTGAAATCGGAGGGTTGCGATCCGGATCAGGCAGTGGCGCACTGGGCAGCCCTCAGCCTTGACTATTTCCTCTACCACACCTGGGAGGAGATTGCCTGGCAAACAAGGATGGTCATTACTAGCACCGATGAACAGCTTCCATTGGTGCTGTTACGCAAATCCAGCACCCGGGGGGGGACAGAAATATTTCTCTATGGGCCGGATAGAGATGATCTGTTTGCCATCACTACCCGTCAGCTCGGCCAGCTGGGACTCAACATTGTCAGCGCCCGTATTGAGACAGCCCAGACCGGTCTGACACTGAATAGCTTCCTGGTGCTTGAGCAGGATGGTGGACCGGTGGAAGAGATCGGCAGACGAGAGGAGATCTGTGATCTATTGAGAGAATCTCTCATTAATCCAGAATCAGCCAATCTGGTCGTATCCAGAAGGATACCCAGAAGACTGAAACACTTTTCCACACCGACACGCATCGATTTTGTGCAAGATTACGGTAATCAGCGAACCATTATGAAACTGACGACTGACGATCGCCCCGGACTGCTCTCAGAAGTCGGCTACGCCTTCGCCAAATGCAAAATCAAACTAATCAATGCGAAGATTGCCACCATTGGCGCTGAAGCTGAGGACACCTTCTTCATCACCGACCGAAACGACAAACCGCTGAGTAGCCGAGAGCAGTTTGAAGCGCTGGAGAAGGAGATCCAGGAACGGCTTAGTTAATCAATTACCACTAATCTGTCCGGCCATAGCGATCCTCAAAGCGGACAATATCATCTTCACCCAGGTAGCTGCCGGTTTGCACCTCTACCATTTCGAGCGGGATCACGCCGGGATTTTCCAGACTGTGAGTAGTGCCGATAGGGATATAAGTTGATTGGTTTTCCGAGAGCAGCAACAGCTCTTCTCCTCGGGTCACACTCGCCGTTCCCTTCACTACGATCCAGTGTTCAGCCCGGTGATGATGCATCTGCAGGGAGAGTTTGGCACCTGGGTTGACTACAATTCGTTTTGCCTGATGCCGCTCACCCAGATCGATAGAATCATAATAGCCCCAGGGCCGGTAGACTTTGCGGTGCGACTCAAACTCACAACGTCCCGCCACCTTAAGCAAGTCAACAATCTGTTTTACCTCTTGTACCCGGGACCGAGGTGAAACCATCACCGCATCATCGGTCTCAACTACGACCATATCGCTCAGACCAACAACGGCTACCAGTTTGTTCTCGGACTGAATAAAAGAGTTTTTAGTGTCCACACACAGCACATCACCTTTTAAAGCATTCCCCTGGCTGTCCTTACCTGCCACATCCCAGAGTGCTGACCACGAACCAACATCATTCCATCCGGCATCCAGCGGCACAACAACCGCCTGATCAGTCTTCTCCATAACGGCGTAATCAATCGAATCAGCCGGGCACGCCGAGAAGGCCTCCTTTCCCAAACGAGTGAAATCAGGTGATACCGTGGCACTCTTATGCGCTTTTCGACAGGCCGCCAGCATTTCAGGGTTATGTCGTTCCAACTCTTCAAGAAAGCGGGAGGCCTTGAAGACAAACATCCCGCTATTCCAATAATAGTCACCCGAATCAATATAGCGGGTGGCTGTATCAAGATCAGGCTTCTCAACAAATTTCTCTACGCCATAGGCGCCTGTCTCATCAAGATTTTTACCCCTTTTGATGTAACCATAACCCGTCTCAGGGCCCGTTGGGACAATACCAAACGTCACCAACGCACCAGAATCAGCCACATCAACCGCCTGCCTGATCGCTGCTTGAAAACGCTCTATATCAACAATGACGTGATCAGCCGCCAGGACCAGCAGCAACTCATCAGGCGATTGCGATGATAAAGCGGCCATGGCCACAGCTGGCGCTGTATTGCGGCCAACAGGCTCCAACAAAATAGATTGAGAATCCACTCCCATCTCTCTGAGTTGCTCAGCCACCATAAACCGGTGATCCTCATTGCAGACCACTATAGGATCCGACAAATCATGCAACCCATCAAGCCTCATCAAGGTCTCCTGGAGCATGGTATTTTCAGTTACCAGTGGCAAAAATTGTTTGGGATATTGGCTGCGGGACAGTGGCCACAACCTTGTGCCAGAACCACCCGAGAGAATTACTGGAATCATCTAAGCTCCTAAATGAATCATTAAAATCTTTTGTTGAAAGCACATGTTATCAGCCTGCTACAAAAATCATGCACCTTCAAGTGCCGCGGCATAACTTATAATCAGTCGCCTTAGCTCATCATCTTTTGCCGCGTATTCGATATTCGCCTTCAGAAAACCAGCCCGAGAACCACAGTCATAGCGAACACCTTCAAATTTGAACGCATTGACTGTCTGCTGCTCTAACAGATCACTAATGGCATCTGTCAGCTGAATCTCACCACCCGATCCTCTTCCTGTTTTTTCAAGGAAGGTAAATATTTCTGGCGTCAGGATATATCGCCCAACTACACCCAGATTAGAGGGTGCAAACTCTGGACGAGGTTTTTCAACAATGCTTTTTATTGTGGATGTCTGCTTTCCTTCATCATCCACCTCAACAATACCATACTGGTCTGTCATCTCATGGCTGACCTGTTCGACTGCAATAACACTCTCCCCCGTTCGTGAAAAGGCATCCGTCATCTGTGCAAGGCAAGGGGTCACTTTACCGTCAATCAAGTCGTCAGCCAACAAGATGGCAAAGGGCTCATCACCAATTACTTTTTTCGCACATAAGACAGCATGCCCCAGACCAAGGGCCTCACTCTGACGTATATAAATACAGTCGACATGGGGTGGCACAATGTTCCGTACCACCTCAAGCACGGCATCTTTATCTTTTATCTCAAGCTGATGCTCCAGCTCATACGCCTTATCAAAGTGATCTGTGATCGCATTTTTATTTCGTCCTGTAATAAATACCAGCATATCAATCCCAGCCGCTATCGCCTCTTCAACGGCATATTGAATAAGCGGTTTGTCGACGATGGGCAACATCTCCTTGGGGATAGCCTTTGTTGCCGGTAAAAAACGGGTACCGAGTCCACCGACAGGAAAGACTGCTTTCTTAATTTTATGTTGCTGCACACCTATACCCTTAATGTCGATCAGTAGCTGTTTATCCATAGTTATGATACCTAGCTACAAAAAGGCTCTTTGAAAGAGCCGCTCTGGTTTAACAAACATTCCACGATCCAAAGTCCAGGATACCATCCAATCAGGCAAGAGATTAGATTCAACAGGCAATTTCTCAATATTGCCTGCCAAGTGCAAACCATGAGGTTCGTGGTTAAACAGAAGCCACGTCTGAAAATCCCACATGAAATGTTCAGGACAAACAGGTATGATTCCGACCCACGCCATAATTCAGCCACACTATAGCGCTAGAATTCATACAGAACAGGGCCCTGAAAATACGTTAGGCGATCGCTTGCTAACAACTCACAGCAGCACCCTCATCTCATAAACCCTTAACACGAACTGCCTTACACTATGGACAGCTTGCAGATTCTTATACTTTCGATCGTTCAGGGACTTACCGAATTCCTGCCCATCTCGAGCTCGGCTCATCTCATCCTTACGCCCATGCTGTTTGGTTACAGGGATCAGGGACTGGCCTTTGATGTCGCTGTTCATCTAGGTTCACTGTTGGCGGTCACAACCTATTTCCGGCATGAACTTATCCTGATGGCGAGTGATTTTTTCAAATCATTGCCCAGAGGAGCCGTTCAGACTGAAAATGCACGGATGGTGTGGATGATTATTATAGCCACCCTGCCTATTGTCGTGGCAGGTGAACTGTTCATCTCGCTGGTTCAGCAAGATCTGCGCTCTACCGGAGTAATCGCTTCGACTACGATCCTGTTTGGTATCTTGCTCTACTGGTATGATCAAAAGGGCAGCCAATCCAGAGACGAATACTCGACTCAATGGCGTGATGCCCTGATTATCGGTCTGTTTCAGGTATTGGCCATCATCCCTGGCACTTCACGCTCTGGTATCACCATGACAGCCGGCATGATGTTGGGTCTCACCAGGGAAGCGGCCTCCAGATTCTCATTTCTTCTGTCAATTCCGACGATATTCATGTCTGGCTCCATGGTAACCCTTGATTTGGTGATCAACCCCGCCCCGGTAAACTGGCTGGCCATGGGATCGGGTGCCCTGCTCTCCTTTGCATCAGCTTATCTCTGTATCCATTACTTTTTAAAATTAATAAGTAAAATCAGTATGTTACCCTTCGTCATCTACCGACTACTCCTGGGTGGACTACTGGTCTGGATATCCTTCTAGGCTGGTAGATAAGAGTAAAAAACGGAAAATAATGTAGTAGGCCAGCTTTCAAGCTGGCCCAACCCTGATCAGGACATGTTCGGCCTGAATTCATCGGCATCAAAACTGAGCGTTGCGAAAAGATCTTCCAGTGTCTCTTCTCTTCGAATCAGTTCCACAGTTCCATCACTACGCAGTAGCAGCTCTTTTGGCCGGGCTTTGCCATTATAATTAAAGCCCATGGCGTGACCGTGGGCACCCGTATCATGAATACAGAGAATGTCACCATCAACTACGTGCGGCAGAGCCCGCTGAATGGCGAACTTATCATTATTTTCGCAAAGCGATCCTGCCACATCGACCACTTCATCCTCACCATGTTTACCCAAAACAGTGATGTGATGGTACGCCCCATACATGCCGGGCCGCATTAACGCAGACATACAGGCATCTACACCGACATAGGTTCGATAAATCTCTTTCCGATTAATCGCTTGAGTTACCAGAACACCGTGTGGACCCGTAATGTAGCGGCCACTCTCCACATACATTCTCGGCACATAACCGTGCTGCACTTTGAAGGCGTCAAATAACGCAGTGATCTCCTTCGCCATGGCCGATATATCCAATGGCGTCTCTTCTGGACGATAGGGAATACCCAGACCACCGCCGATATTTACAAATTCAAATTGAATACCCAGTTCATTGGATAACCAGGTAACCGTTTCCAACAGCATCTTGGCTGTCTCAACCATATAGCGGTAGTTCAACTCGTTAGAGGCCAACATGGTATGCAAACCAAACCGTTTGGCCCCACGGGCTTGTGCAAGGCGATAAGCATCCAATAACTGATCATGAGATACGCCGTACTTGGCCTCTACCGGGGTACCTATAATGCTATTTCCGGTCCGCCTCTCACCCGGATTGTAGCGAAAGCAGATCAGTTCAGGCATCTCGGGCACTTTATCTATCAGCGATATATCATCCAGATTGAGGACACATCCCCCTTCAGCCTCAGCCACCTTGAAGTCTGTCTGACTGGTATTATTAGAGGTGAACATGATCTCTTCACCGCTTGCGCCGGTTGCACGACTCAGCTGCAGTTCAGCCACCGAACTGCAATCAAAACCAAAATCCAGCGTTTTCATAATCTCAAGAATCTTCGGATTAGGAAGCGCCTTGACGGCATAGTACTCTTTAAAACCAGCAATACCGGAAAATGCCTGTTTCAGGCCTTCTCCCGTTTCCCGTATGCCCGTCTCATCATAGATATGAAATGGCGTACCGTAATGTTCGACCAGCTGGGCAAGTATCGGGTTAAGACGTTGTTCAAAATCGTTTGAAATGGGCATATTCCGCTTCCAATAACAATCAATAACTGCCACTGCCCCATTTTCTATGAGGCAGTGACTTACTCTGTGTTTACTCAGGCATTAGTCAGAGAGCCTGACTGATCCGCTCCATCGCTGCCTGTACATTTTCAAAGCTGTTGAAGGCACTGATTCGAATATAACCTTCACCGCACTTGCCAAAGCCAGCACCCGGAGTACAAACCACAGCGGCATCATTCAGCAGCCGATCAAAGAAAGTCCAGGAGTCACTCTTGCTGTCGATCCAGATGTAGGGTGAATTTTCCCCACCAATGCACTCATAACCCAGCGCTTCCATCTTTTCACGGATATACTTGGCATTGTTCAGGTAATAGGCAATCAACTCCTTAATCTGTGCCTGCCCTTCAGCACTGTATACAGCCTCTGCTGCACGCTGCACCGGGTATGAGACACTGTTGAACTTAGTGGTATGTCGGCGATTCCATAGGGTGTGAACCGAGACGGCTTCTCCTGACTCCGTATAAGCCATACACTCCTTGGGAACTACCGTATAGGCACAACGGGTACCGGTGAAACCAGCGGTCTTGGAGAAACTGCGGAATTCAACAGCCACCTCACGCGCACCTTCAATCTCGTATATCGAACGCGGCAAACTGTCATCCTGCACAAAAGCCTCATAGGCTGCATCAAAAAGAATCAGCGCTTTATTCTCCTTTGCGTAATCAACCCACTCTTTCAACTGTGCCTTGGTAGCTGTTGATCCGGCCGGATTATTCGGGAAGCAGAGATAGATCAGATCAACCGGTTGATCTGGCAGACTGGGAATAAACCCATTTTCTTTATTGCCATCCAGATAGACAAAACCATCATAGCGGCCCAACACATCATTCCACTTACCGGTTCGGCCAGCCATCACATTGGTATCGACATACACCGGGTAGACCGGATCGGTCACAGCGACAGTGATATCTTTAGAAAAAATCTCCTGGAAGTTACCACTGTCACACTTGGCGCCATCACTTACGAAAACCTCATCCGCTTCTACTTTAGCTCCACGATTTTGAAAATCATTTTTCGCAATCGCTTCCCGAAGAAATTCATACCCCTGCTCTGGTCCATACCCACGGAAGGTTGTCTCATTAGCCATCTCATCAACGGCCGCATGAAACGCTTTCACACAAGCATCTGGTAGAGCCCGGGTTACATCGCCAATTCCCAACTTGATCAGCTTTTTATCCGGATTGGATTGCTGGAAGGCATTTACGCGCTTGGCAATATTTGAAAAGAGGTATGAAGCCTGTAGCTTCTGGTAGTTTTCGTTAATCTTGATCATTCTTTAACACCCCAAAGTGCTGCGCATAGTGTGACGGGAAAACAGTTCCAGATTAGTAGTGGCCGGCAACAGGGCACAGCCCGCTGTCAGCACTCACCAATCAATCCAAGTAGAAAGCCGAGTAGTATAGAATATACCGACTCATCAGACCATACAGGGATAGTGGGGCATTATTTGAATGACAGGATTTTAGAGCCTGCAAGGCAGCCTTTTGCACCTGTTTATTAGAAAAGAACAGCACAAGGTACCCCATCAGCATAGAACTTACACATCTCCGATGTATTACGGCCGAAGACGGATCATGACGTCTAACTGTTTGAGCCGGCTAGACGACGAGTAATATGCGCCCCGTCAGTGACAAAAAACGCAGGGAACCTCGAAACGGTGATGGCATGGAGAAAGGATTTGAACTACTTTCACCCCATAAAGTAGCCCGGCGAAGGGGAACGTGCCCCCCATTAGACTAATCGCTGAGCGACGCAAGAAGGATTAACTAAACCATCCGAATATAAAGTCTGTTTCAACCTAACGGTGTCGGATTCGCCATCACCGACTCCGGCACCTACTGCATTTAGAGTTCTTTAGTTAGATAAAGAGCCTACTGAACACGAATGAGGTCTTTATAGGCGTGCCAGCTCGCATGACCGATCAGGGGCATAAATACCGCCAGCCCCAGAAACAAGGTAAACAACCCGAAACCGACAAACATCACAATGAGGGCAGCCCACAACAACAGTGGCCGAGGATTTTTCAGGACACAGCGAGTACTGATGACAATCGCCTCCATCACATCCACATTGCGGTCGATAATCATTGGAACCGACACCACACTGATACTGAATACCAGGAGCGCCACAACACTACCGACTAAAATTCCAGCCGCCATAAACGAAGGACTATCACCAGAGAAAAACAGAACGTTTAGGGCATTTTCAAAATCGGGGGTAATCCCAAAGAAGAACAGGGCAAAAACCACATTGGCAAGTAACATCCAGATAAGAAACCCCATCATCAGGACCAGTCCCATAACCAGCAGGTTAAAGGGAGCACGCCGCCAGACAAAGAAGGTTTCCATAAAGCGTGGTGTCTGATTATTTTCTAACGTTCGACTGGTTTCATATAGACCCATTGCCAGCAGGGGTGAAATCAAAAAAAACCCGGCTATCAATGCAGGAACAAAAAAGAACATCTCCATCGCAAGGAAAAGACCCGACACACTAAAACTGCTGATTACAAACAACAGCCCATAAGTAAGACTGATCATGGGTGCCCTTGTTATATCTCGCCAACCCGCAGCGATCCACTGCCAGGGATGATCCAGCGTGACCCGGTTTATCTCCTGCGTTGAATTAGACACACCATCGATAGTAGCAGTGCTGTTATTCATGGTCATATCATCATCCGGTTTTGAAGCAAGCCAAATTAGCTCTGGTGTTCATGTGTTCATATAAGTCAGCAGCAGTGTAAAGTTCAAGCCTAAAAATTTAAGGGTAATAGAAAAATATTTACACCCTTGTCTGCTTTCCCAATTAGAACATCAGTGGATATTCCTATACGTGAATTGCCTTTTAGCGATATTGAGCCATACTGATTTCAAATACCGGTTCTTTGTATTACTACTTTTCAGCTTGAGTGAAACAATACAAGAAAACCGCCATTAAGCCTGCATGATGTATTCTTTCCCTGAAACTTTTGGGGTTGTTTATCGAATATCGAAACCGGATACTAATGTTAGTTATCTAAATATAGTATCTGGCAGATGCCATGACCTGATGATTTGTATTATTGAATACAATCAATTTAAATTTTCAGAAAACCATAATAAAAATTGCCAATCACGGATTGATTAAAAGCATATTGCAGTATCTTGTTCACATTTAACAGATTAGTGATAAACCAGCAGCAACGCCGATAAGCCAAAGATATGCAGCTCAATATCTGACCCAATTCACCCATGAAAGTGGCAACAGGGGAAGTGAAAGTATGTATAGGAGATCGACCTTCATTAGCAGCGCTCTACTGCTAACCGCTGGAATAGCCTATATTCACACGGCTCAGTCAGAATACGGTATAAACTTTCCACCACCAGCAGCGGATGTCGCCCAAGAGATCTATGACATTCACATGCTGACCATGCAGATATCCACGTTCCTGCTTCTGGTTGTCTTCTCCTTTGTCATCTATTCGCTCTATTTTCATCGAAAGAGCCGTGACTACCCGGCCGATCAGAACTTCCACAACACCTGGTTCGGAAATTGGTCCTGGGTGATCGTTCCTGCACTGGTACTCGGTGTTGATTTAACCATCGCCAGTAATGCCGATACCGTCCTCAAAAAAGTCTGGGAGGTTCCTAAAGGCGAAAAGTTGATGGACGTAAAAGTTACTGGACACCAGTGGTGGTGGGAATTCGACTACCTGGATTACGGGATTAAAGTCGAAAGTCGTTACATCCCCCAGGAAAAATCAGGGGATCTGTATTTACGTGAGGTCGATAACCGGCTGGTATTACCCACTGGCGTGAAGATTCGTTTCCTGCACACCTCTGCCGATGTGCTGCATGCTTTCTGGGTACCTGAACTGGCCTTTAAAAAGGACGCCATTCCAGGCTATGTCACCGAGACCTGGTCTGAACTGAACCGTGAAGGGGTGTTCCGGGGGCAGTGTGCCGAACTCTGCGGTACCTGGCACTCACGCATGCCTATCGTCGTTGAATCCGTTCCACCCGAACGATTCGAAAGCTGGGTGAAGGAGCAACAAGTGATGAAAGTAGCCGCCGCCGAAGAGGCAAGCGCTAACAGAGCCTGGAGCAAGAACGAGCTTATAACCAAAGGCAAAGAGCTCTACGATACCAAGTGCGCTGCCTGCCATCAGGTTGCCGGCACCGGACTACCTCCCGCCTTCCCGGCTTTGAATGGATCAACCATTGTCAAAGGCCCGGTAGCTGACCACCTGAACATTGTAATCAACGGAAAGCAGGGTACTGCCATGCAGGCTTGGGGCAGTTTGAATGATCTTGAGATAGCGGCCATTGTCACCTATGAACGTAATGCCTGGGACAACAAAACGGGCGATGTCGTACAACCCACTGACGTCAAACAGGCACGCTGAAGGAGCATCGGACTATGAGCTATTCCACTGCAATTAATGATAACGCTCACCACCATAACAATCCAACAGGATGGCGTCGCTGGCTGTTTAGCACCAATCATAAAGACATTGGCACACTCTATCTGCTGTTTGCCCTGAGCATGTTGTTCATGGGTGGTGCCAGTGCCATGTTGATCCGCGCCGAGCTGTTTCAACCCGGTATCCAGTTACTTGATCCCGACCTCTATAACAATCTGGTCACCAATCACGCCCTGCTGATGATATTTGGCGCGGTGATGCCAGCGGCTGCAGGATTGGCCAACTGGATGATCCCGTTGATGATCGGTGCACCGGATATGGCGCTACCCCGCATGAATAATCTCAGCTTCTGGATTCTTCCTGCGGCCGGCACCATGCTGATTCTCTCTTTTGTGGTCCCCTTCTTCCCGGGCGGCGGCAGTCAGATCAACACCGGCTGGACACTCTACCCACCCCTTTCAGTACAGGTTGGCATGTCGATGGATTTTCTGATCTTCGCCATCCATCTGCTGGGTATCTCTTCAGTGCTGGCTTCTATCAATATCATCGTGACCCTGCTGAATATGCGCGCTCCCGGCATGAGCCTGATGAAGATGCCTATGTTCTGCTGGACCTGGCTGGTAACTGCCTTTCTGCTGATTCTGGTGGTTCCTGTGCTGGCAGGCGGTGTCACCATGCTGCTGTTTGATCGCCACTTCGGCACCAGCTTCTTCGATGCCGCTGGCGGTGGTGACCCGGTGCTGTTCCAGCATCTGTTCTGGTTCTTTGGGCATCCTGAGGTCTACGTACTCCTGCTGCCGTCGATTGGCGTGCTCTCCCATGTCATACCGACCTTCGCACGCAAACCTCTGTTTGGTTACAAATCGATGGTGGGCGCCATGATTGCGGTTGCCACTATTGGCATGGTGGTTTGGGCGCATCATCAATACACCATTGGTATGTCATTAGGGGCTGTCAGCTACTTTATGATTGGCACCATTATTATCTCAATCCCAGTAGGCCTGATGATCTTTAACTTCATCGCGACCATGTGGCGAGGTGCCATGACGTTTGAAACGCCCATGCTGTTTGCTGTAGCCATTATCATGATGTTCACCTTTGGTGGACTCAGTGGCGTGATGCTGGCCGTGGTACCCGCCGATATGCAGTATCACGACAGTATGTTCGTTGTGGCTCATTTCCATTATGTTCTGATGCCGGGTGCCGTATTCGGCTTATTTGCAGGTGTCTTTTACTGGCTGCCCAAATGGACAGGACACATGTATGACGAAAAACTCGCCAAGATCTTCTTCTGGGTAAATGTCATTGGCTTCAACCTGACCTTCTTCCCGCAACACTTCCTGGGACTGGCCGGTATGCCCCGGCGCATCATTGATTACAACGTCATGTTTACCGAGTTCAATGTCATCTCCAGTATTGGCGCCATGATCTTTGGTTTCAGTCACCTATTACTACTCTATATTGTCATCAAGACCATACGCGGCGGTGAAAAGGCCACGAACCAAGTCTGGGAAGGCGCCCAAGGGCTCGAATGGCAAGTCGCCTCACCTCCCCCCTTCCATACCTGGGAAACACCACCTGAGATAAAACAGGTGCAATCATGACACCAATGGACGATCAACTGCGACGTAAGAACAGACGCCTGGCGCTCATTCTGGCAGGCTTTGCCCTGCTGGTGCTTGTCACCTCATTTCCCTTCTGGCAAAACATCTTCAAGGTGCTGGGGAGTGCTGTTAAGTGAACAATGACGAGCTGACCCAGAAAAAACGACGCACCATATGGATGTTGTCGTTTCTGGTGCTGGGCATGTTCGGATTTGGCTTTGCCCTCGTACCACTCTATGACTTGTTCTGTCAGGTCACGGGCATTCAGTCAGTCAATGTTCGTACTGCAGCAGGCAATAGTGGTCGCTATGTTGCAAATCCATCACCCATTAATGAATCACGGTTCATAACAATAAAATTTGACACCTCCGTTCACCCTAATCTGCCGTGGGACGTTTCACCTCTCGTGCCTAATATGCGAGTCAATCCAGGCAAGCAGTATCAGGTAAATTTCTCTGCCCGTAACAGAAGCAGTAGCGAAGTCATCGGCCAGGCCATACCCAGCGTGGTCCCCTGGCAGGCAACCGGCTTTTTAAACAAGCTGGAATGCTTCTGCTTTAATCAGCAAACCCTGGCAGGTGGTGAATCAGTTGAGATGCCCTTACGTTTCATCATCTCTCCCGATCTACCCGTAGAGATTCAATCGCTAACGCTCTCATACAGCCTTATGAAGCTGGAAAACCAGTCGTCAGCAGTACAGGAAAAAGCCGAAGGTTAATTATCTATTAAACCCATAGGACTGAGACATATGTCATCACCAGATCAACACGCTTCATACTATGTACCCGATCCCAGTCCGTGGCCAATCATCGGTATGGTGTCACTGTTGACCACACTGATAGGTACGGTACTGGCAATGAATGGGATCGTCATAGGAAAAATTGTGGTCTTCGGCGGGTTACTACTTTTTGCCTATCTGCTTTACGGCTGGTTTCGTGATGTTGTCGCTGAAAATCTTTCAGACAAATACAACAAGCAGGTTGATCGCTCTTTTCGATTGGGCATGTTCTGGTTTATCGCCTCTGAAGTGTTCTTCTTTCTCGCCTTCTTTGGCGCCCTCTTCTACATACGCAATATCGCCCTGCCCTGGCTGGGTGGAGAAGGCTATCTCGGTGCAACAAAAGAGATTCTTTACAATCAGTTTGAGTCTGCATGGCCTAGTCACGGACCGGGAGAACTCGGCGGAGAATTTATTCCGATGGGCGCGTGGGGAATTCCTGCCATCAATACACTACTGTTACTCTCCAGCGGTGCCACCATTACCTGGGCTCACTGGGGCCTTAAACAGGATAACCAAAAGACTCTGGTAAGGGGTCTGATGGCAACAATTGCACTGGGTCTTCTGTTTGTTGTATTTCAGGCCTATGAATATATTCACGCCTACGAGGCGCTCAACCTGACCCTGCAATCAGGTATCTACGGTTCAACCTTTTATATGCTGACCGGTTTTCACGGTTTTCATGTCACCATGGGTGCCATCATGCTGATGGCCATACTGGGCAGAAGTATGAAGGGGCATTTCAGTAGTCATAACCACTTCGCCTTCGAGGCGGTTGCCTGGTACTGGCATTTTGTAGATGTTGTCTGGCTGGGCCTGTTTATCTTTGTCTACATGTTCTAACCAGATCTATTAAAGTCCATGAGGTTGTAATAGGCCTGCAAAGTAACCCAGCATTAAAAGGAAGAAGAGAACGAAAGAGAGCACAATGCGAATGGTAAGCGCCCTGACTACGCGGGTTTTATCATTTCTTCCATCATCTTTTGATAGGTAATACATACCTTGAAACAGTGAGAAAACAATAAAGATGAGAACCAGAATGACCGGTAGTTTGATAAAAATATCCATAGCAAACAACCTCCTCCATGGGAATTTAAGTGGAGAGTCGAAACGGCACTGCGCCCCTAGGTACCTACTATAGACGGCCATGGCGATGTTAGCATTTCAAATTCAACCGCGACTGATGTCCTCTCTATTGCTGCTTGGCATCATGCTGCCCCTCTTCATCTCACTTGGGGTTTGGCAGATTGACCGGGCACAACAGAAGCGTTCATTAGCCAGCACCATGGAATCAAGGCGGAAAATGCCCACTGAAATACTCCCCACAGCAAAGGTCAATGCCGCCCAACTGGAATTTCGCACACTCTCGGTCACAGGCCACTTTGTTCCAGAGGGAAGCATTGTAATCAGTAATAGAAAATATCTGGGGAAACCCGGGTTTCACATCATTACGCCATTGCGGATCGAAGGCAGTGCCCGGCATATTCTGATTAATCGCGGCTGGGTAGCAGGATCCGGCGATAAGCCTCCCGCTATGGATACTCCGGATCACCTCATCACTCTGACTGGAGAAATAAATATCCCCTCAGCACCAGCCATTGAACTTGAATTTGATCTGGAGGCATCGACACTTTGGCCTTTCCTTACGTTGAAAAACTATCAACGCTGGTCAGATCTGGAGATTGCTCCCTTCATCATGCTGCTCTCGCCTGAATCACCCCACGGTTTTGTACGCAGCTGGGAGAGTGCACGACCAGGAGAAGGGATGCACCTAGGTTATGCGACCCAATGGTTTGCCTTTGCACTCCTGACATTTCTGTTGTGGCTTAAACTTTCTCTAACACGTTCTATTTCAATTTCACCCGGAGCCGCCACATGACCAGTGCCCCACGCACAACGCCATCCAGACTCTCGCTGATCATGCTGATAATGGTTTTTGGACTGCCGCCCATAGCTGGCTGGCTATACATCACCCATCCTGAATGGCTGCCGAGTAGCCAGAAAAACCAAGGTACCTTAATTACCCCCCCAAGACCCGTAACTGAACTTGCACTGCAAGAGAGCGATAGCCAACCGTTCGAATGGTCAAGCCTCGGGGGACACTGGACACTGGTGGCCTACAACCAGGGTGATTGTGATAAAGCCTGTGAAAAGCGTCTCTATGAAATTCAACAGATCAGACGGGCTGTAGGGGGGGAGCGCATCAGGGTGGAGCGGCTCTTGATACAGTCCATGCCAACAGGCAGCAAAAAATCAGAAACTGTAAATGAACCATCAAATGGTTTGAGACGGACCTATATTGGAAGCGACCAACAATCCCTGTTCAACAAGCTGTTTACTGTCGCGGGCATTAATCCTGCCACAGCAACCTATCTGATCGACCCTAACGGGATGCTGATGATGGGCTATGCTGCTGACAGAAACTCAAAAGATATATTGAAGGACCTTGAGCTGCTTCTAAAAGCGTCGAGTAACTGGATTAAAGGAGTTAACAATGGCCACGGGTGAACTCTCCGTACAGGACCAAAGCACGATTACATGGCGACGCTACTATGAGATGACTAAACCCAAGGTGGTATTGCTGATTGCGTTTACCGCACTGGTGGGTATGTTGTTGTCCACACCAGGTGCCGTGCCTCTGCAACCGCTACTCTTTGGACTGATCGGGATCTCTCTTGCCGCTGCCAGTGGCGCGGTGATTAACCATATTCTTGATCAACGAATTGATGCCTTAATGGAACGCACCAATCACAGACCCCTGCCCAGTGGGCACATGGATAATCCCCATGCTGTCAGTTTTGCACTACTGCTGGGTGTCGTTGCCATGCTTCTCTTAAGTACGCAGGTTAATCTGTTAACAGCCGGTCTGACGTTTTTGGCACTGATAGGTTATGCCTTCATCTATACGCTTTATCTCAAGCGTAACACCCCGCAAAATATTGTCTGGGGTGGTATTGCCGGTGCAGCCCCGCCTCTACTGGGCTGGTCTGCCATCACAAACAACGTTCCGCTTGAGGCCTTCCTGCTGTTGATGATTATTTTTATCTGGACACCACCACACTTCTGGCCACTCGCCATCCATCGTCAAAAGGAGTATGCACGGGCCAATATCCCGATGTTGCCCATCACACATGGTGTCGCCTTTACCAAGCAGCAGATATTACTTTACAGCCTGATGTTGCTCGCCGTTTCACTGATGCCCTTCATGATCCATATGAGCGGCTATCTCTACCTGATTGGCGCCTTCATTTTAGGTCTCATGTTTATTGGCCATGCGTTTAAACTCTGGCGCAGTGAAGACAACCGGCACGCCATGAAGACTTTTGGTTTCTCCATTGTCTATTTGAGTCTGTTGTTCACACTGCTACTGGTCGATCATTATCTGGTGCTGTTTTTTCCGGCGCTGGGATCATGAACCATCTTCCGCCTGATTAACCGGGCCTTTCCAAAAGGCCCTAAGCATAATCCAGACAAACAGGATGCCACCGATCACGGCCAGCAAACCGCCAATGCCCATGACGCCCATAGCAAGTTTGGCGTTCAGGCTTTCCAGTCCTTGCGCTGCTCCGGCTGTCTTGCGCTGTATCCCCATAAAACCGGAAGCCGCCAGGCCCCCAACATGCAGAATCTGTCCCACCCCATAAATGACTGGTTGCGCCGTGGCCAAACGACCCGTTACCGCCGCATAACCAAGCCTTGGCATCAGAAGATAAGCAAGTCCCATCAACGCCAGGGTGACACCGACAATGGAGCCATGGTAGTGCGCGGGAATAACCGTATTGATACCGGTAATCAGCATGGCAATAAGACCACCCAGGCCAAACAGCAGCAAAGACATCCAGAGTGCCGCCCTAAGCGGTCGGCTCTCAGCCGCACGCTGCCCCGCATCACGCAACAACGCATAGATCACCAGCAATCCAAGCGGTATGGCAGGAAAACCACCGCCATACTGCATCAATCGGGTAAAGGCGATGCGCATCTCGGCAGAGACAGGATCATAACGGATATAGATCACCAGAACCCACAACACCGGCAAGAGACCCAACAACAGCAGGCTATTCATCAAGCGTGGGGTAACAGGAAGCTGGGCACCACTCGTTGTCAGCAACAGCAACCAGGCCAACAACAGCATCTGGGTATAGGCAAACTGCAGGACATGTCCTGCACCCCAGAAAAGGTATTCATAATAGGCTGTGCCCGCCAGATCAGCAGGCAGAGAGAACCAGGTATAGAGCAGAACAATCAATGCAACGGCACAGGCCACTGCAACAGTAAATGCAGCAACATGTATCAAGCGGGCCTGCTCTCCAAGCAGTCCTTTAATACTCGTCGATCTCAATCCAAGCAGCAGGCGAAGCGTAATACCTGCAGCAACCAAGCCCAGCGCGATAAAAAAGAGGGGCCGCTGCAACACCGGTATATAGTTATTCATCAGGGGAGCACCACTCCCCACAAAGGCCGCTACAGCAATCCCGATAGTGCCAGCCAAAACAAAACTGTACGCAATCATTGGGAGTATTCTGCTGGACGACCCCTGATTGTCCAGTGCCCAAATGACGCCTGCCATCGCCAGAAACCAGATCAGAACAGACTGATCCACATGCACGACCAGGGCCGTTCGAAAAAAATCTATCCAGGGAAAAAAGGCTTCCATACCGGGCGCACGAGAGAGAACCAACAAGAGGGCAAACAGTCCGGCAATGCCCAATGCCAGTACACCCAGCTGCAACCAGCGTCGTGTCTCTCGTTGTTGAATAGAACTCAATCCTTCAAGCACTTGTATCCTGCCTCTTTCACCTATATAAACAATCTACCTATAGCAATAACAGGGCCTCTACCACAAGCGTTGACATGCAGAACCACTCATTGAAACAAGCCCGCTTTGCATTTTTGGTAACCCTGCTGGCACTCGCTGTCATTCTGCTGGGCGCCTATGTACGCTTATCCGATGCGGGTCTCGGTTGTCCGGATTGGCCTGGCTGCTATGGGAAACTGATTGTACCCTCATCAGAAACAGAGATCGCCTCTGTCAATCGTAACTATCCAGAGAAACACCTTGTAACAGAGAAAGCCTGGAAAGAGATGGTTCATCGCTATCTCGCCAGCCTGCTGGGACTGGCTATTCTCGCCTTGGCGGTTATTGCACTGCGTAATCGGGACAAGCCAGACCACCCCCTTCTTTTACCCTGGTTATTAACGCTTCTGGTCACATTCCAGGGTGCTCTGGGCATGTGGACAGTGACACTACAGGTAAAACCTATCATTGTTACTGCACATCTACTCGGAGGGGTTGCCACCGCCGCACTGCTCTGGATGCTGACCCTGCGACTCTATAGTACTTCAGTCAATCACTCTGTTATCTACCATACCCGAAAACTGCTGTTTCTCTCACGCCTGGGCCTGATTATCCTGTTGCTACAGATTTTTCTTGGTGGCTGGACCAGCACCAACTACGCAGCCATTGGATGTAGTGACTTCCCAACTTGTCACAGTGGCTCCTGGTGGCCTGCGTTTGCTTTTAAGGAGGCCTTTACCCTGTGGTACGGTACGGGCATTAACTATGAATATGGTATTCTGAGCACTGAAGCACGGACCACCATTCACATGGTTCATCGAGCTGGTGCTTTAACGACAACACTCTATCTGCTGTTCCTATCTATTCTTGTCTACCGCATAAGCAGAGCACGAGTTACCCAAACAATGGCCTGGTCTGTTGGGTTACTGCTATCACTGCAAGTGGGACTAGGTATCACCAATGTTCTGGAACACCTGCCTCTACCTGTTGCAGTAGCCCATAACGGTGTGGCAGTGCTTCTACTATTGAGCTTGCTTACCTTAAACTGGCACCTGAAACGCGCTTATACCATGGAATAATCGAGATGCAGCCAACAAAATCGAACAAGCGCCCAGCCATACCACGCCTATCACTGGCAATGCTTCTTATGGCGGCTGTCATTCTTGGCATCATGGCCAACATCTTGTTAACAACACCGACTCATGTGCCATCAAAAACCCAGCCACTGCAACTCAGCAGTGGCACACTGATTCCTAATCCTCGCCCCCTATCACCTTTTTCATTGATGGATCACACTGAACACGTTTTTTCACAGCAGAGCATCAAAGGTCGCTGGCATCTCCTATCGTTCGGCTACACCTACTGCCCTGACATCTGCCCAACGACCCTCGCCATGCTCGCTCAGCTTGATGACCGGCTGAGCAAGAGCGGGTCTGTACCCGCTATTCAAACGGTGTTTATTTCGATTGATCCAGAACGAGATACGGCAGAAAGACTGGGAAGTTACATGCCCTACTTCAACAAAACTTTTTTGGGTGTCACCGGCAGTACAGATGAGTTGAACAAGCTGACAAAGCAATTTGGTATTCTTTACGCGCGTGTGAATCCAGAGGGGAGTGAACTGGACTATTTAATGGATCACTCCAGCTCCATTATTCTCATCAATCCAGAGGGTGGGTTTCAGGCTGTTTTCAGCGCTCCCCATGATGTAAAACGAATGGCAGAGGATCTTATAAAAATCACCGGGCGCTAGATTGGATCAGTTACGGTATAGTTCGTCAGTTATGGATCAGCTCATCCCCTACTTCAGCGCCTTTATTGTCGGTCTGCTTGGCGGTGTTCACTGTATAGGCATGTGCGGTGGCATTGTTGGCGCACTCACATTCGGCCTTCCAGAACAAAAACGTCACTCATTCGGTACACTTTTACCTTTCCAACTCTCCTACAACCTGGGCAGATTGATCAGTTATGTTATAGCCGGCGCCATAATGGGCGGGCTGGGCATGCTACTCGCCGAGCTAATGCCCATCCAGATCGCCCAGCGCAGTCTGCTGGTGCTAGCGGGTATCTTTATGGTGCTTCTCGGTCTCTACCTGTCAGGCTGGTGGATGGTGTTGAATCAAGTGGAACGGGCCGGTGGCCTGCTCTGGCGCAAAATCGAACCCTACGGACGCAAGTTGATGCCGGTACAGACACCCTGGCAGGCGCTTGGTATCGGTATGGTCTGGGGCTGGGTGCCCTGCGGACTTGTCTATACCATGCTGATCAATGCTGTCTCTTCTGGCGGCGCTATAGAGGGTGCAGGACTGATGTTTGCCTTTGCGTTGGGTACACTGCCCAATCTACTGGCTATGGGGCTATTGGCAGGCGCGGCGGCTCGACTCGCGCGCTCCAAGCTCGCAAGAAAGATAGCCGGAATAACAGTTATCCTGTTTGGAATATATACCCTCTGGAGTGCCTTCTGATTAAAGACTAATCGGAAAGAGTGGGCTCTTCGATCACCTTTATATCCGTATTTGGGAACAATTCAAACATACGATCCGGCAGTTTGTGCTGAGCAGCCTGATGCAGTGCGTCTGATTCCATCAAAATCAAAACCAGTACCGTAACCATAACAGGTAAGACACCGATTCCACTCACCAATGCCAAAACGGCCACCTTCTTCATCCCCAAAAAGGTGAAACCCACCCAACCAAGCAGCGAAACAATACCAAGCAAAAACAGCATGAGGATAAATACCCGGCTTCTTTTAGCACACAGCTGCCAGTGGCACATGACGTACCAGGGATCTGTCGTTTTCGATTTATTTGCACGCCACAGTGTGTAACAGAGAAGGAGTATGGAAAATACCGGCACCAGGGCCAGGGGCTGCCAGTAAGAACGCACCAGACCCAAAGAGGCAATAAACCAGAGTATATGGTTACCAACAAGATTAGTCAGGAAGATCTCATGGGGCACCTTTGCCTGCTTGCTCTCCTGATCGCTGATTTCAAACTTCATCATCATTCTCCCGGGTCAAGCATCCTAAAATATCACTTGACGGGGTAGAATGCATCCTTATCAATCTTCACTATTCCGACGCCGCTCTTTTGAGCGCGAATAAAAATAGATCACCAGATTCTTCGAGCCAAACATCACTGTGACAAATACCAGACCAATAAGAAAGCCGATCCAGGGATGATCCTTCAACAGATTGATAAACCAGAGTGTATTACCCATAAAACACCATGCCATATTCACTTGAGCGATTGTCACGTAGAATAACAACTCAATAGATCTTGGCGACATGACAATTGACAACACACAGGCTGTTTCCGTCATATTCTCGCTGACTTTTTTCAGGTGACCAAAGTGGACCGTAAACTCTTTCTCAGCATACTGATCATTACTTTGATCGCACTCGCTGCGGCTATTCTTTTGCCCGGCGGACGTACCATCAATGAACACCCCAAACTCCCCTGGGATGTAAAAATAGACCCGCAAGGCAAACTATCCGTATTTGAAATTACACTGGGCAAAAGCACACTGGAGCAGGCTCGGCAAAGTTTTCAGGCGCAAGGTAAAGCCAATCTGTTCTTAACACCTGACAACCGCTATGTTGTGGAAGTCTATTTCCAACGGCTTTATCTCAGCGGCATTCGTGCCGATATTGTCCTGAACATGGAGCTTCCCGAAACTCAGGCCATTGCAATGTTTGAGCGAGGTGAAAGGATTAGCCGAATGGGTGATGGGACGCGCAAGATTGAGCTGTCCAATGATGATATGGCAATTCTCGCGAACGAACGAATTCTCTATATTACCTATTTACCTGCCGCTGACCTGGAAGAGCCACTGATTATTAGTCGCTTTGGCGCACCTGAGCGTAAAATCTCTGAGCCAGAATCCGCCATCTCTCACTGGCTCTATCCCACTAAGGGAATGGATATTGCCGTCAATCCTGAAGGAAAAGAGGTGATTCAGTATGTCAATCCAGCTGAATTCTCTAAAGTGATGAAGCCGCTTCAAGGCAATAACTGATTATTCAGACAGCTCATCTTTCATATAGCGTTTTACAAAACTGAAACCATTCAGCGTAGTGACTAACAACCAGAACAGTACAATCAGGGCAAGAACAATAATCAGTGTACTCACCGCTGGAAAAAAGAGCACGGCGATACCGGTTATCAGGGCGACCAGCAGCAGTATAAAGATGGCACGTTTACGCATACCCAACAGCACAGTTTCTGCCTGGGACAACGTAGTTACACCCGCATCCTGCAGCGAACAACGCAGCGATTCGTAACTACGCTGTTGCTTCTGTCCTACACGACCGAACGGGTCATTCATATTCATGAGGAAGATTTTTCCTATTCACTCGGTTTTTGTCCATTCGTTGATTCTTCACCTTTCCCTGCATCTTTTTCAGTGTCGGTAAATTCGTCATCCATCAGAATGCGGTTTGCCTCACCTTCCAGATCATCAAACTGCCCTGTGCGTGCAGCCCAGAAAAAGACCACGACACCCACCAGTCCCAGAATCAGCATACCGGGTATCAAACCATAGATCACATCCATTGTCCGGCTCCTACCGCTTCAAAAGAGATCATTAGCGCACACCTCTGAACAGGGTACGTATACGAGCAGCATTGCCGATCACCAACAATGAGCTGATCGGCATAGAGACCGCCGCCACCAGTGGCGTTACCAGCGCTGACATCGCCAGGGGAATCATAATTAGATTATACGCAATTGAGAGACCGATATTCTGCTTAATTGTTCGTAGCGTTCTTCTGGAGAGCGCCGAGGCCAGCCGAACCTTATCCAGTTCATTACTCATCAGCACGATATCTGCACTGGCTATCGATACATCAGTACCAGAACCCAGCGCGATACCCACATCCGCTCTCACCAGTGCAGGGGCATCATTTACACCATCACCCACCATGGCCACGCGCTCATTTTCCCGCTGAAGTCGATCAATCACCTGATCTTTCTCCTCAGGTAGCACTTCCGCTATGACAGGCATACCGCCTAGCCGCGCTGCAATGGCTTCAGCAGTTGCCTGCCGGTCACCACTGAGCATGGAGACCTGCATACCTGCCGACTTCAATCCCGCGATCAGCGCAGCAGAATCCTTGCGAACAGGGTCCTCCACACCAACCAGCGCCAGCTCCACACCCACTACCGCACAGCGCACTGACCCCACACCCCGTTGATCCAGTTTCTCCGCGGCCTGTTCCAGAGCAGGTGATATCTGAACACCGTTCTCTTTTAACCAGGGGATATTACCAATCACTATATCTACACCATCAACCAACGCAGCAACGCCATAGCCTGGCCGGTTAACAAACGCTTCAACCTGATAATGCCCTGTATTCAGGCCAGCCGCTTTTGCACTATCAACGAGTGCCTCTGCAATCGGATGCTCAGAAAATTGTTCAACAGCTAAAAGTTGCCCCAACAAAGTTCGAGTCTGTACCGTTTGTGCATCTCCCGGAAGCCAGACATCGTCGCCTATCTGCAAGGAAGTGACCTGCATCTTGCCTTCCGTCAGTGTGCCTGTCTTATCAAACACAAACTGGTCAATGGATGAGAAACGCTCCAGGACATCGCCATTCCTGATCAGAATACCGTAACGCGCCCCTAATCCGGTGGCTACAGCAATCGACATCGGAGTGGCCAGCCCAAAAGCACAGGGGCAGGTAATGATCAGAACCGCAGTCGCTGCCATCAGCGCTATTTCAAAGTCGGTCTGCCACCACCACAAGAAGGTCGCTGAAGCGAGTCCAAGGGTGATAGTCACAAACCAGGGGACAATACGATCAGCAACACATTGTATCGGTGCTTTACTCGCCTGGGCCTCTTCCACCAGACGAATAATGCGTCCCAGGGCACTATCTTTGAGTAGCTGCGTCACGGTGACCTGTATCGCGCCATGTCCGTTAAGCGTACCTGCAGACACACTCATTTCCGGTCCCTTCTGGATCGGCATGGACTCACCGGTCAATAGGGACTCATCAATCGCGGTTTTTCCCTCAACAATCAACCCATCCACAGGAATACGCTCTCCCGGTCTGACCAGCACCCGATCGCCAGGTTTAACAGAGCGGATCGGTACCACCTTTTCACCGTCCGCCAACAACAGTGTTGCCACCCGGGGTTGCAAGTCAAGCAGTCGCTGGGTAGATGCCACGGCCTGGCGTTTGGAGATAGCTTCCAGATAGCGACCAACCAGGATAACGAAAATAAAATTGACGACCGTATCGTAGTAAACCTCTGCCGTTACGGAACCGCTGAGCATGACGTAGACCGAGTAGAGATAGGTAATACTCGCCCCGATAGCAATCGGTACATCCATACCCAGGTGGAGATGCCGTATCCCCGACCAGGCTCCTTTGAAAAAAGGATACCCAGAATAGATCAGTGTAGGAGTGGCCAGGGCAAAACCGACCCATTGAAACAACGTGCGGTATTCACCCTTATCGGCCCCGCTATAGAGCGCAATGGATATCCACAACAGATTCATCATGGTGAATCCGGCAAAACCCATGCGATAAAGGAGTTGGCGGTTCTCCTTTCTGAGACGATCCTCTGCCGCATCCGGATCATAAGGGACTGCGGCATAACCAATCTGACCCAGGCGTTGAATAATCGCGGAGAGTTTCAACCGGTTGTTGTCCCACCGCACATGCAGGCGTCGACCAGAGAGATTAACCCTGGCCTCTTTAATCCCACTGAGTGCCTGTAATGAATGCTCTATTAGCCAGACACAAGCGGCACAATGGATACCTTCTACCAGGAGGTGTATTTCACGCGTCTCAGAAAGTGAGTCAACGAACTCTTCCTGCACCTCATCCAGGTCATACAGGGCAAGCTCTTTGGGTAGTTCCGGGGGGGGGCCAGCAGCGTGCCGTCATACATACGCTTGTAGAAGCCTTCAAGGCCAGCCGCATAGATTGCCTCACATACAGACTTGCAGCCATTGCAACAAAAGCTTTGCTGCTGACCTTGAATCTGTGTCGTTACCTCCTCTGACGCCTCAATTGGCAGAGAGCAGTGATAACAGGGCTTCTGGTTTTCGGAATTCAACAGGTACCACTCCCTTCAACCCTTAAATCAACGGGCAAAAGACCTTGATTAATAGCCGTATGATACCAGCCTGAATGGATTAAAGAGAAAACCGGATATTAAATAGTCAGGTGACGTTTATTTCACCCCAGCACTGATACGGTGCGGTAGGTTATATTCATCCTCCCCCTGTTTTGCGCTGATTAGAATATCCCACACACCAAGATTAGGAAAACTCACTTCAGCTTCAAACACACCGGAATCCACAGTCTGCATTGGCACTGAAAAATCCAGCTTGGCATTGGCAGGGCGATAGGCATAGAACGTCACCGAGTCGGGACTGACGGGGTAGCCCGCCTTATCGGTAATTTTAATACTATACCGAGTCGGCACAGCCACATCGACGAACTCCGGCGCCTTCAGTTTCATTTTCCAACCCGGGTTTCTTGCCTGGCGTTTTAATCTGTTCTTTTCATAATCTTGGCCACGCTCATAGTAGTCATCCACAACCAGTCCAGGTCTTCTGTCGACAGCCAGATAGATCATGACAAAATTTGCCAACAAGAAGACCACAAGCAAACCAAACCAACCTAATACCCAGGGACTACGCCAGGGAGACTGTTTTTCTGTCATCTCAATCACTTTTCAATAATGCCAATAGTGCGGTTTGCCCGATCATATGACGGAAAAACCATTTTATTTTGGACCAATAAACACACTGATGCGCTCACTACGTAACTTATTGCCGTTGTTATCAGTCGCCTCAGCATAAAAGGTCAACGGCAGAGACTCTTTGTTAATCTTGTCACGTGGTATTCGGACAAAAAGTGTTCGTGGCGTCACCATTCCCTTGCGCGCGCTAACCGGCTCATCCGCTCCCACAACAACGATGCCATCTATACCGGCCGCCGTAATTTTAACTTCCAGATTCTCAGTCATCTTATTGAGAACCTTAACAGTGTATTTATTCTGCACCGAGCCATCACTCTGCAGCACATACAACGGTTGTCTCGAATGTATCACCTTCAACTCAATCGCATCCAATGAAGCCATTCCGTAGCCGATCCCTGCCAACGAGAACAACAGAACCAGACTATAGACCCAGACCCGTGGCCTTTTTAGTAGTGGCCTATCTTCCTTTCCATTCAAAACGTCCAGCGATTCATACCGAATCAGCCCTTTGGGACGATTCAATTTATCCATAACCGCATCACAGGCATCGATGCACAACGCACAGGTGATACACCCTTCCTGCTGTCCATGACGGATATCCACACCCGTTGGGCAGACAGCAACACACTGATTACAATCCACACAGTCGCCTGTCGTACGCGCTTCCTCTTTAGCCCCTTTCTTTACACGCCCACGGGGCTCACCCCGATGAAAATCGTAAGTAGGCACGGCTGTCGAATTATCGACCATAACACCTTGGATACGCGCATAGGGGCACAACCAAAAACAGGTCTGTTCCCTTAGAAAACCGGCAAGGCCATAGGTACCACCGATAAATAACAGTATTGTTACCATCGCGGTAAGGCCCAGATTAAAACTGAAGATATCGGCCCACAGTTGGTAGACATCCACAAACCAGGCGACAAACGAGATACCGGTCAAGGCGGAGACTAGAATCCAGATAAAATGCTTGGTCGCTTTTATTCTGATCTTAATGAAACTAAGGCCACCCTGATCGAGTTTTTTTCTTTTCTGTGGTGAGCCTTCCAGTTTCTCTTCAACCCAGGTGAAGACATCCGTCCAAACTGTCTGAAAACAGAAAAAGCCACACCAGACACGCCCGGCAAGGGCTGTAATCACCGCCAGCAGAATGGCAAAGAAGAGCAGCAATAATGAGAGCATCCAGAAATCCTGTGGCAGGATAGTGACGCCCAGAAGATGGAACTGTCGGTTTGGAATATCAAACAGAATCGCCTGACGATCATCCCAACGTAAATAAGGAACCAGAAAGAAAGGGACCCAGACGAGACTGGCAAGCCACTTCAGAAGACGCCAGCTACCAGGAATACGCTTGGCATGAATCTTCTCTTCGCCGGTATTGATCTTCCAGTGAATCGCCTCTGCATACAACTCATCGACTACAGCATCATGCTTTGATTGTGGATTGTCGTTCAACGAAGTCACTCCTCTGCTACACAGTAATTGCCTTGCACATACCAATTAATATGCCGCAATCTGTCTCACTATTTCGGGTAACAGTCTACTGAAAGGAAGGGTTAAAAAAAATGCGTTTTGTCAATAACATAAATGGATTATATCACCAATGAAAAAGGGGGTTCATCCCCCCTTTTCATATGTCTTTAACGAAACGTTATCTACTCTTTGTGGGCCTCGGTGTCCTTGTCGATCTGTTGTTTGATCTTAACACCAAGATAACCAACAATAACCACGCAAAGTACTACAACGACTATTGCCGCTATCGCTACTGCATCCACATTCATCGCATACCTCCCCAGATACTGATTGAGTTGAATGTTGTAGCCTCATGGAGCATCCCACTCCATGAGGCGTGGACTGATCAGGCTACTGACCACCACCTAACTGATAAACAAAAACTGCAAGTTTTTTGATCTCATTATTGGACAGGCGATCACCGAACTTAGGCATTACAGCATTGCGTGACAGTGGATCAGACGTGTCATTAACACCATGCTTGATGGTCAATTTAACGCTGGCCAATTGATCCTCTTCAGCAAAACGCCACACGGCGTCGGTCAGGTTGGCAGAACCCATCACCTGAATGCCCTTAGCATCAGGACCATGACAGGCGAAACAGGCTTTAGCCATATAAAGCGGTTCAGCCGTCGGGTTGCCGGACATGATGGCCGTAGCCAGCTTGTCAACCTCATCATCTTTCAGGATCTTCGCATGAGATGGCATTACCCCCATCCGACCATTCGCAATGGTCTGTTCGATGGTTTCAACAGCACCGCCATACAACCAGTCATCATCCGCTATCACGGGATAGCCCGGTCCACCCTGTCCACCCATACCATGACAGGCAGCGCAGTTCTCACCAAACAGTACCTTGGCTGAAGCAATGGTGTAATTGGTGAGACCTTCATCCGCAAGAATCTCTTTGGCCGTCATGGCTTTGATCTTTGTTTCGAATTCGCCTCGAACCTTTTCTACCTCGTCCATGCCCTCTTTAAATTCACCTATCTGAGTCCAGCCCATGACACCCTTGGTGTAGCTGGTTATTCCGGGAATCATTGGGTAGAGGATCGCATAGCCTACTACCCACGCGATGGAAGCCCAGAAGGCGATCATCCACCAGCGTGGTGCCGGATTGTCGAGTTCCCGAAGATTGTCATCCCAGATATGTCCGGTATTATTTTCACCGGGAAATGGATTGTTATCCGCCATTTTTATCTCCGCTATTTATCTGTTCGTCATCCAAAGGGATATGCTTCTGTTTTTCGAAGTGATCCCGTTTATTTGGACGCAATACATAAATGTATAGACCTAGCATCAACAGGAAGATGACCACAGTAAGGATGGTGCCCACCCAGTCATTGATGGTCATCGCCTGTATATCGGTAGAGAAGTAGTCCAGTAGACTATTCACGGTATACCTTGCTTTCGTCCAGCTTGACCATGGTGCCAAGCACCTGCAGGAATGCGACTACCGCATCCTCTTCCGTTTTACCCTTGAGCAGCTCAGGTGCCTCAGCGATATCGGCTTCCGTGTAAGGAACACCTATACGCTGCATACCACGCATATGGGCCTGCATTGTCTCGCCATCCAACTCTTCATGCTGAAGCCATGGATAGTTGGGCATGACGGACTCGGGTACAACTGAACGAGGCGCACGCAGATGCTTGCGATGCCAGTCATCGGAGTATTTACCACCCAGGCGGGCCACATCAGGGCCGGTACGCTTTGAACCCCACTGGAAGGGGTGATCGTACATTGACTCTGAAGCCAGTGAGTAGTGGCCATAACGCTCCTTCTCATCCCGGAAGGGGCGAACCATCTGAGAGTGACAGAGATAGCACCCTTCACGAACATAGATATCACGACCCGCCAGCTCAAGTGCTGAATAAGGACGCATGCCCTCACCCGGCTTGTGATCCGCCAAAGCCTGTCCTTCTTTACGCTGCCAAAGGATCTCCGGGTGCTTATTGTGCTCCATGGTGCTGTCCAGATAGAACAGAGGCACAATTTCAACGATACCACCTACACTCAATACCAGTGCAGTGGAAATAACCATCGCCCAGATGTTCTTTTCAATTTTTTCTTGCATAGCCATTTCTTAATCTCCCCTTATGCAGACGCCGCAACAGTTGTGGTGCGCGCCTGCTGCACACGACCTTGGGCGTTAGACTGAAGCACGGTCATGACGACATTAATCAACATGAGTGCAACGCCAGACAGGAAGACCATGCCGCCAATGGCGCGCATAGCATAGTAGGGATGCATCGCCTCTACAGACTCAGCAAAGGTGTAGGCCAAGGTGCCGTACTCATCATAAGCACGCCACATCAGACCCTGCATGATGCCGGATACCCACATGGCCACGATATAGATCACCGTGCCAATGGTGGCTGTCCAGAAATGTGCATTGATCAGACTGGAAGACCACATCTGCACGTGGAATACACGGGTCATCATGTGATAGATGGCGCCGATACCCACCATGGCAACCCAACCCAAAGCACCTGAGTGAACGTGTCCAACAGTCCAGTCCGTGTAATGTGAGAGTGCATTAACCGTCTTGATTGACATGACCGGACCTTCGAAGGTGGACATGGCATAGAAGGCCAGTGACATGATCAGGAAGCGCAGAACATAGTCAGTACGCAGTTTGTCCCAGGCACCCGAGAGAGTCATCATTCCGTTAACCGCACCACCCCAGGATGGGATGATCATGGCCAGGGAGATAGCCGCACCCAGAGAACCGGTCCAGTCAGGCAGCGCCGTATACTGAAGATGATGCGCGCCCAGCCAGACATAACCGAACATCAACGCCCAGAAGTGAATCACTGAGAGACGATAAGAGTAGACAGGACGACCTGCCTGCTTCGGTACGAAGTAGTACATGATGCCGAGGAAGCCCGCTGTCAGATAGAAACCAACCGCGTTATGGCCCCACCACCACTGAATCATCGCATCCTGCACACCTGAGAAGATGGAGTAGGATTTAAACATACCGACGGGTATTGCCAGACTGTTCACTACGTGCAGATAGGTAATCATGATCATCATGCCGAGGAAGAACCAGTTCGACACATAAATGTGTGAGCTCTTGCGGTTAGCAATCGTCATAATGAAGTTGATGGTGTAAGAGAGCCACACCACCGCAATGGCCACATCAATAGGCCACTCCAGCTCAGCGTACTCTTTACCGCTGGTCAGACCCAGTGGCAGGGTGATTACCGCAGAGACGATAATCAGATTCCAGCCGATGAACGTGAACCAGGCCAGCTTGTTGCTCCAGAGTCTCACACCACACGTACGCTGCACTGAATAAAAGGCCGTAGCCATCAAAACACAACCACCAAACGCAAAGATCACAGCGTTGGTATGCAGCGGACGAAGACGCCCGAAAGTGATATACGGTATATCAAAATTGAGCACCGGCCAGGCTAATTCCGAGGCAATATATACCCCGACAAAAGCGCCTACCAACAGGTAGACTGTAGCCATGACGGTGAACCAGCGTACAACACCCAAGTCGTACTTCTGTTCAGCTACGGCGTCCATG
>ATLU01000047.1_pt1 | contig 53588 bp, 42 predicted proteins | sample 178751 | NCBI WGS metagenome assembly ATLU01 (sample SAMN02211837, study PRJNA209200) | bioreactor metagenome | isolation source: day 23 sample from continuous culture bioreactor inoculated with sediment... | place: Germany: Wadden Sea | collected 2011
TATTGGGGTCATTATCGTGATCACGGGCGTAGCCAATTAATACATCACTATCCGTTGCTCCTGTCAGGCTGACTTGTCCCCCATTGGATATATGCAATGTTCCCAACGATCCTGAGTCACGGGATACATTAACAATGGCCCTATCACCTACAAAACTAACCTGAGCACCATTATCAACCACGGCTTGCCCGATGGTGCCTGTTTCACGTCCGATATTGAAGTAGGCGTATCCATTTGGAGCAGTAAAATTGGCGGATGCCGATGGTCCGCTGATGGTTAACCGGCCATCTGTTCCTGGATCCATTAATCCCAAACTCACACCCGCATCATTATTATCCGAGTAAGAATTCACGGTACTATCAGTAATATTTAACGTACCGCTACCTCCCCGGCCTCTGCCAACAACCAGCCAAGCGCCTGTGTTACCTGCTACATCATGATCTTTGATCATAAGCGTGCTGTTATTCGTGAACGTGACCGTGCCGTTTCCACCGCCATCTCCAATGGTGAGACCACTCCGATTCCCCTCAATATAAATATGCCCATCATCTGCTGTAAGAGTACCTGTGCCATCAACCGGCAGATATTGGCTACCACTTCCCCCTACTATTAACTGGGTGCTATTTCCAGGAATAGTATTTAGTGCTGCATTGGGATCAACAATATTCAAACGCCCACCATTTTGAATTGTTAGATCTCCGGTTCCACCTCTTCCAACCTGAAAAAAAGTCGGACCACCATTACCCACAAGATTAATTTCACTTCCTGTGCCTGTTATCAGACCATTAGCTGAAGAACTAGTATAGCGTGAAAAAATAATCCCCGATTGATGGTAACTAGTGAACGGAGGAGTTGCAGGCGTACCATTCCATGTGAAACTGGAGCCGTTATCCACGGTGATCGCACCACTGCCATATTGTCCAATAACATAGTAATGAGGGGTAGAATCAAAACTGTCACCTGTAATAAGTACCGTTGCCTGAACAGGTGCCGATACAACTAGCGCAAGTACAGTGATACTTAGACGACTTGCATACCGGGTGCAATCAGTACGGCTCAATTTCATATATCGTTTTGTCATCGAAAGCTTCCTCGTTTTGTTCTTAGATATACATTCCCACATATTTTGTTTTCCATAAGTACTACACGGATCAAAACCACATGGTTGTATAAACAAAATGCCCCATCTGTACCTATCAATAACCAAATCCAAGAGGCACGTTTTTTATTTAGAGGTAATGCGATAATTCAACTGCATACGTCGCTCTGCAGTGTCATGTCACTTACACCTCTCTAAATCAGTACCAAACAAATTCAAAGCTAAAAACGTGCCACACAGAAAAATCATTTATTATCAATAGACTAGACCTTGTAAGCAGCCATCTTCTGTAAAATATTCCGCCTCCCCTGTTCGGGGGAAAAAATTGTGTAACTCATTGATATGCTTTTTTATAGTGGCCATTTTTCAGTCGAGCCACTATTCACAATTGGCAATATTCCTGACACATCTGAAATGGTTTTTTGTATTGTTTCAATCTGGACAAAACTATTATTTTTCCTATGATTTAACTGCAGCACTGTAAAAAATGCTTTGAGCGACTCAGTAGAAGGGATGGTTAGCTGGGTCATTATTCGGCAACCCAATGGAATGACGTGCAATGAAAAACGCACAAGAAGCCGTACAGAAGCTGTTACCCCTACTCTATCAAGCGCCTGGCGATGAAGCCGCCTGGACACACTTTATTGCGGCACTTACTGATGCAGTAGGAGCCACGCAAGGGCTGTTTGTTCATCACAACACATTGGCTTGTCATACAAGCCTGGCCAGCTGTTTCAATCTGGATGAACAATTTGCAGATGCTTATGAGCAGTATTTCCAGTTCATAAATCCGTATTTCAATGTGCACCCCACCAAACTACCCAAATCAGGCACATTGGGATTATTGAATGAGTTGATTCCTGATAAAGAGGTTGAACACACTGAATTCTTCAATGACCATGTGATTCCACAAGAACTCACCGTTAGAAATGCCATTAGAATCACTGCTCAAGAGACAGAGAACCTTCACACCTCCATTGCACTTCACTACCCCCGTCAGCGGTATGATGCCAACCCTGACTATGCAATGACACTCTGCAGGCTGATGCTTCCCCATATACAAACCGCTTTACAGCTACATACCAAAATGGGGCTCCTGGAATCCCGTCTTAACTATCTAACTGGCGTGTTGAATAACACACCACAGGGGATTATCTTACTGGATAAATCCGGCAAATTTGTTCAGATCAATGAGCCTGCACGTCATATCATCGAAGCCCATGATGGATTGCATATTCGGAACAACACCCTGCAAACCACGCTTCCTCGGGAGACCAAAGCCCTAACAACTTTAATCAATGCAGTCGCTAAAACGGCCCTGGGAAAAGCAACAACACCAGGCCGCTCATTCCATGTTTTGCGACCCTCGGGAAAGCACCCGTTTGAGTTACTGGTAGCCCCAGTCTATGAACAGCTGGATATTAAGTCGTGCCAGGATAGCGCCACCGCCATATTCATCAATGATCCCGAACACGCTAATGACTCCCTTGGAAACCGGCTACAACAGCGCTACCAATTAACAAAAGCAGAAACGGCTATTACCCTTTTTCTAATACAAGGCAGGGAAACTAAGGAGATCCTCGAGTTGTTGGGTATTCAACGTGAGACACTTAAAACTCATTTGAAAAATATCTTCCAAAAAACCCATACCCATCGACAGACCGAGCTGATCTCTGTCATCTTGCGTACCCACGCCTTGTTACAGGGATGCCACGGATAGCCCCTCACACTGGAGAAATAATTTAATTACTTGAGTAGATGAGGATCAAACCGGCGTATTCCTGAAAAGCGGCTATAATTGGGATATTCAGCAACAACGAGACAGGTATTATGGAAATTGGTGCATCACAGGCGGTCGCTTCTGCCAACAGGCAAGTTGCTACACAGCAAGCCGAAAAACCGCAACAGGCGGAAAATCGGGAAGATGAAAATCAATCGACCGCCAATGCGGCAGCAACCAGCAATCAAACAGCTGATGTGAGTGCAACACAGCGGGTGCAGCCTGCCAATGAGACCGAGGCGAGTCAGTCGACTAGCAACAATCAGCCACCAGAGCCTGACCCAAATTCGCAAGAAGGTGTGGGGCGGTTTATCGATACCGTCGTCTGAAGGCCATACGGAACGAATAAACAGCGGCCGAGCAATCAGCCGCTGTTTTTTTATTGCTGAACAGTAACTCAAAGCGGCTGACCAGACGGGCCGCTCATGATGCGTGGCCAGCGTTCATGTACCGCCTCCGCCATCTCCGGCACAACCGTCACCACATAAACACGCCGCTCATTCTCCCAGTGAGCCACCAAGCCCTGAATCCACTTACCAGCAGTCAGATCAAACCAGTGGCTGCTGCCCTCGATATCCTTCTCCATAAACTGGGACACCATCAGTTTTACCGGTTTGGGAAACCAGCGATCCCAGCGCCCCTCATAGATCGACTCCAGGCGCGCCCAGCCACCCAGTGGCAAATGGCCTGCCTGGCTTTTACGTCGCCCCCAGGGCATGAGTTCAATCGCACCATCCCGTCGCCTGATCGGCAGACAGGCCTTGGGGTTGGGAAGTAGGTACGTACCTCCTCCCCATCAATCATATAATAGACACCACCACACACATTTATCACCAATACTTTGTTATATATCATATAATTAACATTTATTATTAAAGTTAATTATTGATTAATAATCACCTGTTTAAAATCGTTTCTCTATGGCCAAACGGCTTCCATGCCGGGGCAATCACATTGGGCATCTGCGAACGCAACAGCAGCCTCGCGGGTGCCAGGGCAAATTCACCATAGCAGTGATTGATCTCATCCCGGGCGGCATTAAGGCTATTTTGTCGTGATAAGTCGACACTGAAGAGCGGCGGCTGCCCCTGTTCCGAATGAGGGTCCAACGCCGTAACCTGCACTTGATAGACAGGCTCTCCACGCCAGTGTTCTTGAATAAACAGACCACACAGCCCCATGATGTCGGCACCGTGATTGGTCGGTGGGTGGGCATGATACTTACCTGCCAACCAGCCTTCATAGCTGCGTAATCCAATAAAGAAATGCCCGGCACAAAACTGATGTCTACGCAGTCTGGCGGCCACCTTCTCCGCCATGTGCAGCAGATAGGTGCGAATGGTCTCCAGATTAACAGTTTTCGGTGGCATCACCTTGCCATGACCGATGGACTTGGGCGGCGGTACGGAAAGCTTGACCGGCTCGGGATCAAGCCCCTGCGCCATGAACCAGATGCGCCGCCCCGGATTGCCAAAGCGACGACCCAGCTCACCAATCGGCAGCTGTTTCATCTGCCCACAACGGTGGATACCCCGCTCGGCGAGAAACCGTCCAATTCCCTTGGCAATACCGCACAACTCGGTTACTAAAACCGGTGCCAGCGTCTGCCCCGCCTGCTCCGGTGGAATCAGCGTCAACCCATCTGGCTTATGTAATTTTGCGGCATATTTAGCCGTGGTCTTGTCACCACTCACCCCAACGGAACAGAGCAATCCGCCCGATGCATCAAATACCGTCTGCCTGACCTGTTCCGCAATCTGCTGCGGATCGCCCAGCAGGCGCTGACAGCGGGTCACGTCCAGAAACGCCTCATCGACAGAGAAGACCTCGATATCCGGCGTCACCATCCCCAGGGCATCCATGATATTGGCGGACACCTCAGCATAGCGTTCCGGACGGGCGGGTACCTGAATAAAATCGGGACAAAGCGTGCGCGCTTCCCTCACCCGCATACCGGTGCGGATACCCATGGCCCGCGCCTCGTAGGAGGAGGTAATAATACATGTGCCCTGCTCACCATTGGTGACACCAATCGGCCGGCTCTGCCACTCGGGGTGGTCCCGCTGTTCCACGCTACAAAAAAAGGCGTTCATATCCACCAGGATAATGACACGGGGCCAGGATGATTGAGATTTTACAACGGCGGTTTGCATGACAGCACTATCTATAATCGGTCATTAGGGATAATGAGACTATAGAACAAAAAGAGAACTTTCAAGCGTAAAAATAGGTCCGTCCTGCCTTCCAGATAGCTAAAAGGAGACGCGCGGCGTAACAAGTAAAGTGCATATCAGCCTGTTTTTTCTGTAGTTAGCGACCAATAGAAGCCAATAGCCGCCACTGCAAAAAACTCAGCCGCATCTTACCCTACAACAATGTCCCATCCGGCGCGCGGCTATCCCACCTGTGATTGCAGATAGTTCTCCAGTCCTATCCGCTTGATCAACCCCAGTTGCTTTTCCAGCCAGTAGGCGTGATCTTCCTCGGTGTCATCCAGCATCACCTCCAGGATCTCCCGGGTCTGGTAGTCCTGTTCCTCTTCACAGATAGCAATGGCCTTTTTCAGCGCAGCCACCACTTCGTACTCCACATCCAGGTCATTCTGCAGCATTTCAGGCACCGTACTACCGATCCGCAAGCGATCCTGAACCGACAGATCAGGCACGCCTTCTAGAAACAGGATCCGCTTGATCAGGGCATCGGCATGCTGAGTCTCATCTTCCATTTCATGATTGATGCGCTCATACAGCTTGGTTAAACCCCAATCTTCATACATTCGGGAGTGGGTGAAATATTGATCCCGTGCGGCCAGCTCACCGGCCAAGAGTTGTTGCATCTGCTCAATAACGCGTTGATTGCCTTTCATATTATTTATTCCACTCAGTCACTAAACGTCTTCAGGAGACCATTGATTGCTGATAGTTCTCCAGCCCGGTATTGTCGATCAGCCAGAGTTGACTCTCCAACCAGTCAATATGGGCCTCTTCTGCCTCCAGGATCTCTTCCAGCAGGTCACGACTGACAAAATCCTGCTCCGCCTCGCACAAGGCAACAGCGGCCAACAGATCCATTCGAAGTCCGGTAACCAGTTTCAGATCACCCTGCAACATCTCCTCCACACCTTCTCCTAACAGCAGCTTTCCCAAGTCCTGAAGATTGGGCAACCCCTCAAGAAACAGCACCCGCTCTATCAGCTTGTCAGCCTGTTTCATCGCCTTGATCGACCACTTGTAGTCCTGCTCATTCAGGCCATCCAGTCCCCAGTTACCAAACATGCGCGCGTGTAGAAAAAACTGATTAATGGCGGTCAGTTGGCCGCGAAGCACTCCGTTCAGTGAGACAATGACACCTCTATTCCCCTGCATTTCTTTCTCCTGTCCCGTTAACCCTGCCTACAAAAGCGTAGCTGTTATTTTCTGAAACGCTCAGTCACTAACAGTTAAAAGCAGCCTGATAGTACTGGACAAATCAAATAATGGAAACTATATTATGAATCATTCTCATTTGCACTACGAATGGAGCCAGCACGATGTATGTCTGTATTTGCCACGGTGTAACCGACAAGGATATCCGTACAGCCGCCAGTAACGGGGCCTGTTCAATGGAGGCTTTGGGTGAACAGCTCAGCGTGGCCACTTGCTGCGGACGTTGCGCAGATTGCGCCAGAGAAGTATTGCTGGATGCGATACAGCCGCTGACAGGGTCGTCCGCTACCGCTGCCGCCGCTTAATAGGGTTTGATTATGAAGATACGCAACCAGGCAGGCGTATCCCAGAAATGGGGTATTTCGGCACTGACACACTGGCTCAGCAGAAGCAGCGCAGTGACACCCCTATCCGCACACAGAAGACGGTGGCAGATCCTGCAACAACTTGCCTGCGACCTCAACAACCGCCACAAAGTATAAGTGACACCCCGCCAACCGAGCAGCGCCATTCCCATCTTTTTCAAAGGGTTTTATAAATCCTATCCTGATCTACCTTTATCTGTATAACGTCTTAATACAGACGAGCCGGTCTGCTCAGCCCTATTCAGACAGACAACAGGTGGTGTAGCAATGAACCTGAAAGAAGCTATGGAGTCGCCCTGTGTACGTATGTGCACCCTGGATGACGATGATATCTGCATCGGCTGTGGGCGTTCACTTGAAGAGATCAAACAGTGGACAGCCTACACACCATTCGAACGGGCAGGAAAGCTGCCTATCTGCAGAAAAAGAAGAGATCACCGGCGAAACAAATACCGTTGCTTCTGTTGAACCAATGGTGATCCAGCCAGCAGATTGGAACAGGCTTACTCTGTCGAATCAAGCACACCGTCGATATAGCGATCCCTGGCCTGTTTTGCCCGGGTAAATATTTCCAATAGCTGCTCACCATCGCCCCGCTCGATGGTCTGCGCCAGCGTCTGCATCTCGCTCAGGTAATGGGACATCATCTCACCAAGCGCCCGGCGGTTAGCCACACAGACATCACGCCACATCACCGGATTACTGGAGGCAATACGGGTAAAATCCCGAAACCCCCCTGCAGCATAGCGAAAAATCTCATCGTTCTCTTTCATCTGTGCCAGGGTATCCACCAACCCAAAGGCCAGCATATGGGGCAGATGGGAAGTCGCAGCCAGCACCTCATCATGATGCTCCACGCTCATTACGGTGATTTCACCACCACAGGCCCGCCACATCGCCTGCACCCGTTCCAGCGCATCAGCATTCGTCTCCGCCGTGGGTGTCAGGATAATCCGCCGATTCTGGTAGAGCTCGGGAAACGAGGCCTCAACACCACTGTTTTCAGTACCAGCAATCGGATGTCCGGCCACCAGGTTGGGCAATACCTCACCAAAGACCGCGCGACAGTCGTCTACCACGCTGAACTTGGCACTGCCGCCGTCGGTAATTACTGCATCGTCTGCCAAATGCCCCTTCATGGCCGCGAAAGTCTCACGCATCGCACCCAAAGGCACCGCCAGGAAGATCATGTCAGCACCACTAACCGCTTCACCCACATCATGGGTATAACGGTCAATCACACCCAGCTCGACCGCCTTTTCCAGGTTCTCCTTACCCCGTCCACAGCCAACAATTTCATCTACGGCACCCGCGGCCCGCAGCGCACGCGCCAGCGAACCACCGATCAGCCCTACGCCGATGATAGTCAGCCGTCGAATAGTCATCCTGCCAAGGCCTGCTTCAGTGCCGCCAGAACACGCTCGTTTTGCTCTTTCAAACCAACTGTAATGCGCAGATGATTGGGCAACCCATAGTTTGCAACCGGACGGGTAATACAGCCGGCGCGTAGCAAGGCTTGATCAACCTCCGCAGAGGGACGACCCAGATCCACCGTCACAAAGTTGCCAACAGAAGGGATATAATCCAGCCCCATCGCTTCAAATGCATCGGTTAGCTGCGCCATACCCTGGCGATTGGACTCTACAGAGCGCTGGATAAAGTCCTGGTCATCCAGTGCGGCCAGAGCGGCCGCCAATGCCATGCTGTTGACATTGAACGGTTGCCGCACCCGGTTCAGCAGGTCGGTAATATCGGGATGGGCCAGACCATAGCCCACTCGCAGAGAGGCTAGGCCATAACTCTTGGAGAAGGTACGGGTGACGATCATATTAGGGTATTTATCCAGCCACTGGCTGGCATCGGGATAGTCCGCTTCATCGACATACTCGATATAGGCCTCATCCACCACCACGATCACATTGGAGGGAACAGCGGCGATAAAGCCTTCCAGCTCCTCACCATTCAGCCAGGTACCGGTTGGGTTGTTTGGATTGGCAATCCAGACTACACGAGTTTTATCCCCCACCCGATTGAGCATCTCCTCCAGATCATGACCATAATCTTTCGCTGGCACCATATTCAACGTGGCGCCAACCGCCTGGCTGCTGATCGGATAAACAGCAAAGGCATATTGAGAAAAGAGCGACTCATAGCCCGGCGCCAGAAATACCCGAGCAATCATATCCAACACATCATTGGAGCCATTGCCCAGCGTAATGCGATTGGGTTCAATACCGTGTTTGGCCGCTAAGGCAGCACGCAGTGCCACACCACCCCCATCAGGATAGAGCGCCACATCCGAAAGCTCGGCCTGAATGGCCGCTTTGGCCAGCTCGCTGCAACCCAAGGGATTCTCATTGGAAGCCAGTTTCACCGAGTCAGTAATACCCAACTCACGCTCCAGTTCGGATATTGGTTTACCCGGTACATAGGGTTTCAGATTGGTCACGCCGGGTACGGCCAGGTCAAGAAACTGATTCGCTGTATCACTCATGATGGATTACCTTGGATATTAAAGTACTGCATTAGGATAGGAGCCTAACACCTTGAGTAGTCTGGATTCATTCTCCAGAGAGGCTATGGCTTTCTGAACAATCGGATTATCCCGATGCCCATTGATATCAATAAAGAAGAGATAATCCCAGTTACCCTGCCGCGAGGGACGTGATTCAATCCGGGACATGCTGATGCCATGCTCCGCCAGCGGGGCCAGCAAGGCACTCAGTCCGCCAGCCACATTACGGGTGGCACACATCAGCGTGGTTTTATCTTCGCCACTGGGCGAGGCCTTCTGACGACCCACCACCAGAAAACGTGTGGTGTTGTCCGGCTCATCTTCGATATTCCGCGCTAACCCTTTGAGCTGATAAAGCTCGGCCGCCATCTCACCGGCTATCGCTGCACTGCCACTCTCTTTACCTGCCAGTCTTGCCGCTTCCGCATTACTGCCTACCGTGATCTGTTCGGCATGAGGAAGATTGCGATCCAGCCAGAGCCGACATTGGGCCAGGGACTGCTGATGGGAGTAAACCCGCTTGATAGTGGAGAGCTCTGACTCTTGACTCAGCAGGTGATGGTGGATGCGCATCATCACCTCACCACAGATGGAGAGTGATGAAGAGATGAACATATCCAGAGTATGGTTGATCACACCCTCGGTAGAATTTTCAACCGGGACTACACCGTAATGGGCATTGCCCGACTCCACCTCACGGAAGATGTCCGGAATGGAGTGCATGGGAACGGTCTCTACAGAGTGGCCAAAGTGTTTCAGTGCCGCGGCCTGGGTAAAGGTACCGGCGGGACCCAGAAAGGCCACCCGCATCGGTAACTCAAGGGCCAAACAGGCCGACATGATCTCACGAAACAGGCGCGCCATCTCCTCACTACCCATGGGCCCTGTATTGCGTGCCTTAATGGTTCTGAGAATAGCCGCTTCCCGTTCCGGACGATAGAAAAAGGCATCTTTATCTTCCGAAAGTTTAATCTGGGCCACCTGCTGGGCAGCGGCCGCACGTTGATTGATCAGTTCCTGGATCTGATTATCCAGTCCGTCAATACGCGCTCTGATCTGATCGAGATTATCCGGGTCACTCATAGTTCTCAGGCCAAGTAATATATAGAGAAAATTAATCCGGCACGGGGGACGATTAACGCCATCCCATACTAAAAAGGGGCATTCTACCTTATGCCGATTCTGCCGGACAGCCGACGAGCGCCGTTTTCTCTTATCCTGACCAAAGCAGAAATCCTTTTAGCTGAGTGTTGACTGAACCCCAAATAAACAGGGTTCAGCCAATACAGGCGCTATTCAGAACAACCAAGACAACGTACAGAGAGCACACCTTTGATATCGGCTATGCGTTTCAGCGTCGCCTCATCCGGCGCCGCATCCACATCGATCAGCGTAACCGCCACATCGTTACGGGATTTATTCAACATATCGATGATATTCAATCCCCCTTCTGCCAGATCAGTAGAGATCTGCCCCAGCATATTGGGCACATTGGAGTTCACCACCGAGATGCGATGCCCGCCATTTCTCGGCAAATTGATCTCAGGGAAGTTAACCGAATTGGTGATATTGCCATCCTCCAGATAGCTGCGCACCTGGTCGGCCACCATCACCGCGCAATTCTCTTCTGCCTCAGTAGTCGAAGCACCCAGATGTGGCAGGGTGATACAACGTGGGTGATCTTTCAGCAGATTACTGGGGAAATCACAGATATAGGCATACAGTTTCCCACTATCGAGTGCAGCAACGGCAGCCTCATCATCAATAATGCCGGAGCGGGCAAAATTGAGCAGTACACTGTTTTTCTTCATGCACTGAAGGCGCTCAGCATTAATCATATGCTTTGTTGATTCAATCAGTGGTACATGGAAGGTGATGAAATCGCAGCGCGAGACCAGATCATCAACACTGATGGCCTGCTTGATATCAGATGAGAGCTGCCAGGCACTTCTGACCGTAATGGTGGGGTCATAACCAATCACATTCATGCCAAGCGCATGCGCAGCATTGGCTACCCTGACACCAATCGCACCCAGACCAATCACACCCAGAGTACGGCCGGGCAGTTCAAAACCGACGAAATTCTTTTTGCCCGCCTCTACTGCCTTATTAATCTCGGCATCTTCGCCGCTTAATCCCTTGGAAAAGGACCAGGCCTGACCAATATTACGAGCCGCCATCAGCATGCCCGCCAGGACCAGTTCCTTTACGGCATTGGAGTTAGCACCGGGGGCATTAAACACCACCACGCCCTGTTCGGTCATACGCTCGACGGGAATATTATTGACGCCCGCACCGGCCCGGCCTATCGCCTTGACTGTCTTGGGCAACTCCATATCGTGCATCTTGAATGACCGGAGCAGAACGGCATCCGGATGGGTGATCTCTGAAGCAATCTCGAAACTGTCCCGAGGCAGCCGATCCAGACCAGCCACCGAGATGTTATTCAAGGTTAATATTTTGTGCATAGATGTTCTCCCTCGTTTTTATATTTTAATTAGGGAACGCAGCACATCTGGAGAATGAACAAAGAATACCGGGGAGATGATCTCCCCGGTATCGGGTTGCTGAGGGTGGCAGAATCTTTACTGTATATACGTAATAAAATAGATTACGAATAACGCATAATATTTTGTTTTATATATAATTATACGAAATAATTTTATTACATTAATGACCACCCCATCTCTATCTATCCCACGTCCCTGAATGATCAGCCGTTGCGTTTCTCGAAATCAGCCATAAAGTCGATCAGTGCCTGAACACCCGCCTCTGGCATGGCGTTGTAGATACTGGCACGCATACCACCCACGGAACGATGCCCCTTCAGGGTTACCAGGCCCACCTCTTTGGCCTCGGCCAGGAACCTGGCATCCAGCTCAGCATCCGCCAGGGTAAAGGGTACATTCATCCAGGAACGGCAACTCACTTCTACAGGATTGTTGTAGAAATCAGAGCCATCAATGGCCGTGTAGAGCGCTGCGGATTTGCGCTGATTGATCTCTGCCATGGCCGCAAGACCACCTTTGCCCTTCAGCCACTTGAACACCAGGCCCGCCAGATACCAGCCATAGGTCGGAGGCGTGTTGTACATGGACTCCCCTTCCGATTGAATCTGGTAATCGAACATCGCTGGCGTTCCAGAAATCGTCTCACCAATCAGATCATCACGGACAATAACGACAGTCAGACCGGCAGGACCTATATTCTTCTGAGCTCCGGCATAGATCACACCGTACCTGGAGACATCCACGGGACGGGAAAGAATGGTAGAAGAGAAATCACCCACCAATGGCACATCGCCACTTTCTGGCAAGTAAGGAAACTCGATACCCTGAATGGTCTCGTTCGGAGTGTAATGCAGATAGGCCGCATCGGCATTCAGGCTTAGCGAATCAGCGGCTGGAACAGTAAACTCACCCGCAGGTGTCTCGCCTACGACATTGACGCTGCAATACTTTTTACCTTCCGCAATCGCCTTCTTGGACCAGGAGCCGGTATTGATGTAATCCGCGCTACTCTTGCCCCGCAACAGATTCATTGGAACCATGGAGAACTGACTGGATGCACCACCCTGAAGGAACATGACCTTATAGTTTGAAGGAATCGCCATCAGTTCGCGCAGGTCGGCTTCCGCCTCTGCCGCTATGGACATGAACTCTTTGCCACGATGGCTCATTTCCATCACGGACATGCCGCAACCCTGCCAATCGACCATCTCTTCCTGGGCCTGTTTCAATACCTCTTCTGGCAGGGCGGCAGGCCCAGCGCTGAAATTATAGACTCGTGACATCATTAACTCTCCAGCTCTCTATATTTTATAAAACGAGGAGTTTTTACTCCTCGGTAGATTCTGTATCTTCATCCACGGCATCGTCAGTAAAATCGGCGTCTAATTCATCGTCATCACCTTCCAGTGACTCGATGCGTTCGATCTTGACCAGCTTCTCTTTCTTCGAGAGGCGGATCATGGTGACACCCTGGGTATCACGCCCCATAACTGATACGTCGGAAATGGGTGTACGTACCAACGTGCCACCATCGGTAATGAGCATCACCTCATCACCCTCATCTACCAACACCGCACCCACCTGCTCGCCGTTGCGCTCAGACGCCTTGATAGAGATCACGCCCATACCACCACGACCCCGTAACGGAAACTGCTCGACTGGAGTGCGCTTACCATAGCCATTCTCGGTCACGGTCAGTACGGTTTTGTCTGGTTCAGCAATCATCAGCGAGATCACTTCCTGCCCTTCTGCCAACTTGACGCCCCGCACACCACAGGCCGTACGCCCCATGGGTCGCACCTGGGATTCATTGAAACGAATCGCCTTGCTGGCAGAGGTAAACAGCATGATGTCCTGCTTACCATCCGTCACCGCCACACCAATCAGCTGGTCATCATCCCGCAGATCCACAGCAATAATGCCGCTGGCACGCTGACGGGAGAAATTGATCAGTGGGGTTTTTTTCACGGTACCAGAGCTGGTGGCCATGAAGATGTATTTGTCCTCGGAATACTCCCTGATTGGCAGAACGGCATTAATCCGCTCATCCTTCTCCAGCGGCAGCAGATTGACGATAGGTTTACCTCGGGCATTGCGACCTGCCTGCGGCAGTTCGTAGACCTTCATCCAGTAGACCCGACCCCGACTTGAGAAACAGAGAATGGTGTCATGGGTATTGGCCACAAACAGCTGATCAACAAAATCTTCATCTTTGGTACTGGTGGCTGTCTTGCCTTTGCCACCACGCCGTTGAGCCTGGTAGATATCCAGTGTCTGCGCCTTGGCATAGCCGGCATGAGAGAGCGTCACTACCACATCTTCCTCGGTAATCAGATCTTCCAGGGTCAGATCCAGCCGGGTTGTAATGATCTCGGTACGTCGCTCATCGCCATACTGATCCCGGATAGCGATCAGCTCATCCCGAATCACCTGCATCAGGCGATCAGGACTGGAAAGAATATCAAGTAGATCCTTAATTTTATCAATTATCTCACTGTATTCATTTAATATTTTATCCTGCTCAAGACCCGTCAATCGATGCAGACGCAGATCCAGAATAGCCTGTGCCTGAGTCTCGGTCAGACGATAGCCCTGATCACTCAAGCCAAATTCAGCCGCCAATTCCTGGGGACGTGAAGCGTCGGAACCAGCCCGCTCCAGCATCGCTTCCACCGCACCGGATTTCCAGTGACACTCCAACAGGCCGCGCTTGGCATCTGCCGGGCTGGCCGCCTCTCGGATCAGCTTGATCACTTCATCGATATTGGCCAGTGCAACAGCAAGACCTTCCAACACATGGGCGCGATCTCGCGCCTTGCGCAGTTCAAACAGGGTCCGGCGGGTCACCACTTCACGACGATGCCGGATGAAGTACTCCAGCATCTGCTTCAGATTCAGCAGTCGTGGCTGGCCATCCACCAGGGAGACCATATTGATACCGAACACATTCTGCATCTGGGTATGCTGGTAGAGGTTATTCAACACCACCTCAGCCACTTCACCGCGACGCAGCTCAATCACCATGCGCATGCCATCCTTATCGGATTCATCGCGCAGTTCCGTGATGCCTTCTATGCGTTTCTCTTTGACCAGTTCGGCAATCTTTTCCAGCAGCCGGGCCTTGTTGACCTGATAGGGCAACTCATGAACCACAATGGTCTGCTTGCCAGTCTTATCATTCGTCTCGATCTCGGTACGGGCACGCACATAGATACGTCCACGTCCGGTATGGTAGGCCTCGTGAATACCCCGGGCACCATTGATCAAGGCGGCCGTAGGGAAATCAGGACCTGGAATATATTCCATCAGTCCATCAATCGAAATCGCCGGATCATCGATCAAGGCAATACAGCCGTTGACGGTCTCCGTAAGATTGTGAGGTGGAATATTGGTCGCCATGCCCACCGCAATACCAGTGGAACCATTGACCAGCAGATTGGGCACACGCGCCGGCAATACCGCTGGCTCGTGCTCAGATTCATCATAGTTGGCGGTAAAATCGACCGTCTCTTTATCCAGGTCATCCAGCATGCTGTGGGCGATCCGGGCCATACGCACTTCGGTATAACGCATTGCGGCTGGCGCATCACCATCCACAGAACCAAAGTTACCCTGTCCATCAACCAACATGTAACGCATGGAGAAAGGCTGAGCCATACGGACGATGGTGTCATACACGGCCGTATCACCGTGCGGGTGATACTTACCAATGACATCACCCACCACACGGGCAGATTTCTTATAAGGCTTGTTCCAGTCATTCCCCAGTACGCTCATGGCATAGAGCACACGACGATGGACAGGCTTCAGTCCATCACGTACATCGGGAAGGGCGCGTCCGACAATAACGCTCATGGCGTAATCGAGGTAGGACGCCTGCATCTCGTCTTCGAGATTGACCGGGAGGACTTCTTTAGCAAAATCGGTCATAGGCTGTTCATTAACCCTGTCTTATTAGGCGACTTTCTTTCTAATTTGGGACAACCCAGGCTGCGATATTCACGGACCTGACTTGCAGCTTTTCTAAGCCGCTTATAGTAACACATTCCAGAAAGGTACCACCTGAAAAAAAAGCCGCTGAAAACGGCTTTTTGCGGCTCTCAGCTTATATATCCATCAAATCAGCCATCTTCTTACTATTTGGCGATAATACAACACCCTTTTCAGTCACGATGGCATCAACCAACGCCGCTGGCGTAACATCGAATACCGGATTCCAGGCATCCACACCCGGAGCAGCAACCTGATGGCCGTGCCACTTAAGGACTTCAGACGGGGCTCTGAATTCAATAGGAATTTCGGCACCGGATGCCACGGACAGGTCAATGGTAGAAGTCGGGGCCGCCACTATAACCTTCACGCCATGGTATTTTGCCGCAACAGCCAGATTGTAAGTACCAATCTTGTTGGCCACATCACCATTGGCCACAATGCGATCAGAGCCCACGATGATCCAGCCTATGCCACCCTGCGCCATACGACTGGCGGCCGCACCATCCGTCATCAGGGTAACGGGAATCTGGTCCTGCGCCAGCTCCCAGGCAGTGAGACGTGAGCCCTGCATCCAGGGACGTGTCTCGTCAGCAAAGACCATTTCAATTTTTCCTGCTGAATACGCACTGCGAATGACGCCCAGGGCCGTACCATAACCACCCGTCGCCAATGCGCCAGCGTTACAGTGTGTGATCACCGATGTTTGCCCTTCAATCAACTCGGCACCCAGTGCGCCCAGCGCCCGGTTTGCCGCCACATCCTCCTGGTGAATCTGCATCGCTTCCTGCAACAGACGAGGCTCTGGATTGTCCGCACCAACAGAAGAGAACAGTTTCTTCATCCGGGCCAGCGCCCAGAACAGATTCACTGCAGTGGGTCTTGAAGCAGCCAGAATCTCCATATCGGCCAAAATCAATTCACGCCAGCGTTCCGGCGAATCAGCAAAACAGGTTCGAGCTGCCAGCACCACACCAAACGCTGCCGTAATACCGATAGCAGGCGCCCCCCGCACGACCATATCCCGTATGGCATGGGCCGTCTCGATCGCTGTCTTTAGTTCGATATAGACCTCTTCCGTGGGTAGAATCCTCTGGTCCAGCAGATAGAGTCGATCGTTTTCCCAGACAATAGCTTTATCGGCATTCGCGCGAATAGTGAGCGGTAGTGCTTCCATCTTGTTTAAACCCGTGGCAAATTCGGTTTATTCTAACCGATTAAGCCTTGCAGGCGCACACCAAACGGACACGCTCTTGATCATAGACACACTTATTAATGCACGATGGATTATACCGGTCATTCCGGAGCAGCAGGTTCTTAACGATCACGCCCTGGCCATTCAAGCAGGCAAGATTCTGGAGATACTTCCCGCTGAGCAGGCACGTGCAAAGTATCAGCCCAAGAGCGTGCATGAACTACCGCAACATGCATTGATTCCAGGCCTGATTAACGCCCATACCCACGCCAGCATGAGTCTGATGCGCGGCTTGGCAGATGACCTTCCACTGATGACCTGGCTCAACGAACACATCTGGCCTGCAGAGGGGCGCTGGATCAACGAGGAGTTCATTGCCGACGGCACACGTCTGGCAATCGCAGAGATGATCCGAGGCGGCACCACCTGCTTTAACGACATGTATTTCTTTCCGGAGGTAACCGGCAAGGTGTGCGCGGCGGCAGGCATGCGGGCCGTTGTCGGGCTGATCACCATCGACTTCCCCTCTGCCTGGGCAAATAATTCCGACGAGTACATCAGCCGGGGCCTGGAAGTGCACGACCAATTTCGTAATCACAGCCTGATCAGCACGGCATTCGCGCCTCATGCACCCTATACCGTATCTGACGTGCCCTTTGAGCGAATTCGAGTGCTGGCAGATGAGCTGGAGATCCCCATCCACATGCACGTGCATGAGACCCGGGACGAGATCAACCAGGGGATCAGTCATTATGGCAACCGCCCTATCGAACGGCTTCAGAACCTAGGTCTTCTCTCCCCCGCCCTCACAGCGGTCCATATGACCCAGCTTGAGGAGACGGATATTGCCCTGTTTACCGATAGTGGTGCCAGTGTGGTCCATTGCCCCGAATCCAACCTGAAGCTGGCTTCAGGCTTCTGCCCTGTAGCCAAACTCCATCAGGCCGGCATCAATATAGCCATTGGCACAGATGGCGCTGCCAGTAATAATGATCTGGATATGTTCAGTGAGATGCGCACAGCAGCCTTACTGGCCAAGGGGGTCGCCGATGATGCCAGCGCCATCCCGGCACACACGGCACTGCGCATGGCCACACTCAACGGTGCAATTGCACTGGGCATTGCAGACAAGACCGGATCACTGGAAGTGGGTAAAGCGGCCGATATCACGGCAGTCAATCTCGGTACGCTGGAGACTCAGCCGATTTACCACCCCATCTCCCAGCTGGTCTATGCCACAGGGAGAGACAAGGTCACCGATGTCTGGATCGCCGGAAAGCAGCTCCTGCATGGGGAACGCCTCACCACGCTGGATAGTCAGGCTATCACCCAGCAAGCTCAGATATGGCGAAATCGTATCGCCGAATTTGAATAATACCCTGTAATATTACAAGTGATTAGCGTTCTGCATTAACTGATACTCTAGCAATCACATACGCTCAGCAGGCAATCGAAGGAGTCAAAGATGCGCCACCTCATAATACTCACACTACTACTGCACACTGCAGTAGCCATAGCACAGCCTCCCATCACCCCAAAGGATGCACCCATCGTCGTCTATCAGCTACAAGATGACTATGACTCGATTAAATCCAATCTGGAGATAGCCATTACCGGTCGCGGCATGCTGATCAGCAATACCCTGCATATCAGCGAGATGTTCGAGCGCACAGCCGCCGATACCGGCCTGGCCAACACAATCTACGGAAAGGCCGAATCACTGGAATTCTGTAACATCAAACTCTCCCATCAGATGTCCAGCGCACACCCGGCCAATCTCTCGATTTGCCCTCTGACTATTGGTATCTACACCCTCAAATCACAACCGGGTGAACTGTTTTTGACCTATCGAAATCCAAAAATGCTCGGGGAGTCAGCCAAGGCAGAAGCTGCGCTGATCAAACTCTATGAAGGCCTCATTGGCGAGGCCATGGAGTAATCTGGGTTATACTCTGCCCCACGGCGATCTCGCCGATCATTAAGGTAAGTCCGTAGCCAACCTATTACAGAGTAAAGAGCCGAATTAACATGACTGACAGCAGCATCAATGTCGATCACGCCGAGATCAGCAAATTTGAAGAACTGGCAGCCCGCTGGTGGGATCCGCACAGCGAATTCAAACCCCTGCATGAGATTAATCCACTGCGCCTGGGCTACATTAATCAGATTGCTGGCCTGCAGGGCAAGCGCGTACTCGATGTGGGTTGTGGGGGCGGCATTCTTTCCGAAAGCATGGCGCGTGAAGGTGCCGATGTGACCGGAATCGATATGGGCGAAGCCCCTTTGCAGGTAGCACGACTGCATCTGCTGGAGTCCGGTCTGAATGTCCATTATCAGCGTATACCGGTTGAGCAACTGGCTGAGGAACAGCCAGAATCTTTTGATGTCGTCACCTGCATGGAGATGCTGGAGCACGTACCCGATCCGTCATCTGTGGTTGAGGCCTGCGCACGATTGGCCAAACCCGGCGGACATGTCTTCTTTTCAACCCTTAACCGCAATCCGAAGTCTTATCTGTTTGCCATCGTCGGTGCCGAATATCTATTGCGCCTGCTACCTAAGGGAACCCATGACTTCTCCAAGTTCATCAAACCATCCGAACTGGATGGCTGGATTCGCCGCGCTGATCTGCAATGCGACGCGATGATTGGTTTGACCTATAACCCGCTAACCGGTCATTACCGACTGGTACCCGGGGATGTGGATGTCAACTATATGGTGAGCTGTAGCAAGGATCCAGATGACAACAGCCGTGGCGAGTAATGCAAAGTTCAGAGATCGCCCAGTACAGCTGGTACTGTTCGATCTCGATGGCACCCTGGCTGACACCGCACCCGACCTTGCCTACGCTCTGAACCAGACACTGCACAAGCATGGGCGTGAGCCACTATCGTTCGAACAGATCCGTCCACACGTTTCACACGGTGGCATTGCGCTGATACGGGCAGGCTTCCAAATAGAACCTGACCACCCTGAGTTTCAAATTTTCCGACAAGATCTACTGGATATATACCAGCAGAATATTGTCCGGGAAACGGCCCTGTTTCCCGGGATGTCCGAGGTGCTGGCGCATTTGGAGCAACAGGGAATCGGCTGGGGCATTGTTACCAACAAACCCGCATGGCTTACCGACCCGCTAATGGAAGGCATGGGACTGAATCAGCGAGCTGCCTGTATTATCAGCGGCGATACCACTCCCAACAGCAAACCCCATCCAGGTCCAATACTGCATGCCTGTGCAGAGGCAGGCGTTGAACCAAAAGCCTGCCTCTATATTGGTGATGCCGAGCGCGATATTATTGCAGGCCGGGACGCCGGGACTGCAACACTGACAGCACTATTCGGTTATCTGGATGAACAGGATGAACCCGCCAACTGGGGAGCCGATGATACGATTGCAGAACCATTGGATATACTTAGAAAGATCGGCCTCTTCTGCGAGCCACTTTAAAATAACCCAAGACTCGAATAGCAACGGGCATGGGGTTAGAATAGTCAGCTATCACATATCAGGATCAGAACATGCGTGATTATCACCCTCCCAAAGACCTTCTGGCTGGACGCACCCTACTTATTACCGGTGCGGGTGATGGACTGGGTAAAACGGCGGCTATCGCCTGTGCCACCCATGGCGCCACTGTCATCCTGCTAGGACGGACAATCGCAAAACTGGAAGCCGTTTATGACGCTATCGAGGCCGCCGGTGGCGTACAACCTGCCATCTATCCGATGAACCTGGAAGGCGCCACACCCCATGACTATGCCGAACTGGCCGACACTCTAAGTAAAGAGTTCGGCTCACTCGAGGGGTTAATACATAATGCCGCCCAGCTACGCTTATTAAGCAGGATTGATGATTACGATGCCGAAACCTGGTTTCAGGTCATGCAGGTTAATCTGAACGCCCCCTTCCTGCTAACCCAGGCCTGTCTTCCCCTGCTACGCAAAGCCAAGGATGCCTCGATTGTATTCACCGCCGATCAGGTTGGTCGCGTCGGTAAGGCCTACTGGGGAGCCTATGGTGTTTCAAAATTCGGTCTGGAGGGATTGATGCAGACACTGGCAGAGGAGACCCGTGACAGCAGTAACATCCGGGTAAACAGTTTTGCACCGGGACCGACCCGTTCAAAATTACGCCTGATGGCCTATCCGGGTGAAGACGCTGAAGCCCTCAAGACAGCCGACGCCCTGATTGCTGACTACCTCTGGCTTATGGGCCCCGACAGCATCGGAACCACCGGCCAGGCACTCGACTATCAATAACAGCGTAATTCACGAGCTCCTCTCAGTCAGCAGTCATTCTGCCGCCGAAGCGGCAACCAACGGCAAAATTCAGCCGCGAAAAAGCGTCATTTTTTTGTCTAATTAAATACAACTGATTTTATCTATTTGTTTTTATTCATTATTTCACTTTTGGCATAAATATCGCTTTAGATACAGCGAGTATATTATCGCGTACGGCCAGTTGGGAATACTGATCATGACAAACCCGTTTCAGCACGATTCCGGAAACCTAAAAAGGGTGACGCCCCATCCGGCTCACCCGGATAACAATCAAGAGACGCACTATCGGTTCGCCTCAAAAATTCTGGCGTTGAGTGGCATCCTCCAGAGCACACTGGAGATCAATGAGCTACTGGCCCTGTTTGCCAAAGAGATTAGGCAGTTCATTAAATATGACGGCCTGACCTATCGCTTCCCCTCTCTCAAGATCGATATCAAACTGGGCGACCAACCTGTCAATAACTGCGCTTACGAACTGGTGGTCGCCGGTGATCACCTGGGGGATTTAAATTTTTTCCGTAGTTACCCGTTTGAAGATTCCGAGATGGAGATGATTGAGAACCTGCTGGCCGGGCTGCTCTATCCACTCAGAAACACCCTGCTCTATCAACGTGCTGTTGAATCCGCCACTATTGACCCTCTGACTGGCGTCAGAAACCGTGCCGCGATGGACAGCTCGATGAAACGAGAGATTGGTTTGGCACAAAGGCACAACACCCCGTTATCAGTCATTCTCCTGGACATTGATCACTTTAAAAAGATCAACGACGAGCACGGGCACCTCTATGGCGATCAAGCACTGAAAGCAGCCGCCCAGTGTGCTGAGCAGAGCATTCGGGAAAGTGACATGATCTTCCGCTATGGTGGTGAAGAGTTCCTTATCCTGCTTACCGGCACCGATCTGGATGGGGCTGAACTGCTGGCAGAAAGGATACGTCTGAATATCCAAAACGCTGAACCCATTACCGAGAAAGGAATTCATATGACGGTCAGCCTGGGTGTTACCAAGCTCTTGCCAAAAGATGACACTCACACCCTATTCCAGCGCATTGATACGGCACTCTACCGGGCAAAACATGAGGGTAGAAATAGAACTATCATTGATAATTCGACAACTTAACCGGTAAAAAACTTGACCTATCATCAGGGCCGCCGATAATCGGACGGCCCTTTTTTGTAACCGTCACTATGTCCAGACTGATTCTATTCAACAAGCCCTACGGCGTACTCACCCAATTCACTGATGCGGAAGGGCGGGCGACACTGGCGGACTATATCGACATCAAGGGGGTCTATCCAGCCGGTCGACTGGACCGGGACAGTGAGGGGCTGCTACTACTGACTGATGATGGTCAGCTGCAACACAAGCTGGCCCACCCAAAAGAGAAGACCTGGAAACAGTACTGGGTAGAGGTTGAAGGCATACCGGACAAAGCCTCACTACAAAAACTGTGCAGCGGACTGGAACTAAAAGATGGTCCATCACGTCCGGCAAAGGCCCGACTGCTTGAACGCCCGGAACTTTGGGAACGAAACCCTCCGGTCAGATTTCGTGCAAACATTCCAACCCAGTGGCTGGAGATTGAGATTCAGGAAGGTAGAAACAGGCAAGTTCGGCGCATGACCGCTGCCATTGGTTTCCCTACCCTGCGACTGGTCCGAATGCGCATCGGCGACTGGGAATTGGGATCGCTCCAACCCGGACAATTCATCACGCTGGATGTGCCAACACCTCACCCTGGAAAGCCGACTCGAAGTAGAAAAAAACGACCACACCAAGTGGCAGCATCTCGGCCTAAATCAGGTTAAAATAACGACATGATCTGGACACCCCACACTACAGTCGCCTCCGTAATAGAAAAAGCCGGCCGCTTTCTCATGATCGAAGAGATGAACAGCAGCGGCGAGACTGTGATCAATCAGCCTGCCGGACACCTTGAAGAAGCCGAAACCCTGATAGACGCAGTCATACGGGAGACCCGTGAAGAAACTGCCTGGGGCTTTTCACCTGAATCGATAGTAGGCATATACAAATGGCAAGTCCCGCCTGCTGAAGCGACCTACTTGCGCTTCTGTTTTCATGGGACCTGCCATGATCATCAACCGGCACTGCCCCTGGATGAAGGTATTATCCGCACACTCTGGCTGACAAGAGATGAACTGGCCGAACAGTCAGCAAAACTACGCAGCCCAATGGTACTTCGCTGCATCGATGACTATCTTGCCGGTTGTCGCTACCCCTTGGATCTACTCAATGATCTGGCTTAAAAACCCTGTTGTTTTAGTTCAACTGCTTTTATTGATACTTCCCCTATCTGTCAGCGCGGTAGTGTTCGTGAGTGATGAGATAAATACCAAGCCGAACCACCAGAACTTCTCCATCTGTTTTGATACCGGCTGCAACACTATTACCCAGCTATCACTTCGACCTGATCAGTGGCAGACAGTCCTTGGCATCTTCAAACCAGCCGCAACAAATGCGCCTGAAGAGCGCATCAAAATTGGCCAGGCAATAGCACAACTGGAAAAATACATTGGTGAGATGACCGGCACTCATCATGATAAAGGGCGTAATAAATTACCCGATGAATCCATCGGTCATCCCATGGACTGTATTGATGAATCAACCAATACAACCACCTATCTCTATATGATTCAACAAGCCGGAGTACTGAAGTGGCACCAACTAAAAGATCCCGTTACACGCGGCTTCTTTTTCTTCGGGTGGCCACACACAACAGCTGTTATCCAGCAACAGGACAACCGAACAGAATGGGCGGTCGATTCATGGTTTCATGACAATGGCGTAACACCAGAGATTCTTCCACTACTACAGTGGGAATCGGGCTGGAGCCCGGCGACACAATGAAACAGCTTCGATTATTGCTAATGTTTTGCCTACTCAACACAATAGAGGCTTACGCATGGGGTACACCACCCAGTATCGACACCTGCATCGATTACCATTGCGATATTATTCGAACAGTCCGACTGAGTCCCGAACAGTGGTTAGAGGTTCGGCAGATTTTTTCCGATAACAGGACTGCAGAAGATGAACGCCAGCAGATAAGACAGGCCATTGCAAAAATGGAGCAGCTGATCGGAAAGCTGAATGGCACGGATAAAGATCTGAAAGAGAATGATGGTGAAGGATCAGAGATCGGACAATTGGACTGCATAGCAGAGTCGCTGAACACCACAACCTATTTAACGCTCATGCAGCAAGACAACCTGCTAAAATGGCATCAGGTAGGCGAGCAACAACAACGCAGGCTCTGGCTGTTCAACATCCACTGGACTGCCACTATCATCGAAAATACAGGAGCACAGCGCTATGCTGTTGACTCCTGGGTTTATGCTAACGGACAACCACCAGTTATCCAGCCGATTGAAACCTGGCAAACCGGTCAGACACTTATACAGAATTAACAGATGAGTAATGGCAAGAAAATAATCGTTGGTATGTCAGGAGGTGTAGACTCTTCGGTAACAGCACTGTTGCTGATTGAACAGGGCTATCAGGTTGAAGGCCTGTTCATGAAAAACTGGGAGGAAGATGACACCCAGGAGTACTGCTCTGCAACCGTCGATTTGGCCGATGCACAAACGGTCGCCGACCAGCTCGGCATCCCTCTACACACCGTCAATTTCTCCGGTGAATATTGGGATAATGTATTTGAGTATTTTCTTGCTGAATATAAAGCGGGTAGAACACCCAACCCCGACGTACTCTGTAACCGGGAGATTAAGTTTAAGGCCTTTCTCGATTACGCCCTGCACCTTGGAGCGGAAGGCATTGCAACCGGACATTATGCCGCTCTATCCCGTCAAGGCGGGCAGATACAGATGATCCGCGCCAAGGATGAGAACAAGGATCAGACCTACTTCCTCTATATGCTTGGACAGGCACAGCTGCAACACAGTCAATTTCCACTTGGTGAACTGGACAAATCAGAAGTCAGAATCCTGGCAGAAAAGGCCGGTCTACCCAATCACAAGAAAAAGGACAGCACGGGCATCTGTTTTATCGGAGAGCGAAAATTCACAGAATTCTTAAGTCGCTATCTACCTGCCAATCCCGGTCTGATGGTTAGCCCGGACGGTGAAACTATCGGTGAACATCAAGGACTGATGTACTACACCTTGGGCCAGCGTAAGGGACTCGGAATAGGCGGTCGAGCCGATAGCGAGGCAAACCCGTGGTTTGTCGTTGAAAAAGATCTGGCCAAGAACAGACTCATTGTCGCCCAGGGACATAACCATCCCCTACTACTTAAGCGAGGTCTGGAAGCGAGCCAACTTCACTGGATAGCTGACACACCACCCGAGACGCCACAAAGCTGTCTGGCCCGTATCCGACACAGACAACCGTTACAAAAATGTCACATCACTGCACTTGAAAATGGCAATATTCGAGTACAATTTGATCAGAAACAGCGTGCCGTCACACCCGGACAATCTATCGTCTTCTATCAGGATAGAGTCTGTCTTGGCGGCGGCATCATAGAACAGGCCTTTGAATGAAGAGTAACAGAGAACGATGCATTGCCCTGGCCGGCGTCTTTCAGGCCGCCCAGCTGGCTGCAAAAATTGCTGAGCAAGGCGCCACAGACAGTGAAAGCATGGAGGCCAGCATACAAAGCCTGTTCAAGATCAATGCCGACAGTGCGGAAGATGTCTATGGCGGATTGCGTGGAATCGAGCCCGGATTACGCCTCATACAGCAACAGCTGGGGGAAAAAAAGTCAGACGCCATTATGGTAACCCAGTACGTGATCGCACTACTGCATCTGGAAGGAAAGCTGACTAAAAACAGAGCGATGCAGGAGCACATAAGAGAAGGCATACAACTCGCCGATCAGCGCAGAGATCACTTCCACCTTTTACATGCCAATATTATCGCTCAACTGGCTGATATCTATTCCACCAGTATTAGTACACTTAAACCACGCATCATGGTCCAAGGAGACCCCTTGCACCTGCAGAACCCGGACAACGTCAACCGTATCCGGGCGCTACTGCTCGCTGGCATTCGATCAGCCATGTTATGGCGACAGTGTGGCGGCAGTCGCTGGCAGATCATTTTTAATCGTAAAAACCTGGCAGAAGAGGCCCGCCGTCTTCTGCATATTCTCTAACCTTCTATGATGTGTGGACGATCACAGATCACCCTATCTAATCAACATTTACTGACAAGTGGGATCCATGCAACGAATCTTCCGTTTTGAGGATGTAACAATAGCGCCCTCTACAACTGAAGGATCTATCCATGATCAAACACCCTATACAATTAGTGCTGCTGATTCTCCTGCTCCCGCTAACAACGCTTGCCGTTTTTGCTGACAACCCGCCTTCAGATCAACAGGGCAATCCAAATGGAACTGAAGTTATTGATGAAGAAAGCACCTGGGATAAAACCAAAAAAATAGCTTCAGGTTCCGTTCAATCGGGCAAAGAGGTCGGTTCAGCTACCGCCGACAAAACTAGTGAGTTCTATCAAAGCGCTAAAGAGACTGGCCGACAGGCAGGCGAGATAATTGCTGAAAAATCACGCTATGCATGGCATAAAACCAAACAAATAGGGTCCAATATCGCTGACAAATCACGCGAATGGAGTAACGCCCTCACTGAATAAAAAGTCCATTAATCCATCCCCCGGCACTGTAAAACGCTAATTTAACCCGCAATACACGCACTTCTTGCTGCAGGCCGATTATTTGATACACGCCTCCTCCTATACGCAGTCCGGTTAATAAGCGCATTTATTGACCAGGATCAATCAAATTCACCCCTTGCTGGTCGATACCCAGTATAACCAAACGCAGAAAACACTCGTGAGAGCACTACAATGGACAGGATCTACATGGAAAGTACCACCAACCTGCTTACAGCACCCCCATGCTCGATCTGAAATCAAAACTCCTCATCACCATCGGGACAGTCTTTCTGCTCTCTTTTGGCATATTGACCTATCTGGATTATCAGAACACCCGCAAAGAGATAGTGAGTGAACTGGTCAGTGAGGCCCGGTTAATCAGAGGAATGATGGCAGCAACCCGACGGGTATACCGGCATCAATTCATGATCAGCGGGATTCCTCTGAATGACAAAACAGTTGGGCTGCTGCCTGCACACGCGCTATCACGTATCTCGGAAGAGTTCAGGCAGTCGATCACCTCCGGTCTCAGTTTTAACAATGTCTCTGATCGGCCACGCAATCCAGACCTGCTGGCAGATACCATTGAGATGGAGGCGATCCAATATTTCAGACGAAACGCCGATACTGACGAGCGAATGGTTCCTTTCACAGCCAAGGGTAAACCATTTTATCATTTCGCCAGTCCGATATGGGTCACCAAGGATTGTCTTCTCTGTCATGGCAAACTGGAGGACGCCCCAGACAGTATACGCGCACTATACAAGGATGCTTATGAATATAAGCTGGGTGAGCTGCGAGGCATTTTAAGCATCAAGCTTCCAGCTGAAGAGATGGAGAGCCGTGCAATGAAACAGGTTTGGAACTCCAGCCTGAGTTACTTTTTCGGTTTCATTGTTACTTTTTTTGCTGTTTTTCTACTCATAAAACAAACCATCCTTACACGCATTACCAGACTAACCAAAGCAACCACTGAGCTTGCAGGGGGGAACTACTCCACTCGTCTTCTTTCGCGTGGCAATGATGAGATCGCCCAGGTCTCAGCGGCTTTTAATGTCATGGCTGAAGCCATTGAAAACCGCACTTACGACCTTGAAGAGAGTGAACAGAGAACACGTGCCATCGTAGAGGCCGCTGGTGATGGAATTCTGCTCATTGATAGTGAAGGTCTCATAGGTGATGCCAATCCTGCAGCCGGACGCATTTTTGGCTTTGCAATTAAAACCCTCATAGGAAAACCCCTATCGTTACTGCTACCAAATGAGATCAGCCTATGTAATCGAGAAGGACTCAAGCAGCTGTTCTGTCAAACAGAATGGAGCCCATTCAAACAGGAGCGAATTGAAGTAACCGGCCAACACCGGGACGGCTCATTATTCCCCATCGACCTCATCATGAGCCCGGTTCAAATTCATGACACGCAATTCTACCTGGCCATGGTTCAGGATATCTCTATCCGTAAAGAGGCCGAGCATGCCATTCAGCAGAAACAGGAGTTCCTGCAGTCAGTTATTGATGGTGTGATTGATCCAATCATGGTGATTCGTAGTGATTACAGAGTTATTATGATGAATCAAGCAGCCAGGAAAGACCTGCCCGATACAATTACACCGGATGAGAACCATTACTGCTATCAAGTTTCCCACGACAGAGACACACCCTGCTCAGGTGCAGACCATCCCTGCCCCCTTAAAGAGGTAATGGATACAGGTAAACCCGTCACACTGGTCCACGAACACCAGCATGCCGCGCATGGCTCCCGATTGTTCGAACTTGACGCCTCTCCTTATTGGGGGAGCAATGGCAAGCTGACTGGAATCATAGAGATATCAAAAGATATCACGGAGCGACTTGCCACTGAACGTCAACTCAGGGAAAACGAAGCCCAGCTACGGCATCAGGCACATCATGATGCACTGACGGGACTTCCAAATCGGGTGCTTTTTCACGATCGTCTGGATCATGCCATGCGCAAGGCACATCGTGTTAATAGACTCGTTGCCGTTCTGTTTCTTGATCTGGATCGCTTTAAAAATATTAATGATGGTCTCGGGCATGATGTGGGCGACGGCATGCTTAAAGAGGTGGCAGTTCGTCTGCAGAAAGCGATACGTGGAGATGATACGGTAGCCCGCCTCGGCGGTGATGAATTTGTCATCATACTTGAAGAGATATTGGATCCGGGCAGTGCTGCCGCCGTAGCAACGAAGTGCCTTAAAAGCCTTTCCAAAAAGATGGTGATCAAAGGCATCGAGATCTTCCCAACTGTCAGTATCGGAATCAGTCTCTTTCCGGATGACGATGTGAGTGTCGACGGCTTGATGAAATGCGCTGACGCCGCCATGTATCGCGCCAAAGATGCAGGTAGAAATACCTTTCAGTTCTATACCAGTGACATGAATGACCAAACCATACGAATGCTACTGCTTGAAGGCAGTCTGCGTCATGCCCTGGAGGAAGAGCAACTACAACTTTACTATCAACCGAAATTTGATATTTCCAAACGTAAACTGATTGGAATGGAAGCACTGATACGCTGGCATCACCCTGAGAAAGGACTCATCTCTCCTGCTGATTTTATTCCACTGGCAGAAGACACGGGAATGATTGTTGCCATTGGTGAGTGGGTTATTAAGACCGCATGTAAACAGCTTTCTCTCTGGAGAAAAACCGAATTTAATCGCCTTCACATTGCGGTTAACATATCAGCACGACACTTCAATAAATCATTATTGAAGACCATCGCAAGGGAACTCAGCATCAATAATCTTTCACCCGATCTACTGGAACTTGAAATTACGGAAAGCGTCTTGATGGATAATGCCGATGCAGCAGTCAAAACCCTGACACAAATTCGCGATATGGGGATCTCTCTGGCTATTGACGACTTTGGAACAGGCTACTCATCGCTTAGTTACCTAAAACGTTTCCCTATCTCATCCTTAAAGATCGATCGCTCTTTTGTTAAAGACGTTATAGAAGATAACAACGATGCAGCCATTGTTTCATCCATTGTCGCCCTGGCGAAAAATATGGACCTGATGGTGACTGCCGAAGGGGTCGAGACCGAAGCTCAACTCGCCTTTATCAAACAACTGGGGTGTGATTATGGACAAGGCTACCTATTGGGACGCCCCGTACCCGTCGATGAGTTTGAAAGTCGCTATATGAAAAAAGGCCCCATTATCTTAAACCAGTAATATCGAATTCAAACAATCCACAGTAAATCAGCACTAACAAAAAAACCCCGAGGTAAATCTACCCCGGGGCTTTAATTTCTATCATTCAGATCGTGATCAGGCGGTAAACTCCACCCGATTGGCTACTGACTGATAGGCTTCGATCTGATCGAAGTTCATGTAACGGAAAATATCTGCCGACATGGCATCAATCTGATCCGCATAGACCATGTACTCTTCAACCGTTGGCAATTTACCCAGGATAGAAGCAACTGCCGCCAGCTCTGCGGAAGAGAGATAGACATTGGCACCCGTACCAAGACGGTTCGGGAAATTACGGGTTGAAGTAGACACCACTGTGGCATTGTCTTTGACCCGTGCCTGGTTACCCATGCAGAGTGAACAACCGGGCATCTCCATCCGCGCACCAGCCTTACCGAAGATTGCATAGTAACCCTCTTCATTCAGGACGTAGGCATCCATCTTGGTAGGAGGCGCCATCCAGAGGCGGGTCGGCAGATCATGTTTGCCTTCCAGTAATTTACCCGCCGCACGGAAGTGACCGATATTGGTCATACAAGATCCGATAAACACTTCGTCGATCTTTTCGCCAGCCAGATCGGAGAGGAGTTTTACATCATCCGGATCATTTGGACAGGCCAGAATAGGCTCCTTCACATCCGCCAGATCGATATCAATAACGGCCGCATAATCTGCGTCGGCATCCCCTTCCAGCAGTTCAGGGTTTTCAAGCCACTTTTCCATACCCTCAATACGACGTTGCAGGGTACGTGGGTCCTGGTAACCACTGGCAATCATCCACTTCAACAGCGTGATGTTGGAGTTGAGGTATTCAATGATTGGGGCTTTGTCCAACTTGATGGTACAACCAGCCGCCGAACGTTCTGCAGATGCGTCTGAAAGCTCAAATGCCTGCTCAACCTTAAGGTCGGGCAGCCCTTCAATCTCCAGCACACGGCCTGAGAAGATATTCTTCTTGCCCGCCTTGGCAACGGTCAGCAGACCCTGCTTGATCGCATAATAAGGGATAGCATTCACCAGGTCACGCAGGGTGATACCAGGCTGCAACTTACCTTTGAATCGGACCAGCACTGACTCCGGCATATCCAACGGCATGACACCGGTAGCAGCAGCAAACGCCACCAAACCAGAACCCGCAGGGAAAGAGAGGCCAATCGGGAAACGGGTATGTGAATCACCACCGGTACCCAGTGTGTCAGGCAGCAGCATACGGTTCAGCCAGGAGTGAATAATGCCATCTCCCGGACGTAGCGCTACACCGGCACGTGATGAGATAAAATCAGGTAAGGTGTGATGGGTGGTAATATCTACAGGCTTAGGATAGGCCGCCGTATGACAGAAGGACTGCATCACCAGATCAGCAGAGAAACCCAGGCAAGCCAGATCTTTCAGCTCATCACGAGTCATTGGACCGGTGGTATCCTGTGAACCAACAGTGGTCATCCTGGGTTCACAATAGGCACCCGGACGAACACCGTCAACGCCACAAGCCTTACCCACCATCTTCTGTGCCAGCGAATAACCTTTACCGGTATCGGCTACCGGTGCAGCCGCCTTGAACAGTGTGGAAGGCTCGAGCCCCAGGGCTTCACGAGCACGGGCAGTCAGGCCACGACCGATAATCAATGGAATACGACCACCCGCACGGACTTCATCCAGTATCACATCAGTTTTCAGCTCAAAACGGCAGAGCTCTTCACCCGTTTCATGATTCTTAACTACGCCTTCATAAGGATAGACATCAATCACATCACCCATGGCCATGTTGGCTACATCACACTCAAATGGTAATGCGCCGGCATCTTCCATGGTATTGAAGAAGATGGGTGCAATCTTGCCGCCCAGACAATAACCACCGGCACGCTTATTCGGGATGAATGGAATGTCATCCCCCATGTGCCACAATACGGAGTTAGTAGCCGACTTACGTGATGATCCGGTACCGACCACATCGCCAACATAGGCAACAGGATGGCCTTTTTCTTTCAGCTCTTTAATGAGCTTGATAGGCCCAAGTGTACCGGGCTGGTCAGGAACAATCCCCTCACGCTCCATTTTCAACATCGCATTAGCATGTAGCGGAATATCTGGACGTGACCAGGCATCTGGGGCAGGTGACAGATCATCCGTATTTGTTTCACCTGTCACTTTAAATACGGTCAGGGTTACCTTCTCAGCCAACTCAGGGTTCTGAGTAAACCATTCACCTTCAGCCCAGGATTTCATCACTGTCTGTGCGTTAGTATTGCCAGCCTCGGCCTTTTCCTTTACGTCATTAAAGGCATCAAACACCAGCAGGGTATGGGACAGCGCCTTAACAGCGGTTGGTGCCAATTCTTCATCTTCAAGTGCTTCAACCAGTGGTGCAATGTTGTAGCCACCCAACATGGTCCCCAAAAGCTCGGTCGCCTTAACACGGTCTATGAGCGGACAGCTGCATGCACCTTTAGCAATATCAGCCAGGAAGGCAGCCTTAACATAAGCAGACTGATCAACCCCCGCCGGGACGCGATTAGTGATCAGATCCAACAGATAGGCCTCTTCGCCTGCAGGTGGATTTTTCAGCAGCTCAACCAGCTGAGCAGTCTGCTCTGGATTGAGGGGTAGCGCAGGGATACCTTCTGCGGCACGCTCTTCTACGTGTTTGCGATAGCTTTCTAACACCGAGTGATCCTCCTGGGTTGAAGCCTGGATCAGGCTCTTTTCATCAAAATTTCAAGGGATTAGCACTGACCATTTAATAGCCAGAATCTATTTATAGCGCAAAATAAGAAAAATTTCTGCACTGCAACAGAAATTTATTCAAAAAAACTTTCTGTTATAATTGGACAATCATCCTTTTATCCAAATATTTTGTGCGAAGATATTAACCTATAGTGAAACGTTTAGCGAGCAAGAGGCGCATTCTTGGCAGTGAAACAATATATCAGCCCAATCACGCGAACAGACTTGGTCATTCCAGGCCGGCAAATGATATAATCCCTGGATTTTCAGTCAGAACTGCATGCAGGAATCCCATGGAACTCTCTACCCTAACCGCTATTTCTCCGGTTGACGGCCGCTATGGCAGTAAAACTGCTGGTCTTCGTCCCATCTTCAGTGAATATGGCCTTATCTATGCCCGTGTTCAGGTTGAAGTAAAGTGGCTACAGGCACTGGCCGGTAATGCCGAAATAACTGAAGTGCCAGCCCTAAGCACTGAAGCCACTACAGTACTTAATGACATACTCGCTAATTTCAGCAGTGACGATGCCCAACAAGTAAAGGATATCGAGCGTGAAACCAATCACGACGTAAAAGCGGTTGAGTATTTCCTGAAACGAAAAATTGCCGGTAACAATGAATTAGAGAAGATCAGTGAATTTATCCATTTCGCCTGCACTTCAGAGGATATCAATAACCTCTCACATGGCTTGATGCTGCGCCAGGGTCGTGAACAACAACTTTTACCCGAGATGGACCAGCTGATCGAGGCAATACGCAAACTTGCCCATGCCCATGCTGAGATCCCCATGCTATCGCGTACCCACGGACAACCAGCATCACCCAGCACACTCGGAAAAGAGATGGCAAACGTGGTTTATCGACTGCAGCGACAACGTGATCAGGTTCAGAATGTCCCACTCCTGGGTAAAATCAACGGTGCTGTTGGCAACTACAATGCCCATCTATCAGCCTATCCGGAGATTGACTGGGAAGGTTTTGCCCAGCAATTTGTTGAGTCCCTTGGCCTTACCTGGAATCCCTATACCACTCAAATCGAGCCACATGACTATATGGCGGAACTGTTTGATGCAACCGCACGTTTCAATACCATAACTATCGATTTCTCCAGAGATATTTGGGGTTACATCTCTCTGGGTTATTTCAAACAACGAACCGTTGCTGGCGAAGTGGGTTCATCAACCATGCCACACAAGGTCAACCCCATTGATTTTGAAAATGGCGAAGGCAATCTGGGCATCGCTAATGCCCTATTCAGTCATCTGGCAATGAAACTCCCCATCTCTCGCTGGCAGCGTGACCTGACAGACTCAACCGTACTGAGAAATGTCGGCGTCGGCTTTGCCTATACCTCTATCGCGCTCCAATCCATTCTTAAAGGAATCAGCAAGCTAGAGGCCAATGCCGCCATTCTGGCTAATGACCTGGATAACAACTGGGAAGTTCTGGCCGAGCCTATACAGACGGTTATGCGCCGCTATGGTATTGAAAAACCCTACGAAAAACTGAAGGATCTCACCCGTGGCCAGCGAATTGGTGCCGAAGAGCTCCGCGCCTTTGTTGATGGTCTGGATATGCCTGAAGAGGCTAAAGCAGCGTTGCGAGAATTAACACCTGCCAGTTATATCGGTAATGCGGTTGATCAGGCAAAGAAGATCTAAATCGGCAAGGATTATACATCTATAAAAAAACCGGGGCTAAAAGCCCCGGTTCATTACAAGCCTGACCCTAAGGCCTGTGATGGCTTATTTCATCATTACCTTGAACTCAACACGACGGTTCATCGCCCTACCTGCCTTGGTATCATTACCAAAGGCTGGCATGGACTCACCGGCACCTTTAGTCATCAGTTTGCTGGCATCAGCACCCTGACCGATCAGATAATCACGTACAGCATTGGCACGACGCTCTGACAGACCCTGGTTATAAGCCTCAGAACCCATGCTATCGGTATGTCCGATAATGGTTACAGACTTAACATTATCATTACCCTTGAACTTGGCGTAGCTACTATCAAGGACATCAGATGCACCACCTTTCAGTGCCGCACTGTCAAAATCAAACAACAGCATATTATCGATAACTACATTCTGCACCATCGGCTTCATCATGACTTCACAGCCATCCTTATCAACCTTGGCGCCAGCTTTAGTTCCTGGGCACTTGTCTTTATAGTCTGGTACACCGTCTCCATCAGAGTCCAGTGGGCAGCCTTTGGCATCCACAGGTGCACCACGTGGGGTACCCGGGCATTGATCCTTGTCATCGGTTACACCATCACCATCTGAATCCTTGGTGATCATATCACCACAGGCTTCCATCTTTTCCATGATGCCACCAACGGTAAACCAACATTCACCGGCGATGTTTTTTACCACGCCTTTGGAGGCGTCAACCGCATAGCGGTTATGTCCATCAGCCATGCCCTCAACTGACAGCGCCATACCGCTAATCAGACCAATAGGCGCGAGCATTGCAATGAGTTTTTTGTGATTGAATTGTGCCATTTTTTCCCTCTCTATTATTAACTATGGCGCCTGATGCACAGACATCTTCTGCCTTGAAGTACTGAATCAAACAAACGAAGCCGCCTGACCTCTCAATTGCTCTCTTCATCCTGTAGTATGAAGCTTGTCACAGCCATAGAGGAATATCCAGAGTAAGAAACAAAATATTACAATTGATTATTTCCTCAAAAAAAACAAGAAAATAGACTTCGGTTTTCTTATTTACACACTGCCTAAGTAAATCACCAACCCTGTTGATACAGCTGTATCGGCCCCTCCTGCGTCTGTTTAGTATAGCTGAATCGGGCTATTTTTTATTATCAGGAGTCATTCCAGACACTTTCACATGCAACTACTTGCCACAACACTTTTTATATTTCTTACCACTTCCACAGGGGCAAGGCTCATTGCGACCTATCTTTGGTGTTGCATTGACTTTAGTTGCTATTGGAACAATATCGCCATCAACAAAAAACCATTCATCATCCAATTTGCTAAAATTACTCCTTTCATGGTGATGCTTTACCACACCCCCTTCTTTATACGTCGCGATAAACTCTACAATACCGGCTGAATCACCCGCTTCTCCCTGCTCCTTATCTACTATTTCCAGCCCGAGCCACTCCGACCCCTCAGACCAGTTACGTGTCGCTTCTACATCATGATCACTGCGATGATCAGGATGTAGGCTCTGACTTAAAAAACTAATATCACCCAATGTAAATGCACAGTAGCGAGCACGCATCAAGTCCTCTGCATTTAGTGCTTTTTTCTCGCCTTGAATTACAGGTGTACAGCAGGAATCGGCCGGTTTATTAGAACCACAAAGGCAAAGTGACATTAAATAGATACTCCTGATTAGATTACGAATAACACATTCTAAGTATGCAACTAACCCTCATTTGTTACCAGTTATCCATCGCTGACCGCTAAGGAAGGCTGAAAGCCGAGGCGGTTAGACCCCGGTAGTCGTGAGGCGATACTGGATACCCGGCGTGCGCTTAGCGCCAGAGGGGATCCAAAGATCGCAAACGAACACGACGTCCAGTCATATCGGGAGCCAGCGGCGAAGCAGCAACGAGCTTGCGATGTTGTAGCGTAGTGCTGGTGACCGGGACGACCGGGGCACTAATAGGCTGTCGAAGATTGAGTGCAAAAGGGAGACTTGGATGTCCCGTTTTGCATCACGAAATCAAAGACTCGCTTGTGCTTTTAATTCTTACCATAAATTTTCTGTATGAGGTATATTAGGCTGAGGAATATGGTAATACCTACAGTATGGAACTGTCCGAAAAGGGACTCAATAGTATATCGAGAAAACATAAAGAGCAGAATGAGAAAGGCATACTCACCCTTTATAGCAGGTCTAGCCGTCTTACTGATTACAGCCGTTATCACCCTTATTATTGGGAAAAGCCAGACCCGCGAGTTTGAACAGCACAGCCGTACTCAGGCACTCACCTACCTCAGTGCCGTTCGGGCACGATTGGAAGGCACCTTCAACTCCACCCTCTACCTGAGCCGCGCGCTGACCGTACTGGTAACCGCTCAGGATGGCATCACGCGCAGTAAATTTAATCAGATTGCACAGGAGTTAATGGCCAGTAGCCATCATATAAGGAACATTGCTCTGGCCGAAGGTTATGTTATCAATTACATGTATCCCATATCGGGAAACCAAAAAGCGATTGGTCTCGATTATCGTAAGACCCCTTCTCAATGGGATGCTATAAAACGGGCTATTGATACCGGACAAACTGTCGTAGCGGGCCCACTCACCTTGGTTCAGGGTGGTGAGGCATTTATCAACCGCACACCAATTTATAAGTCAGCCTTCTCAGACAAGCCGGATTCAGGTGAATACTGGGGATTAGCCAGCATTGTTATCAATATGGATTCGGTATTCTCCGCCGCAGGACTACCTGACGCTGAAGCGAACTACCATGTGGCTATTCGTGGTAAAGATGGACTGGGTATTGCGGGTGATGTTTTTTGGGGTGATGCCGAACTGTTTAATCAGCATCCCGAGCTGCTGGAAGTCTCGTTTCCCAATGGTTACTGGCAGCTCGCCGCCATTCCGACCGAGGGATGGATCAACAGTAATAGTGGCATTCACTGGATATGGATCAGCGGTGCCATCATTGGAATGCTACTCGCAATTCTTACTGTCGTTATCTACCGCTATAATATTCGTATACAGCAGAACGCACTGCATGACCAACTGACCAAACTGCCCAACCGGCTGCTGTTTAATGAGCGTGTTTCTCAGGCACTTGCCAGTGCTCAGAGAAATCGTGATCAAGCCGCTATGGCTGTACTGGATCTGAACAAATTCAAGCCAGTTAATGACACCTACGGCCATCTTGCCGGCGACTATGTCCTGGAACAGGTAGCCTATCGTATTCGCACATCTCTTCGTAAAGAAGATGTAGTGGCCAGAACAGGTGGTGATGAGTTCACCATGCTGTTTGTGGGTATCAAATCTGAAGAGGATATTGCCGTCATTGTTAAAAAACTGACTGACCGGTTACTGAAACCTTTCATCTGGAAAGGTGAGCAACTCAATGTTGGTGTCAGTATCGGGATCGCCATCTATCCACAACATGGTGAGGATTTAACTGAACTTTTCCACAATGCGGATATCGCCATGTATGATGCCAAGATTGATCCCGATACCAACTGGAAAATCATGTCGACCCAGACAGCTATCCCCCTTCCCCTGTAAAAATCCGCAGCAAGAAAAATAACCTTATTTTGAAGCGTAGTACTGGTTACAGGCCCAGCTCTTTCCAGCGCTTTTCAATCCGCTTGACAGATACAGAATATGCAGTCTTCAATTCCTGAGCAAAGAGAGAAACACGCAACTCCTCCAGTGACCAGCGAATCTCTTCCATACGTTCGTCGACACGGCCTTTTTTACGTTCACGTTGATCCCGCTCCTGCCACTTTTGGTAGAGTGACTGCATCTCCCTTATCAGCTGCTGATCTCTGGCAGCTGCGTGATTAAGTTTTTCCATGCGACGGCTGAGTGCGGTCAGATATCGGGGTATCTCTCGAAGATGTTCAATCGGTGTATCGGCTAAAAATCCCCTGTAGATCAGTCGATCCAGCTGTTGTTTCATATCTGTCAGTGAGGCCATCCAGTTTATCTGAGTAAGTGCAGAAAGATTTTTGCTGACAAGCTGATACTGATCCAATATCTCCGATACAAGAGTGGAGACCGTATTAGCTGTCTGTATCAGCTGCGGTTTACAGGCTTCAAGACGTTTTACAAACGTAGAGTCATCCCTGACTTCAGGCATTCCAGAGATAAAAGTAAGATCAAATATCAAACGTATCAGTTCATGTTCCAGATCCATTTTTTTTGCTTGCTTATCCTTATCAAGCACAGTCGCTTTCGCATACTGCAGCCGCATCTTTTGTAACCCTCTTATGTTTCGTTTGATATAGCGAACATCCTTGGCCATCTTCAACATGAAAAGACGGCCCAAGCCAACTCTATGCATCTCATTGGCATGCTGTTCAGAATCTGCCACCCGAACAGCAACTTTATCGCCAACAGCAACCAGTGAGGGAAATCCTGGAACATGAATACCACCACGATCCATATCGATCTGGTGCGGCAGGGGGCCAAAATCCCAGTCGGTAACCACATCACGCTCCAGGCCACTCCCGGATGATGGATGATAGCGATCCTCTCCCTGATTACCGTACTGTTGTTTCAGCTGCTGCAGATCACGGCTTGAATCAATCGCCTTGCCCTTTGTGTCCACCACGACATAGTTCATCCGCAAATGTTTTTCTACATGCGCCTCCTGCCAGGCATCCTCCGGGATATATACACCGGTTAACTCATGCAGCTTTTCAGCCAGCGCCTGGGTGATTGGTTTATCTGAAGGTTCCATTGAATCGAGACAACGATCAGCATAGTCCGGAGCCGGAACAAAGGATTTACGTAGCGATTTGGGCAGTGACTTTATAAGCGCGATTATTCGCTCCCTCAGTAACCCTGGCACCAACCATTCGCATCGTTCTTCAGAAACCTGATGTAAGACCGACTGGGGTATATTGACACTCACACCATCCGCTTTATGGGCGGGATCAAAATGGTAGGCCAAGGGCAATCGAAGGCTGTTCATCTGTAAAACATCGGGATACTCATGAGTGGCATGAGTTGCCTGATTTGCCATCAGATCTTCAACCCGCATATGCAGAATTTTAGGTTGATCCAGGGTCACTTTCCGCAACCACTTTTCAAACTGTGCCGCACTGTAGATAACAGCCGGTAGTCGCTGATCGTAATAGTCATAAATAACCTGTTCATCCACTAACAGGTCACGCCGTCTTGCTTTATGCTCCAAACGTTCAATAGCATCAATCGTTTCCCGGTTCTGTCGCCAGAAAGGAGCTCGTGTTTCAAAGTCCTGATCAACCAAAGCAGAGCGAATAAAGATCTCCCGTGCTTCCACAGGATTAATGGGGCCGTAGTTAACTTTACGCTTTTGAACTATCGGTAAACCAAACAGTGTGACCCGAACAAATGCCGCCACTTGTCCGCGTTTCTTTTCCCAATGAGGCTCTGAATAGTTTTTCTTGATCAAGTGACCTGCAACACTCTCCACCCACTCCGGTTCTATCTGAGCCATTGAGCGGGCATAGAGTTTGGTGGTCTCCACCAGTTCAGCGGCCATCACCCATTTGGGCTGTTTTTTGAACAGGGCCGATCCGAGAAAAATAAAGAAGTGGCTATTGCGTGCTCCCAGATATTCACGACTTTTCCCAGATGCCTTGAACCCGATATGACTTAACAATCCCGTTAGCAGCGCACGATGAATCGATTCATAATTAGCCGCTGAATCATTCTCCCGATGGCCCATCTCATGGAGTTGCCCACGCAGTTGATGGTGAATATCACGCCACTCCTGTACCCGGGTCCAGGATAAAAACTGCGACCGACAATGTGACTGAAACTTGCGCCGGGAAAGATGTCTCTGCTGCTCTTCCAGATGCTGCCATAAATTAAACAGCCCTATAAAATCCGATGCTTCATCACGGAACTGGCGATGCGCCTGATCAGCCGCCTGTTGCTTATCCATGGGTCTTTCACGCGGATCCTGCACACTCAACCCAGCTGCAATGACCAGTACTTCATTTAGACAGTTAGCCTCTGCAGCAGCTAACAGCATCCGTCCAATACGCGGATCAACAGGCAGTCGTGATAACGCTTTACCCATCGACGTAACCTGTCGACTGTTATCCATTGCGCCGATCTCTTCCAGCACACGATAACCATCCTTGATCAGACGACTATCAGGTTTATCCACAAACGGAAACTGTTCGATATCACCAAAGCCAAGCAACTGCATCTGCAGGATAACCGATGCGAGGTTTGTGCGTTGGATTTCGGGTTCAGTGAACTCTGGACGTGATAGAAAATCATCCTCTTCATAAAGGCGTATGCAAACACCCGCTGAGACTCGTCCACAGCGCCCCTTACGCTGGTCGGCACTGGCCTGTGAAATGCGTTCAACCGGTAGACGTTGAACTTTACTCCGATGACTATACCGGCTGATCCGGGCATAACCGACATCAATCACATAGCGAATACCCGGTACAGTCAAAGAAGTTTCTGCCACATTGGTTGAGAGAATAATGCGGCGACTGCCACCCGGATTGAATATTCGGCCTTGCTCTGCCGTCCCAAGCCGTGCATACAGGGGAAGCACCTCAGTCAACGGCATTTTATGTTTTCGCAAGTTTTCTGCGGTTTCCCTGATCTCTCGCTCGCCGCTCAAAAACACCAGGATATCGCCCCGGTCTATCCGCGACAGTTCATCCACAGCCGATAGAATAGCCTGCTGGACAGAATCATCACGCTCACTGTTGCCATCATCCAGCGGAGGTCTGTAGCGCAGTTCCACAGGATAGGTCCGGCCACTCACATTAATAATTGGCGCATCCCAGAAATGTCGAGAGAATCGTTCCGGATCAATCGTCGCTGAAGTAATAATCAGTTTCAGATCACGGCGTTTTGGCAGTAATTCTTTGAGATAACCGAGAAGAAAGTCGATATTCAGACTCCGCTCATGGGCCTCATCAATAATGAGCGTGTCATATTCATTCAGATAACTATCCCGCTGGATCTCTGCCAACAGCATGCCGTCCGTCATCAACTTGATATGACTGCCTGCCCCTACATGATCATGAAAACGAACCTTATAACCAACCGAATCACCCAACTCCCGGCCCAACTCTGTTGAGATACGGGAAGCCAGGGCCCGTGCTGCAATTCGTCTCGGCTGTGTGTGTCCAATCCTTCCAAAAACCCCCCTTCCCAACGTAAGGCAAATTTTAGGTAATTGGGTCGACTTGCCCGAACCAGTCTCACCACAGAGCACAATGACCTGATTTTTTTCGATCAGTTGCGCGATCTCTTCCCAGCGTTCGCTAATGGGTAACTCTTCTGGAAAAGCCGGCTTTGGGAGTTGCTGCCGCCGCTGGTCTGCCACGCTTTTCGATGCTTCATAACGCGCCTGAAAACGGACCAGTCCCTGATCGAACGGCTTTTTTTCACGCTGCCGCCGCTCCAATCCCTTCAGTTGATTTCGCAGCAGGTGACGATCCTTCAACAAACAGGATTTGAAGTCATATTGGGTGGATTTAAGCTCAACAGTCACAACACAAGAGTCCGATCAATACTGGATGGACCATTTTACAGATTTGCTGATCGAGGCACACATCGCTTTATATACCCTGTTTTATAAGTGGAATAATGACCCAAGTCATTTACCCGCCAAAAGGCAGACATACTGACCTAAAGATACGCCTTGTACAGACGTAACAGGGGTTAAGAATTCTAACCGCCACCCACTATAGCGCGGCGTCTATATATCACACCTGGGGAACACCGATGAACCAAGCCAGCAACCATGTTGAGAAGGGACTCTCGATCAGCACCAAGATTGATCTTGCACTCATTTTTCTATTTCTGATCATTCTACTGGTATCCGCCTTTTACCAGTTCAATAGCCAACGAAATCTGGTAGAAGAGTTGGTAATGGATCAGACCGAAACCCTGGCTGACAGTTATTTCGATAATGTGAACACTCTGATGCTAACCGGTGGGATGGCAAATAAAGAGATCGCCCGGGAAAAAGTGACCACCCGTGAAGAGGTACTCGACGCCCGCATTATACACGGTGAAGGCATCACAAAGACTTTTGGTGTTGGAACTGAACAGAATCAGGCTCAAGATGATTTTGACAAACGCGCTCTGTCAGGTGAAAAAATTGATGCCATTGTTAAGGATGAACGAGGTCGTGTACTCACAGTCGTGATACCGATGCGCGCCGAAAAAGATTATCGCGGTACCAACTGTCTGCTCTGCCACCCGGTAACTGAGGATGATGTATTAGGCGCAGTACGAGTCGATTATTCTCTTGAAAAACTCGATAACACCGTTTTTAAAGAGCTCTGGTTCAATATTGGGCTCAACTCGGTACTACTTATTGTTGGTCTGTTGATCATCAGCTTTATCTTAAAGAAGCTTGTAGTTTCACCCATCCGCAAAGTGACCCATCTGGTCAGAGCAATTGAGCAGGAATCAGATCTTAGCCTGCGTGCTGAAGTTCACTCAAATGATGAACTCGGTCGGTTGGCAGTGGCACTGAACAAAATGATGGAAAAATTCGCTGGCATCATCACCCGAATCAACGCTTCCACCGTTCAGTTGGCTGATCAATCGGTTGAACTGACCAGTATTACCACACAAAGCATTGAGGGTGTTCGACGTCAACAAAACGAGAGCCAGCAAGTCGCTACAGCCATGACGGAGATGGAAGCCAACTCCGATGAAGTGGCCAATAGTGCAAAGAACGCATCTGATGCCGCCAATCAGGCCGATGAACAGGCACTGGAAGGCGGTCAGGTGGTTAACCATGCGATCACCTGCATCAATGCCCTGGCCGAGGATGTTGACCAGGCCTTCGAGGTCATACGCCAGTTGGAGAGTGACAGTGATGGTATTGGCAAGGTGGTGGATGTTATTACCAATATTGCTGAACAGACCAACCTGCTGGCACTTAATGCCGCCATTGAGGCTGCACGGGCAGGTGAGCAGGGTCGTGGATTTGCGGTAGTAGCCGACGAGGTTCGCACACTGGCCACCCGAACACATCATGCAACCCAGGAGATTCAGGCCATGATCGAAGGGTTACAGCGACAATCTGAAGAGGCGGCCAACCGGATGTCTCAGAGTAAGAAGCGTGTCGAAACCAGCGTCTCAGAGGCCGCACAGGCAGGCGAATCGCTGAATCAAATCACGCAGTCCATTAATACCATCAGTCAGATGAATGAACATATCGCATCGGCCTCTCATCAACAGTCACTGGTGGTCAGTGAGATCAGTCGCAATATCACTGCGATCAGTGATGTCACAGGACAGACCGCAGATAACTCAGAAAAGATTGCCCGTACCAGTCAACAGCTCTCCAATCTGGCCGCTGAATTGAAACAGGTTATGATTCAGTTCAAGGTCTAATCCCTGGAAAGATCGTTAGCCGGAATCAGATCCGGCTAACGATACTTACGGCTTCTGCAGGCTCTCTTTGGTTAACAGGAAAAACTGTAACACACCCTCCTCACCCTCGAGCGTCACATCATCCTCAAGCGTTGATTCCAGGTGTTTGACATAGGTATGTGCTGCATTGAGATTGGCAGAGTAGTGATCAAGACGCTGCTGACGTGTCAGGCTCTGTGGACTGATCGGACGACTCTGTAGCGCATCCTCCAGCGAGAGTGAAGCCGATAATAGCTGTGGCTGTTTATGGGTCCATAGGCCTGTCGTCGAATCAAACCGGTACAGTGGAAGATATTTAAATCCATTCTCTGCAATAAACTCCACCGCTTCCAACAGGTAGGCCACCTCTGCTTCATCAAACAGGTAATGAAATCCCACCCGACACCAGCCGGGTTTAATGCCGCAATGCCCTTCAGCAATGACGGCTCTGAACTCCTCTGCCTTCTCATCATCAATACCGAGCAGTTTGTGTCCGTAAGGACCGGCACAGGAGCAGCCCGCCCGGCTCTGAATACCGAACAGATCATCCAGCAAGGTGGTTATAAATCGAGGATGATAATAACGATCACCCGGCCCCTTCAGATTAAATGAGACAATCCCGGTGCGGCGCTCTGGATCCGGGTTTCCCATAATTTCGATATTGGGATGCTTCCCCCAGCGCCCCAGCGCCTGGGTTACATAATCTGACTCACGCTCTTCAATCACCTTATGCCCAACGGCCTGTTTAATCTGAAAGACGAGTGCCGCCTTGAGCGTCTGCAAAATACCCGGCGTTCCGGCATTTTCACGGGTTTCGATATCTTTTATAAAATCATGGGTCTCAGGCCCCACATAATCCACCGTGCCACCACCTGCAACACTGGGGGGCAGTTCTGGATGATAACAACGCTGATTGAATACCAGCACGCCACTGGCACCCGGGCCTCCCACAAACTTGTGCGGTGAAATAAAAACAGCATCCAGGGAGGCATCCCCCTTTTTCGTATCAGAGACAGGATTCATGTTGATCTCTACATAAGGGGCACTCGCTGCGTAATCAAAAAAGGCCAGCGCATCATAACGATGTAATAACCGGGCTATCTCATGCACCGGAGATAACATACCGGTGACATTGGAGGCTGCAGAGAAAGAGCCCATTCGCATTCGTCCCTGATAGGCTGGCAGCTGGAGCAAACGCTCAAGATCAGCCAGATCGATACCCCCATCCTCGGCGAGACGTACCTCGACAACCGTCGCCATACTCTCACGCCACGAGACTTCATTCGAATGGTGTTCGTAAGGCCCAACAAAAACCACCGGTTGATGCTTACGACAATACGAAGCGAAACCAGCCTCGGCATCCTCCCCCACATAGCCCTTTAATAACGTCATCAGTGATAATCGCGTAGCCGCGGGGAGCTTTACCCCCACCAGTTGCTGCATGCGGTCAATCGCACCTGTAGCACCTGTACCACAGGCAATAATGCGTCCTTCAGGCCCCGCATTGACCGCCTGTTTGATGATCTGCTCAGCATGGTGCAGCAGCTGGGTGGTGGTTCGCCCGCTGGTGTCATCTTCTGTGTGGCTATTCGCATAAAGAACCTGAATCTGTTTCAGATAATCTTCGACAAAGTGCAGACCACGACCTGAAGCCGTGTAATCAGCATAAACCATATGCCGCTCACCAAAGGGTGTTTTCAATACAGCATCCACACCAATGATCTGGCTACGCAAATAATCGGGACTCAAATTCGGCAATTTCATGGCATAACCTGCTAAAAGAGACTTTATAGTGACTATGCTACACCGCTGGCGTTGAAAAATGTTCCTATAGTTACCCTAAATTGACCTATACTCGATATTATTATTCTATTTATTACACATATTTGAGTATTATTTTTTATGGATAAGACAGACAAAAAAATACTTAACCTACTGCAACAGAACAGTAATCTATCCACGGCCGAGATTGCTGAACAGGTTGGATTAAGTACAACCCCCTGCTGGCGGCGGATACAGAACCTGGAAAAGAGGGGCGTTATCCAGAAGCGTGTTGCGCTCCTGGATCGTAAAACCATTAATCTGGGGGTGGATGTATTTGTCGCGATTAAAACCCGTCACCATAACGCAGAATGGCTGGACAGGTTTGCCGAAGCCGTATCCTCATTTCAGGAAGTGGTCGAGTTCTATCGCATGAGTGGTGACATCGATTATCTGATGCGGGTGGTTGTTCCGGATATCAACGCCTATGATCGTTTCTACAAACGTCTCATCGAAAAGGTCGACATTCAGGATGTCAGTTCCAGTTTCGCCATGGAGCAGATTAAATACACCACCGCCTTACCGGTTGATTATGCCTAGTAACGCGCTATTCCACACTCACCTGCCCCACTCATAATTAAGGAGGCAGACACGTCATTAAAAGCACCCGTCAAGATTCGACAAAAGCGCGTTCAATCACATAGTGGCCCACTACACCATTACGTGATTCAGCAAACCCCTGATTATCCAATATCGCACAGGTATCTTTCAGCATACTGGGACTACCACAGATCATGAATCGGTCATGCTCAATATCAAACGGTTCCAGGCCCACCTCTTCAAACAGTTTGCCACTCTCCATCAGGTCGGTGAGTCGGCCCATATTGTGGAAGAGCTCCCGTGTCACGGTAGGATAATAAGTGAGCTTTTCCTTGATCATCTCACCAAAGAACTCATTTTCCGGCAGTTCATTTTTAATATAATCAGCATAGGCCAGTTCGGAAACATAGCGTACACCGTGGGTAAGAATCACCCGATCATAACGCTCATAGATCTCAGGGTCTTTTATAATACTCATGAAAGGAGCAAGCCCCGTTCCGGTACTGATCAGAAACAGATTACGTCCAGGCAATAGATTGTCGATAATCAAGGTGCCTGTGGGTTTGCGACTTAATATCAACTCATCGCCCACCTGAATATTCTGCAACCGGGAAGTCAACGCACCATCGGTGACCTTGATACTGAAAAACTCCAGTTCATCTTCATAGTTCGCACTGGCAATGCTATAAGCCCGCATTAGCGGCTTGCCTTCCAGTTCAATACCGATCATGGTGAAGTGTCCATTGTGAAAACGGAACGAGGGATCACGACTGGTCTTAAAACTGAACAAGGTGTCATTCCAGTGGTGCACACTGGTAACTGTCTCTTTTGTCAAACTGGCCATCTGGTTTACCGCTTCCTTTTAAAGGTTTTTAAAACAATCTAAAAACACTTTATCCTGTCTGCTTCAGGTGATTGAAATACTAAAAACTTCTTAGCTTATGCCTGAGGTCTGATTAACTGCTGCAAGAAAGGTTCCACAACATGAAGACTACATCTCGTATCATGACATAGAAAGCTGAAACCAATAACCGTATATTTACTGATGATTAATAAAGCAGAATAGACCCGCCGGTTGAATAGCCAGAACCCACCTCTATCAACGCACCGAATCATTCTGAATTCACTACCGGGTTCTGTATTACGTTTGCGCCAAGCGTCGCAAGACATAGTGCAGAATGCCACCGTTCTCATAATAGGCAAACTCATTGGGTGTATCGATGCGAATAATTGCATTAAAGGTTTTTATTTTTCCTGCAACGTCTCGAACTGATACCTCAACAGTCTCCTGCCCTACGACAACAGCGGGAATAGAAAAATACTCCGAGCCATCCAACCCTATAGAATCAGCGGATTCTCCAGCCTTGAACTGTAGGGGCAGTATGCCCATACCGATCAGGTTAGAGCGATGGATACGCTCATAACTCTCTGCAATGACCATCTTTACACCCAGCAACGAAGGCCCTTTAGCGGCCCAATCTCTGGACGAACCGGTGCCATACTCTTTACCTGCGATGATAATCAGGGGTGTCTGTTCTTTTCGATATAACTCGGCCGCATCAAATATTGAGAGCGGCTGTTCCGTTGGAAAATGTGTAGTCCAACTCCCCTCTGTTCCAGGTGCCAACTGATTTTTTAAACGAATATTGGCGAACGTACCACGCATCATTACCTCATGATTACCTCGCCGGGAACCGTATGAGTTGAAACCCTGTGGCTCTACCTGATGGGCTTGCAGATAACGTCCTGCCGGGCTGTCAATCGCAATGGCACCAGCAGGAGAGATATGGTCCGTTGTTATACTGTCCCCCACTTTGACAAGACAACGTGCCTGTTCAATAGAACTGACCCCAGGTTGGGTACTGGCAATATCTTCAAAGAAAGTAGGCTGGCGCACATAGGTAGACTCAGGCCAGGCAAAGCGTTCACTGGCTTCTATCGGCAGATTATTCCAGATCTCATTACCTGTGTAGACATCCTGATATTTTGATTTGAACATGGCTGCATCAATCGTATCTGACATCAGTTGTTGAATTGTTGCACTGTCTGGCCAGATCTCTGCCATTTTAACTGGCAGGTTATTCTCATCGTAACCAAGCGGATCATTGTAGAGATCGATCCCCATATTCCCGGCCAGTGCATAGGCCACAACCAGTGGTGGTGAGGCAAGGTAATTTGCCCGTACATCCTGATGGATGCGCCCCTCAAAGTTACGATTACCTGATAACACCGAGGTAGCGAGCAGTTTACCTTCATGTATGCCTTCGCTGATCTCTGCTGCCAGCGGTCCGGAATTGCCAATGCAGGTGGTGCAACCATATCCCACAATATAAAAACCCAAGGCCTCCAGATCTTCCAGGAGACCGGTACGCTGAAGATAATCCGTCACCACTTTGGACCCGGGTGCCAGGCTGGTTTTGACCCAGGGTTTTGTTTTCAACCCACGCTTTCTGGCATTTCTTGCCAACAAACCGGCCGCAATCAGCACTGCGGGATTTGAGGTATTGGTACAACTGGTGATGGCGGCAATGACAACAGCACCGTGTTCCAGATTAAAGGTTTCACCCTGATAGGAGACTTTGACCGCTCCAGACTCACTCAGGTTATGCCCACCCTCTTCATCAAAATCTGTCACGTTACCAGGGGTATGACCAGGATCTCTGAAGGCTGAAAGAATATGCTTAAAGTTTGATTGGGCATCAGTCAGCGGGATTCTATCCTGTGGCCTTTTTGGGCCCGCAATGGATGGAACAACTTCTGAAAGCTGTAGAGAGAGCAGTGCACTGTATTCAGCCGCAGGGGTACTGGCATCATGCCACAAGCCCATACGACGCATATAGCTCTCTACCAACGCCAGGGTATGCTCATCACGCCCCGTAAGTTTCAGATAGCGGATGGTTTCAGCATCGATGGGGAAGATGCCACAGGTGGCGCCATATTCCGGCGCCATATTGGCAATGGTGGCTCGATCCGCCAGGCTCAAACTCTCAAGACCCGGACCAAAGAACTCTACAAATTTCCCCACCACGCCATGCTCACGCAAGCGTTCGGTTACAGTCAACACCAGATCGGTTGCCGTGGCTCCCTCAGCAAGCTTACCTTCAAGTTTAAAACCCACCACCTGGGGGATCAGCATGGTGATCGGCTGACCCAGCATAGCGGCTTCCGCCTCAATACCACCCACACCCCAACCAAGAACACCCAGGCCATTGATCATAGTGGTATGGGAATCAGTTCCTACCAGCGTATCGGGATAGGCCTCCCGGACACCATTAACCTCTTTAGTGAACACCCCTCTTGCCAGATACTCCAGATTGACCTGATGAACAATGCCCGTACCCGGCGGAACCACCTGAAAGTTTTGAAACGCGGTCTGGCCCCAACGCAGAAACCGATAGCGTTCCAGATTGCGTTCAATCTCCCGCTCTGTATTCTTGCTTAAGGCATCGGCAGAACCAAAGAAGTCCACCATCACAGAATGATCGATAACCAGTTCTACCGGTGAGAGCGGGTTAATTTTTGCAGGTGAGCCATCGAGATCAACCATCGCATCCCGCATCGCGGCAAGATCGACAATGGCGGGCACACCGGTAAAATCCTGCAGCAGAACGCGCGAAGGTACAAAGGCAATCTCCTGTGACGGTTCGGCCTTTGGATCCCAGTTAACCAATGAATGTATATCATCATCTGTGACATAGGGATCATCCCCATGACGCAACAGGTTTTCCAATATTATGCGCAAGGAGAAAGGAAGACGGTCAACAGGATATTGAGACTGAAGACGGTCAAATGGATAGATAGTGTATTCTCTATCTTCGACAGCCAGAGTCGCCGTCGTTCTGTATGAAGTACTCATATCCTTACATCTCCCTTAGTTATAGAAACAGTTGATCGCTCTCCTGACCATGATTTGTGCATTAAATTTTCCGGTAGTGCAAACCCACACCATAAAGAAGATGTCGGCAGTCCACTGTTTACCTTTGTCGATAAAGACAGCCTAGCAAGCCCATCATCATAGCGGTAGTAGCCGGCCTGCAAAGGCCGGCAGATACCACAAAAGTTCACAATTACTGAGACTGCATCATCATTTTAGGAATGGCCTGGAGCAAGCAACCCATTAATCGCTCAGACTCTTTCATTGAAAGTTCATTACGGGGTTTATTCGCCAGCCTGTCACATTCAGCAGACCCGCCGCCTCCCTGCGTATTTACTTTCACATAACGCTCCCAGTCATTGACGCTCAGCGCACGTTGCTGATTGGCGTCCGCAAGCTCGTAACCAATCAGCATCTTCTTGCCAGGCTGTACTTCACCTTCATGTAGTTTGAGTGTATGGAATCCATCGGCCCTGGTGGTCAGTTTTACCGTATGAGTATCTGAGAGTAACCCGGCATCATCATACTCATGCACCTTTGCACCCTGACTGGAAAGCTGGCAGAAAAAATCACCCAGTGTACTCGCTTGTCCGGCACCCCAGAGTGGTTCCTTAGCATCACTTGGAGAGATATTGGCCGCATCCAGTGTTTTATTACAGGCGGTTTGGCGTATCTCTTCTGCAATCTCTGTACCGCGCAACTGAACAGCCTGATGATAGGGGTTCATAACAGGCATCCGCTTTTTTATGCCTGTAATTTTAACTACTGAATTCTTTAATTGCCCTAATCCCTCTTCCGTCTCTGGTATCGCCTGAAGCTGCTGTTTAAACGGTTCCAACATATCAGTCACAGCCTGGTTGAAACGTTTCCAGAACGCTATACTCATGGCATTGTTTCGACTCCGTTCCCCTTGCGCTCTCAACGTATTACCCATGACGACTCCCTCATCCCAGAGTTTGCCCAGGTCCGCGGGGTCTTTCACTTCATAATCACCCAGCTTTTCAATCATCGACGCCATCAGCTTTGCACTCTTCTCATCCTGCGCCTGTTTCTGCTTCAGCTCGATAGCACTTCGTTTAGTAGCCAGCTGTTCATTATAGGCCTTGGCTTTTTCCGGCTCGGCAAGGGCAACCGCTTCCAGCTTCGACAACTCATCAAGTCGAGTTAATCCTGTCGCGGTCGCTGGAAGTGTTTGTACCTCCTTAAGGGCTAAGTCAAGTGCCGCATTAGCTTCTTCTTGTGCTGCCAGTTGAGCCATTTCTATCACCTGCTTCTGTTCATTCAAGCGACTGGAATAGTTTTCAATATCAGTGCTCGCCAGATAGCGTTGTGAATGAATCAGGTCAATCAACGGTTGCTGTTTATCTCGTGACATACCACGCAGCCTGGGCCTGATCTCCTTTCCCTGTAATGCCTCCTCCGCCAAGCTAATCAGACTAAGCGTATCGGTATTTGCTTCACCCTCAATCAGTGTAGCAATAGCGGCAGCACTCTTGATTCGCGCCTGGATCAGACTCGCCAATGGCCTTTGTGCACTGCCCACGTGTTTTGTCGCCAGCTGTAATTGTCCTCGTGCCGTTTTATCTCGTCGTTTTGACGCGGCCTTACTACAACCTCGCATGACCTGTTTGAATTCATTGAAATCATCCCGGCTCCAGTCGAAAATCGAACGACCAAACAACGGAACCAATCGCGCATCGGCTGCAAGCGCATTTAATTCAAAACCTGGGGAATCTTTTATTCCTGTGGAGGACGACCCCGAAGCCGCCCATTCTTCCAATTGGCTACAATCAGGTTTATTCAGTGCAGCAACCAAAGGGGTGTAAATCAGTAATAAGGCAATGACTAAACATTTATCTCTGTACATCGTAACTACCTCCATGTCGTTCTCTTTGTATAGTGAAAACTGACAGTAAACTACGACTGCAAGTGTGGTTAAGTTTAGCAGCTCTCTATTTTCAAGTAAGCTTGTGCCCCGATAGTGGAAAAAGTTGTAAAAAGACGCTGGACAAGCGATACAAAGCACCCTACATTGCGCCTCTTTTTAGTGGCTGGCCGGATTGACAAAGATAAAAACTCGGGCTTTTACCAAGCAAGTGCTAAGATAGCCCTACAGACCAGCAAAAACGATGAATAACTCATGTCTGACAATACGATAATGACACTGGGCTGGAGGGAATGGCTGGTACTGCCTGAGCTGGGGATCACCCGCATCAAGGCAAAAGTCGATACCGGCGCCCGAACCTCTGCTCTCCATGCCTTTTTTATTGAACCTTTTCGTGAGGGCAAGCGGGATCGAGTTCGATTTGGCGTGCACCCACTACAGAAGAATCGTGAAACCGAGGTCATCTGCCAGGCCGATCTCCTTGATCAACGCATGGTAACGGACTCGGGTGGTCATCGTGAAAATCGCTTTGTGATCGAGACTGAGGCCGTGATCGGTGACATCAGTAAACGAATAGAACTCACACTGACTGATCGAGACACCATGTTGTTTCGCATGCTACTGGGACGCACTGCCCTGCGGGGCGATTTTCTCGTCGATGCTGCGCGTTCTTACCAGACTGGATTGAACAACGTTTAATATTGGACACCCAGGAAAATAAAATGAAGATCGCCATACTTTCACGTAACGCAAAACTCTACTCAACCCGGCGCCTTGTTGAGGCAGCCAAAGAGCGCGGCCATGAAGTTCGGGTAATTGATCCATTGCGATGTTACATGAACATTACCTCACATCGCCCATCCATCCATTATAAGGGTGAGATTTTGGATGATTTTGACGCGGTCATTCCGCGTATTGGCGCATCTATCACTTTTTATGGCACCGCAGTACTTCGTCAGTTTGAGATGATGGGCGTCTATCCACTAAATGAATCCGTCGCCCTCACCCGCTCCCGGGACAAGCTACGTTCTGCCCAACTACTAGCGCGCAAAGGCATCGGCCTGCCCGTAACCGGATTTGCCCACTCACCCGATGACATCAGCGATCTGATGAGCCAGGTCGGGGGCGCGCCTGTTGTCATAAAACTACTTGAAGGCACACAAGGCATTGGCGTGGTATTGGCTGAAACAGATAAAGCGGCAGAGAGCGTCATTCAGGCCTTTATGGGTCTTCAGGCGAACATCATGGTCCAGGAGTTCATTGGAGAGGCAAAAGGTGCTGACTTACGCTGCCTGGTTATCGGTGACAAGGTGGTCGCCTCCATGAAACGTCAGGCTAGAGAGGGTGAGTTTCGCTCAAACCTGCACCGTGGTGGCTCAGCAGCCTTGGTCAGAATTACTCCGGAAGAGCGCTCAACCGCTGCACGCGCTGCCCGGGTAATGGGATTGAATGTCTGCGGTGTGGATCTGTTACGTTCCAATCATGGCCCGGTTGTGATGGAAGTTAACTCATCACCTGGATTGGAAGGCATCGAGAGTGCCACAAATAAAGATATTGCCAGCACCATTATTGAGTTTATTGAGAAAAATGGCGGCCCGAATAAAACCAAGACCCGCGGCAAAGGCTGACCGATGCTCAAA
>ATLU01000048.1_pt1 | contig 53254 bp, 56 predicted proteins | sample 178751 | NCBI WGS metagenome assembly ATLU01 (sample SAMN02211837, study PRJNA209200) | bioreactor metagenome | isolation source: day 23 sample from continuous culture bioreactor inoculated with sediment... | place: Germany: Wadden Sea | collected 2011
ATCTCGGCAAGGACGCCATTGTCGGTGCCTTTTGTGGGGCCTCGACCCATGATGGCATGACGGCAGGCGAACAGGGTGCGGATTACATTTCCTTTGGGCCGGTCGGCGAAACCAACCTGGGCGACGGCACGGTGGCAGAGCACGATCTTTTCGCCTGGTGGAGCGAGATGATCGAAGTGCCGGTGGTCGCCGAGGGTGGGTTGACCGAAGACTTGATCCAGGCGCTGTCACCGGTCACGGATTTCTTCTGTCTTGGCGACGAGATCTGGGCCTCGGACGATCCTGTCGCGACCTTCTCCGCGCTTGCAAAGGCCCGGGTCTAAGCCGCCTCAGTCCTTTGGTGGGCCGAACGCCTCGGTTATCGGTTCTCGCACGATCTTTTCGACATGTGCGGCCAGCGCTTTGCGGTCGGGGAAATCCCGGACAAAGACCGGGTCGTGGTAGATGAGTTCCACACGCCCCTGCGGAACCGCCGATAGCAGCATCAGGAAATGCGGCCCAAGATCCATGTCGCCCCACCATCCGAAGAACCGCGGATCACGGCCTTTCGGCGCGTGATAGATCACCGTCACCGGCTGAACCCGCATCGTTTCGTAAAGCCTCGGGTCGAAGAAAGCTGCGAAAAGCGTAGGTTTGAACGCAAGCACACGCCGCCCATCGGTCGAGGTGCCTTCCGGAAAGAACATGAGCTTTTGCCCAAGTGCCAGGCGTGTCCGAAACGCGTCGGTCTGCGCCTGTGCAGCGCGGCGGTCGCGGCGAATGAACACCGTCCCCGCCACCTTTGCGATGAAGCCAATCACCGGCCAGTCCGCCACGTCCGTTTTTGCGACGAAGAAGGTCTGGGTCGCAGCGAACAGGGCGAGGATATCGGTGTAGGAGACATGGTTTGACACCATCACACCCGCACCTTCCAGCGGCTTGCCCCGCACTTTGAATCCAATCCCCATGAAGGCGAGCATGACCCGAAAAGTCCATTTCCCGATCCAGGGCGTGACCGGGCGACGTTCGCCCGCCAAGGTGCGTTCCAGTGGGCGGATCAGCAGGGTAATACCGAAATTCACGAACAAAATCAGAATGGTAGGGACGGCTCTTAATATAATGACAGGCCAGGCCCACTTCGGGAAAGCAAGGTCCGTGGGCGGCGCCTCGCCGTACCATGTCGGGCTCATGCTGTGCCCTCCCGGGCCGCCAGTTTCTCATACATCGCGCGTTGGCGCTTGGGCACTTTGGCGAGGTCGACGATGATGCAGACGTCCGACGTGTTGAACGGCTTGTCGACAAAGACGCCGTCCCCGATCACGCCGCCGAGGCGCAGATAGGCTTTTATGAGGGCTGGAACCTGTTTCATCGCGGCCCCCTCGTCCAAATCCTCGAGTGGAATGATATCGGCGCTTTGATAGTAGGCGTTCAACACCCGCGCGCGAAGCTCTTCTGGCGCGAGATACTTGTGGTGCAAGAGCGAAAGCGGTGCCGCGATCTGGTTCAGGTCGGTGCCGTGAAAGCTCGCGACGCCGAACATCACTTCGATCTCGTGACGGCTGGTGTAATTCAAAAGCCCAACCCAGAGCTGGGCAAGCGCCGCACCGCCGCGGTAATCGGGATGCACACAAGACCGCCCCAGTTCCATGAGTTTGCGGCCCGAGGCCTTGAGCCGCGACAGATCGTATTCGCTTTCGCTGTAGTACCGCCCAAGCGCGTGGAGTTGGTCGTCGCGCAGAACGCGGTAGGCGCCGACGGCCTGGTCACCGTCCGGGCGGGCCCGGTCATACAGGATCAGGTGATCGAAGGCCGGATCGAACTCATCCCGTTCGAGCCGTTCCTCGTGGTCGACATCGATACCGTCGCCCCCCAACTCCTCCACGAAGACCGCATAGCGAAGCCGTTGCGCATCACGGACTTCGATGTCGTTCTCAGCGATACGAAGTTCGAATTTTGGCTTTAACGACATCTTCCCCCGCGAACCTTTGACAGGGGTTTAGGAATTGAACCGGTCTTTGGCAACAGCGGTGTGCGAGGAAACTTGCAGCAACCTAGGATTGTGTTAACCTGTTATTTACCATCCTTACGTTAGTCGAGGTCGTAGACCGGTTCCAACGACACGTGGGAGATATCGATGACCCGCTTTCCGGCGTGCTCGAAATTGACGGTGACTTTGCCGCCGATGTTCGACTGGACCTGCCCCAGCCCCCAATCCGGCTGGCCGGGGTGGCGCACGAAAGCGCCCGGTTCGAGAAGGGATGAGAGGGGATCCATGACGTTATCTTTCGTATTCGAGGATGCCGATGACCGATAACGGAGACCTGACGGCGCTGGTCGGATCGCGAATCTGCCACGATTTGGTCAGCCCTCTGGGCGCGATCGGCAATGGGTTGGAGCTTATGCTTTTGTCCGGGGCCGAGGAAACCCCCGAACTCACGCTTGTGAACGAAGCTTTGGCGGGCGCGCACGCACGCATCCGTTTTTTCCGACTTGCTTTTGGTGCGGCCAGGGATGGCACTCTCGTGTGCGCAGGTGACGTGAGGGAGGCGCTTGCGGCCCTTGGTGGTCCGAAACTGGCGATCTCGTGGGAGGTCAGAGAAGAGCTGCCGCGCGCTGAGGCCCGGCGCGTCTTGCTTGCGATCACATGTTTAGAGGCGGCGATGCCGTTTGGCGGACGGATCACGGTAACCGAAAGCGACGCAGGCTGGTCCGTCAGGGGCGAAAGCGAGCGGTTCATTATTGATGAGGCCGACTGGGCGTTCTTCGGCCCCGAGAGGCCAGCCGCGCTCCCCGACCCGTCCAAGGTCCAGTTCGCGCTTCTTGCCCAGGACGGTCAGGACACCGGTCATGCGCCGACCGTGACGGCCTCGGACACGGACATCATCCTCAGGGTTTAGCCACGGATCGTCCCGTCACCGACAACGATGTATTTGAAGCTGGTCAACTGCTCGGCGCCGACCGGACCCCGTGCGTGCATCTTGCCCGTGGCGATCCCGATTTCCGCACCCATGCCGAATTCACCGCCGTCCGCAAATTGCGTCGAAGCGTTCCGCATCAGGATCGCGCTGTCGATCCGTTCGAAGAACGTCTCGGCCGCGGAATCGTTTTCGGTCAGGATGGCGTCCGTATGTGAGGACGAATAGGTGCGGATGTGGTCGATGGCGGCATCGAGATCATCGACGATCTTGGCCGCAATGACCTTGTCGAGGTACTCGGTCCCCCAATCATCGGCGGTCGCCGCTTTGGTCCCGTTGAGGCCCGCGCCCGCGCGCACCTCCACCCCTTCGGCCATCAGCGCGTCGATCACGCTTTGACCGAGAGCAACGGCGTCCTTGTGGATGAGCAGGCATTCCGCCGCGCCGCAAATCCCGGTGCGCCGAAGCTTCGCGTTCATCACGACATCCATCGTTTTCTGAGGATCCGCGTCTTTGTCGATGTAGATGTGAACGATCCCTTCCAGGTGAGCGAACACCGGCACCCGGGCCTCGCGCTGCACGAGCCCGACAAGCCCCTTGCCACCTCGGGGCACGATCACGTCCACGTAGTCGGTCATGGTCAACAATTCGCGCACCGCTTCGCGATCTCTGGTCGGCACCCGTTGAATGGCATCTTCGGGAAGCCCCGCGGCCTTCAACCCGTCCACGAGACAGGCGTGGATGGCCGACGAAGAATGAAAGCTTTCGGACCCGCCACGCAGGATGACCGCGTTACCCGATTTCAGGCACAGCGCGCCGGCGTCGGCGGTCACGTTGGGGCGGCTTTCATAGATCACGCCGATCACGCCGAGCGGTGTCCGCACGCGTTTGATGTGAAGGCCAGAAGGCCGGTCCCATTCCGACAGCACGGTCCCGACGGGATCTTCTTGGCCCGCGACCGCGCGCAGACCGTCCACGATTCCTTGGATACGGTCTTCGTCGAGCATCAGCCGGTCCATCATGGCGTCGGAGAGCCCCTTGTCGCGACCGTATTCCAAATCCTTGGCGTTGGCCGCGATGATTTCACCCCGCCGCGCCCAGACCGCGTCCGCCGCAGCGGTGAGCGCCCTGGATTTGGCTTCCGCTGGCGCAAACGCCAATTCCTGCGCTGCGGCCTTCGCGCGCTTGCCGATGTCTGCCATCAGGGCGGGAATGTTCTCTGCGTCTTTCATCGAAGCCTCCTATGGGTGGGCGATAAATAAGCGGTCTGGCGCAATCCGTCAAAAGCGGATCGGTGATCCAGGCCATCGCAGCGCGTGATCGTCACAGCGCCATGTCATCGCGATGGATCAATGCGGCGCGGCCTGGATAGCCCAGGGCGGCCTCGATCTGGTCCGAGCGCTTTCCGATCAGGGCCATTGCCTCTGCCGACGTGTATCGGGTCAAACCGGCACCGACATGGGCGCCGTTTGGTCCAACGATCTCGACCGCATCGCCGCGACCGAACGTTCCGGAAACCTGTGTTACACCGGCCGGCAACAGGGATTTACCCCGGCTCAACGCACCGACGGCGCCGTCATCGACGATGATCATGCCCCGAGGTTTCATCGAGTTGATCCAATGCTTGCGGGCAGCTTTCGGATCTTCGCGCGCCACGAACAGTGTCAGGCGTTCACCCTTTTCGATCGCGGTGAGAGGATTGGTTCTGCTGCCCTCGGTAATGATCAGTCCACAGCCCGCCGCCGTCGCGGTCTGCGCGGCCAGAAGCTTTGTCTTCATGCCGCCCTTGGACAGCCCGGTCCCCGCGTCTCCCGCCATCGCCATAAGCTCGGGCGTGATGTCTTCGACCACCGGATAGTGGCGGGCCGTGGCATCCGTCTTGGGGTTGCCGGAATAGAACCCGTCCACATCGGACAACAAAACCGTGAGATCCGCGCCGACGGTCACCGCCACTTGCGCTGCAAGACGGTCGTTGTCGCCATAGCGGATTTCATCGGTCGCGATCGTGTCGTTCTCGTTCACGATCGGCACCGCACCGAGCGAAAGCAGGGTTTCAAGCGTTGCGCGGGTGTTGAGATAACGTCGGCGATCCGTGCTGTCTTCGAGCGTGGTCAGCACCTGCGCCGTCGTGATGCCCAGCGGACCGAACATGTCTTCATAGGCACGGGCAAGCCGGATCTGCCCGACCGCTGCCGCCGCCTGGCTCTGCTCCAAGGCAAGGCTGCCCAGAGGCAGTCCAAGCGCCCGACGCCCGAGAGCGATCGATCCCGAGGACACGATGACCACGTCCGTTCCGCGCGCTTTCAGCCGCGCCACGTCTTCGGTCAGCCCCTTGAGCCAGTCCGACTTGAGCGCACCGGTTTCCGCATCGACCAGGAGTGCCGATCCGATCTTGACGACGACGCGATGGGCCTCGGCGAGGCTCAGGGTTGCCACGACCCGCTCTCCTCTTCGTCCCCCTCTTCCGCCTTCTTCTGGCGGAACCGCTCGGCCCCGATCTCGGCCTTGAGCGCGCGAAGCACCTGCGTCACGCCCTCTTTTGCGACGCCGGACATTTCATACACCGTACCGCCAGAGGCTTTTTCCAGGGCCGCGCGCTTCTCTTCGCGTTCATCGTCCAAGAGCGCGTCGACCTTGTTCAGGACGGTCACACGGGTCTTGCCACCCAGAATGTTGCCGTAGTTTTCGACCTCGTGGATGATGGTCTCGTAATCCTTGACCACGTCCTCGGCAGTTCCGTCGACGAGATGGAGAAGCACCGCGCAGCGTTCGACGTGACCCAGGAACTGGTCGCCAAGACCACGGCCCTCGTGCGCGCCTTCGATCAGGCCAGGAATGTCGGCCACGACGAATTCCACGTTATCCACACCGACGACCCCGAGGTTCGGCACCAAGGTCGTGAATGGATAATCCGCAATTTTCGGACGCGCGTTCGAGGTGGCCGCGAGGAACGTCGACTTGCCCGCGTTCGGCAGACCAAGAAGCCCGACATCCGCGATCAGCTTCAGCCGAAGCCAAATCGTCCGCTCGACGCCGGGTTGGCCGGGGTTGGCATGTCGCGGCGCCTGATTGGTGGCGGATTTGAAATGAAGGTTGCCAAAGCCACCATTCCCGCCGCGTGCAACAACGAGCCGCTGCCCGACTTCGGTAAGGTCGGCGATGACGGTTTCGCCGTCTTCTTCGAGAATTTCGGTTCCGACCGGAACCCGCAGGAGGATCTCTTCGCCCGATTTCCCGGTCCGCTGGCTTCCCATGCCAGGCTGGCCGTTCTTGGCGAAAAAGTGCTGCTGATACCGGAAGTCGATGAGCGTATTCAGACCTTCGACAACCTCGATCACGACATCGCCGCCGCGTCCGCCATCCCCGCCATCGGGCCCGCCGTATTCAATGTATTTCTCGCGCCGGAACGAGATGCACCCGTTCCCGCCGCCCCCGGAGCGGATGTAAACCTTGGCGAGATCGAGAAACTTCATAACGTGGCCTTTGCGCTTTGGGCGTTGGGTAGTTTGAAATCAAACCCGGCTCAAGAACAAAGGCGAATCTGCCCGTCTTTCACCGGGAAAGACGGGCGGATTGTCAGCCCATCTTTCGGACGTAGGTCCAAGTTGGCACGGTCGTGCCGCGGGCCACCGAGAAGGCTTCGGCATCTCCGACATACTCAAAACCGGCATTGGTCAGCACGCGCGCCGAATTCGGGTTGTCCTGGAAGACCTCGGCAAAGAACGTGTCATCACCAAGCGGGTTCGCGGCGATAAGAGCCTGAACCGCCTCTGAGGCGAGACCGGTATTCCAGAACGGCGGCGCGACCCAGTAACCCAACTGGCTCTGCTTGCGGTCCATGCGGGTCAGGCTGATCACGCCCAGCACCTCATGACCCCGCAGGTCTTCTCCGTGACCCGCGCCGTCCATGATCCAGACGTCTTCTATCCGGTCCGCATCCATCGCACGGCGCACGAAGGCCTCGGCAACACCGGGGGCCAGGGGATGGGGGATCGAACGGGTTTCTTCCGCCACGCGCTTGTCGCTCGTGTAATGCTCCAACAAGCCCACGTCGCTCGGCTGCGGTGGACGCAGCGCGAACCGTTCACTGTCGATAACCTGCTGGTCAGTCTTCAATACGGCTTCATATCTCAATGGCTTTCCTCCTCGAAAAGCTACGCTTGCGGGGCAAATGGCCCCTGCGCTCTTGGGCCCCAGACGATCCGGCCTCCTCTTCATCACGCCTGAAACGCGAAAGGGGACCGGCGTTTCGCCGATCCCCTTCCTGATGTCTTGCCTCGGGTCTCGGCTTACTCAGCGGCCTCCGCCGCCGGGAGGACCGATACAAAGGTGCGGCCCTTGAGGCCTTTGGAGAAGGTCACTCGACCTTCTGCCTTTGCAAACAGGGTGTGGTCTTTGCCCATACCAACGTTCTCGCCGGCCCAAACCTTGGTGCCGCGCTGACGCACGATGATGTTGCCAGCGATCACGTCCTGACCACCGAACTTCTTAACACCAAGGCGGCGACCAGCAGAGTCGCGACCGTTACGGGAGCTACCACCAGCTTTTTTGTGTGCCATTTCGCTCTCTCCTTATCTCGACTTACTTCGCCAGTTTGGCGGCTTCTTCCACCCACTCAGGCTTCACTTTGGGGCCTTCGAAGGTGTCGGCGTCAACGGCTGCCAGTTGGGCATAAGTCGTGACGCCTGCGTCATTCAGTTTGGTCTGCATCGCCGGGCCGATGCCGTTGATCGCGGTCAGATCGTCAGCAGCACCCGATGCGGCGGGCGCGTCGGCTTTCGCTTCAGCTTCCTTCGGCGCAGCGGCCTTTTTCGCGGGCTTGGCAGCCGGAGCAGCCGCGCCTTTAACAGAGCCAGCACCGATCGCTTCTTTGACGCCGGACTTGTCGGCCCCTTTTTCGAGGATATCGGTGATGCGCAGCAGGGTGAGCTGCTGGCGGTGGCCCTTCGTGCGCTGCGAGCCGTGCTTGCGGCGACGCTTGACGAAGTGGATGAGTTTCTCACCCTTGATCTGGTCGATCACTTCGGCCTGGACGCCAGCGCCTTCGACGAGCGGCGTGCCGAGGGTCGAGCCGACCATCAGAACTTCGTTGAACTGGATCTTGTCGCCGGCTTCAGCTGCAAGTTTCTCAACACGGAGCACGTCGCCCGACTGAACCTTGTACTGCTTGCCGCCGGTCTTCATGACTGCGAACATTTGCTTGTCCTTTGTTCCCGCGTTCTGTGGCCCCGGCATTCCGGCGTTTCGCGAGGTGACCCCCGGCCTTCAAACAGCGCGCCCTAAAACGGGCGAGATTTCGTATGTTTCAGGTCGCTCTATGCAAAAGCGATTCTTCCCAAGGCAGGCATTCCCGCCACAGGAGCCGCGTGTATCAGGGTAAAGCGGCTCCAAGTCAAGAAAAACAATGCCCCGGAAGCGACACCGCTCAAATATCGGTCTGCGGTGCCAGATCCGCCAGTCGTCCGGCCAGCTCCTCATACCGATCCGCCATGATTTCGAACTGAATCCCGTTCAGGATTTCGTAGACCTGTTGCATTTGCGGGTCTTCCAGCGCCACGCGGTAAGCTTCCACGTCCGCGTCGGAAAAATCCTGGTAGACATAGGCCGACCCCAAGATCGAATTCATTTCGATCGCCTGGTGAAGCTGTCCTTTCTGCTCGCTCAGGATGTCGCGAAGCTCGGCCTCGGAAAACTGGATATCGGAGGCGCCGGCAACCATCGCGGCCATGAGATAGCGAACCTGAACTTCGATCACCGAGCGCACCGACGTCTCCACGCCGCCGATTGCCTCCGTAATCTTCCGGTATTCGTCGATACGCGCCGGGTTTTCATCCGCCAACCGGGTCACGACCAACTCGCCTTCGGCCATCTTTCTGTCGCTATCCATACCTTGCGATGCGTTTTCGGCTTCCACCAACCGTTGGCCAAGCTCGGAGCCGTAAAACCCGATCCCATGATCGACAAGCTCCTGCGGCATGATTTCCTCCATCATGTCGAGACTGTCTTCGATCATGCCTTCCGGTTCGAACACCTCCTCGGCCAGCCGCGCCCAGTCGGACCCGAACTCATTCGGGTCGGCGCCGGCAATGCCGGGTCCGTTCATTGCACCCTGCTGCATGGAGGCGATGGCGACGTCGAACCCCGTTACTTCCAGAAATTCACGCGCGCTGTCACGCTCGGCGGCCACCGCCATGGCGGCTCCGAAACACACGGCAGCCACCGCAACGGCGGCACCTGTCATCAGGCGTTCAAAGGTCATCTGTCATCCTTTCGGGTTTGGCAGCGTGGTCATGATGTAAGAACCGTGTGCCCTGGCCTCAAGACAAGTCGTCGTGTGCCCCTTTACCGGCAGAGGATTGCCAAGCGGTTCCCTGCATGTCGATTGCGGGGAATTTTTCCCGAAAGTCCCTTGCGCTCACCCCACCCCATCTGTAAATCGCCCTCCAGACCCCCGCGGAGAGGTGCCGGAGTGGTCGAACGGGGCGGTCTCGAAAACCGTTGTGGGTGCAAGCCCACCCAGGGTTCGAATCCCTGTCTCTCCGCCATCAACTTCCCTTGAAGTTCCTGAAATGACGCCCCGGTTCGTGATGACGAACCGGCCCTTGGCGTCCATATAGGGTTCAAACGGAGGACCGAATGGCAAAGTATGAGAAAAACCCCGACGTCGTGGCCGCGCTGGACGAGATGCAGTACTACGTCACGCAGCAGTCAGGAACCGAGAGACCGGGCACGGGTGAATACCTCGGTAACAAGGAGCGCGGTATTTACGTCGATGTGGTCTCGGGCGAACCGCTCTTCGCGTCATCGGACAAATACGACAGCGGGTGTGGCTGGCCCAGCTTCACCAAGCCTATCGAGCCAGCCCATGTGAACGAGCTTCAGGATCAGTCGCATAGCATGATCCGCACCGAGGTCCGTTCGGCCCATGGCGACAGTCATCTGGGCCACGTGTTCCCGGATGGCCCGCCGGACCGCGGGGGGCTGCGGTATTGCATCAACTCCGCCGCGCTACGATTCATCCCGGTTGAGGATATGGAAGCGGAAGGTTACGGCGACTACATCGACCAGGTTGGGTGAGGCCTGCGCGCTGGTCGCGGCATTGGTCCGATTGAGGCGGCCCGCACACGACCAGACCGGCCCGGTTTACCCTCGAAAGCCGGTCGCGATCACGAATTTCTCGGAGCTATCGGACCGCGACGCGGGTGGCTTCATGTTCACGACCTTGGTGAACTTCTGCTTCAGAAGCTTCTGCAAGTCGCCTTCGGCACCCCCTGCGAGGACTTTGGCCACGAAGGTCCCGCCCTCTTCGAGCACGTCGAAGGCGAAATAGGCCGCCGTCTCGCCAAGAGCGATAATGCGGAGGTGATCGGTCTGTTTGTGCCCGGAGGCCGAAGCCGCCATGTCAGACATGACGACATCCGCCTTGCCCCCGAGCCATTCCTTGACCTGACCGTCAGCATCATCGGCCATGAAATCGAGTTGGTAGGCCCTTGCGCCTGCGACAGGCTCCACCTCTTGCAGATCAACGCCCAGCACGGTGCCGATGGCTTTGCCCTTCTTCTCGCCAAGCGCATTCACACGCTCGACCGCCACTTGCAGCCAGCCACCGGGGGCACAGCCCAGGTCAACGACACGGGCGCCGGGCACGAGAAACCGGAACTTGTCGTCGATCTCAAGGATCTTGTACGCCGCCCGCCCGCGCATACCTTCGTCACGCGCCCGCTTTACATAGGGGTCGTTCAACTGGCGTTCGAGCCAAAGGGTCGAGGACAGTTTGCGCCCACGCGCCGTCTTGACCTTCACACGAAGGTCACGCTGCCCCCGACCGGAGGTGTTTTTCTTGCCGGGTTTCTTCGCCATGGCTCAGTAAGGTCCGTCTTCCAATACGCCGTCGGACGACATCTGCGCGTAGAGCAACCCTTCGCGCAACCCCCGATCCGCGACCGAGAGGCGATCTGTCGGCCAAACCCGCAAAAGCGCCTGCAAAATCGCGGCACCGGACATGATGAGCGCCTGGCGATCCTTGCCGATCCGGGGGTCTTTTCGCCGCCCCTCGGGACCGGCTACGAGGTATCCGCGGATCACCTTGTCGATCTGGTCCGATGTCATGCGCAGTCCATCGACCTTGTTGCGATCATAGCGCCGCAGCCCTAGGTGCGTCGCCGCCACCGTTGTGACCGTCCCGGACGTACCGATGATCTGAAACCCTTCGCGCGCCTGCTGCTGGTGGAACGGCGAAAACTCTCCGAGTTGCTCTTCGAAGAACCAGCTCATCAAGGCGAAGCGGGCGGCATCGTCATCGACATCGTCGAATTGCTCGCGAAGCGTCGCGACGCCGAGCGGCACGGAAATCCAATCGACGACCCGTGCCACCGGGAACGGCCCCGGATCGCCCGTAAAGCCCTTGTGCAGGCGCATGATCGACTTTTGGCGTTCGCGCTTGGGCACGTGACTCAAGTCGAGCCACACGAGCTCGGTCGAGCCGCCGCCGATATCCACGACAAGCAATTGTTCGGTGCGTGCAGCCACCAGGGGCGCGCAGGAAATAACCGCGAGTCGCGCTTCCTCCTCGGTCTTGATGACTTCCAGCGCGAGCCCCGTTTCACGTTTCACGAACCGCATGAAATCGCGCGAATTCGTGGCGCGGCGACAGGCTTCGGTCGCCACCAGACGCATGTTCGAAACATCGTGTTTTTGGAGTTTGCGCTGGCAAATCTTCAGCGCTTGCACCGTGCGCGCCATCGACGCGCGGGACAAACGCCCAGAGGCGCTCAAACCCTGACCGAGTTGAACGGATTTACTAAAACTATCAACCACATGAAACTGGTTGCCCTTCGGTTGGGCAATCAACATGCGGCAACTGTTGGTGCCGAGATCCAGTGCGGCATAGAGGCTGTCTGGATCCGGCAAGACCGGCGCGGGCTGCTCGACCGCTTTCGGGAACGCGCCCGCACCATCGGGACGCTTGGGCGCCATGACTATCGCCCTTCCATATCGAGTTGATCTAAAGGTAGTGCCCCGCCTGCCCGGTGGCAAGCTTCGTGATCGCTCATTACCTTGGTGAAGAACTTTCACACTCGTTCGCATGGCCGCCGGGACGGATCGCCGTTATCACGTCTACAGATGTCGCAATTGGCACCGCGCCGTGAAAAAGATGCGCTAGCAAAGGGAAAACGGAGGTCTCATGGCTCAGGTCACCATCGTCTATTGGCGCGATATTCCAGCGCAAGTCATCGTCGGTCGTGGCCGAAAGGCCGCCAAGCTTCCGTTGCCCGAACGGTTCGAGCAAGCGATCGACCGGGCAGCGATGGGCGCCGGCCTTGCCGGAACCGACGACTACCTGGCCGAATGGCGACGTGCCGAGCCTTTCGAGGTGGAAGGAGAGGACATGAGCGTGGCCGAGGCAACCGCAGCCCAACTCGACAACGAATACGACACGGATCGGCTGAAAACGCTGATCTCCAACGGGGGACGCGCGTGACGCGCACCAAGAGAGGACAAACATGACCCGCACCATTCTGGAAAGCGCGACGAAAACCGTCACCATCGGCTTTGACGAGCCGTTCTGCGTTATCGGTGAACGCATCAACCCGACAGGCCGCAAGAAGCTCGCGGCCGAGCTGGAAGCCGGCGATTTTTCGACCGTGGAACGCGACGCGGTGGCACAGGTCGCGGCGGGGGCAAACGTGCTCGACGTAAACGCGGGCGTGGTTTTCAACTCGAACCCCAACCCCAACGAGACCGAACCACCCCTCATGCGTAAAACGCTGGAACTGGTTCAGGGCCTGGTCGACGTGCCGCTCTGCATTGACAGCTCGGTTCCGGGCGCGCTGGAAGCCGGTCTCGAAGTGACCAAGGGCCGTCCGCTCGTGAACTCCGTGACGGGCGAAGAAGAGCGTCTCGAACTGGTCCTGCCGCTGATCAAGAAATACAACGTCCCGGTCGTCGCGATCTCCAACGATGATACCGGGATTTCCGAAGACCCGGACGTGCGTTTCGCCGTTGCGAAAAAGATCGTGGAGCGCGCCGCTGACTTCGGCATCCCGCCCCATGACATCGTCGTCGACCCTCTGGTCATGCCGATCGGGGCCATGGCGACCGCTGGCAAACAGGTTTTCACCCTCGTGCGCCGTTTGCGCGACGAGCTTGGCGTGAACACGACCTGCGGGGCCTCGAACATTTCCTTCGGGCTGCCCAACCGTCACGGCATCAACAACGCCTTCCTGCCGATGGCTGCCGCCGCTGGGATGACCTCGGCGATCATGAACCCCCTCGCCCTGCCCGTTCCGCAGGCCAAGATCGCCGAAAAGCGCGCTCAGGTCGAAGCGGCCGGCGTGATCCTTCCGCCCGACATGGACGACGAAACCTTCGTCACGCTGTTTGGCCTGGGCTCCACCAGCTACAAGGCGGGCAAGGAAATGGAAGCGATCCGGGCGGCCAACATGCTGCTGGACAACGACCCGCACGGTGCTTCCTGGATCGCGTTCAATTCGGAAGCCGGCATGAGCGGTGAAGAAGGACGTGGAGGTCGTCGCGGTGGCCGCCGTCGTCGCGGCTGAGACGTGGCCGACATCTAGCAACATCAAAGGCCGCTCACACCGAGCGGCCTTTTTTTTACGCGACCGGGACTGCGTTCAGCCGAAACCGCCGCTTGCTTCCCCCGGCGCGGTTCTTATGAGCCGTGAGGTTTCAACCGCAGCCTGGCGGTGTTTCATCGCCTCGCGATAGACCGGGTCCTTGATCATGTCGACGAAGGCCTCTGCGGACGGGTACTCCGCAATGAAGCACAGGTCCCATGTCTCATCGGACGGGCCAATCAACATATGCTCCATCTTGCCAGACCAAACAATCCGTCCACCCAACCTCTGGAACACCGGCGCACTCTCTTTCGAATAGGCTCGATAAGCCTCCATCCCCGTGGCCTCGCGCCCGTCCTCATATGCCGCACGGTCGCGCAGCTTTACGAGGTTGAGCATATGGATCGATCCGTCTCGTGGCACATCGCGAAACCCGCGAAAACTGTCGCCGTCAAATCCTGTGTAGGTCATTGGGTCTCCTCCTTGCCCCAAGCCTAACACCCGATACGAAAAAGGCCGCCCCAAGGGGCGGCCTAATACGCAACGTCATGGGTGACGCTTACTCTTCGTCGAGCTCGTCGACGGCTTTCTGAAGCTCGTCTTTCGAGACCTCTTTTTCGGCCACGTCGGCCTGTTCGGCGATGTGATCGACAACCTTGTCTTCAAACAGCGGCGCCTGGATCTGCTGGCGCATCTGCGGGTTCTGCTGAACGAAATCGAAGAACGCGCGCTCCTGACCCGGATACTGGCGCGCCTGGTTCATAACCGCCTGCGTGAACTCGGCATCGGTCACTTCGACCTCGGCTTGCTGACCGATCTCGGCGAGCACGAGACCCAGGCGCACGCGACGCTCGGCCAACTTCTTGGCCTCGTCCGTCACTTCGATTTCCGGGTGATCGTGGCCTTCCACGTCCGGGTTCTCTTCGTGCCACAGCTGGTGCGCGATCTGCTGAGCTTCGGCATCGACCAGCGACGGCGGCAGTTCGAAGCTCACCTTGCCGTCCAGTTCGTCGAGCAGGCCGCGCTTCATCACCGCGCGCGCCGCACCGGCGTATTCGGCTTCGAGACGCTCGGTCACCTGGGACTTGAGGGCTGCGAGGTCTTCGGCACCGTATTTCTGGGCCAGATCGTCGTTGATCTCGGCGGCCGCCGGAGCTTTCACCTCTTTGATGGTGCAGGAGAAGACCGCGTCTTTGCCGGCAAGGTTTTCCGCGCCGTATTCTTCGGGGAAAGTCACGGTCACGTCTTTCTCGTCACCGGCTTTCACACCCACGAGTTGCTCTTCGAAGCCCGGGATAAACTGACCGGAGCCCAGCACCAGCGGGAAATCTTCCGCTGCGCCGCCGTCGAAGGCTTCGCCGTCAACTTTGCCAAGGAAGTCGAGGACCACCTGGTCGTCGTTCTCGGCAGCGCCGTCCTTGGTCTCGTAGTTCTGGGCGTTCTCGGCGAGCGACTTGAGCGCATCGTCAATCTCTTCGCCGGTGGCCTTCACGACCAGTCGCTCCAGCTTGAGGCCGGAAAGGTCGACCTCCGGGATCTCAGGCAGTTTTTCGTAAGACATCTCGACTTCGACGTCGTCGCCGGCTTTCCAGTCCTCATTGGTCATCTTGACCTCGGGCTGCATCGCCGGGCGATCGCCGGTATCCTCGAAATGGGCGTTCATCGCACCGTCGACGGCTTCCTGCATGGCTTCGCCCATGAGACGCTCGCCAAACTGCTTTTTCAGCAGCGCCATCGGCACTTTGCCTTTGCGGAAACCCTTCATTTCGATTTCCGGGCGGGCTTCTTCCAGCTTCTCGTTGACCTTCGCGTCCAGATCGGCGGCAGGCACCACGATCTTGTAGCCGCGCTTCAGGCCTTCGTTTTGGGTCTCGGTGACGCTCATGTTCGTTCCTTACATGTATGTCGGGGGCGCGGATCGCACCCGGCAGAAAATTTCACGTCCTTCTATGGGCGCGCGATGTGTTGTGCAAGCGGGTTGGCGTGGTTTTTTGGCCGCTGACATGGCCTTCCGGTGGATCGCTGTTCGCCCCGCCACGCGGCTTGGTGTGTTTTGCGATGCAAAACAACCCATTGGTGCGGGTGAAGGGACTCGAACCCCCACGCCTCGCGGCGCCAGAACCTAAATTCAGCGAATATCCCGACGCTTCAAAGCGGTAGCGAAATCGTTTCGCAGGACAAAGCGAAAACAGATCGTGAATCCGCGAAACAGGACTTTGCGAGCATCACAAACGAAAACCCCGGCGCGACGGCAATCGCAACCGGGGCTAAAGACGTTGTGGAAGGCGTCTGTTCGTTACCCGAGTATACCGCACTTTTCCCGATCTTGGCAATGCATTGGGGGGCGCTGGTATGAGCAAGAAACCCTCGTTCTCCGCGCTCATGCACCGGCCCCACCTCAAGGTGGTGCGGATGCTGGGCTATGTCCTGACCCTTGGGACGCAGGATGCATGGTGGGGTCTGGTCCCCGTGCTCATGGCCCGTCTGACTGTTAAGGAGCGGGCGGCGCTGGCCTTCATGTCGCTCAAGGCTCTGGACCGTGATGATGCTACGATGACGGCTGAGGCGGCGCTTTGTGCGGGCGCTGGACAACCCCAAGCACCGCTCTTTGGCTTCATGGATCAGGCGGCGTTCTGGGCCGATATGGCTGACCCCGAGGAACTGGAAGCCTATTGCCTTGCCAGCTTCAACGCCATGCCGCGCGGTCGGCAGGCGGCTTTCCTTGACCATGTGCAGGGGAGGCAAGCGGCGTGATGGCGCGTGATTTTTCTGACATGGCGATGCAGTTTGAGGCGCACCGGGCCGAGTTTCCCCGAGATCAGGGGGACCGTCTGCCCACGGAATTTGTTTGGCGTGATCCGTCCAGCATTTCCCCGCGCCCGTGGGTCTATGGGCGTCACCTGATCCGCAAACAAGTATCGGTGACGGTTGCCCCCGGCGGCGTCGGCAAATCGTCTCTGACCATCTGTGAGGCGCTGGCGATGGCATCCGGGCGGGAACTGCTGGGGGATTGGACCGCGAAGGGCCTCAAGGTCTGGCTCTACAACTTGGAAGACCCGCGCGACGAAATGGACCGGCGCATCATCGCGGCGATGCAGCACCACGATGTCAGCCCCGAGGAAATCGCGGGGCGGCTCTATGTGGACACGGGCCGGGAACGTGCCCTGAGTACGGCTATCCAAACCCGTGAAGGCGTCCAGATCATCAAGCCGGAACTGGACGCGCTGGCCGATGAGATCGAGGCGCGGGAAATCGACGTGCTGGTGATCGACCCTTTCGTGTCATCTCATCAAGCGTCCGAGAACGACAACGGCGCTATCGACCTTGTGGCAAAGGAATGGGCGCGTTTGGCGGATCGGTGCAACTGCGCAATCGAACTGGTCCACCACACCCGCAAGACCAATGGCGAAGAAGCTACAACCGAAAGTGGGCGCGGCGCATCTGCCTTGTTGGCGGCGGCCAGATCGGGCCGGGTGCTCAACAAGATGAGCGATCAAATGAAAGAGGAAGCTGGGGTCCAGCATGACCCCGCTACTTACTTTGCGATTACGCGTGACAAGGCGAACCTTGCCCCCGTGGGGGAGCGTCAATGGCGGCGCATGGCGTCGGTGGAATTGGCGAACGGCGATAGCGTAGGCGTGGCCGAGGTCTGGGAATGGCCTGATACTTTCGACGGCGTGTCGGTCGATGATCTGCTGTCAGTGCAACGCACTCTGGACGGCAAGGACACGCTGTCTTGTCGCTACTCTGATCAGGCGGGCGACGATTGGGCGGGCGTGACCGTGGCCGAGACGCTGGGGCTGGACGCCACGGCGGACCGCAAACGCATCAAGAGAATGATCGAGATATGGCTGAAATCCGGGGCTTTGAAAAAGGTCAAGATACCGGACGGAAAGCGCATGGAACGTCCCTGTTTGGAGGTAGGCGAATGGGCAAATCAATGAGTGCCACACCCACCCCTGAAAGCATGGTGTGGCAAGGTGGGGCAAACACCCTTGAAAACAGGTGCCACACCACCCCGCCCCTAAAGGGGGGGCGGGGGTGGTGGGGCGTGCATCACCTGTTTGGCGTGGGGTGGGGCAACGATCTGGTCCCAATGCCCCCGTTTCTATGCCGTGGGGGGGCCGCGGGGCGGGGTTGTGCGTTCGCGCTGTGTGAAAGCAAGAGCCACGCTTTCGTCGTGGTCCAGCCGGTCACCGAAAAGCATATCTTATTCATATTCAACGCAAATCTTAAGCAATTGATCAACCATTTCCGCGACCGCTGCAGTGGCTATGCGGTTCTGCTCAACAAGTGCTTCGTAACTCTCTATCGCCGTTTCTGGAACGCCACCTTTCTGGCGATACAATCTGGATTGGATACCTTCGAAAGACTGCTGGCGAATGTTCATACCGTCCAGCCAAGCCAAACACCCCTTCTTGGAGCCGAAATTCTCGTCAAAACCCAACGAGGGCGTGGCGAAAACGGCAAGAAAAGCTGCGAAAAAAGAGGCTCTGATCATTCAACTTCCCCTCTGGGTTTAGAGGAGGACCTTGCATGAAGGCATCCACCAAAGCAATCTGCTTCCTCGAAAGCCTGAGCATCCCCGAGGGGCCGAAAGCAGGTCAGGCGGTGAAGCTGGCCCCATTTCAAAAACAATTCGTCAAGGGTGCTTTGGCGGACGGGATCAACGTGGCGTGTCTGAGCATCGGACGCGGCAACGCGAAAACCGCCCTGTCAGCGGGCATCGCTCTAGGCGCGGTCAAGGGGGAATGGGATCGTCAGCCCCGGCGGGAAATCCTCATTGCGGCCCGAACGCGGGATCAGGCGCGCATCGCTTTTGACTTCGTGGTGGGCTTTATCCGGTCGCTTCCCGAAGATGAGCAAGCGGCCTTCACGATCCGGCGAAGCCCCCGGCTTGAAATCGAATATGACGGCGACGGCGGCGGGCACTTCGTCCGGGCGATTGCGGCAGACGGCAAGACGGCTTTGGGATCGGCCCCCACGTTGGTCTTGATGGACGAGCGGGGCCATTGGCAGGCGGATCAGGGGGACGCTCTGGAACACGCCCTGTTGTCCGGTTTGGGAAAACGTGGCGGGCGGGCGTTGATTATCAGCACAAGTGCGGCGGATGACGCGCACCCGTTTTCGATCTGGTTGGATGAAGAACAAGAGGGCGTCTATCGCCAAGAGCACCGGCCCGCCCCCGGCCTTCCTGCGGACGATCTGGAAAGCCTCAAGCTGGCCAACCCCGGCGCGGCCTATGGCATCGGCTCAAGTCTGGACTGGCTGCAAGGTCAGGCGCGGCGGGCGATTGCGCGGGGCGGATCAACCCTCACAAGTTTCCGGCTCTACAACCGGAATGAGCGTGTCAGCGGCGAAAACCGCGACGTGCTTCTGACAGTCGATGAATGGCTGTCATGTGAGGCGGCGGACTTGCCACCCCGGCAAGGTCAGGTGGTCATCGGGATTGACCTTGGCGGCTCTGCCAGCATGACGGCGGCGGCGTTCTACTGGCCCGAGACGGGGCGGCTTGAGGCTCTGGGCACCTTTCCGTCAAAGCCTTCCTTGCTGGACCGTGGCCAGAATGACGGCGTATCCGGGCGCTATGTGGAAATGCAGGATCGGGGCGAGTTGTCCACCCTTGGCGATCAGACGGTGCCAGTCGCACCTTGGCTGGTCGAGGTCATGGCGCATGTGGACGGCGAGGCAGTCGCGGCGATCACGGCGGACCGATACAAGCAAGCCGAACTTGGCGAGGCGATAGACCGCGCGGGCATCCGGTGTCCGATTGTCTGGAGAGGTCAAGGATTTAGAGACGGGGGAGAGGATTGCGAGCGGTTCCGGCGCGCGGCCTATGACGGCAAGGTGCAAACTGCCCCGTCGCTGCTGCTGCGGTCAGCTTTCGCGGATGCGGTCACGCTGCGCGACCCGGCGAACAATCTGAAACTGGCAAAGGCACGGTCCACGGGCCGGATCGACGCGGCGGCGGCAACCGTTCTGGCGGTCGCTGAGGGTGCCCGGATGATGGGGCGTCCCGCTCACAAGGGGGGGCGCATCGCATGGGGCTGAAAGAACTAAGACGGCATTCCCGCAAGGTCACGCGCGGCCCACGGTGGAAGGCTCTGCGAATGCAGGCGCTGGACCGCGACGATTGGCAATGCGTCCAATGCGGCGAACGGCGGCGGCTTGAGATCGACCATATCGAGGCGGTCAGGAAGCGGCCCGACTTGGCCTATGCGCTGTCAAATCTGCAAACGCTCTGCGGGCGTTGTCATGCCCGCAAGACCCGAATCGAGATCGGCTTAGGCCGTCCCGACCCCAAGCGCGAGGCTTGGAAATCCCTGCTGCGAGATATGCAGCGCAACCCCAACAAACGCGAGGTATGAGCATGTTGGATTCTGTGAAAATCGCACGGCGGCAAAGCGAAATCCGCCAGACACTTTCGGAGCTGGTCGGCAAGGAAAAGCCGTCCGAAGATGAAACCCGCCAGATGGATGAAATGGACCGCGAATACCGGTCCAATGAAACCCGCTATCGTGCGGCTCTGGTGGCCGAGGATGAAGAACGCCGCGAAGCCGGGGCCGATCTGGAAACCCGATCTGATCGGGAATGGGCCGAGGTCATGGCGGGCTTTGAAATGCGCCAAGTGGCCCTTGCTCTGGACGAGGGACGCGCCCTTGAAGGGCAAACGGGCGAGATCGTCACCGAACTGCGGTCGCGCGGTGGCTATCGCGGCGTTCCTATCCCGTGGGAAGCCTTGGAAATCCGCGCCGGTGAAACCGTGGCCAGCGGTGCCCCCAACCCGATCCGCACCGCGCCGATCATTGAACGGCTTTTCGCTGGATCGGTCGCGGCCCGCATGGGTGGCCAGATGGTCAACGTGGGTGTGGGCGAGATCGAATATCCCGTTACCACGTCCAGCGTGACGGCGGGGTGGGCAACATCGGAAACCGGCAATGTGACCGGCCCGAGTGCCTACACGACCGTTGATCGACCCTTGAAGCCGGATCACAATTTGGGCGTCCAAATGCGCATCACGCGCAAGACGCTCAAGCAATCCGGCACCGGGCTTGAGCAAGCGGTGCGGCGCGACATGAACGGCGCTATCGAGGAAGCCCTTGACCGCGCCGTGTTCCTTGGCAGCGGATCGGCGGGTGAACCGACCGGGATTTTCGCGGGTGCGTCGGGCTGGGGCATCAACGAGGAAGCCGTGACTGCGGCCCCGACTTGGGGGGCGTTCCGGTCCGAGGTTGTCAGCTTCATCACTGGCAACGCAGCAACTGGGCCTGGCGATGTGCGGGCGCTGATCCGTCCCGAGGTCTGGGACACGATGGACGCTGACATCTGGGACACGGGCAGCGGGATCACGGAGTGGGATCGTCTGACGGGTGCCTTGGGCAATGTCACGATGAGCCATAACGCCCTCGCCGATCCGACCGGCGATCCGGCAGCGACAAGCGCGATCCTGACGACCACGGCGGGCGGTGTAGCGCCGTTCTTCGTCGGGACTTGGGGCGCAATCGACCTGATCCGCGATCCGTATTCGGACGCGCAGTCGGGCGGGTTGCGGCTCACGGCGCTGGCCACGATGGACGTGACCATTTCCCGCGCGGTGCAAACCCGCGTTCTGACGGGCATTCAATAATGCTCTGGGGCGGGCATGAAGGCGGCCTAGAGCTGCGCAAGCGGGCGTCGGGCGCATTGGCGCTTCATGGCCGCTTCCCCTATGGCAAGCGCGCGGTCCTGTCCGATGGTGGCAGGACCGGGCGTCCCCGAAAAGAGGCTTTCGCCCCACAGGCGTTTGCCTATCGGGTGGAGCGTCCCGAGGAGGATATTCACCTGTTGATCGGGCATAGCTATGACCGGCCCCTTGCATCGCGCGGGGCCGGGACGCTGGACCTGACCGATAGCGATGACGCGCTGACTTTTGCGGCAACGCTCACGGCAGAAATGCAAGAGGTCAGCTATGTGCGGGACTTCCTTGCAGCGATGCGCGCGGGGTTGATCGTCGGGATCAGCCCCGGCTTTCGCATTCCCCCGGAACGGGCGGTGCCGAACGCGGAAAAAGTCGAGGAAGAAAACCCTGCTGAGGGCACGGCACTGATCCGCACGATATTTGCGGCCTTGCTCTATGAACTGAGCGTGGTCACGCGACCCGCTTACGACGAAACCCAGATCGAGGAACGCAACTGGCAACCGGATCGTCTGATCCTGCCCGTCAGCGTTCATCCGTCTGCCCGGTGGAGGGCCTAACATGGCGGTGACATTGAAAGAGGTCGAGGCAATCCCGGCAAGTTATCCAGCGGCCCCGGCTGGTCTGAGCACGGCGGCGGCAGCACTGGACGCGGATGCGCTCTGGCAACGGCTTGAGGCTTATTGCCGGGTGCGCTGGACGGCGCGGGAACTGGTCTGGACGGTCGAGGGGGAAGGCGCATGGGAAGCCCCTTTGCAGCCGTCCACCCTGAACTCGGTCGAGGTCTGGGAAGGCGGCGCATGGGTGGAGTGCACCCCGGCGGCGTCCCCCTGGGGTGGCTATGATCTGCCCGGTGATGGCCCCTATCGGATCACGGCGGACGTGGGCGGCGGTGACGTGCCTGCCGCTGTCTCCGAGGCATTCCGGCGGCTTGCCGAATATCTGGCGGATGAACCGGATCGGGCGGGCGTGTCCAGTTACATGGTCGGCATGGGTGGCGCGATCGAGGAAAGCTATCAGCGCAACCCGGCTTGGGTGGCGCGCGCAATGGAACTGAGCGGCGCGGCGGACCTGCTGCGACCATATAAAAGGAGGGCCTAAATATGTGGCCATTCAAGCGAAAGACGGCTGAGGAAACCCGATCCAGCGGATCGGGCTTCACGGCTGAAATCATGGCGGCGCGCGAAAGCTATATCAGTGGGCGGCGCGGCATTGCCGAACTGACGGCAACGGCACAAGGCGCGGTGACGCTCTGGGAAGGCGGTCTAGGGCTTGCCGATGTATCGGGCACCGACCTACTGGACCGGCGTTCCTTGGCACTCTGCGCGCGGTCTCTGGCCTTGCGGGGCGAGGCTCTTTTCCTGATCCGTGACGCGGGGCTTGTCCCGTGCTCTGACTGGGATCTGAAAACCCGCGATGGACGCCCCACGGCTTACCGCGTGTCTGTCTCTGAGGCGGGTGGCGGGCGGACCTTCACGGCATTGGCCGCTGAGGTGCTGCACTTTCGGATCGGCTGCGATGTGGCCGCGCCCTACTATGGGACGGCACCGCTCAAGCGGGCGCAACTGACGGCTGGGCTGTTGAATGCGGTCGAGACGGCGCTTGCCGAGGTATTCGAGACGGCACCGCTGGCCAGTCAGATCGTGCCATTCCCCGAGGCACCGCAAACCGATCTGGAAGCGATGGCGCGCGGGTTCCGAGGCAATCGGGGCAAGGTGCTGATCCGCGAATCCGTCAACGTGGCGGCGGCGGGCGGACCGGCCCCGATGCAGGACTGGAAACCGCATGATCTGTCCCCGGACCTGTCGAAAGCCATGACGCGCGAGACGCTGGCGGCGGCGCGGGATGCGATCAACATGGCCTTTGGCGTCCTGCCCGGTCTGACCGCGCCCGCCACAACCGGCCCGATGGTCAGGGAAGCGCAACGGCATCTGGCGCAATGGGTGTTGCAACCTATCGCCACGGGCATTGCCGAGGAAGCGGCGGACAAGCTGGGATCGGCGGTCACGCTGGACGTGATGCGGCCCCTGCAAGCCTTCGATGCAGGCGGACGGGCGCGGGCGCTTGGCGCGGTGGTGCAAACCTTGGCGCTGGCCAAAGAGGCAGGCGTTGATCCGTCTGAGGCGCTGCGGCTGGTCGATTGGGAGGGCACCCCATGAGCAACCCCGAGGCAAAAGAGCGGCGCGCAAGGCGGCTTCTGACCCGCCACGGCGAGGCGGCGCAAATCGCGCGGACGGTCACAACGGGCGGTGGCCCATCCGATCCGACCGGCGGCACCACGACCACGACCCGCTATGACGTGCAAGTGGTGCTGGCCAAGATCGACGCGGACCGGATCGACGGGACAAACATTCAAACGACCGATGTGCGGGTGCTCTGCACAACGGCGGATGTGGAATTGACCGTTGATGACAAGATCGAGTGCAGCGCGGGCGATCTGACGATTATCGACCTGGGCCGACATGCCCCGGACGGCACCACGGCTTTCTATGACATGGTTGCAAGGCGGTGACGGGATGAAAGTTGACGAGATAGTCACTGTCCTTTTTCTGCCGCCAGAATTTTTCCTGCAATGCTTGGCCCGATACCTTTGACCTTTGTGAGGTCCTCAACTGATGCTTGAAGAACCTGCTCTTTTGAAAAGAAGCCAGCATGATAAAGTCGAGTTGCGGTGGTGGCTCCACAACCTGAAAGTGACGTCAGTTCTGATACGACAAAGGCTTGAGCAAGATCGCCGCCTAGCTTGGAATTGATACTTGGATACTCTTCTCCAAGCGCGCTCAACCTAGCCAGAACAGTTTCGCGTTCATCGTCCGCCTCAACTATCGTTCGATATTGAATGAGGAATGGCAGAAAGTCGCCGCCATCGCTTGGAATCTGACCTATCTGACTAGCGCGCGGTCCCGGTGGCAGTTCGTCTAAGTCAAAACCAAGATCACGCCACCCCTTCGTTTTAGGCACCCAAATCCCATATTGCTGCGGGACATTGGTTTGATCTTTGGCAATTTCTCCGTCCCGCAATAGCCATTCTAAGGGGGTGGTCAGGGACATCGTTACATGCAATCGCCAGCCGTCCAGTATATCGGCGTTGTTCGCATATAGTTCGTCCATAGATTGGTGACGGTGAGAGGATGCTGGACTTTCCGAATGGCTTTCGGTCGGATCGGTTGTGCGCTTGCGTCCCGTAAACCGGTCTAACCATCCCATATCCGTCTCCGTCTCATTGCCTCATGTACTGTCAGGCAAGTGATTGGTTTTTTCAAGGCGAACTGCGAGTGAGAAGGGTAGTGGCTCTGCGAGGATGCGTTGCGTATCGGAGGGGATCAATCCCTTAAGGATGCCCAACATTCTTATTGACTAGGAATGTCGGGCGTTCTAAAGTGCAGGCATGATCGATGAAACCTTTTCCCGAGATGAAGTGGCTGCGTGGGCTGGTCTGACCCGCCCGCAACTGAATCACTTTCACAAGATCGGCTTGTGCGTCTCGGACGTGGGCGACGTTCGTAAGCGCATTTCCCGGCAAGAGGCAATCTTGACCGCTGGCGTTGCAGCATTTGTGCGCCTTGGCGTCCAGCCTCAGAACCTTGTTGCCCCGTTCAATTGGCTACGTGAGCAACTTGCGACTGATGATGGCGTAATTCGGGATTGGAAGGTTGCCGTTAACGGTCTTCCTAAAGACGCCTTTGCCTTCGCGACCGCTGATCCTGTCCAGCAGGCGGAACTCTGGGATACCGCACTAAAGGATTTTTGGTTCTCAGTTTATGCCGACGAAAGCGAGTGGAAAACACAAGTTGGCCGGTCGCCCACATTCATCGAAGGTAAAGAAGGTTTCGTATCAATAAACATACGAACCGTCCTTGCAAATCGCGGTGTTCTCGGGGGCGACGATGGCTAACCGCCCTGCCCCGTTCCTTGCCAGTGAAAAGACGGCTGCGGCGCTTCTGGACATGAAGCCCGCTGAATTCCGTTCGCTGGTGCAGGCCGGGGCACTCCCCCCGCCCGAGAACTTTCACGGGTTCCAGCGGTGGCGGGTGAAGGAACTGGAAGCCATTGCCAGCGGTGATCCTCTGGACGGGGAGTTTGAGGCATGAAGAAACCGGACCTGCCCTATCTCGAATTCAAAACCGTCAAGGGGCGGCAATACATCTATTTCCGTCTCGACCGGGGCGGCAAGGTCACGCGGGTGAGACTGCCGAGCAACCCCGACTCCGAGGAATTCGCGCGCGAGTACTGGGCAATCCGCTCCGGGCGTTCCAAGCGAACTTGCAAGACCACATGGAATAACCTGATCGTCGCCTATTACCAGTCCCCGGCGTTCCGCAACAAGGCCAAGGGGACGCAACAGAACTATCGCCGTCACTGCGAGGCGATCCGCGAAAAGAACGGCGACAAGGATATGACGCGGTTCCGCCGCAAGGATGCGCTCAAAGTCCAGCGGGCGCTGCAAGAGAACTGGTCAAAGGCAAATGAGCGTTTGGCTGTCCTGTCCATCCTCTGCAAATTCGCCGTCGATGAAGAATGGATCGAACGGAACCCGGTGGTCGATATTCCCAAGCTGACCGGCGGTGAATACGAGCCTTGGCCCGATGACAAGCTGGCTGCTTATGAACGCTATTGTGATCGGCACAATCTCACCACGGCGCGCACGATTTACGAACTCTGCGTCGGGACCGGCCAGCGGATAGGCGATTGTGTCGGCATGGAATGGGCCGACTTTGATGGCGAGTATATGAACGTGGTGCAGGAAAAGACCGGCACAAAGATGGAAATCTACTGCCCGTCTCGCCTGCAAGACTACCTCGCTCGCCTGCCCAAGACGGGGCGGCATATCCTCGCAAAGAACCTGACCGAGCATATCGCCAAGCGGGCCGCTCAGAAGGCCGTGGAGGAGGTTCGCAGGGCCTTGGGGATCATGGATGGCCCCGAGCGGCTGGTGCCGCATGGCTGGCGCTACACGGCGGCGGTGCAGCTATCCGATGCGGGATGCAGCGACGATGAGGTGCAGGCCGTCACCGGGCACAAGACAATGGAGATGGTGCGCAAGTATCGCGCCAAGCGCGATCAACGGGCCGCTTCAAAACGCGCTCAGGAAAAAAGGAGTCGGTGAGAACGGAACAGGACCAGAACAGGAACCTGCGAAACAAACTGCGAAACCCAAGGTTAAGCAATAGGAGGCTAGAGCGACAAAATGCAAGAAAACACTGTAAAATCAACTTGGTGCGGGTGGAGGGACTCGAACCCCCACGCCTTGCGGCGCCAGAACCTAAATCTGGTGCGTCTACCAGTTCCGCCACACCCGCACTGGGCGCGATGTAGCAAGCCCGAAACGGATTTGCGAGAGGTTTTCGTGCCTCACTTCGCCACTTTTTAGACAAAATCCTTGCCGGTTAACCCCATGTTTGGTTACCGTGGTTGAAAAATAACAGGCAAAAATTGAGCAGGTAACACCATGACCCAGATCATGACTCGGGTCGCGTCCGGCACGTCCGTTCGCGTCACGATCCCTCTATGTCGTTCGGGCATCGCCCTCGGCACCCCCGTAATGACGACAGACGGCTCGCTTCCGGTCGAATACCTCACCGAAGGCGACCGGATCATCACCTTCGATGCTGGTGCAGTGACGCTCGACCGCGTGTCGGTTTTGACCGTTCCGATGCAGGATCTGGTGCGCATCCGACCTTCGGTTCTGAACGAAAAGGGGTTTGGACGAGACGTGCTGATGTCAGCCCGTCAGCGTATGTTGATCCGTGGCTGGCGCGCGAAAGTGTTGTTCGGGAAACAGGCCGCGCTCGTCGAGGCGCGCAAGTTTGCGGATGGCGACTACATCGAGCAACTCAAGGGTCGGGCGCCAATGCGACTTTTCCAACTCCACTTCAAAGACAACCAGCACCTCGTCCAGATCGGACAGGGCTTGATGGTGACCTCTGCGAAGACGGCGAAATCGAAAAAGAAATCATCGGCTTGACCCGCCGACTTCATGCGGGGCAAGAGCGCCCCGCATGACGACCTAAAGCGGCAGTTGCGTGGTGAACTTGATCTCTTCCATCGACAGGAGCGCGGTCACGTTGAAGATTTTCACCTCGGAAATGAGCGCCTGGTAGAAGATGTCATAGGCGCGCGCGTTGGAAACCCGCACCTTCAGGATGTAATCGATTTCACCGGCAAGCCGGTGCGCTTCCAGAACCTCCGGCCGCGCCCGCAAGGTGGCGAGAAATTTGTCCTGCCAATCCGCCTCATGTTCTGACGTGCGGATCAGCACGAAAAAACAAGCTTCCAACCCCAGCTTCTCCGCGTCGACGATCACGGTCTGCGCCCCGATCACGCCGGCCTCGCGCATCTTGCGAATCCGGTTCCAGACCGGGGTCTTCGACGACCCCACTTTCTTGGCGATCAGGTCGAGCGATTGGCTCGCATCCTCCTGTAACTCGCCGAGAATTTTCCGGTCTATGTCATCAAGCTGTGACGCCATTCCACTATCCACCTCAAATCGAGACAAAACATCTGCAACCGGCAGTCGCAAAGAACAGTTTTCCTTATCTGCGCTGACCCACTGCCCTCAAGCGGGACATTGTCCTATATCTAGACCCAACACAAGCTTCATGCGAAAGGCAAAAAACATGGCCAAACGCTTCCAGCCGGGAATTGTCAGCGCGAACGATCTTCTGTCGGGCGCTGTGATCTACCTCGCCGCCGATGGGACCTGGGTCTCGTCGATGGCGAAAGCTGAATTCATAACGGACGAGGCACGCGCCGAAGAGCGCCTGACGCTCGCCGACGCGCAGCCCGAGATCGCCGTGGGTCCGCATATCGCGCCGGCCGACAACACCGACGCCGGTCCGGTGCCGAACCACTTCCGCGAAACCTTCCGCGCTCAGGGCCCGTCAGCGCCCGCACGCAAATCCTGGGGGGAAAGCCATGCTTGATGCCAGCCAGAACCCAACCCGCGCCTACCTCGACCGCCGCGTCGCGGAATTTCGGTCGCAGGTGCAGCGTCGTATCGACGGGTCGCTCACCGAAGAAGAGTTCCGTCCGCTTCGGTTGATGAACGGCCTTTACCTTCAGCTTCATGCCTACATGCTGCGCGTGGCGATCCCCTATGGCACGTTGAACGCGGACCAGATGGACGTGCTCGCCGAGGTGTCCGAGCGTTGGGATCGCGGCTATGGCCACTTCACCACGCGCCAGAACATCCAGTACAACTGGCCGAAGCTGCCGGATGTGCCGGATATGCTCGACCGCATGGCCGACGTGAACCTGCACGCGATCCAGACCTCGGGGAACACCATCCGCAACGTGACCGCCGACCCACTCGCGGGGGCGCACGCCGATGAGCTGATGGACCCCCGTCCGGTCGCGGAACTGATCCGCATCTGGTCCACCGACCACCCGGAATACCAGTTCCTTGGCCGCAAATTCAAGATCGCCGTCACCGGTTCGCCCGATGATCGCGCGGTCACGAAAGCCCATGACCTTGCGGTCCGGATCGTCGAACAGAATGGCGAGATCGGCTATCAGATCCTGGTTGGCGGCGGACTTGGACGCACGCCGGTGGTGGGCCGCGTGATCCGGGATTTCCTCCCGCAGGCGGACCTCCTGCCCTATCTCGAAGCCGTCCTGAGCGTCTATAACCTCGCCGGTCGCCGCGACAACAAGTACAAGGCGCGGATCAAGATCACCGTGAACGAGATGGGACTGGAAGAGTTCTCGACCCGCGTTGACGAAGCTTTCGCCCGTGTCCGCCCGCAGTTCTCCGGTGCAGACCAGGAACTCTTGGCGGAGCTTCAGGATAGCTTCGCGGCGCCAACACTTCCGGACCGCGCGCTTGGCAGCTTCGACGCGGACCGCGCCCGCGATGCGGGGTTCCGCAGCTGGAGTGACGTGAACCTGCGCCCCCACTTCACTGACAACTACGCGATTGCAATGATTTCGCTGAAGCCGCATGGCGGCGTGCCGGGTGATGCCACCGCGACGCAGATGCGCGTCGTCGCCGATCTCGCGCGCCTCTTTGGACACGACGACATCCGCGTCACACAAGAACAGAACCTCGTGCTTCCTCATGTTGCCAAGGCGGACCTTTACGAGGTCTACAAGGTGCTGAAAGCCAATGGCCTCGCCACTGCAAATGTCGGCCTTGCTTCGGACATAATCGCCTGCCCCGGTATGGACTACTGCGCGCTGGCGACAGCCCGCTCGATCCCGGTTGCCCAGGAAATCGCCGAACGCCTTGCCGACAACGAGGTCGAAGTCGGCGAAATGGCGATCAAGATCTCGGGTTGCATCAACGCTTGCGGGCACCATCACCTGGGCGACATCGGCATCCTGGGCCTCGACCGGGCTGGGGTCGAAAACTACCAGATCACGCTCGGCGGCGACGCCGGCCCGGATATGAAGATCGGCGAGAAAACCGGCCCCGGCTTCGCTTACGATGAAGTGCCGGACGCGGTCGAACGTTTGATCCATGCCTACCTGGACCTGCGCGCCGAAGGCGAACGGTTCCGCGACACCATCGCGCGTACAGGGGTCGAACCCTTCAAGACTGCGCTTTATGACGAAGAGGCGAACCGAAATGCCGCTTGAAGCTCTTGCATACCCCGACCGTCACGACGTCGCTCGCCAGATCAATGAACGGTTCGATCCGATGGACGCGCAAGGCGTCGTCGAAGCCGCACTGACCGAAAACGGCCATGTCGCACTGGTGTCGTCCTTTGGGACCGAGTCCATCGTTCTGCTCGACATGGTGAGCCGCGTGGACCAAGGCGCGCCGGTTCTGTTTCTCGAAACCGGGATGCTGTTTCCCGAGACCCTCGATTACCAGAAAGACGTGGCGCTGATCCTCGGCCTGACGAACGTGCAAGTCGTGCGGCCGGCACCGGAAGACCTTGCTGCCAAAGACCCGTTCAACCGCCTGCACCTCGGGAATACCGACGCCTGCTGTGACATCCGCAAGGTTTTGCCGCTGGAACGCGCGCTCACACCGTTCGACGGCTGGATCACGGGGCGCAAACGCGTCCACGGTGGACAGCGCGCGCAACTTGATCTTGCGGAAATCGAAGGCGATCGGCTCAAGTTCAATCCGCTCGCCCATTGGTCCGGGCAGGAGCTTCGCGATTACATGAAGTCGCAGGGCCTGCCGAACCATCCGCTGACCGCCAAAGGCTTTGCCTCGGTCGGCTGCGCGCCCTGCACTTCCCCCACCAAGGAAGGCGAGGACCCGCGCGCCGGTCGCTGGCGTGGCCAGGACAAGGAAGAATGCGGCATTCATTTCATCGACGGAAAGGCGGTGCGACTATGACCAGGATCGTAACGGACACAGGTTTCGCTTCGGACGATTGGAAGCATGGCTTCCTGTCGATCGAAGGCATCAATGCAGGTGGCGGCGCATGTGAAACCTCCGGCATAGATATTACGCCGGATACCGACGTGAACGCCTATCGCGCGTGTCTTTTGAAAGCACCGGTCATTCGCGTAAGTTTTGCCTCCTTCGCGGATGGGCGCGGGTTCACCATCGCCAAGTCCCTGCGCCTTATGGGCTACGAAGGTCGGCTGCGCGCGGGTGCCGGCCTGATCGCGGACCAATACGCCATGGCACGCCGGGCGGGTTTCGACGAGGTCGAGATCGACGACGCGCTGGCCGAGCGGCAGCCGGAGGACCAATGGCTCTTTCGCGCGGACTGGCGTGCCTATGACCATCAGTCGCGGTTGCGCGGGTAGACCCGCAGCCCAAATACACCTATGGAGACAGCGAGAGGGCGGGGTCATATGGCCCCGCAAAACCTATGAATGAAGTGACGACAGTGACCGAAACGCAGAAAATCAAACCCGTTCCCACCCTGCCCGACGCGCAGACCGTGACCGAGGTTAAGCACTACACCGACCGCCTGTTTTCCTTCCGCTGCACGCGCCCTGCGAGTCTGCGGTTCCGCTCCGGCGAGTTCGTGATGATTGGTCTGATGGGCGACAACGGCAAACCGCTTCTGCGCGCCTACTCCATCGCTTCGCCGTCCTGGGACGAAGAGCTGGAGTTCTATTCGATCAAGGTCCAGGACGGTCCGCTGACCTCGAAACTTCAGCACATTCAGCCGGGGGATGAGTTGATCCTGCGCCCCAAACCGGTCGGCACTCTGGTGCACGACGCGCTTCTGCCCGGCAAACGGATCTGGTTTTTTGCGACCGGCACCGGGTTTGCCCCCTTTGCCTCGCTTCTGCGCGACCCGCAAACCTACGAAGATTATGACGAAATCATCATTACCCACACCTGTCGGGAAGTCGGCGAGTTGACCTACGGTCACGATCTGATCGAAGCGCTTAAGACCGACGAACTGCTGCACGAGTTGATGGGCCCGGATTTCCACGAGAAGATCAAATATTACCCCACGACCACCCGTGAAGAGAGCCCGAAGATGGGTCGCATCACCGACCTCATGCGCTCCGGAGAAGCCTTCGAAGACCTGGGTGTTGAACCTCTCAATCCCGAAACGGATCGCGCCATGATCTGCGGCAACCTCGCCTTCAATCTCGAATTGAAGGAAATGTTGGAAGAATACGGCCTCGAAGAAGGTGCGAACTCCGATCCCAAGCATTACGTCGTGGAGAAGGCATTCCTCGACTGACGCTTACAAAGATCGAAACGAAAAACGCCGCGCGAGATGTTTCGCGCGGTGTTTCTTTTCGTCTGAAGCCCGTGGCTTACATGCCGAATGCAGATTGAATCTGTTCAATCACATCCGGGATCATGTCCGGGTTCTCCCCGGCCTGTTCCACGGCAGAAACCAGCGTGGTCTTCACGCCGTCATCGAGATCAGAGCCTTCGATATACTCGGTGATCGCTGTGGCGTCGAAGGTTTCAGGGTCCAGATACTGGGTGATCCCCATCGCGTCCGAGGCCGCAGCTTGCGCTGTGTCAGCGGCACCTTCGGCGGTCTCGGCGGCGTTCTCAGCGGCAGTGGCGGCTGCGTCCGCAGCGTCAGCGGCCCCTTCTGCGGCCGCATCGGTTGCTTCATCGGCCGCATCCTCTGCCGCCGTGGCGGCCTCTTCCGCCGCGCCTTCGACGGCGTCCGTCGCATCGCCGGCCGTGTCGGACACAGTATCCGCAGCGCCTTCGACCGCATCCGCCACGCTTTCGGCTGCGTCGGACACACCTTCAGCCGCATCGTTGGCCATACCTTCGACCTGTTCGCTCATCGCGTCCATGTCGCCATTATTCGTATACCAGAGGTACCCCCCGGCCGCCAAAATAACGACGACGATTACTCCAATAAGACCTTTGTTCATCTATCCTCTCCGGTGTCGTGTGGTCCTTAATGGCCCACTCACCGGAGACATGCGCCCGACAAGGTTAAACTTCAAGACCAATCACCAATTGCACGCAAACAAGCGGAATATCAGCTTGAAAGCCCTGAGGCTCGGCCTTACCTTGGCCACTCGAAACTCCAAGTAACAATCAAAGGATTTGGACCATAGCTCGCAGACCTCACAACGCGCCGCCAACGCGCGACACCGGCCCCCGTGTAAACGATCGCATTCGGAGCCCTGAAATACGCCTCATTGGGGCGGAAGGCGAAAACGTCGGCGTCGTCACGCCACAACGTGGTATGGAACTCGCCGCGCAGGCGGGCCTCGATCTTGTCGAGATCTCGCCCAACGCCACGCCGCCTGTCTGCAAGATCATGGATTTCGGCAAGTTCAAATACGAACAGCAAAAGCGCGAATCCGAGGCGCGGAAAAAGCAAAAGACCATCGAAGTCAAAGAGGTCAAGTTCCGGCCGAACACCGATATTCACGACTACGAAGTGAAAATGAAGAACGTGGTCAAATTCCTTGAAAAGGGTGACAAGGTGAAAGTGACCCTGCGGTTCCGTGGCCGTGAAATGGCGCATCAGAATCTCGGTCGCGAACTTCTGGAACGTGTCGCCGAAGACGTGAAAGAAATCGGCAAGGTTGAAAACATGCCGAAGATGGAAGGTCGTCAGATGATCATGATGATCGGCCCCATCACCAAGTAATCGGAACCGATTACAGGTTTTGAGAAGCCCCGCCGAACGGCGGGGCTTTGTCGTTCAGGCGTCGATCCCGGCGTAGCGGATCCCGGTCAGATCCGCGATATTCCGGTCGAACGTGGTTATGTCGAATTTACGGAACTGGTCGAGGGCATCGTGCCCGCAGGCCCGCGCAAGTGCCTTCATCATTTCTGTGCTGGCATCGAAGAACCTCGCCAAACGCTCACCCCCTTCATCCACATTCAGGCGTTTGCGGAGCTCGGGCTTTTGCGTGGCAACCCCGGTCGGGCAGTTATTCGTATGACACATCCGGGCGGCCACGCAGCCGACCGCCTGGATCGCGGAATTCCCAAGCGCGACCGCATCGGCCCCGAGCGCGAGCGCCTTGGCGAAATCCTCTGGCATTCGCAATCCGCCCGTGATGACCAAGGTCACCTCGCGCCCTGTCCTGCGGTCCAGATGTGCCCGCGCGCGTGCGAGTGCCGGTATCGTCGGGATCGAAATATTGTCGCGAAACAGCAAAGGTGCCGCCCCCGTGCCGCCGCCACGGCCATCCAGAATGATGTAGTCCGCGCCCGCGTCGAGCGCGAAGTCGATATCATCCTCGATATGGTTGGCAGAGATCTTGAACCCGATCGGGATGCCTCCCGTGCGATCGCGCACCTCGTCTGCGAACCGTGCGAAGTCAGTGGGCGTTTCGAGATTTGGGAAGGTCGCGGGCGAAATTGCCTCTTCACCTTCTTTCAGCCCCCGCACCTCCGCGATCTTGTCCGTGACCTTCGAGGCGGGGAGATGCCCGCCTATACCAGTCTTTGCCGCCTGCCCCCCTTTGAAATGGAAAGCCTGAACCTTCTCGGCCACGTCCCAGGACCATCCGAACCCGGCCGAGGCATACTCGAAAAAGTAGCGTCTGTTCGCGGCCTGCTCTTCGGGCAACATACCTCCCTCGCCGGAGGCGATCCCGGTTCCGACCGCTTCTGCCCCCTTGGCGAGCGCGATCTTTGCTTCGGGCGACAAGGCACCAAAGCTCATGTCCGTGACGAAGAGCGGTATGGACAGCGTCAGCGGCTTGTCGGCGCGTGGCCCGATCACCGTTTCGGTCGCGACCTCGGCATCATCCATCAGGGGCCGTTGCGCAAGCTGGGCCGGAAGGATTTGAATGTCCGCCCATTTCGGCAGCCTGTCACCGGGCACACCCATCGCGTCAATCGTGCCGTGGGCCGACTGCAACCCTTTGCGCGCAATTTCATGGATACGGGCCACGGTGGGCTCTTCGGGTGTCGCTTCGGCTTTGGGAGCCTCGCCGTCATTCTCCCGCAATTCATCGGGGACCGGATCGCCCACAGCGACATCGTCCGGGAGCTTTTTATGCGTTCCGTCGCAAAACGGTTGATCGCCGGTGCCTTTGCAGCGGCAAAGGTACGCGTCGCCATCCTCGTCTGCGGTAAATTCCACCGGAGCCAAGCCCGTGCCTTTGTGCGAACCGTCACAGAATGGTTGGTTTGCCGACCGGCCGCAGCGGCACCAGTAGTAGGTCTTGCCTTTCGAAAGGTCGACCTTGACCGGCGACTTGGCTGCTATGATTGGCGGTTCGGCGTCGTTGGGCATAGGGCTGATCCTATCAGTCTGGCTATATGTACTACGAAAAGAAAGGGCGCGGGGATTACCCCGCGCCCGATCTTGTATCATTTTGTCGCCTTACTGAAGGAGCGGCGTGATATTCCGCACATTAGCGCGGCGGTTCTCCCGCTCTGCATCGGCCGTTCGGATTTTCAACTCGCTTTCGCCATACCCTTGCGTGATCAGGCTCTCCGGCGGCACGTCGAAGTATTCGATGAGCGCCAGTGCCACGCTTTCAGCCCGGCGGTCAGACAGTGCGAGGTTGTAGCTCGCATCGCCAACCGCATCCGTGTGGCCTTCGATGAGGAACACGGCATCCGGAACATCCGCGATCACGTCACGGATCGCGGTGCCGAGAGCTTTCAGTTCTTCTGCCTGGCCGGCGCGGATCACGGACGAGCCGGTGTCGAAGGTAATCGCGTCGACTTCGATGATCGGTGCGAGGTCGCGCACGCTTTCATACTGACGCACCTGACGGAGCGAAAATGTCCGGCGATCCGGGTTTTGGTTCATCGACGCCATCAGCGCTTCGCGCAGGGCCCGCTCGTCAGAGGACGACACACGCGTTTTTTCGGCTTCATCGAAAGCAGCGAGATCATCTCGCGTCACGGGCGCCGCTTTTTGGGTGTCGTCGAACAACACGTAACGCGAGCCATCTTCCAGGATACGCGTCCGTTTGATGGTGGTGCCATCCGCCGCGCGTAGCGTCACGATCCGTGTGCCGTCTTCACGCAGCACGACCGTGCGGGTCGAGCCATCGTCGTAGGTGCGCGTGCGCACTTGGCTGCCCGGTTGCGCGATGATAATGTCGTCGTTCTTCAGAACTTCATAGGTGCCATCGGGGTTCTGCACGACAATCCGGTCACCGGAGTTCGACACGATTTCGTCGCCATTGGCGAGGATGGTGCCCACCGCGATGCCACCAAGACCGACCAAGAATAGTTTCTCGAAGTCGGTTAGCTGACGGTTAAATCCGGTGCCTTCCTCGGTCGTTGTCTCGCTCGATCCTGCTTCGGCGTTTGCGCTCGTGGTCACTTCGGTCTCGAACTCTTCGTTGGACGACCGTGCTTCCTCTTCGGTCACCTGAACGGTGTTCACGCCATCGACATCGACCATCTCGTCTTCGAGCATCTCGTCTTCGGAGCCTTCATCGGCCGCCGCGGCAGTCTGGGGCGCTTCGTCTTCGACCGGCTCTTGCGGAACGTCGGTTTCAGAGACCTCTTCCTCGTCCGGGTTCACACGGTCAGCGATTTCATCAGCGAGTGTTTCAACGAGAGAGCGGTCTTCTTCTGCAGCCGGTTGTTCCGCATCGGCGGCGGTTTCCGCTTCGGCGGCCATCTCATCGCTTTCCGCTTCTGCCGCTTGTTCAGCTTCGGCTTCGGTCTCGACGTCAGTTTCCGCCTGCTCAAGCTCGTTGGCCAGGTTTTCGGCTTCTTCGGCAACAGTGTCGGCCGTATCCTGAACCGCTTTGGCGGCTTCATCCATGGTTTCCGTCACGACGTTTCCGTCGGCCTCTGCGGCGACTTCACCATCGGTTTCAACCTCCGCCTCACCCTGTGCGCCTGCCGCGTCCTCGTTCACATTTTCAGTGGCGGATGTATTGCCGGAATCTCCGGGGGAGCTCGCCGATTGTTCTTCCTCGGCAGGCGCTTCGCCCGGCACCACAGGATCTTCGGGCACTTCGGCCGCTTCCGCTTCTGCCGGGGCTTTCGGCTCAACGGTCGCGCTGTCCCCGGTGTCCGGCTCGGACGGCATCACGCGCTCTTTGGCGAGTTCCAAAGCGTTTTCCACGCGCACACCATTCGAGGTTTCACACGGAAACGGCCCGGTGACCGTGCATTCTTCCAACTGCTCTTCGGCATCTTGCGCAAAGCCTGCCGGGGTGAACAGCGCGGTGCAGATCGCCAGTACAGAGGTGGTCTTCATCGCGTTCTTAAGCATTAATTCTCTCCTCACATCGCCCGCCATGATGGGGGGCAAGACTTGAAAGGAGAACGCCAAGCTTGGCAGCCCTGTTCCATCCGGCGGGTGGACGCTATCGCACCGACAGGCGGAATTGCGCTGATCTCAAACAAGAAACCGCGCCCCCGAGGGAGCGCGGCTTATTCATTTCAGGCTGCCTTAGCTGGCTGCGGCAACAGCGCGTTTGGTGAGAACACCAACAAGATGCGCCCGATACGCGGGCGAGCCGTGGATGTCGCCGATCATATCGTCAGCCGGCACCGTGAGGCCCTCCAACGCATCTGCCGAGAAGTTGCTCGAAAGCGCCGCTTCGGCTTCTGCCCACCGGAACACCCCGCCTTCGGACGCCCCGGTCACCGCGACACGAACGCCGTCCGCGTATTTCGCCACGAAGACGCCCACCAAGGCAAAGCGCGAGGCTGGTTGATCGAACTTCACGTAGGCCGCCTTTTCCGGGACCGGGAAACTGACGGAGGTGATGACTTCACCCTCGTCCAAAGCCGTCTCGAAAAGCCCGGTAAAGTAATCGTCCGCAGCGATCTCGCGTTTGTCCGTCTTGATTGTCGCGCCGGAGGCCAGCGCGGCTGCCGGATAACAGGCCGAGGGATCGTTGTTGGCGAGCGATCCACCGATGGTGCCGCGATTGCGTACATGGGGATCGCCGATTTGCCCGGCCAACGCCGAGAGCGCCGGATAGGAGCCATCAGAGGCGACGTCAGCGTGGCAGGTCGTCCCGCCGACCACCACCGCGTCACCATCCTTGCAGATCCCCTTCAACTCCTCGATCGCGGTGAGCGACACGAGTTTCGAGGGCATGGCGAGGCGCTGCTTGAGCGTCGGGATCAGTGTTTGCCCCCCCGACAGCGGTTGCGCCTCCTCGTCCTTCAGGGCGGTCAGGGCATCGGCCAGCGAAGTGGGCCGTTCCAGATCGAATGCATACATGTCACGTCCTCCTTACTGGTTCATTGCGGCCCAGACCCGGGACGGGCTGAGCGGCATGTCGATGTGTGTGATGTCCTTACCGGCACGCTGTAGCGCATCGACCACGGCGTTCACCACCGCAGGCGGCGAACCGATGGCCCCGGCTTCACCGCAGCCCTTCACCCCGAGCGGGTTGTGGGTACAGGGCGTCTGGCACGAATGATCCACGTCGTAGAACGGGACGTCGTCGGCCCGTGGCATGGCATAGTCCATGTAGGAGCCGGTCAGAAGCTGACCATCTTCGTCATAAACCGCACCTTCCAGCAATGCCTGGCCGATCCCTTGGGCGAGACCGCCATGCACCTGCCCCGATACGATCATCGGGTTCACGATATTCCCGAAATCGTCGGCTGCCGCAAAGCTTTCGATGGTCACTTTCCCGGTGTCCGGGTCGACCTCCACTTCGCAGGCGTAGGCGCCCGAAGGATAGGTGAAGTTGTTCGGATCGTAGAACGCCGTTTCCTCCAGCCCCGGTTCGATATCTTCGAGCGGGTAGTTGTGCGGCACGTAGGCCGCAAGGGTCACATCGCCCCAGGCCACGGACTTGTCGGTGCCCGCGACGCTGAACTGCCCATCCTTGAGCTCGATGTCGCCCTCCGCGGCTTCAAGCAGGTGCGCAGCGATCTTCTTGGCCTTGGAGATGATCTTCTCGGTCGCCCGCACGATGGCAGAGCCCCCGACGGCGAGGGAACGTGACCCGTAGGTACCCATGCCCATCGGTGTATTGGCGGTGTCGCCGTGCACGATCTCGATCATCGAGGGGTCGATGCCGATCATTTCTGCCACAACTTGCGGGAAGGCTGTTTCATGGCCCTGCCCGTGGCTGTGAGACCCGGTCATGACGACCAGACCACCGGTCGCGTTCACACGCACCGTTGCACTTTCATAAAGACCGGCGCGCGCCCCAAGCTGCCCCACCAGATGCGAGGGCGCGATGCCGCAGGCTTCGATGTAGCAATTGACGCCAACGCCGCGCAGTTTCCCGCGCTTCTTGGAGTCTGCGAGACGCGCTTCGAAACCGGACAGGTCGATCATCTCTTCGAGCTTGTCCATCGTAGCGACGTAATCGCCGGTGTCGTATTCCACGGCGACCGGGGTCGCGTAGGGGAACTCGGTGATGAAGTTCTGACGACGAAGGGCGATGGGATCGACACCCAGCTCCCGAGCCGCCTTGTCGACCACCCGTTCAAGCTGGTACGTCGCTTCCGGGCGGCCTGCACCGCGATAGGCGTCGACCGGCACGGTGTTGGTGAACACGGCTTTTACGTTCACGTAGATCAGCGGCGTTTTGTAGTTGCCGGCCATCAACGTGCCGTGCAGCCATGTCGGAACCGACGGGGCGAAGGTGGAGAGGTAAGCCCCCATGTTCGCGTAGGTTTCCGTGCGCAAAGCGGTGAAGTTGTTGTCCGCGTCCAGCGCCAGCTCGATCTTGGTCACATGGTCCCGGCCATGCGCATCGGACATGAAGGCTTCCGAACGCGACGAGGTCCATTTCACCGGGCGGCGTAGCTGTTTCGCTGCAAACGTGCAGAACGCCTCTTCGGCATAGTGGAAAATCTTGGTGCCGAAACCACCACCCACGTCCGGGGCGACGACGCGCAGCTTGTGCTCCGGGATACCGAGCACGAAAGCCCCCATCAGAAGCCGGATCACATGCGGGTTCTGCGAAGTGGTGTAGAGCGTCGAGTCGTCAGACGCCTGATCGTAGTCGCCAATCGCAACGCGCGGCTCCATCGGGTTTGCCACAAGCCGATTGTTCACGAGCTCCAGCGTCGTGACATGCGCAGCCTTTTCAAAGGCTTCGTCCACCGCAGGCTTGTTCTCTTCCACAAAGCCCCAGTCGTAGCACAGGTTGTTGTTGAGGTCCTCGTGCACCTTTGGCGCGCCGTCCTCGAGCGCCTTTTTCATGTCGATGACGGCCGGAAGATCCTCGATATCGACCTCGATCGCCTCGGCGGCATCGCGGGCCTGGTCCAGGGTCTCGGCGACGACAGCGGCGATGGGATCGCCGACATGGCGAACCTTGCCTTGCGCCAGAACCGGGTGCGCCGGTTCCTGCATGACTTCGCCGTGCTTGTCCGTCACCTGCCAGCCGCAGGGAATGCCGCCTACGCCCTCGAAATCGTCACCTGTGAAGATGCGCACAACACCGGGCATCGCCTCGGCATCCGCCTTGTCGATCCCGTTGATCTTCCCATGCGCCACGTTCGAACGCAGAAAATACACATAGGCCTGTCCGGGCCTGTTCAAATCATCCGTATAGCGCCCGGTCCCCTTCAGGAACCGCGCGTCTTCTCGGCGCTTGTTCGGAGCGCCAATGCCTCCATCTGCAGCCATAATCTATCCTCCCTGGATAACGGCGGGCTTGCCCGCCCTGTCTCGGTCGCAGCCCCAACGGGCGACGTGTGTGAGCTTATTCCGCGGCGACGGCGCTGACGTCCTGCCCGGACGCGGCCATGATCGCCTTGACGATATTGTGGTAGCCTGTGCAGCGGCACAGGTTGCCCGACAGGTAGGCGCGCACGTCAGCCTCGGTCGGGTTCGGGTTCTCGTCAAGAAGCGCTTTCGCGGTCATCACCATCCCCGGCGTGCAGAAACCGCACTGAAGCCCGTGGTGTTCGCGGAAAGCTGCCTGAATGGTTCCAAGCGAACCATCTTCGTTCGCCATACCTTCGATCGTCGTGACCTCTGCCCCGTCCGCTTCGAGCGCGAACATGTTACAGCTCTTCACGGATTTCCCGTTCACATCAATGGTGCAAGCGCCGCATTGCCCGGTGTCGCAGCCCACATGTGTTCCCGTGAGGCTGAGGTTCTCACGGATAAAGGTCGACAGCAGCGTGCGACCTTCGACGTCACCGGAAACGGACTTGCCGTTCACAGTCATCGTGACCTGTGTCATGAATTCCTCCCTAATTTATTCCGCCAGTAAAGCAGGGGATCGGGCGTTTGAGAACTGTCGGTTTCGTGATCGGCGGGAAATTCGCCAAATGACTGTCTCACGGCTGAGACTCGTCAGCCCGGTCTCAGCCTTTTGGTTGGCGCGGCTGCTTGCGGGTCGGGATTTCTTTCAGAAGCCCGCCGACGCCCATTTTAGTGATGTCGTCCGGTGTGGGCGGGTGCCCTGCCGCAATCCGCTCCAGAACCCAATCCGCGCCATTGAGCGCCGGAGAGCGTGCGCAACCGGGCAATCCAATAACCGGACGGCCGTCCGACAATGCGCCATAGAACAGGAGGTTACCCGGATCGACAGGCATCCCGAACCGGGTCAGCGTCCCCCCTGCCATGCGCAGGGCTTCCGGCCCGACATCTGCGGGGTCAGAGGTCGCGGAGGCGGTCAGGATGAGCACCATGTCGGCCCTGGCCCTTCCAACCGCCTCCGAAATCGACCCGGAGTCATGGGGCACCTGTTCAACAGCATCAAGGCGCATTCCAAGCCCGTTCAGCCGGCTTTCGATTGCCTTGAACCCCTTGCCGGTCTCCTCAGAGGATCCGGCGTCATGCGAGGTAACGATCAGCGCGGCCGTTTCCATGACGACCGGCGTCAGGGTTATGGCACCCCGCCCGGCCTCGGCCGCCCGCGTCACGCTGTCGGCGGCCACGCCGTAGGAAATGACCTTTACCGTCCCGACCATGCCCCCCTCGGCCATGCGCTGCCACGGCGGCACCGTCGCCAAGGTGACCATCTCGTCCACAGCATTGACCTCTTCGAGCCGCGCCACATCGAGATGCGCCAACCCGATGCCATCGGCAATGATGTTGCAGCGCCCCGTGAACGGCTTGGACAGACGCAGCCCCGACTGCCCGTCGATCAACGCCCGGGCCAAGGTCTTGGCGGCCTCGTCCTCGCCCATATCCTGCGGGCCCAGTCGCGCCACGGTTACGCGGTCGATGCCGGCGGCGACCAGGGCCGCGACATCGTCGACCTGAATGACCCGACCCTTTCGCAAACGCCCCTCGGGCAGTACGACCGAATGCGCCAGCACGGCCCCGAGCGCCGCGCGCACCTTGACCGAACCGAATTCCATCAGCCGCGCCTCAGGGCCTGCGTCACCTGCGCCATCACCGAAATCGCGATCTCGGCTGGTGACTTCGACCCGATATCAAGCCCGACAGGTGCATGAATGCGTGCGATTTCGTCATCGGTGAACCCACGCTCTTTCAGCCGCTCGACCCGTTTCGCATGGGTGCGGGTCGATCCCAAACACCCGAGATAGAAACACTCAGACCGGATAGCCGCCTCGATGGCCGGGTCGTCGATCTTGGGGTCATGCGACAACGTGACGACCGCCGTCCGGGCATCCAGGCCGTAATCCGGCAAGACCTCGTCCGGGTAGTCCTCGCGGATGTCTTCGCCCGGAAAGCGGTGGTCTTGCGCAAACGCCCCGCGGGGGTCGATGATCAGAGGGTCATAGCCGGAGATCCGGGCCATCGGCACCAACGCCTGCGCAATATGAACCGCCCCGACGACCACCATCCGCAACGGCGGGTTATGGATGGCAACGAAAGTGCGTTCGTCCTCCTCCACGCCCGATTTGTCTGACCGGAAGCGTTCCGGCCGGGTCTCCGGCGCGATAAGCCGCCGCGCCCAGTCGTCCAGGTCCACGACATAGCCCACCGGCTCGCGCGCGGCGCGGCGTTCGACAATCTCGGCCAGCATGTCCTCGGGCATCGCATGACCGACCGGCTCCACGAGCACCCGGATTCGACCACCACAGGCAAGCCCTACGGCGAAAGCCTCATCATCGCTCACACCGAAAGTCAGAAGCCGTGACTCACCATCCTCCAGGGCGTCCTGTGCCTCCATGATGACCGCGCCCTCGACGCAGCCCCCGGAAACGGACCCCTGGATTTCGCCCTCGCCGGAAATCGCCAATTGGCTGCCCACGGGCCGGGGGGCCGAGCCCCATGTCTCCACCACCGTGGCAATAACAGCACCCTTGCCCGCGCGATGCCAGGCAAGCGCCTGCTCGGGGATATCGTCAAATCTGTCGCTCATGGGACCCTCCGTCGGGAACAGGCTGGCACCACCCGCCTGTCACCGCAAGGGTGCGCGGCATCACTGGGCACCACTTCTGTCTCATTCGCGAGAGTCCGGGCGCGCTCCACGCTTGCCCTGCCCCCGCCACAGGCTTAAACCGCAGTGCATGACCAATGTTCTCGACAAGATCAAAGCCTACAAGCTGGAAGACGTGGCCGCGCGAAAAGCCGCCCGTCCAATAGCCGAGGTCGAAGCCGCCGCCCGCGACCAGAAACCCACACGCGGTTTCGCGAAAGCGCTGATGGAGGCATCCAAATCCGGCTACGCCCTGATTGCCGAAGTGAAGAAAGCCTCGCCCTCGAAAGGTTTGATCCGCCCCGACTTCGACCCGCCCGCCATCGCCCGCGCATACGAGGCTGGCGGCGCGACCTGCCTGTCCGTGCTGACCGATGCGCCATCTTTCCAAGGCGCCGACGAATTCCTGGTAGCCGCACGCGAGGCAACCACGCTCCCCGCACTGCGAAAAGACTTCATGTACGATGTCTACCAGGTCGCCGAAGCGCGGGCGCTGGGTGCTGACTGCATCCTGATCATCATGGCCTCGGTCACCGACGACCAAGCCATCGAACTTGAAGAGGCTGCGTTTTCCTGGGGTATGGACGTCTTGGTCGAGGTTCACGACGAAGACGAACTCGACCGCGCCCGCGTGCTGAAATCGCCGCTTCTCGGGGTCAACAACCGCAACCTCAAGACGTTCGAGACATCGCTCGACACCACCCGTCGGCTTGCGAAACTCGCTGATCCGTCGCGGCACCTGGTGTGCGAAAGCGGGCTCTTCACGCCAGGTGATCTCGCGGAAATGGCGAAGGTCGGCGCGCGAAGCTTCCTGATCGGCGAAAGCCTGATGCGGCAGGACAACGTCGAAGCCGCGACCCGTGCGCTTTTGGCCGACCCGGTGCCGGCATGAGCCACAAACTCACCCATTTCGATGAGGGCGGACAGGCCCATATGGTCGACGTCTCCGAGAAAAAGGTCACCGACCGCACCGCTGTGGCGGAGGGCCTCGTGGTCATGGAACCGGCGACGCTCGAGCTGGTAAAAGCAGGCACCGCGAAGAAAGGTGACGTCTTGGGCATCGCCCGTCTGGCCGGTATCATGGGGGCGAAAAAGACCGCCGACCTGATCCCGCTGTGTCACCCGCTCCCGGTCACCAAGGTGGCGCTCGACCTCACACCGGACGATGCGCTTCCCGGTGTGCGGATCACGGCGACGGTCAAGACCTCCGGCCAAACCGGGGTCGAGATGGAGGCGCTTACGGCCGTCTCCACCGCGGCGCTCACCGTCTATGATATGCTCAAGGCAGCCGAGAAAGGCATGCGGATCGAGGGCATTCGCCTTCTGACCAAAACTGGTGGAAAATCCGGAACTTACGAGGCGACCTGATGATTTCCATTGAAGAAGCGCTGGCGCGAATTTTCGACCTCGTGTCCCCGATCGGCACCGAAACCGTACCGCTCGCGGACGCCGCTGGTCGCGTCCTCGCCGAGACGGTCACCGCAGACCGCGATCAACCGCCTTTTGCCGCCTCCGCGATGGACGGTTACGCGTTGAAATCGGTCGAAGCCGACCCGGACGCCATGTTCAAAGTGATCGGCGAGGCGCAAGCCGGCGCCCGGTTCGAGGGAACGGTCGGTGCCGGTCAGACCGTGCGGATATTCACCGGTGCGCCGATGCCCGAAGGCGCGGACCGGGTCATCATCCAAGAGGACGTGGACCGCCGCGGCGACCTGATCACGCTCCACCGCGACATGTCCCAAGGCTGGAACGTCCGCGCTGCAGGCAACGATTTCCGCGTCGGCGATACGGTGGAAGCCCCGCGCGTCCTCTCCTCCCGCGACGTGGCCCTCATCGCGTCAATGAACCGGCCAACCGTCACGGTGGCGCGTCGCCCCGAAGTGGCCCTGATCGCGACCGGCGACGAACTTGTCATGCCGGGTGAAGACCCCGGTCCGGACCAGATCATCGCCTCGAACTCCTTCGGCCTGAAAGCAATGCTCGAAACGGCCGGGGCCAAAGCCCGCCTGCTCCCCATCGCGCGCGACAACGAAGCGAGCCTCCGGACGGTCTTTGACCTTGCGAAAGAAGCGGACCTCGTCATCACGATCGGCGGCGCCTCCGTCGGGGACCACGATCTCGTCGGCCCGGTCGCCGCCGAACTCGGTATGGAGCAAGCCTTCTACAAGGTCGCGATGCGCCCGGGCAAACCGCTCATGGCCGGGCGACTTGGCAAGACGACGCTGATCGGGCTCCCTGGAAACCCCGTTTCTGCAATGGTTTGCGGCTCTGTTTTCGTGCTGCCTGCGATCAGGGTAATGCTCGGTCTCCCCCCGGAACCGACACCAGTCCTCCGCGCTACGCTGGGCGCGGATGTCGGGGCCAATGGACCGCGTCAGCACTACATGCGCGCGGTTCTCGACGGCGACACGGTGACCGTGATGGACCGTCAAGACAGCGCGCTGTTGTCTGTTTTGTCGACCGCGAACGCGCTTGTGGTTCGCACGCCGAACGACCCGGCCCGCCGCGCGGGCGAGACGGTAGACGTTCTTCCATTATAGCACGACGTTCTCACAAATCGTTGACACGAAACAGGAACGCCGATAGAACATATCCTGAACAGCCCGATATTCTTGGGCCAACGACAGAACGCTCGGGACGCTATCCCGGCTCCTGACACGGAAGCGGAGAACAAGCATGTTGACGCGCAAGCAATTGGATTTGCTGGATTTCATTCACAAGCGTATTCAGCGGGACGGAGTGCCGCCGAGTTTCGACGAAATGAAGGACGCGCTTCAACTGCGCTCGAAATCGGGAATTCACCGCTTGATCACGGCACTTGAGGAACGCGGCTACATCCGTCGCCTCGCCCACCGCGCTCGTGCGATCGAAGTGACACGCCTTCCCGAAGCGCTCGACCCGTCGGGAAAAGCCGGCTTCGAGCCGACCGTCATCGACGGGGATCGCCCGGACAGCCGGCCCGCCGCGGCCATGGCGCTTGAAAGCGTCGGCGCGGCGGAGCTTCCCATCCTTGGCCGTATCGCGGCTGGCACGCCCATCGAAGCCATCGAAGACGGTCAGACCCAAGTGGCCGTTCCCGGGAATATGCTTGCCGGGAAAGGCAAGCATTATGCCCTTGAAGTCAAAGGAGATTCGATGATCAACGCCGGGATCAACAGCGGCGATGTGGTGATCATCAAGGAGACCTCTGCCGCCGACAACGGTGACATCGTCGTGGCGCAGGTCGATGGGTACGAAGCGACGTTGAAACGGTTCCGCCGCTCCGGCGACATGATCGCACTGGAAGCTGCAAACCCGGCCTACGAGACACGACTGCTGCGCGAAGGTCAGGTCAAGGTTCAGGGCAAATTGGTCGGGCTGATCCGGACCTATTGATCCGCGATCACTCCAGGAAAAACATCGGGCGTATCCTCACGGGTACGCCCGGTTTCATTTGGGCTTAACGAAATGAGGTCCGGCGCGCCGCGCTGGCGGGTCCAGGGCCGATCCCCGGACAATTGCGCCGCCGTAACGATGCGAGGCGCTCCGCCTTCGGTGTATATGGCCAGCGAACCGGTCCGGCGCAGTCTCTCCTGATCCAGAACCAGACACGAAGCCTCTGCCACATAAGGTTTGGCAGGCAAGACAACGAGGTCCGAGGTCACGCAGGCGTCACGCACACGCTCCTCGGGATCCCGGCCCGTCAGAACCGTGATACGCAACCCGTTGGCTGACCCGGTTTGACTGTCCTTCGGTCCAAGAAATCCGGCCCGCCGCGCTGCTGTGTCCTGATCGGCACCATCCCCGTCGTTTTCCAACCAGGATGTCGCGGCGAACCCGTCGCCCCGGTCTTTGTTGAGCACACGGCCAACTGGCCCGAGAACCCCGACCAACCGGCCCGATTCCGAGATCAGCACGCCAGGTCTCTCGGCCTGTGTCCAGGCGACCAACGCCGCGAGAATGGTGGCAGCCCCGGCGACCCGGGCACCACCTCGTGTGAGGACAACCGTCAAACCACCGAGCGCTATTGTCGGGATCACGTAAGCCTGTGGAGCCACGACATGCCCCACGGACCCGTCCAGGGCGGCAACATAGCGAGCGACGGCGAGGATCCATTCGATCGGCCACCGCATGACAGAAAATGCCACACCGTCGAGACCGAACGGAGCAAGGATCGCCGCCACCACGGCAAGCGGCATGACAAGCGTGCCCATGACAGGCACCGCCAATACATTGGCCAGCAAACCGTAGTGCGCCACGCGGTTGAAGATCGCCGCGGCGAAAGGCGCCGTTGCCAGTCCGGCCACCAAGGACGAGAGCACGACGGCAAACACGGGCCGCGCCCAACGAGGAAGCCGGTTCCCTTGGAACCCCTTGACCGACCCGAAAACTGCCACAAGCGCTGTCGTCGCGGCGAAAGACATTTGGAACCCGGCCTCGACGAGCGATTCCGGTTTGAAGATCAGCAGGATCAGCGCGGCGACGGCCACAGCCCGCAGCGTCAGCGCCCGTCGCCCAGCGATGATGGCCCCCAACATGACCGCCACCATGACGAAGGCACGGCTGGTCGACACCGCACCACCGGACAGAGCAAGATAGAACGCGCCGGCGATCAAAGCGAAGACAGCCGCGACCCGACGCACATCAATGGCCTGCCCGACCCCCGGAACCAGAGCCAGGCCGAGCCTCAACGACCCGAAGACGAAGCCAACGAGCAGCCCCATGTGCAGCCCGGATATCGCGAGAAGATGGGCGAGGTTCGAGGCACGCAGGGCCTCTAGTGTTTCGCTCCCCATGGCCGACCGGTCTCCCGTGGTGATCGCAGCAGCGAACGCCCCGGCTTCTCCCGGAATATGCTGTTGAACCGCCCCGGAAATCGCGCGTCGCAAGCGCTCAACCGGAAGCGCCTTGCCAGGTGGGTCCAGAACCACCGCCGGCGTGCGCGCATAGCCCACCGCGCCGATCCCGCGAAACCAGGACATCCGGCGAAAATCGAACCCACCCGGCTCGACCGGTCCCTGCGGCGGGGACAGGTGGGCCGTCACGGCAATCCGCATGTCGGGCGACGGATCAACGAACCCCTGTTCACCGTGAAGCGACACGCGCACCCGGCGCGGTGTGCGATCGGAACCCACCCGCTTCAGCCGGACATGGTCCAGCGTCAGCCGCACGGCATCCGACTGCGATCGGTCGATCAGCACGACGCGCCCTTCAACCGGCCCGTAGTAACGAAACCCAAGCACGGGAGCCGCCACCGCGCCCGTGCGCACGGAGGCGAGCACCACCCCGGCGATCACGGTCGCGAGCGCAAGAAACAGCAAACCGAACCCTGGCAAGGCGCCATGCCCCACGTGCCGTCCGATCAATATGGCGCCCATCGCTGAAAGGCAGAGCGCCGCGAGGACGAAGACTCCCGGCTCTTGCCCCAAGGAGAAGTAAACCCCGATCCCGATCCCGAGCATCACCGGCGCAAACAGGATCAATCGCCCGCGCAGGCGCTCCAACCGCTCGGAGATTAACCCAAGTCCGGGCAACACTTGTTCTCCCTCTCGGACCCGTCTAGACCACCCCGAACGCTATCCCCTTCATGGTTTCCGAAAGGTTAACGCGCGACATGTCTCAAAGCCCCGTCGTCACCCGCTTCGCTCCCTCGCCCACCGGCTACCTCCACATCGGCGGCGCCCGCACAGCCCTGTTCAACTGGCTCTTCGCGCGCGGTCGTGGCGGAAAGTTCCTCCTGCGGATCGAAGACACGGACCGCGAACGATCCACCCCGGACGCGACCAAGGCCATCTTCGAGGCAATGGACTGGCTCGGGCTGGACTACGACGGCGAGGCGGTCAGCCAGTATGAGCGGGCCGACCGTCACCGCGCCGTGGCCGAAGAGATGCTCGCCAAAGGCGCGGCTTACAAATGCTTCTCGACGCAAGAAGAGATCGAGGCCTTTCGCGAAGCCGCGCGGGCCGATGGTAAATCGACGCTGTTTCAATCGCCTTGGCGAGACGCGGACCCGGCCGACCACCCGGACGCGCCTTTTGTCATTCGCGTAAAGGCCCCGCGTGATGGCGCGACCGTGATCGAGGACGCCGTGCAAGGGAATGTGACGTTCAAGAACGACCAGCTCGACGACATGATCGTCCTGCGCTCGGACGGCTCGCCCACCTACATGCTGGCGGTGGTCGTGGACGACCACGACATGGGCGTAACCCACGTGATCCGGGGCGACGACCACCTCAACAACGCGGCCCGCCAAAAGCTCGTTTACGATGCGATGGGCTGGGACGTGCCGGTGTTCGCCCATATCCCCCTCATTCACGGACCTGACGGTAAAAAGCTCTCCAAACGGCACGGCGCGGCCGGTGTCGAAGAGTATCGCGCCCTTGGTTACTCGGCCCCCGCGATGCGCAATTACCTCGCGCGTCTTGGCTGGAGCCATGGCGACGACGAAGTATTCACCGACGAGCAAGCCAAGCAATGGTTCGACCTGGGCGGCATCGGCAAGGGTGCGGCGCGTCTCGACTTCAAGAAACTCGACCACGTATCCGGTCAACACATCCAGATGATGGACGATGACGCGCTCTTTTCGCAGGTGCAGGATTTCATCGCGGTCACCGATAGGCCGGAAATGACCGAACGTCAGATCGACGGGTTCAAGGCAGCCCTGCCGTTCATTCGGCAAGGCGCAAAGACGCTCCCTCAACTGATTGATAAGGCCCACTTTGTGTTGACCGAACGCCCCATAGAGCCAGACGAGAAAGCCGCCGCGAACCTCGATGATGTATCCCGTGGTATACTGTCAGAATTGACGCCGCAGTTGCAAACTGGTAGCTGGAACCGCGAAGAATTAGAGCGTATCTTGAACGCGACCGCCGAGGCGCACGGGTTGAAATTCGGAAAACTCGCCGCACCGTTGCGCGCCGCTCTGGCAGGACGCACCGCGACGCCGAGCGTCTTTGACATGATGCTGGTTCTTGGGCAGGACGAAACGATCGCCCGGTTGTCCGAGGCCAGCACGTAATCGAATTCGGGCCGTTTGGCCTCAAGTAACGAAGGGAAACAGGGAATGACCAACCAGACGAGTACGGCGAAGCTGAGTTTTGGTGACAAGGAGCTTGAGCTTCCGATGTATTCCCCGACAGCGGGGCCGGATGTCATCGACATTTCCAAGCTCTACGCCCAGGGCGATGTCTTCACCTTCGACCCGGGCTTCACATCGACGGCGGCGTGCGATTCCACCATCACCTTCATTGATGGCGAGAAAGGCGAGCTTCTTCACCGTGGATATCCGATTGATCAACTGGCCGAGAAATCTCATTTCCTCGAAGTGTGCTACCTCCTGCTCTATGGCAACTTGCCGACGGCGGCCGAGGCCGAGGATTTCGAATACCGCGTGACGCGCCACACCATGGTGCACGAGCAGATGACCAAGTTCTACTCGGGCTTCCGCCGCGACGCGCACCCGATGGCGATAATGGTCGGGGTTGTGGGCGCCATGTCCGCCTTCTACCACGACTCGACCGATATCGCCGATCCATGGCAGCGCGAAGTCGCGTCGATCCGAATGATCGCGAAGATGCCGACGATTGCGGCGATGGCCTACAAATACACGATTGGCCAGCCCTTCGTGTATCCGCGCAACGATCTCGACTACGCGTCGAACTTCCTCAACATGTGCTTCTCGGTGCCGGCCGAGAATTTCGAGGTGAACCCGATCCTGAGCCGCGCGATGGACCGTATCTTCACACTCCACGCCGATCACGAGCAAAACGCTTCGACCTCGACCGTGCGCCTCGCCGGGTCCTCCGGTGCCAATCCGTTTGCCTGTATCGCCGCCGGGATCGCCTGCCTATGGGGTCCGGCCCACGGCGGCGCGAACCAGGCCTGCCTGGAAATGCTGAAAGAGATTGGCACCGTTGACCGGATCCCGGAATACATCGCCCGGGCGAAAGACAAGGACGATCCGTTCCGGCTCATGGGGTTCGGTCACCGCGTCTACAAGAACTTCGACCCGCGTGCAAAGGTGATGAAGCAGTCGGCCGACGAGGTTCTGGACCTGCTCGGTGTCGAAAACAACCCGACGCTCCAGGTCGCCAAAGAGCTTGAAAAAGCCGCTTTGGAAGACCCCTATTTTACCGAGAAGAAGCTTTTCCCGAACGTGGATTTCTATTCCGGCATCATCCTCGAAGCGATGGGCTTCCCGACCTCGATGTTCACCCCGATCTTCGCGTTGTCGCGCACCGTGGGCTGGATTTCGCAGTGGAAAGAGATGCTGAACGATCCGAAGCAGAAAATCGGTCGCCCGCGTCAGCTCTACCTCGGCGAAACACTCCGCGATTACGTGGACGTGGAGAACCGCTGAGACAGTCTCCAGACAACAGAAGGGCCACCCAATCGGGTGGCCCTTTTTCATGTCTCCGTCCAAACCGCCTCAGCGGCCTTCGTATTTCGGGGCGCGCTTTTCAAGAAACGCCAGGATACCCTCTTTTGCGTCGTAGGACGTGCCGCAGATGCCTTGCGCCTTCGCTTCCAAGTCGAGCTGCTCATCGAGACTATTCCCCAGGGAGGCGCGAATGGTTTCCTTGATCTGCGAATAGGCAAGTGTCGGACCCTCCGCGAGACGTGCCGCCTTGGTCTTCCAGTGGTTCTCGAAATCGACGTCGTCGACCGCTTCCCAGATCATCCCCCAGTCCGCGGCCTGTTCAGCGGAGATCTTGTCGGCAAACAAGGCCGCGCCCATGGCCCGCGCGAAACCGACTTTGCGCGGAAGCACATAGGTGCCACCCGCGTCCGGAATGAGGCCGATTTTTGAGAAAGCCTGAAGAAAATAGGCAGATTTCGCAGCGATCACCACGTCCGCTGCCAGCGCGATGTTGGCCCCGGCCCCTGCCGCCGGGCCGTTCACCGCCGCGATCACCGGCACCGGCGCTCCGACGATGTTGCGCACGATGGGTTCGTATTCATCTCGAAGCACACGCTCAAGGTCGAGCGCCGACGCGCCACCTGTCGTCTGGCCAAGGTCCTGACCCGAGCAAAACGCCGCGCCTGCGCCGGTCAGCACCACGACCCGTGCGGTTTCACCCCCACGCTTGACCGCGTCGGCAAGTTCCGCACGCATCTGGCTCGTCAGTGCATTCATCTTTTCAGGGCGGTTGAGCGTAATCGTCGCCACACCACCCGACAGGTCGTAAAGAATCGTCTCGTAATCCATAAGGCCTCCCTTCGGCTTTGCGGCCAGACTAGCCCGCGTCGCAGGGAAGGAAAGCGGGACGCCCCGTCAAGGCGGCGTCAGTCGTTCAGGAGCTTGTCCAACCGAGCCTGCTCGTCCGCCGAAAGGCCTTCGACAGTCGGCTCCGCCGTGGTGGACCGCCCCCGGAGATAGACAAGGGCGCCAATGGCCGCGAGCAGGAAGATCACCGGCCCGGCCCACCACAGGATCACATTCGCACCGCCCGTGGTCGGTTTCATAAGGACATATTCGCCGTATCTCTCGACAACGAAGTCGATCACTTCCTCGTTGCTGTCGCCCTCGACCAGCCGTTCGCGCACCAACAAGCGCAAGTCCCGCGCAATCGACGCGTTACTCTCGTCAATATTCTCGCCCCGGCACACGACGCAACGCAGGTCCGCAGAGATCTCACGCGCCCGCTCTTCCAATGCCGGATCGTCCAAGACTTCGTCCGGGTTCACCGCAAACGCCGGCGCGGCAATCAACATCAACATCAGGATCAAGCGTTTCATTCAGCAGGCACCCCTTGGGCGCGAGACTGGCGTGCGGCACCGGCTGCAACGCGGTAGCGGCGGTCCGAGAGGCTTAAAAGCCCGCCAAGCGCCATCAGGAGGCTTCCCGCCCAGATCCAGTTGGCAAAGGGCTTGATGAACGTCCGCACAGCATAACCACCATCGGATTGCGCATCGCCGATCACCACGTAGATGTCGCGCCAGAAGCTGTTCTGGATCGCTGCTTCCGTGGTTGGCATGGCCTGCACCGGATACACCCGCTTTTCAGGTTCAAGGATTGCCAGAACCGCACCGTCCCGGCTGACTTGGATGTCTGCCGTGGTGGAGAAATAGTTCGGTCCCTGCACTTCGCGCACGTCCAGAAGCTCGATCTCAAGATCGGCGACTTCGAACGGCACGTTGGTTTGCACGACGCGGATGTCTTCAACCTGCCAGGCCATCAATCCGGAGATACCCATGAAGGTCACGCCAAGCCCGGCGTGTGCGGCCACCCGGCCCCAATCAGCGCGCGGCAGACGTGCAAGACGACCCAGTCGGCCCGCGATCTCGCCACGCCCCAGACGGCTCCACAGGTCCGTGAAGGCGCCCCCGACGAGCCAGACCCCAAGCAGGAACCCGACCGGCCCCAGAATGGTGCGCTCGCTTTGCACCGACCAAACGAAGAAGAAAGCAACAATGGCCAGTGCGGCGGCGGGAATGAGCGGTTTCACCAGTCTGCCAAGCCGCGCCCGTTTCCAGGGCATCATCGCCCCGATGGGCAGAGCCAGCGCCAGAACCAC